>Ga0299913_10002896_pt1 | contig 13797 bp, 13 predicted proteins | sample RVTome_9_FD_201360 | JGI IMG/M metagenome (GOLD analysis project Ga0299913, IMG submission 201360) | Soil microbial communities from uranium-contaminated site in the Upper Colorado River Basin, Wyoming, United States - RVT155D38 (version 2) ... | reverse complement strand
CAGGATCGTGAGACCGTAGAAACCCAAGAGGGTGGCAACGAGCCCCAGGATCCCGGAGAGTCCGATGCCCGACGTGTAGAGCTCGAACAGGATCGCGAGCGTCCCGAACGACACGAGCAGGAACGCGACCTCCGGCTGCGTCACGAAGTGCAGTAGCCGCTGTAACGGGTTCATGCCTATGCGCTCTATATCTACGCTCGGTCGAGCGCCGGCTTCGTCCCAGGTCTCGAGCTCGACCGTTTTCTCTCCCGCCAACTCGATCATTTCCCCATCCATCGCTTCGAGCACGTCATCGACAGACGACGCGATCGCGTCCACGACGTCGATATCGACGGCCTCGGTAGCGCCAATCGAAGCCGCTTCTCGGACCGCGTCCTCGGCCCACTCGACGTTGCGATCTCGTAGGCGGGCGAGTTCCGTGATGAACGCGACCGCGTCGTTCGTGGCCTTCTCCTCCAACGTGTCGGGCGTCTCGCCCCCGCCGAGATTGACCGGGGTCGCCGCTCCCAATTCGGTCGCATCGGCCATGTAAGCGAGGTGAGCGGCGTACGTTATGAACGTGCCCGCAGATGCCGCGCGCGCGCCGCGCGGTGCGATCCATACGACGATCGGAACGCGCGACTCCAGCATCTCGGTGATGATCTGCCGCATCGATACGTCGAGGCCGCCCGGCGTGTCGAGCTGTACCACGAGCGCGGAAGCCTCCTCCTGGGCTGCGGCGATCTGGCCACGGAGGAAATCCGACGTCGTGGGATCGATGATCCCTTTCAGCTCGATGACCCGAACGGGCCGCAGCTCGCTCTGCGCGGATGAGCTCGCGCCCAGGGACAGAAGTCCGAGTGCGAGAACGACGGTCGTGACGGATCGCCGTGGCGTCACGAAACAATAGTGACAGAGGCGCCGAACAACTAGACCTCGGTGACTATCGGCATGATCATCGGGCGGCGGTGGGTCTCCTTCCAGATGAACTCCCCCAGGGCCCGGCGGCACGTCTTCTTGATCGCGCTCCAGTCGGTGACGTGCTCCTTCTCCAAGGCCAGCAGGGCGTACTCGATGCGATCGGCGGCTTCTTCCAGGAACTCCCGCGAAGTGTCCTCGTAGATGAATCCACGGCTGATCAGCTCGGGGCCGGCCAACAACTGGCCGTTCTGTGAGTCGATCGTGACGACGCAGACGATGAAGCCGTCTTCCGCAAGAAGCTTCCGATCGCGTAGCACGACCGGGCCTATGTCTCCGACGCCCAGACCGTCGACCAGGACGATTCCGGCCCGGACCTTCTCGCCTTTCCGGACGCGCCCGTCATCTAGCTCGATCACGTCGCCGTCCTCGGCGATGGTTATCCTCTTCGGATCGATCCCCACGGACCGAGCGATCTTGGAATGCGCGATCAGCTGGCGCAGCTCTCCGTGAACCGGCACGAAGTTGCGTGGCTTCGTGAGACGCAGCATCTCGGCAAGCTCCTCGGCAGCCGCGTGGCCGGACACGTGAACCCCTCCACTTTCGGAGTGATAGACCTCGGCGCCGTGTTTGTAGAACGCGTTGATCACACGATGGACGGCCGATTCGTTTCCCGGGATCGGACTGGCCGACAGCACGACCGTGTCTCCTCGTGCCACGGACACGGCCTTGTGCTCCCCCGCGGCGATCAGCGACAGGGCGGAGAGCGGCTCGCCTTGCGAACCCGTGCACACGATCACGACGCGGTCGGGCGGCAGGCGGTCCACGTTCTCGACCGAGATGAGCGTGTCGTCCCGGACCTTCAGGTGCCCGAGCTCGCGACCCACTTCCACGTTCGCGACCATCGAACGGCCCACGAACGCGATCCTTCGGCCACTCGCTTCGGCCGCATCGCATAGCTGCTGGATCCGGTGCAGGTTCGACGCGAAACAAGCCGCTATGACACGGCGGCCGGCGCTGCTGAAGATCTCGTTCAGACGATCGCCCACGAGCGATTCCGAAGGTGTGTGGCCGGCTTCCTCCGCGTTGGTCGAATCTGACAAGAGCAGGTCGATGCCTTCGTCCGCGAGGGCCCGTATCGAGTCCACATCCGTGCGCCGCCCGTCGATCGGAGCTTTATCGAGCTTGAAGTCGCCCGTGTAGTAGATCCGGCCGTCGCTGGTGTCGATGGCGACCGAGATCGCACCGGGGATCGAGTGCGACATCGCCAGGAAGCGACACCGGAAAGGCCCGATCTCGCGCGTCTCCGGCGAGCCGATCTCGGTCATCCGGGCCCTCACGCCGAACTCGTCGAGGCGGCGTCGGGCGAGCCCCAGTGTGAGCGGGGTTCCGTAAACGGGCACGTCCACGTCTTTCAGGAACCACGACAGCGCGCCGACATGATCCTCGTGCCCGTGGGTGAGGACCACACCGACGCAATCACGCGCTCGTTCCGTCACATAGCCGAAGTCGGGAAGGACGAGATCGACCCCCAAGGCCTCGTCACCGGGGAAGCTGAGTCCCGCATCGATGACCAGCAGCGATCCTGCGGACTCGATGACGAACATGTTGCGACCGACCTCACCGAGGCCGCCGAGGAAGATGACACGGGTAGACACTTAGAGAAGTCCGACCTGCTCCAAGGCGGCGCGGATCTTCTTCGACTCGTCGGACGTCGGTGGGACCATCGGCAAGCGCGGCTCACCGACGTCCAGCCCGATCATCGCCGCTGCGGCCTTCACCGGGATCGGACTCGCCGTCAATCCCATGATCACCGACATGAAGTTCTGGTACGCGAAGTAGATCCGCTTCGCCTCGTCGACGTTGCCCGACTCGAACTCCGTGACCATCTTCTTGATGTGGACGCCGATCAGATGCGAGCACACCGACACGATCCCGACCACGCCGGCGGCGAGATGGGGAAGCAGCATGGGGTCGTCACCCGAGTAGATCTCGAAGTCGGACTGCCCGGCGGCATCCAGAGCGGCTCTAAGTCTGGCCGTCTCCGACGCGTCGCCCACCGCGTCCTTGTCGGCCACGATCTGAGGGTGTGCCGCGAGCTCGACCATCGTCGGTATCTCGACGCGTCTCCCGGTCCGTCCGGGGATGTCGTACAGCATGATCGGCAGAGCCGAGGCATCCGCGATGGCCCGGTAATGCGCGAGGAGCCCGTTCTGCGGCGGCTTCGAGTAGTACGGGGTCACAACCAGCAGGGCATGTACCCCCAGCGCGGCGACTTCCTTGTTGAGCTGGATCACCTCCGCGGTGTTCGGCCCCCCCGTTCCGGCGATGACCGTCGCCCGGTCTCCTACCGAATCGAGCACCGCTTCGAACAGCCGCAGTTTCTCGTCGTGGGTGAGAACGGGGCTCTCGCCTGTGGTCCCCGCAACCACCAACCCATCGGAGCCGTTGTCGACCAGGTGCGTTGCGAGCTTCTTGGCGCCGTCGACGTTCAGTGAGCCGCCCGTAGCGAACGGCGTGACCATCGCGGTAAGGACCTGCCCGAACCTCGCCATGAGCGCTCCGATCTATCGCGGGCCGGTCACCGTGGCCCGTCTCGGATGAACGCTCCTAGGTTATCGCCCACGGGGCCCTGTGCCCCGCACGCGTCAGCTGGTGAAGGTGGCGGTGACCGTCCCCGTCACCCACGCCGGGATCCCGGAATCGGAGCAGACGTCCTCGATGAACCTGACCCGGATCGGGCGCCCACCGGTTATCCGAACGGCCTTGCTCGTCTCCCCGCAGATCGTCGCGATAACCGTCCATTTCTTGTCGCGATCCGGATCCTGACTGAGCTGGGCAGCAACATCACGTTCGGACACATCGTCGATACGCACCCTTACCGCGCGTTCTTCTTTGTAGGTCGGGAACTGGACGAAGTTACTGATGCTCCCGCCGGTCTCTCCGAAAGTGTTGTACGTCTCTTCGGCGGCTCGAGCGTCGACGACCGATGCACTCGCGAGCGATGCGCCGACGAACACGATGGCACCCGTGATGACGATGATCTTCCTCATGGTTCCTCCCGGTTCAGAGTTGCTCAATCGAACGTCGCGGCGATGACGCCGCGCGTTGGCACCGCGGGTTGCCCGCCACATCCCTCGATGCCGAGGCTGACGGGTACCTCGCCTTGCCGCGCGGGAAGCGCCACGGGAGCCTTCGTCGCCCCGCAGAAGAAGACATCCGGCTTTCCTCGCAGCATGATGCGGCCTCGCACGGGAACCCCGGATTCATCCGTGACCTCGACGGAGACTGTGTTCTCCCCCGGTTTCAGGTCGAAGCAGGCGCCTCCCGTGTTGATGTCGTTGAACTTCAGGCAGTAGTTCTGCGCGTAGAAGAGACCTGCGACGTCGTAGTAGCCGGCCGCGGTGTACTCCTTTTCGGTTACGCGAGTGGGGATGGTTCGGCCGTAGCCGGGTCCCATCACCATGAGCAGCACGGCCGCCATCGGCACGACGAGCTTTTTCATAGATCGACCCTCCCTGGCGTGGACTCCTTGTAGGTAGTACTGGGAGCCCCCGATCGGGTAACGGCCCTAGCCTTCGACCTGGGTCTCGAGCCGGTCCCCCCGTGCCCTGCTGGGGTCTTCCCCCGCGTAGACGGTCACCGAGTTGGCGGCAGGCCCTACGTTGGTCGGGACCTCGAGCGAGAACGTGACCGTCATCATCTCGCCCTCTGCGAGAGAGCCGAAGCGAAAGACCACGGCATCGGGCGAGATGCCGTCGGGCTCCGGGTCGATCGAGACGATCGCCGGGTTCTCACGATCCGCCCCGGGGTCCACGATCGGGAACGGTAGTGGCTCTCCCCCCTGCGCGGGGCCGACCCGTGCGAACGCCACGATGACCGAGCTCATGTCACCGGGGCCGGGGTTCTCGATCGTGACCTCGGCGTCGTGAACGGAACCCGGTTCGGCGGTCTCGGGGAACGTCACCGACACGTAGGGACGCCCGAGACCGGACTCCGTCAGGTTCGGATCGGGGCCGAAACACGCCGCCAACACCACAGAAGCCAAGAGGCAACCGGCGCTGATGACTCCGATACTTCGGCGCTTGTCAGGCAATCGTCTGACAGATGTCAGGCATCTGCCTGACATAGAGATGGAAGCACATCGCGGCCGGATCAGAGATCGAGCAGGTTCTCGAGCCCGACGGTGAGGCCCTCTAGGCCCGCGACCTTCTTCACGGCAAGGATGACCCCGGGCATGAACGAGGCCCGGTCGAGCGAATCGTGCCGGATCGTGAGCGTCTCCCCCGAGGCCCCCAAGACGACCTCCTGATGGGCGACCGATCCGGGTACCCGCAAGGAATGGATGTGGATGCCGTCGACGTCTCCCCCGCGGCTCCCCGACAGGCTTTCGGTTCCGCCGGAGGCGGTCTTCCACGGCTGTCTCCGCGCGGCGTTCATCATCTGCGCGGTGCGTAGGGCGGTGCCCGACGGTGCGTCGAGCTTGCGTTCGTGATGACGTTCGATGATCTCGGCCGTACTGAAGTGGGCGGCCGCCTGCTGCGCGAAGCGCATCATGAGCACCGCGCCGAGCGCGAAGTTGGGGGCGACGAAGACGTTCGCCTGCGTCGAGGTAGCCCAGGTAGCCAGCTCCGACAGGTCATCTTCGGTCAACCCGGTCGTGCCGACGACCGAATGGATCCCGTTGTCGAGGCAGAAACGCACATTCGCCTTGACCGAATCGGGCGTAGTGAAGTCCACGGCGACCTCGGCTCCGGCCTCGACCATCGCCTTGGGGTCGTCGTCGATGTCGACGCGCGCTACCAACTCGAGCTCGGCGTCGGCTGAGACCGCGTCGCACACGGTCGCGCCCATCCGTCCCTCGGAGCCGAACACGCCGACCTTGATCATCGACCCTCTTGGTTAAGCGGCGTAGGCGTCGAAGGCGTGCTCGTCGAACGGGCCTACGACGGTCACCTGGAATCTCTGCGGGCCGAGCACATCGTGCGCGACCCGCTCGACGTCGGCCATCTCGAGTCGGTCGAAACGCTCGATCAGCTCGTCGATCGACAGGATCTCGCCCGTCGTCAGCTGTTGCCTTCCTAGTCGGTTCATGCGACTGCCGGGGTCCTCGGACGAGATCACCAGCGAGCCACGGACGTGGCCTTTGGCGCGCTCGAACTCGGCTTCCGTGATCCCATCGGTCAACACAGACTCGACTTCCGAACGCACGATATCGATGACCGTCTCCGCGTTCTGGGGGGTAGTGCCGGCGTAGATCGCGAACGACCCCGTGTCTGCGAACAACGCTCGATACGAAAAGACCGAGTACGCGAGCCCGCGCTTCTCTCGGATCTCCTGGAACAACCGCGACGACATGCCGCCGCCCAGGACCGTATCGAGGATCGCAAGGGCGTGCCGGTCGTCATGGTTGCGGTTCAAGCCTTCCGTCCCGAGCACGATGTGAGCCTGCTCGGTTGGGCGCTTGTGGACGTTGACCCCGCGCTGGGCCTCGGGGGCCGGGCCGGTGCGGACCGTTCGGGGGCCCTCCTTGTGCGCGAACAGCTCGTCCACCCGGCGGGTCAGATCGTCGTGATCGAGGTTTCCCGCAGCCGCGACCACGAGGTTGCTGGGGGCATACCGGTCGGTCCAATAGGACGCCACCGAGTCCCGCGCCACGTCCGAGATCGACTGATTGAAACCGAGTACCGGGCGTCCCAACGGATGCCCGTCCCACAAGCGCTTGTAGAAGAGATCGTGGACCAACTCGTCGGGCGCGTCTTCGTGCATCGCGATCTCTTCGAGGATCACCCTGCGTTCGGACTCGAACTCCGCAGGATCGATCTTGGAGTTCAAGATCATGTCGGACAGAACGTCGAGGGCCAGCGGAAGATCGGTTGCGAGAACGCGGCTGTAGTAACAGGTGTACTCCTTGCCGGTGAAAGCGTTCACATCCCCGCCTACTGCGTCGAACGCATCGGCGATGTCCTTCGCGGTCCGGGAGGCCGTCCCTTTGAACAGCAGGTGCTCGAGGAAATGCGACGTGCCCGCGAGCTCCTCGGGCTCATCGCGCGCGCCGACATCGAACCAGAAGCCCGCGGAGACCGAGCGGACCTCCGTCATCTGCTCGCTGACTACCGTGGCTCCGTTTTCGAGGATCGTGCGATTGAAGCGCATCACTCGTCGCGTCGCGGGGCTCGCTCCCGGCGGGGGCCTCGATCCCTGCCCCCACCACCACCGCGATCGTCGCGGCGCGGACGCCGGTCGCGGTCGCCGCCACCCTCGCGCCGTCCGCCGCCGCCTCCGCCCTGCAGAGCTGCGGCCCGGGCCTCGTCGAGGGTCTTGCCCTCGGCGACCTGCCGTTCCAGCCACGCCAGCGGGGTCAGGTTGATCCGACCTTGGCGGTCGATGTCGGTTACCTCGACCTCGATCTGATCACCGACGTTGACCGCATCTTCGACCCGATCGATCCGGCCCTCGCCGAGCTTCGAGATGTGTACGAGCCCGTCGCGTCCCGGTGCGATGTTCACGAAGGCCCCGAAGGTCGTCGTCTTCACGACGATCCCGGCGATACGCTCGCCCACCTCGGGCATGCGTGGGTTGACGGTCTCTTCGATCATCTGAGCCGCCCGTTCCGCCGACTCCTGGTCGGTCGATCCGATGCGGATCGTCCCGTCCTCGTCGATGTCGATCTCCACGCCGGTCGTCGTCGTGATCATGTTGATGTTCTTGCCCTTCGGGCCGATGACCTCGCCGATCTTGTCGACGGGGACCTTGATTGCCAGTACCCGCGGCGCGTAGGTAGCGAGCTCCGGCCGCGGCGACGTGAGCGACTCATTCATCTTCGAGATGATGTGAAGGCGGGCCTTCTTGGCCGCCTGCAGGGCGTCGCCCAGAACGCTGGCCGGGACACCGGAGATCTTCGTGTCGAGCTGCATGGCCGTGACCACGTCCTCGGTTCCCGCAACTTTGAAGTCCATGTCGCCGAACGCATCCTCGTCACCGAGGATGTCGGTCAGAGGGATGAATCGGTCGCCCTCGGCGACCAGACCCATGGCCACGCCACCGACGTGCTTTCCACCCCGAAGCGGGACGCCGGCATCCATCAGCGCGAGGGACGAGCCACATACCGACGCCATCGACGTCGAACCGTTGGAGCTCAGGATCTCGGATACGACCCGGATCGTGTACGGGAAATCGTCCTTCGACGGGATCACCGGGAAGATCGCCTTCTCGGAGAGGGCTCCGTGCCCGATCTCGCGCCGCTTCGGCCCCCGCATAAACCCGGCTTCACCGGTCGAATAGGGCGGGAAGTTGTAGTGATGCATGTAGCGCTTGCGGTCTTCCGGCGACAGGTCGTCGATCATCTGTTCCATCCGCTGCATCCCGAGCGTCGCGATCGACAACGCCTGCGTCTCGCCACGAGTGAAGAGACCCGAGCCGTGAACCCGAGGGACGATGCCCACCTGGGTCCATATCGGCCGCACCTCGTCGATGCCGCGCCCATCGAGGCGCTGGTTCTCCTCGACGATGCGGGTCCTGACCAACTTCTTGGTCAGCGACCGTAGGGCGGCCGCGATCTCCCCTTCTCGTTCCGCGAACTCCTCGCCGAGTCGCTCGGTGACCTCGGCACCCACATCTGCCAGACGCTTGCGCCGATCGGCCTTGACTGTGATCGATACGGCTTCTTTGATCGAGCCCTCCGCCTCGGCCCGGACGCGCTCGTAGACGTCGTCCTGGTAGTCGGCGAAAAGCTGGTAGTCGGCATCGTCGCCACCCACCGACCCCTTTGGTGCACCCACGAGCCCGACCAACTCTTCCTGTAGCGCGATCACTTCCGCGATGTAGGCCTTGGATGCCTCGATCCCGTCGGCGAGGAGCTCCTCGTTGGGAGCGGTGGCACCGGCCTCGATCAGCTCGAAGCACCGCTCGGTCGCGCCGGCCTCGATCATCATGATGTCGATCTCACCTGCGGGATTCTTCCGGCCGGCCACTACCAGCTCGATCGTGGAGTCCGTCTCCTCTTCGTGCGTGGGGTTCGCGACCCATTGTCCGTCGATGTGACTGAGACGGACGCACCCGACGGGACCTTCGAAGGGAAGGTCCGATAACGAGAGCGCGGCCGAGGCTGCGTTGACCGCGAGGGTGTCCATCGGGTTCGAGCCGTCGACCGACATGACCGTGACGACCACGTGGACCTCGTTGCGGAAGCCGTCGGGGAACGCGGGGCGCATCGGGCGGTCGATCAAACGGCAGAGCAGCGTCGCCTTCTCGGACGCCCTGCCCTCGCGGCGGAAGAACCCGCCGGGGATCTTGCCGGCCGCGTACATCCGCTCCTCGACGTCGACCGTCAGAGGGAAGAAGTCCCCGCCGGCCCGTGGCGGAGAGCCCGTGGCGGTCGCGAGCAAGCTCGTCTCGCCCACGTAAGCCACTACTGCGCCGCCGGCTTGGCCGGCGAGACGCCCGGTCTCGAATGTGAATACCTTGTCGCCGATCTTTCGTTCGACCGACTGCGGTTCGGGATTCATGTTTCCCATGAAGTCCTCCTTAGTAGTTCGCGCGCCGCGCACGCGGCGCTTACTAAGGAGAGGCGCCAGCCTGGGGTCGATTCTCAGTGGGAAGACCGCTGCATTGCAGCGGGCTTGCAACTGATAACCGACCGATAGACCGGCCCTCTCCTGGTGATCAGCTAGTGGGTTTGGGCCGGGAGACTCCTTTCTTCTACCGACGGAGACCGAGCTTGGCGATCAACGCTCGGTAACGCTCGATGTCTTCCTTGCGAAGGTAGTCGAGTAGTCGCTTGCGGCGACCTACCATCAGAAGCAAGCCACGGCGGGAGTGATGGTCTTTCGAGTGGGTCTTGAGGTGCTCGGTGAGCTCTGCGATCCGCTGAGTGAGGACGGCGACCTGGACCTCGGGCGACCCCGTGTCGTCTTTCGAGCGCGCGTTGTCGCCGATGATCTTCTGCTTCGCTTCCTTCACCAGGGCCATGCGCGCTGCAATCTACCTTTCCTAGGGGTCGTCCGCGGAGAACACCAGGGCGAACGAGGCCATCCTAGCAGGTCAGCCCCCTCGTCCGGAAACGTGCTACACGACGATGAGCGCTCCCAGCGCGGTCATGACGAGGACGCCGGCCACGGCGACACCCCCCACAACGGTGTCGGACGCGGTCGAGCGGGCATCGGGGACTATCTGGCTAACGACCAGCCACAGCATCGCCCCTCCGGCGAACCCAAGGCCCACCGGGAGGACGGGCTCGAACACCTGGACACCAAGGTAGGCGGGCACTGCCATCAGCGGCTGGGGCACGCTCGAAAGGACGCTCCACGCGGCGGCCGAACGCACGGACGCTCCCCGCGGAACCAAGGTCAGGCTGATCGCAAGCCCTTCCGGGATGTTGTGGATCGCGATGGCGAGCGCGATCAGGATGCCGAGATCGCGGCCCCCACCGAACGACACTCCGACACCCACCCCTTCGGTAAAGGAGTGGATCGTCATCACCGCCAGGATCATCACGGCCGAGCGAGCCCCCGCACCTCGGAGGGCCCCGACATGGAGATCCTTCCTCTCATGGAGGATCAGGCGCGACCCAAGAACGAACAGGGCACCGAGGATCCCTCCCGCAACAGTGCGGCCCACGCTGGCAAGCCCGCCTTCATAGAAAAGGCCCACGCTCGCCCCCAGCATGAAACCCGCCGCCAGCGCGTTGGACACGCCTACCCATGTTGGCGTCATCTCTTTGAAGAAGAGGAAAGGAAGTGCGCCGAGCCCGGTCGCGAGGGCAGTTGCCAGCGCGACCACGAAGACGGTGAGCGCGTCGCTCACACGGCGACGTCGCGGCGAGCGAAGAACCAGGTGGATACAACGACGAGAACGGCTGTGATCCCCAGCAGGACGAGGGTATGGGTTGCCTTCAGCCCGTGCTCCAACGGCGAGCTCGCCAGGAAGTAATAGAACGGAGACAACTTCTGGAACGGCTCCACCGCTTCGACCATGGGGGCCAGCGAATACAACAAGTAGGCAGCGGTCATCACGCTCGCTGCGACCGCGATGGCGAGACCCTTCTTGCCGGTGGCCGCGCCTACAACGAGAGCCAGAGCCCCGAAGACCAAGGCTAAGAACATCGAGCCCAATGTCGCGGCGAGTAATCCCGCCACGCCGATGTCGAGATCGACGGCCATGGACCCCAGCCACAGCGTCACGAACAACGCTGTACCGGGGGCGAGCAGTGACGCAGCGCTGGCTCCGAACTTCTCGAGGACGACCCGGGATCTCGTGATCGGATTCGCGAGCAACAGATCCATGGTCTTGCGGCGCTCCTCGCCCGCGAGACCGTCGCTCAGCCGCCCGATCGTCATGATCGCGAACAACACCGGCACGAGGTAGAGGAACAGCTGGCTCTCCAGGTAGCCCACCGGGGAAGTGATGCTGTTCTCTCCGACGAAGGCCTGCAGCGATTCCGGAAGGTCGTCAAAGAGCTTGTCGAACTCGGAATTGCCTTTGATAGAGGGCCAGAACGCCAGCGTGAACGCGACGAGCGCGAGCAGGCCCACGGACCAGCCGATCAGTCCCTTCTTGCGTTCCATGATGCTGCGCTCGAAGACGTCAAGCATCGGCGTCCTCTCTGTAGTACTCGAGGAAGACCTCTTCGAGATCGGGCTCATGGCTGATCATGTCCACGACCTCGAAGCGGGCGACGGCCTTGAGGAGCCGATCGACGCTCCCTTCGACCGTGAAGATGGCCACCCTGTCGTTGAAAACCGCCTCTCGCACCGACTCGATCGCGGTGAAGCTGTCCCGGGGAACGGGTTCGGCGAAAAGGAACTCGACCCGGCGGGCCGCCTTCTCCTTCAGTTTCTCGATCCTCTCGACCACCACGAGGGATCCGCTGCGGATGATCCCCACGACGTGAGCGAGATGCTCGATCTCCGATAGGACGTGGGACGAGAGGAATACCGTGCGCCCTTCGGCGACGGTCTCTTGCAGGATCTTGTGGAACTCGTGCTGTACGAGCGGATCGAGGCCGCTCGACGGTTCGTCGAGGATCAGCAAGTCGGGCTTGAGCATGAACGCCTGGATCAGGCCCACCTTCTGTTTGTTCCCCTTGGACAGCGTGCCGATCTTGCGCGACGCATCCAAATCCAAGCGCTCGGACAGCTCCTCTGCGTAGGGCTGCGCGCGGGAACCTCTGAGCGCGCCGAAGTAGCGGAACAACTCGCGCGCGGTCATGTCCTCGTAGAGCTCGAGCTCGCCGGGCAGGTATCCGACGCGACGGCGGACGTCGATCGACTGCGTACGGCAATCGAGACCCAGTACAACGGCCCGGCCCGACGTAGGGCGGATCAGATCCAACAGCAACCGGATCGTCGTCGTCTTGCCTGCCCCGTTGGGTCCGAGGTAACCGAACACCTGGGCGGGCGCGACCTCGAGGTCGAGATCGACGAGGGCGCGGGTGGACCCGTAGTGCTTGGTCAGCTCTGTCGTTGCGAGAGCAGGTGTGGTCACGCAAGGAGGCTAATCGCCGGAGCCGCGATCGGACAGGACCAGCGGCCCCGCTTCCTCATCCCTCTCTATCGTCTCGATCGCAGGCGCCGTCGAACGGGACTCCATGTACCACTTCGACAACGAGCCCCGGTAGAGGGCGCGTTCCAGAAAGTTCCCCTCGGGCCGCACGAAACGGGCCCCGCCGCGGCCCAGCAGCTCCTGCAGAAGCGGCTCGAGCTGCCGTCCGTAATGTTCCATGCAATCGCGCGGATGTATGCCGGGCCACGAGTAGCAGGACGCCACCCATCTGCGATGGTCCGTGGGGATCGTCGGCGGCACGTCGGTCTCCCATGCCGGATCGTCGGGAGCGAAGACGAACCGATCGAGGGATCCGGATGGGATGCCCTCGATCCCCCGAACGGTGGGCGGGTCATCATCGAGGAGATAGGGATCGACCGCGAGGTCTGCGATCACCGCGCGGCGCGGGAGATCGCCGATCCACGAGTTGGGGATGAGCGGGCGGGAGGGATCGCTGCGGCGCGCTGCGTCCACGAGAACGTCGGTTATCTCGAGTCGCCCGTGCATATAGCTCTCGTCGGAAGAGAGATTCCGACCGAGCACCACCACTTCTACGCCCGGGAGCCCCGCGGCCATGACGAATGCCTGGCGGTCGACGTTACCCAGCTTCGTCGCCGCCTCGACCGCATGCTTGCCGACCATCCCGGCACCCAAGATCGTGGCCCGTATAGGAGTCCTACGGTCCGACCAGAAGCCCGTCCAGGTGCGTTCCAGGAGCGCGAACGCGGCGTCGAGTCCATTCCACGCAACGGCCTTCATGTTCTCCACCAAACGTTGGCCGGTGTCGCCCTCGATCATGTCCAGCGCTAGCGCGTCGATCCCCAGCTCCTTGAGCCATAGCGCCCGGCCCTTATGCGTAGGGAAGTGGAGCATCGAAACGAACGATGTGCCGGCTCTCAGGAGCTCGTAGCAGTCGTTGGAGGGACGCAACATCAACACAACGTCCTGTGCGAAGGCTTCCGAACGATCGACGATGTGGACGCGAGGCGACACGCGGAAGTCGTCGTCCTGATAACCCATCCCACTTCCGTAGCCAGACTCGATGTAGACGTCTGATCGAGCCGCCACGGAGCGGACCAGAGATGGCAAGAAGTCGCGCATCTCTCCGGGTTCGTTGTGGATGCGAGGGAGCCCTAGCGTGACGTGGTCATCATCGTGGACCATCGCGTCACCTCCGCCCTTGCGAGAGCCCTCTCGACGTGGTTGTCGGACGTCAAGCTCCAGGTGTTTGGGGCCTTCGTAAGAACGATGTCGACGATCGGTTCCAGCTGGACCCCATAGAGGTCCATGCACGGGCGCGGATGGATGCCCGGCCACGAATAGCAGGACAGGGCGATCCGCCGGTGAGTCGTGTCCACG
>Ga0299913_10002895_pt1 | contig 13799 bp, 15 predicted proteins | sample RVTome_9_FD_201360 | JGI IMG/M metagenome (GOLD analysis project Ga0299913, IMG submission 201360) | Soil microbial communities from uranium-contaminated site in the Upper Colorado River Basin, Wyoming, United States - RVT155D38 (version 2) ... | reverse complement strand
CTGGCCCCTCAGGACGGGCAGGGGTACGTCTTCAGGGACCGATTGGGGTATTCGGTGGATTCAGGCGGCGGGAGGCGCCATGATGCGGCAATCGCCTGAATCCTTTGTTACGGGATCCGAGGTAGGGCGTCCTGCCCGACCTCTTTACCCGTGCGGCGATTATCCGCCCGGCACCGCGTCGCGTCCAGCGACAACGCGCCTTCTCTACTGAAAAAACGGTAGGGAGGGACTACCAACTTCTATTGCTTCCTCCGGGGCGTTCGCCCTCGTGGCGACCCTGACCGGCCCTCGCTGTCCGCAACGGCGCGATCAGGCCGCTTCGGCGGCGTCGATCGCCGCGCCCCAGAGGATGTCGTGCTCGGAGACCTCGATCCGCTCGAGGCCGAAGGCCCGCATCACCTCGACGAGGATCACCACCCCCGCGACGATCGTCGGCGCGCGATCGGGGTGCAGCCCGGTGATCAGGCGACGCTCGGCGACCGGCACCGTCGCCAGCCGGGAGAGCATCCGCTGGATTGCGCCAAGCGGCAGCCGGTGGCCGTGCACCCGCTCGGGGTCGTAGGGGTCGAGCTCCAGGTCGACGGCAGCGAGCGAGGTCGGAGTGCCGGCGACCGCGATGCCGCGCTCGGCGTGCGCCTCGGGATGCTCGCCGACGGCCTCGTCGAGGAGGCCGCGCACGTCCCCGGCAAGCGCCTCGAGCTCAGCGGCCGAGGGCGGGTCGGAGGGGAGGTGGCGTTCGGTATGGCGGACCACGCCCGCCTGCATCGAGGCGTGGAACGCGACGTCGGGGCCGCTGCCGATCACCAGCTCGGTCGATCCACCGCCGATGTCGATCACAAGGGTGTGATCGGTGGGCAGCTGCGCCGAAGTGGCGCCGAGGTAGGTCAGCTGGGCCTCCTCGGCTCCGTCGAGGACCGTCGCCGAGAGCGCGAAGCGCTCCCGCAACTCGGCCACGAAGGCGCCCCCGTTGGACGCGTCGCGCACGGCGCTGGTGGCGATCGCCCGCACCCGCTCCGCGCCGAGATCCTGGTAGACGCCGACGTACTCGCCGACGGTGTCGCAGACGCTTTCCACCGCCTCGCTGGAGAGCTGGCCGGAGAGGTCGACGCCGCGACCGAGCCGCGTCACCCGGTTGCGCCGCTCGACCTCGCCGACCCGGCCCGCGGCCACGTCGGCGACGAGCAGCCGCGTCGAATTGGTGCCGATGTCAACCACCGCCACCCTTGTCGCGTCCCCCGGCATGAGCGGGCACTCTAGAGCGCGCAACGACGCTTGCAGCCCCCCGTTTCGTTGCTAGCATTTCCGGTTCGCCGCGGGGTGGAGCAGTCAGGTAGCTCGTCGGGCTCATAACCCGAAGGTCGCGGGTTCGAATCCCGCCCCCGCTACTCCCGGTGACGACCGAGAGGTCGTTGCCGAGACACCCGAGGCCCTCCTCACGGAGGGCTTCGGCGTTTCTTGATGGTTCATGCCGGCTTCGGGTCCGACCGGCTGCAGAGCCTTTCCGAGGCGGGGACTCTTGACTCACGCGCGCAGGTATGTTAGTCATCCGCCTTAGGCAATCGACTAAAACGATGGAAGCCTCCCAAGCCATCCGCACGCAAACCCCGCGCAACGCGACAGCCGAAGCGCTGCTCGACGCCGCCGAGCGGCTGCTGGTTGAGGTCGGGCATGGTGGCATCAGCACCCGGCGGCTGGCTGAGGAGGCCGGGGCCAACCAGGGACTCGTCCACTACTACTTCGGCTCGATGGACGAGCTGTTCGTCCAGGTGCTCGAGCGGTTCACCGAGCGCATCATCGCGCGGCAGCGAGAGATGTACGCCGCAGAGATCCCGTTCATCGAGAAGTGGCGTACCGCCTGGCGATTCCAGGAGAAAGACCTGAGGGCCGGCTACTCGAAGATCTGGATGGAGCTGCAGGCGCTCTCCTGGAGCCATCCGGAGCTGCGCCCCCGGGTCGCCCGGGTCAATGCGCAGTGGCGCGGCGTGCTGCGGGGGGCGTTCTCGCGCGCCGCCAGGGAGTACGGGCTTGACGAGGAGAAGTTCCCGGTCGACGCGCTCGTCGCGATAACGATGACGTTCGGCCAGGGCTACGCGATCGAGCGCCTGGAGGGGATCGACGAGGGACACGAGCAGCTGCTGGATTGGATCGGGCGCTGGCTCGAGCGGCTCGAAGCCAAGGAGGAGAGCAGGTGAGCACGACAACGGACACGCCCGCGCGGCCGCAGCACGAGACCGCGCCAGAGACCGCCCGGGAGAAGCGGCACGAGCAGAGCCGCGCCCGCTATCCCGATCAGGAGGGGTTCATCGAGCGCGACGGTGTGCGCGTCTTCTGGGAGTCCTATGGCCAGGGCGAGCAGACGATCCTCTTCCTGCCGACCTGGTCCCTCGTCCACTCACGGATCTGGAAGGCGCAGATCCCGTACTTCGCTCGCCACTTCCGTGTCCTCACATTCGACCCCCGCGGAAACGGCCGCTCCGATCGGCCGAGGACGGCCTCCGCATATGACGAGCGCGAGTTCGTGCAGGACGCTCTCGATGTGATGGACGCCTGCGAAGTCGACCGCGCGATCTGCGTCGGGCTGTCGACCGGCGCCCAGCGCGGCATGCTGCTTGCGGCGGAGCACCCGGAGCGGATGGCGGGGTTCGTTGTCATCGGCCCCTTCGCTGCGGTCAGCCGGTTGGGAGGGCTGCGGCTGCGCGCGCGCTCGGTGCTTCTGGGGATCAAGCGACCGCTGCCGAGGCGCAGCTTCGCCAAATACAACCGCGCCTACTGGGAGCAGGGCGGCTACGGCGACTTCGTGCAGTGGTGGGCGGAGCGGATGCTGCCCGAGCGGCACTCGACGAAGCAGATCGAAGATGCCGTCGGATGGTCCCTTGATACGGACGGCTCGACCATCGCCCTTAGCGTGCAGGGGGAGCTTGCTACCCCGGCCAGCCGCCGGGAGCAGATCGCACTCGCGGAGCGCGTCGATTGCCCGGTGCTGGTGATCCACGGGACGAAGGACAGGATCACCCCCTACGCGGACGGCAAGGCGCTCGCGAAGATCACCGGCGGGCGGCTGGAGACATTCAAGGGTGTCGGTCACTTGCCACATGCGCGCAAGCCCGTGCGAGTCAACCTCGCGATCCGCGACTTCATCGAGGGGCCCCTGCCACGCGACCCGACCGTGCACCGCTCCGACGGGCGCAAGCGGGCCCTCTACATCTCCTCGCCGATCGGCCTCGGCCACGCCCAGCGCGACGTCGCAATCGCGCGCGAGCTGCGCAACCTTGTCGATGGGCTGGAGATCGACTGGCTGGCGCAGGACCCCGTGACCCGGGTGCTCGAGGCCGAAGGCGAGCGGATCCATCCGGCGAGCGAGCACCTGGCCAACGAGTCGCGCCACATCGAGTCCGAGTCCGCCGAGCACGACCTGCACTGCTTCCAGGCGATCCGACGGATGGACGAGATCCTGATCAACAACTTCATGGTCTTCCACGACATCGTGCGCGAGGACCGCTACGACCTCTGGGTCGGCGACGAGGCCTGGGAGCTCGACTACTACCTGCACGAGAACCCGCGCGAGAAGCGGGCCCGCTACGCGTGGATGACCGACTTCGTCGGCTGGCTGCCGATGCCCGCTGGGGGCGACCACGAGGCCTACCTGACGGCCGACTACAACGCCGAGATGGTGGGGCACATCGCCGGCCATCCGGAGCTGCGCGACCGGGCGATCTTCGTCGGCAACCCCGAGGACATCGTCGACGAGCCCCTCGGCCCGCAGCTGCCGATGATCCGCGACTGGACCGAGCGCAACTTCGAGTTCGCCGGCTACGTCACCGGCTTCGACCCGCGCGGTCTCGGGGAGCGCGAGGAGCTGCGCCACGACCTGGGCTACCGGCCCGACGAGAAGGTCTGCATCGTCAGCGTCGGCGGCTCCGGCGTGGGCGCCGACCTGCTACGTCGGGTGATCGCATCGTTCGAGGACGCAAAGCGGGCGGTGCCTGAGCTGCGGATGATCGTCGTGGCCGGCCCGCGCATCGACCCAGAGACGCTGCCGCAGCCGGAGGGTCTCGAGGTCGTCGCCTACGTCCACCACCTCTACCGCCATCTGGCCGCTTGCGACCTGGCGGTGGTCCAGGGCGGGCTGACGACCTCGATGGAGCTGACCGCGAGCCGGCGGCCGTTCCTCTACTTCCCGCTGCGCCACCACTTCGAGCAGAACATGCACGTCGCCCACCGGCTCGACCGCTACGGCGCCGGCCGGCGGATGGACTTCGATATCGCCACGCCCGACGTGATCGCGGGTGCGATCGCCGGGGAGATCGGGCGCCCGGTCGACTACCGGCCGGTGGAGACCGACGGCGCCCGGCGGGCCGCGGAGAGGCTGGCGGAGCTGCTCTAGAGGCGTGCATGCAGCGGCTGCCCCGCGAGTGGTCTGGACCGGTCGGCGACCCTGAGCACCTCAACGATCCGTGGGTAGCTCCGAGGGACATATCGGGCCCCGGATTCGACCGCTCGATTTGCAGGGGTTTCTCGGGCGCTACTCCGACAGCCCGGCGGCTTCGAGGGCTTCCTGACGTTCTGGCCGACGGTCTCCAACTGTTCGATCTCGACCTCGATGTCCGGGGCCGTGTCCCCAAGGTCGGCAAAGAAGCGCTGGATGCCGCTCCGGCCGATGTATCCACCCTCGATTCGCCCGGTCGCAGGGATCAGTTCGATGTCGTCGGTGCAGCAGGCGAGATAGCGGTCAGCGTCCCGTCGGTTCAGCGCCACGAGAACCTCGCGCACCGTTTCGAAGCTTTCCCGCGACATCGCCTACTCCCGCAGCCCGGCGGCTTCGAGGGCTTCGGCCCGGCTGGCGTACCACTCAATGCGCACCAACTTGTCGTCCCGCGCAGTTAAGACGTGAAACCAGCTCGCCTCCATGTCGATCCCACTACCTCGGCCGCGTCCCGCAATGCGTATTGCGATGAAGAGCTTCTCCCCGGCGTCGATGATCTCCTGAGCTTCGATCTCAGGCTTCCGCATTATTTCGAGCATCGTCATGAGCCGGGCCTTGACGGCCTCGTGGCCAACCGAAACGTCGACATCAAGTGCGCCTTCCATCGGCACCCACTCGATCTCCGGATGCATGTACTCCTGGAAATAGCCGTCAAGGTCACCGGACCGAATGGCCACGCTGAGAGCGGCGTAGGCCTCACGTGCCCGCTCCACGTTCTCCTTCGACATCGCCCGCTCAGTATCTCGTTCCGGCCTATAACAGCTGTTGGTCCAGCCAGAGCACGTGCGTCAGGCGGCCACGCCTAGCGACTCGATGATTCGGGGGTAGCTACGAGGGACAAATCGGGCCGCCGATCGGATCTTGGCGCGACGCATGGCGCCGACCCGTCCGCAGCCCAGCGGCGCGGGTCGTGCCCATTACGCTTGGCGGAGGGCATTCGGATTCGACGGAGGAGAAGAGAGATGAGCACAACTGATGAACTGCTCAGCAACGCTCAGTTCTACGCGGCAAGCTTCGACAAAGGCGACCTGCCACTTCCCCCAGGCAAGAAGGTCGCGGTGCTGGCCTGCATGGACGCGCGTCTAATCCCCACCAGGGTCCTGGGGTTGAACGAGGGGGACGCCCACGTGATCCGCAATGCAGGGGGCGTGGCCTCAGACGACGCGATCCGGTCGCTGGCGATTTCTCAACACCTGCTCGGGACCGAGGAGGTGATCGTCATCCATCACACCGACTGCGGGATGCTGACCTTCACTGACGAGGAGTTCGGCGACAAGCTCGAGCAGGCTGCCGGCGAGCGACCCGGGTGGACAGCGCACGCCTTCTCTGATCTCGAGCAGGATGTCCGCGACTCGATCGCCAAGATCAAGGAGAGTCCCTTCGTCCCTGAGACTGACAGCGTTCGGGGCTTCATCTATGACGTGAAGACCGGTGAGCTTCGCGAGGCGAATTAGCGGGACGGTCCGGCAGCGAGCTGCTCGACTATCCGCGGGTAGCTCCGAGAGACATATCGGGCCCCCGCTATCCGTTTGAGCTACGTGAAGGACCTCCTCCGGGAGGTCTTTTGCATTGGCGACGCCTCATCTGCAAATCGCCGACTCCTTCGACGCGTCTTGTCCTGCGGGACATCGCCTACTGCGCCAGCAGCCGCTTGATCGTCCCGATCACGTAGACGAGCGAGAGCGCGAAGAAGAGGCCTCCCAACAGGGCGCGAACCTGCTCGTTCGAGAGCGGCGCCCGCCGGGAGATCGGCTCGGCGACACTGTCGGCGACCTTCGCACGCCAACCGACGAGCGCCGTCTGCCCGGCCGCTGTCGCGTCTCTTGGAGGCATGCGAAAGGGTCGATACCCGGCTCAGCCGATGCCATGCACATGGCCTCGCGACAGGGACTGAGCTGGGCTGGCTCAGGCGGCTACTCGCTCGACTATTCGCGGGTAGCTCCGAGAGACGGCGATCGGATGCGTCATCCGCCGACCCATACTTTGCCTCGGCTCGCTACGGTCAGCCGCTTGCGCGAGAAGAGACAAGAGCACAGAGCACTCAGATTGTCGCTTCGTTTGTTTGCCCGGGGCCGCCCCGAACTCCTCGCACTGGCAAGTCTGGGTGTCGTCGCGATCACCCTCCTAGGCGGATGCTCCCTTTCTGGCGAGAACGGAGATGCGACGCGCTCCGGGCAAGGATCCGATGATCCGTCAGCCAATAGAAACGGCCGGGACAACGTCATTGTCATTCAGGTCGACGACGCTCGCGACGATGAAATCAACGGCGGGACGATGCCCAACACGGTTGCCCGCATCGGTCGTGCGGGCGTGCGGTTTAGCCGCTACTACGCCACCACGCCCGCCTGCTGCCCTTCCCGAACGAGCCTGCTGACGGGGCGTTATACCCACAACCACCGCGTCCTCACCAACGCCCTGAAGGGCGGTGGCTATCGGGCCTTCAGAAGCCACCCGGCATTCGAGAGCAACCTCGCGCCCTGGCTGCAGCGCGCCGGCTATAGGACGGTGCATATCGGCAAGTTCATCAACTGGTACGGGGAAGGTGATCCGCGCGAGGTCCCACCGGGGTGGGACGTCTGGGAGACGACCGTCGGCGAGAACGAGGCCGACCCCTACTACAGCTACCAGCTCAACGTTGACGGCACGATCAGAAGGGGTTTTCAACAGAACGCGGGGTGTCCTGCCAACGACGCAACCCGCGCCTGTCATTACATCACCGACCAGATCACGGCCCGCGGCCTGGCCGCGATCGAAACCGCCGGAGGACGGCCGTTCTACCTGCAGCTCGACTACACGGCCCCGCACGGTGATCTGGTTGCCCCGGAGGGACCGGAGCCGCCCGCCCGCCACTCGCAGCGCTTCCGCGAGTTCCAGATAAAGCGGGCCCCCTCGTTCAACGAGCGCGATCTCTCCGACAAGCCCACCTTCGTCCGGCGCCTGCCGTTGATGAACCGCAACCGCCTGGGCCGGCTCACGAAGCGCGAGCGAAATCGGCTGCGCGCCCTGCGCGCGGTCGATGACGGCGTCGGCCAGCTGCTCGATTCGCTTGCTGAGTCAGGCCTAGCGAAGCGCACCTGGATCTTCTTCGTTTCCGACAACGGCTACCTGCTCGGCGAGCACCGGTTCGAGGCCTCGAAGTTTGTCGCCTACGAGCCGGCGACCCGCCTCCCGCTTCTGGTTCGCGGTCCGGCGGCCAGGGCTGGAGGCGAAAGCTCGGAGCTTGTCGGCAACATCGACCTTGCTCCGACGATTCTCAGAATCGCCGACGCCACCGGCGGGCACGAGGTCGACGGGCGCTCGTTGCTTCCGTTCCTCGAGGACCCGTCCCGCCGCTCCCGTCGTCCGCTCTTGCTCGAGGCCTTCAACCCATCCGACGTCACCGCCGCCCGCAACGCCCCGCTTCCCGCGACCGAGGCCCGTGCGGGGCCTCTCTCCTACACCGGAATCGTCACCCCCCGGTACAAGCTGATCCGCTACCGGGACTATCAGATAGAGCTGTATGACCTGGCCCGCGATCCCGACGAACTGCATTCGCTCGACAACAGCCCGGCCTACAACGGGGTGCGCCGCTATCTGAGACGGGCTTTGACGGCCCGAGAGGACTGCGTCGGAAGGGCCTGCTCGCTGCCACTTCAGACGGCGCCACCAAGGCCATCCCTTCACACGACCCGCGGGTAGCTCCGAGGGACATATCGGGCCCCCGCTATCCGTTTGAGCTACGCGATGGACCTCCTCCGGGAGGTCCTGTCGGCTCTGATCGAGTTGAATCGAACGGTCGCGCTTTTCAGCCGCGGCGGAAGCGCTGCCTGGCAGCGCGACGCTGTGCGGTGGGAATCTGCTTCCAGTACCGGTGAAGCGTCTCGTGACGGGGCAGATCATCCGACCCAGTGAGCTGGCGGTAGCGGCCAGGTTCGCGGCCATGCAGGTCGATCAGGGCCCAGACAGCTTCGTTCAGGTTGCCGACCTCCGCGTACCTCACCAGCAAGAACCTCTGGCAGCCGGCGCGGCGGCGAAGCGCAGGTGAAATTCTCACCCCGCCGGCGGCTCTGCTTCCTCGGTGATGGCGCGGTTCTTGCGACCGGGGAGCGGCTCCATCAGGAAGAACTTCACCGCGTCATGAAGAGAGGTGTCGGGCATAAAAGCCCTTCTCGCCCTCTCTCCAGTAAGGCCACACGAGAGGCAGAGAGGGCGGTAAGAGCCCGACGGGCAGCGCTCCCACAGTAGCGCGATAAGCCCGAGGCAGTGCAGTACGGGGGCGGCGAACCCTCGCAAAGAGGGAAGACCGCTGGGCCAACTTTCCGCAATTGTTTCCGTAAACAGCGCGTTTCGACGATCGACCCCCGACATCTGGCCACCCCAATCTGCTAACACCGCTGCGAGTGGTTTGAGGGCGCCTGTTTAGGACGTCTCCGAATCGTGAGTACGGTCCGCTGGCTGCCTGCCCAGACTCCCCTGGCCTCTCCTCGATTGGACGATCGCGGTCACCGGCCGGCGATCCGGACTTCGGACCCGAATCGGGTCCCGAGGAAGGAGGCACCAAATGGATCTTCTCGCGTGCGCTGAGTGCGGGCGCCGTTTCTACGCGCCGGGCCTCGGATCCTCTGAAAGCCGTTGCTGTTCGCAGTGCGGAGGCGGCTTGTCCTTGGCCCTGCATGACATTGCGTCGATTCCGCTGGACGCTCGCTGCCTAGGCGCTCGTGCTGCGCCGGGAGCCGCACGGGCAGCGACCGCCGGGGTGGAATCGGATCGAATCCCCTCGAGGGGGTTGGCATGAGCGAGCCGGCCAGGGCCAGCCGAATTGAGACCCGCATCGCTGATCAGATCGCACTCCTGCAGGCCGACTACTACGGGGTTGCACCCAAAGCGGCCCGCGCCTACGTCATCCCCGGCGAGATTGTGGTCGTGGTGCTGCGCGAGACCTTTACCCCTGCCGAGAAGGTGCTGATCGGCCATGGTGACGCCGAGGCGATCCAGCACTCGCGCCGCCGCTTTCAGCAGCTCTCGCGCGAGGATTTTGGTGCGGTCGTGGAGCAGGCCACGGGCGAGCAGGTGGAGTCATTTCTTTCCGAGACCAACCTGGAGAACGAGGTCGCGGTCGAGATATTTCTTATGGCCGGCGAGGGTCGCACCGAAATGGAGCATTTCGAGCAAGCCACCGATCCGGGACCGGAAATACTCAAGACACCAAAGAGCGCGAAGTGAATTCGCGCAAGGGCCTTACAGGTAGGCAAAGGGGGGAGGAGCAGATGAACACGGTGATCGCATTGCGAGATCAGATAGCTGAGTGCATGGAGGCGGGCGAGACGCTTGAGCAGATGGAAGCGGAGATCGACTCCTCGGGATTGAGCGAGGAGGAGAGGTCCGCGCTATGGCTGTTCGCATGGTCCTACCTGCCCGATGCCGCTCTCCGGAACAAGGCGATAGCGGCGGCAGAGTTGCTGGCCGAAACCTACGATGGTGGTTCAAGCCAAGCGGACCAGGAGGCGGATCACTCAGCCGAAAAGCTTGTCGAGGTGATGGAAGCGGTGCGCGAGCATGAGGACCGCACCCGCTCACGCGCGATCCCGCGCCGCCCAGCCGATGACTGGCTTTACAAGCGAGTAAGAGCCGCGCTTTCCAGCCACTAGGAGGGTCTAGCGAAACGGCTAGCGAAACTCGCCACGGCTACTCCGACAGCCCGGCGGCTTCGAGGGCCTCATCGGGGTCGAGGTATTCGCGAATCCGTATCCCCTTGCCGTTCTTGAGCTCGGCCAGCCAGACGATGTCCGATTTCGTCTTCACGCCCCTTTCCTTGCCGCGCCCCCGGAGTTGGCCGATTGCGAGGACTTGCTCGCCGAGGTCCCGCACCTCCGATAGCTCGCTCTGAAGATCGGGGAAGGCCTCGTCCAACTCTCGGACCAACTCGCGGACGCCCTCGTGTCCCCGGTACACCGTGGCTTCCCCTCGAGCAGCACCGGCAAGAGGGGATGCCACTCGACCTCGGGGTCGACCGTGGCGAGCACCGCCTCGACATCTCGGCGGTTGTAGGCGTCAAGTCCGCGCTTGAAGGTCTCGACGTTCTCCTGCGACATCGCCTACTCCGACAGCCCGGCGGCTTCGAAGGCCTGGGCGGGGTCCAGGTAGTTCCGAACCCTGATCACGCGGCCACCTTCAAGCTCGTAGATCTGGCCCTGACTCCACTCAACCGGCGCTCCACTTCCCCTGCCGACGGCTGTTTGGCGAACGATTACCAGCACGCGGTCATCTCCGGCATCGATGAAGCGGTCCACTCGGGCCGACCAGTCCTCGAAGTTCTCTGTCCAGACGCGCATAAATGCCTCCCAGCCTTCGCGGCCCTGGTATGTCCCCGAGAGCGGGGTGCCGGGCGGGATGATCCATTCATAGTCCGGGGCGATCAGGCCAGCGTCAAAAGCACCAGAGACGTTGCCGCGTTCGAGGCCCGCGTCAAGCTCTTCGAAAACCCGCCGCACGATCTCGACGTTCTCCTGCGACATCGCCCGCGCAGTATCTCGTAGGGGAAGCGGGGCAGCTAAGCAGCGAGCGGCGCGGCTCGCGCTCGGGCGAGAGCGCAGGAAAGCTTGGCGAGGATCGTCAAGTCTGCGTGAAGGCGGACCCGCTCAAGTCCCCTCACCCGGAGGGGTCTCAGTGCAAAGCGGGAAGCACCGATCGATGAATGCTGCTTCACTGGATGAGGAGCGGTCTGAGGGCCTCCCTGCCAAGACACCCCTCGCGTCGAGCGAGATCGGTTCGCGGGTTGCCTGACACCGACACCCCCAGCGCCCCTCTCGAATCACCACGATCCTGGCCACCTGGCCGGCGATTCGGGCCTGGGACCCAAGCGGGTCTCGGGAAGACCCAAGCCCACGAAGGGATGCATATGAGTGCGCAGCAGAACAAGCAGGCGGCGCAGGACGCCTACGCGGCGTTTGGCAACGGCGACGCCGATGGCGCGATGCGAGACATCGATGACTCGATCGAGTGGACGGTTCGCGGCGACCACGCGCTGACCGGCATCTACAAAGACAAACGGGCAGTAGGCGAGCTGTGGCGAGAGTTCCTAAGCAAGGACTTCCGCAGCACCCCGCACGACTTCGTCGCCGAGGGCGACAAGGTGATCGTTCTGACCAGTGTCCAACTCGAGGGCGAGACCGTCGAGGCCGCCGACGTGCTCACCTATAACAATCACGCCAAGCTGGTGGCGTTCGAGACGCTGGGCGACGCGGCGGTGGCCAACCAGGTGTTCGCCAACTAATCGCCACCCGCCTTCGGGGCGCCGCGCGACCCGCGGCGCACCCGAGCGCGCCATCGCCTACTCCGAGGGCCCGGCAGCTTCTAAGGCGTTCTCCTGGTCCCAATCACCGTTGGACCTGCCCGGTATCGGGCCCCCACTACTCGAGAGAGGCCCTGGAAGCGGGGCCTCTTTCGTGTCCGGGGGCCCGCTGCGCCCACAAGGCCGCCTTATCGAGCGCGGCGGTGGGGGGCGCCGGGCTCTCAGCCGTCAATCGGGCACCACGCGATAGCTGTGCCCGGCTGCGATGAGGCGATCGGCAAGCACGCGACCCATGGCCGAGGCGGGCGTGAGCACGCCCGCTGCGTCGGGCAAATCGTCGAGCGCGAGGCAGAGCGCGCTCTCGCCGAGCATCACCGCCGTTGCCTTGTAGCCAGGGTCACCCTGTACGCGGATCTCGCAACGCAGGCGCTCGCCGCCGCTCGTCGTCGTGTGGATGTCGATCCTAAAGAAGCCGCGCTCGCGGGCGCTCTCGGTCGGTCCCTCGCCGGGGTCTGGGAGAGCGCGGTCGAGCAGCTGGCGCGCACCCGGCGTCGCAAAGCCCGCGAATGCGCCGGCAATGCCGCCCGCGACGCCCGCGGCCTTCGCCAAGCCGAGCGGGCCGCGGCCGGTGAGCATCAGCTCGCGATAGCGGAATCGGCGGCCATAGGCGTGATCTTGCAATGCATTGCTGCGGCGCACAACGCGGGTGTTGACGCTGCCCATCACGAACGGCGCCAACCAGCCGCCGAGGCGATCGTCGCGAAGCGGCCTCAAGGAGTCCCGCTCGGGGCCAAGCTCGGGCTCCGCCGCGCGGTCCGGGCTGAGCGCATACGGATCGAGCAGCACGCGCCGGCTCGACGGGTCCTTCTTCACCGTGTCGACTGCCGTTCGCAGCGAGTCGATCGTGCCGCCGCTCGCGCCACCCCGCACGGCCTTGACCACGTACGACGTCTCCCCGAGCTCCCCATGGCCGCCGGCCTGCGCCGCCTCGTGCAGGAGCAGGGTGCCGATATCGGACGGGATCGAGTCGAAGCCACAGGTGTGGACGATCCGGGCACCGCTGGCGCGCGCCGCGGCGTCGGCGGCGTCGATCGCCCAGCGCATGAACAAGACCTCGCCGGTGAGGTCGGCGTAGTGCGTCCCTGCGGCCGCGCATGCCTCGACCAGCGGCTTGCCGTACTTGAAGTAGGGCCCGACCGTGGTTGCGACGACCCGCGCGGACGCCGCCAGCGCCGCGACCGCGTCGCGATCCTGGCCATCGGCGATCACGAGTGGCCAGTCGACGCCGAGCTCGGCGCGTGTCCGCTCGAGCTTGGCCTGCGAGCGCCCGCCGAGCGCGATCCGGGCATCGGGCGGGGCGTGGCCTGCGAGGTACTTGGCCGTCAGCACGCCGACGAAGCCGGTTGCCCCGTAGACGACGACGTCGTGGTCGCGGGCGGAGTCAGCCACGTCGGGCACGCTATCGCGGACTACCGCGACCATTCCCAGCGACCCAACTATCCGCCGCCTGTCCAGCCGTCTGATGGGCGGTGGGCGCTCAGGTTTCAGCCCGGGCTTTGCGCACGTGTCACCAAGCCGGCGTAGATGACGGCGAGGGCCTCGCCGAGGAGCTCCGGGCGAACCGATCCCGGCTCGATCAGCTCATCGACCGCGAGGCCGCCGATGATGCTCATCACGATGCGGGCGACGTCCTCCGCGGGCATCGTGAGATCCGGCGTCCCGAGGTGGCGGGCCCGGGCCTCCATCGCGACGGCCAGCTCGCGGCGTAGCTCCGTCTGCCGCTCGGCGTAGCGGGCGCGAAGCTCGGGATCGCGGATCGCAAGGCTCCAGTACTCACCCTCGAGAAGCAGCGCCTCACGCTCCCCTTCGATCTGCTGGGCGAATGCCCGGGTCGCCTCCACCGACATGTCCTGCTCGGGGGGCGCCGATGCGAGCAGTGCGAACCGCTCGCGCATTGGTTTGTCGATGCGCTCCTCGAGGAGCGTCAGGAGGAGCTCCTCCTTCCCCGAGAAGTGCCAGTAGAGCGCCCCCTTCGAGTACCCAGCG
>Ga0299913_10002894_pt1 | contig 13800 bp, 10 predicted proteins | sample RVTome_9_FD_201360 | JGI IMG/M metagenome (GOLD analysis project Ga0299913, IMG submission 201360) | Soil microbial communities from uranium-contaminated site in the Upper Colorado River Basin, Wyoming, United States - RVT155D38 (version 2) ... | reverse complement strand
GCCGCGCCTACCGCTGCTTCTGCGGCCCCGACGCCCACGCCGAGGCGCGCCGGCGGGCCGAGGCCGAGGGGCGCACCTTCCGCTACCCGCGCACCTGCCTGCCGTGCGCCGGCGAGGAGAGCGACCGGCGTGCGGCGGCGGGGGAGCCCTTCGTCGTCCGCCTGAGGATGCCCGACGAGCCGATCCGCTTCGCCGACATGGTGCGCGGCGAGGTGGAGTTCGCGCCCGAGGTGCTCGACGACTTCATCCTCTTGCGCACCGACGGCTCGCCGACCTACCACCTGTCGGTCGTAGTCGACGACGTCGACATGGAGGTGACCCACGTCCTGCGCGGCGAGGACCACCTGTCGAACACCCCGAAGCACGTCGCGCTCTTCCAGGCGCTGGGCGCGAGCCTCCCCCGCTTCGGTCACCTGCCGCTGATCCTCGGCCCGGACAAGAAGCGGCTGTCGAAGCGCACCGGGGCGGCGTCGGTCGAGGAGCTCCGCGGCGCCGGGGTCCTGCCGCAGGCGCTCTACAACTACCTGGCGCTCCTCGGCTGGTCGCCGGGCGACGACACCGAGGTGATGGACCGCGACGAGCTCGCCTCCCGCTTCACCGTCGAGCGCCTCAACGCCTCGGCCGCCGTCTTCGACCGCGACAAGCTCGCCTGGCTCGACCAGAAGTACCTGGCGTCGCTGCCGCTCGCCGGGCTCTGGCCCCACCTCGAGCCGTTCCTCGCCGAGGCGGGCCTGGCGGGCGCGGAGCGGGGCCGGCTCGAGCGCGCCGTCGAGCTCCACCGGGTGCGCGCCGGCGACCTGCGCGAGCTCGCCGGCCAGCTCCGGCCGTACTTCGCCGAGCGGATCGACTACGACCCCAAGCTCTGCGCCCGCTTCCTCGACGACCCGCAGGTGCCGGACCGTCTCGAGGCCCTCCGCGCCCGCTACGCCGCGGTCGAGCCCTTCGCCGTCGAGCCGCTCGAGCGCGAGCTCCGCGGGCTCGCCGAGGAGCTCGGGGTCAAGGCCGCGGCGCTGATCCACCCGCTCCGGATGGCGCTCTCCGGCACCCCGGCCGGCCCCGGCGTCTTCGACCTCGTCGAGCTCCAGGGCCGCGAGCGGACGGCCGCGCACCTCGAGCGGTTCGCCGGCTGGCTGCGCGAGCGGCAGCGGACGTAGGGGCGGGCGGACCCGCGCCCGCCGTGCCGCGGGATCCGGGGCCGTCCCCCCGGGGACGCCGCGCGCCGGGCCCCTCAGTGGGTCTGCTCGAGCAGGGCCTGGAAGCGGGGGTGGCCGCGCAGCGGGTCGTAGTCCGGGTCCTGCTCGATCCAGTCGCGGTACCCGAACCCCCGCTCGATCGCCCGCTCCAGCAGGTCGAGAGCCCGGTCGACCTCGCCGATCTTCGCGAACAGACAGATCCCGTTCATCACCACGCCCCCCTCGTCCGGGTAGAGGGCCAGCGCCTTCTCCATCCAGCGGGTCGCGCGCTCGGTCTCGCCGAGGTCGGCGAGGGCGGTGCCGCCGAGGGCGAGCGCCCTGGCGTCGGCCGGCTCGAGATCGAGCCGCCGCTCGGCGCGCCGCACGCCCTCGCGGACGGCCGCCTCGGCCTCCTCCTCGCGGCCAAGCAGCCTGAGCGACTGACCGCGGAGGATCGGCGCCTGGAAGTCCTCGGGCCGGATCTCGGCGGCGCGGCGGAACAGCTCCGCCGAGCGCTCGATCCTGCCGGCCGCGAAGCAGGTGCGCGCCCAGTAGTACCAGGCGTCGAACAGCTTCGGGTCGAGCCGCACCGCCTCCTCGAACTCCGCCTCCGCCTCGTCGTAGCGCCGGTCGAGCGACAGGGTGACCCCACGCGCCGCCCGCGCCGTGGCGAGCTCGGGCCCGAGCTCCAGGGCGCGCGCGCTCGCCCGGTCGGCCGCGCGCAGGTTCGACTCGTCGCCGCCCCACCACTGGTAGAGCCAGGCGTGCGCCTCGGCGAGCCCCGCCCAGGCCGGCGCGTACTCCGGGTCGAGCTCATGCGCCCGCCCGAAGACGGCGATTGCCTCGACCGTCGTCGTGCGCCGGAACTGGTTCAGCAGGTGGCGGCCGCGCAGGTAGAGCTCGTAGGTCTCGATCCGCGTCTCCGGCCGCACCTCGGCCGGCGCCGCGAGCCGCACTCCGAGGTGGTCGCCGAGGCAGCGGACCACGCACTCGGCGATCTCGTCCTGGATCGCGAAGACGTCCTCGAGCTTGCGGTCGAAGCGGTCCGACCACCGCTGGTACCCGTCGCCCACGTCGACCAGCCGCACCGTCACCCGCAGCCGGTCTTCGGCCTTCCGCACGCTCCCCTCGAGCACCGAGTCGACGCCCAGCCGCTCGCCGGCCACCCGCGCGTCGACCCTCGAGCCGCGGAACTGGAACGACGAGCTCCGCGCCGCCACCCGCAGCCCCTCGACCCGCGACAGCGCGTCGAGCAGCTCCTCGGCCAGCCCGTCGCAGAAGTACTCCTGGTCGCGCGCCGGGCTGAGGTCGGTGAAGGGGAGGACCGCGATCGAGCCCGCCTCCCCCGGGCGGCGGCCCGGCGCGGCGCGCGGCCGCGACGGCGTCTCGAGCTCGGCAGTCACCGACTCGAGCGCGAAGGCGAGATCCTGCGCCGACTGGAACCGTTCCGCCGGGTCCTTCGCCAGGCAGTGGTCGATCACCCGGGCGAGCGAGGGCGGGAGGTCGGAGGTCCGCTCGGCGAGCGGCGGCGGCTCCTCGTGGAGGATCGCCGCGGCCGTCGCCCCGGCCGTCGGCCGCGCGAACGGGGAGAGCCCGGTCAGCATCTCGTAGAGCACCACGCCGACCGCGAAGAGATCCGCCCGCCCGTCGACCGGCTCCCCCCGCACCTGCTCCGGCGCCATCGAGGCCGGCGTCCCCACCGCGTAGCCGAGCTCGGTCTCGGCCAGCGTCGGCGCCCCGGCGTCGGCCTCGGCCGGCCGCAGCTTCGCCACCCCGAAGTCGAGGATCTTGAGCGTCCCCGTCGGCGTGACCACCAGGTTCTCCGCCTTGAGGTCCCGGTGGACGATGCGCGCCGCGTGCGCCGCCCCGATCCCCCGCACGAGCTGGAGCGCCAGCCCCACCGCCTCGGCCGCCGGCAGCGGCCCTCGCCGCAGCCGCTCCCGCACCGACTCCCCGGGCACCAGCTCGGTGACCAGGAACGGCCGCCCCCCGTGCACCCCCAGGTCGTGGATCGTCAAGATGTTCGGGTGCGCGATCGCCGCCGCCGCCCGCCCCTCGCGCTCGAACCGCTCCAGCCGGTCGGGATCGGCCTCGGCCCCCTCGGCGAGCACCTTGACCGCCACCTCGCGCCCCAGCCGCGGGTCCCGCGCCCGGTACACCTCGCCCATCCCCCCGGCCCCGACCGGCCCGACGATCTCGTACGCCCCGACCCGCGTTCCCGGCGAAAGCGCCATGCCGGCATGCTACTCCGACCCGGAATCCGCCGCCCGCCCTCCCGGTTGACCCCCCAGGGCCTATCTCCTAGAATCCAAGGCCCTTGCTGGGAGGTCGTCTAACGGCAAGACATGCGGCTCTGGACCGCAGAATCGGGGTTCGAATCCCTGCCTCCCAGCCATGCGAGCGGGCTTCTTGGGTCGTGCTGGACCACTTCATAGACCCTTGACGTTGCCGGCGCCCGCCTCGGTTGCCGCTCTCGCGAGGCGACGGTCCGCGGTCCAGAGGTCGGCACTCAGGCGGTCGGCCAGGGCGAGGTAGCTTCCGTCGTAGATCACCGGCTGGTCGAGCCGTGCGGCCCACTCGGAGGCGGCGAGGAGAAGGTCCGGGTCGGCCGCGACGGTCCGGACGGGCAAATCCGTCAGGGCTCGAACGAGCCGGCCCGCCTCGTCCGGGTCGATGTCGTGGGCACGAGCGTGTTTCCGGATCGCCGAGGCAGCCTCGAAGCACCAGAGAGCGGGGGAGCAGACCTCGACTCCGTCGTCGATCCAGCTCCCGAAGCGCTCCTCCGCCGCAGCGGAGTAGTCGGTCGGGATGACGAGGGCGGCGAGGAGGTTGGCATCGGCGACGACGGTCACCTGTCACGCTCTCCTCGTAGCACCTCTTCGATCTGCCGCTCGCGGTCGGCGCGGGCATCGGCGACCGGGTCGCCTCGATAGGGGCCGTACCGCGCCTCGAGCGCACGTCGGCGGCTGCTGATCTCTCGCAGGACTTCGAGCTTCTCCTCTCTGCCTCGGCGCCGGTCAGCAAGGCCGGCGTCGACGATCTCGCGGATCACCTGGGATATGGACCGGCGATCGCGTTCGGCCAGGCGAGCGAGTTCCTCGTACTGGCTCCGCTCCAGGAAGAGCTGGGTGCGGTGCAGGTCGGACATTCCGCCATCATACATCTAGCGATACATCGTTCGGAAACCCCTGCTGGCGGAACCCTGATTCGCGGGCAGCCGGGCAGGCTGCCGACGACGCCCTACCCCGCGAACTCGATCTCCGGGTTCTGCCACGCCCGCCGCAGGTACCGGGTGAGCTGGCCGACCATGGCGCGGGTGGCGGTTTCCTGGCGGGCGGCTTCGGCGAGGAGCTGCCAGGCTTGCATGGCGCGGCGGTGGACGCCCCAGGCTTCGAACTGCTCGGCGAGGCGGGAGCCGATGGCGGCGGCGCGCTGGTAGTGGCCGAGGGAGATCTCGACCTCCATCAGGTCGAGGACGATGAGGGCGGTTTCGAGGTGGAGGCCGAGGTCGAGGGCCTCTTGCCAGAGGCCGCGGAAGGCGACTTCGGCCTCGGCGACCTGGCCGAGGTCGAACGTGATGCGCGCCTCGGTCCAGCGGTAGTTGAGCTGGCTCCAGCGGTCGGAGAACTGGTCGAAGAGGCTGCGCGCCTGGTGCAGGCGGACCAGCGCCTCCTGGCCGCGGCCGACGGCGTTGAGGCAGTAGATGATCCCCTGCTTCGCACAGAGGGCCAGACGCGGGTTCTCGGAGGCGTCGATGAGCGGCAGAGCCGCGCGGTGCGCCTCGATCGCCAGGGCGGGCTCGTAGTAGCTGAGGGCGACGCCCTTGCTGACCAGCAGCCGCGCCTCGAGCTGGGTCTCGTCGAGCCGGGAGATCCGGTTGCGGGCTCGGTCGAGCAGCTCGACGGCCTCCTCGAACCGCCCCTGGTCGACCAGCAGAGAGGACTCGAGCGAGGCGATCCGTGCGTGGAGGGTCTCGTCGCCGGTCCCCTGGTCGAGGAGGGCGTGGGCCTCGTGGAGCTCGGAGAGGGAGGCTGCGAACTGGGAGCGGACCCGGTAGGCGTTGGCCAGGTTGCCGCGCGCCTCGGCGAGGAGGTCGTTGATCTGCTCCTGGCCGTAGCGCTCGGGATCGAGCGACTCGCCGACCCACACCGCGCAGGTCGCCTGCTCGAGCAGGCTCTCGGGCTGGACGTCCCAGATCGCCTGCTGGCTGGCGCGGATCAGGCTCTCGCAGAGGCCCCAGGTCTGGTACCTCGGGTCGTTGCGGATCACCAGGCGCTGCTGCTCGCTCGGCAGCTCGGAGAGGCGGGCGGCCAGGCCGGGGGCGGCGAGCCGCTCTCTCGTCACCGGGCTCTCCCGCTCGACGACGACGGCCAGGGCGCGGTCGAACGCCTGGTCGTAGGAAGCAGGCGGGCGAGCCACCGCGTCCCGCTGCGAGGAGCGGGAGGCGAGGAGCGCGGAGCACGTCTCGCAGCGACCGAGGAGATGACGCAGGACTGCCGACGCTTCGTCTTTGGACAGCTCTCCTCGGAGGAAGTCTCGGACCTGTCCGGAGGTGAGGTGTTCAGTCATGACCGCTCCCGTGTGCGTCTAGTTTACGTAAATCGGATCTCTCGTCCTTCGAGACGTCAGCCGTTGGGATCCAGGGCCGGCCCGCTGTCGTCCTGCGAGCAGTCGCCGCCGCACTGCGAGTTGTCCATTTCGCCGGGGAGGAGGTCGGTGGTCGGCACCTCGGGGGCTGTGGCCGACTCGGCGCCGGCCGGGGCGAGTCCCACGGCGGCGGCGAGCCGCTCGCCGAAGTCGACCAGGCGACTCCAGGCGGCGACGAAGAAACCGGTTTCGTCGCCTCCCGCGCCTGCGAGGGGCGCCGCCGGCGCCATCGTCGGCGCCAGGGCGAGGGTCAGGACCGCGAGACCGAGGACTGCGTTGCGGACGTGCTTCTGGATCGAGGACACGGCTTTACCTCCCGGAACCCGGCTCGTCCCCACCCTCCGGGTGGCGAGGACGGGCCCCATTGACCAAGTCATCTAGTGATGGCGGCGCCTGGGGAGGAAGTGCGCCGTGCGGCACATACGTGCTTCGTCCGGAGCCGCACCTTCCTCCTTCGTCCAGTGGAGTGCCCCGGGGCACCGGAAGCGGGACAAAGTTCCGCACTTTCTTTCGCCGCTCCGCGCGGGCGCCGGCGGTCCCGGCCGCGCCGCCGGCCCGCTGCTAGCATCTCCCGTCGCGGAGGGACGATGGGTCGTCACACCACAGGACGGGGCCGCGAGGGCCGAGGCGGCGGGCGGAGGCGGCTCCGGCCGCTGTGGGCGGTGCTCGGGCTGTTCGGGCTCGGCGTGCTCGCGACCTGGCTGTCGAGCCGGCGGATCGACCCGCTCGAGGGCTGGGAGGAGCTGCTCGACGAGGAGGAGCTGCCGCCCCGGGGGCGGGAGCGGTTCCCCTCGACGCCGATCGAGGTCGCCGGGCCGGCTGGCGTGCTGCACGTCGACGACGGGGGCTCGGGCGGGCTGCCGGTGGTCTTCGTCCACGGGCTCGGTGGGGCGGCGGGGCAGTGGGAGCCGCAGCTCGCCCATCTGCGGCCCCGCCGGCGCGCGCTGGCGGTCGACCTGCGCGGCCACGGGCGGTCGGCGCCGGCCGAGGACGGCGCCTACGGGATCGAGGAGTTCGCCGACGACCTCGGCGCAGTCGCCGACGACCTCGGGCTCGAGCGGTTCGTCCTCGCGGGCCACAGCATGGGGGCGTCGGTCGCGGTGGAGCTCGCGGCGCGCGAGCGGGAGCGGGTGGCGGGCTTGCTGCTGGTCGACCCGAACGGCGACCAGACGGAGATCCCGCGCGCCGAGCTCGACGAGTTCCTGGCCGCCCTGCGCGCCGACCCTGCCGACGAGATGCGCTGGTACTTCCGCCAGGTCCTCGTCGGTGCCGTGCCGGCGACGGCCGAGCGGGTGCTGGCCGACCTCGAGGCGACGCCCGCCGACGCCCTCGTCCGCTCGCTCGAGTCGTCGGTCGCCTACAGCCCGGTCGCGGGCCTCGAGCGGTTTCGTGGGCCGGTCCTCTCGGTGGTCAGCGACATGAACACGCTGCCCTACAGCCTCCACAACCTGCTCCCCGACCTCCCGGTGCGGCTGGTCGCCGGCACCAGCCACTGGCTGATGCTCGACCGTCCCGACGAGGTCAACCGCCTGCTCGACGACCTGCTCGCCCGCGTCGGGTGACGCCGTCCGCGGAGCCCGCCCGGCCGGGCCGCTGGCCGGGCCGCGTGCCGCGGCGGAACCCCGCGGCTGAGACCCGGACGTAAGAATCCGTCCTCCCCCGCGTAGACATGGTCAGAGACGACGCCCCGGAAGGCCGCAGCGCCGGGGCCAGCCATCCGGACGACCGTCGTCCGGACGACCCGGGGAAGGAGGAGGGATTGCCGATCGCAGCGCAGACGACTCCCGAGGGCCCGGCGGGCCCCATGGCGGGCGGGGGGATACCGCTCGGGCTCGAGGAGCTCTACCGCGAGCACCACGGGCGGGTCTTCCGCACCGCCCACCGGCTGACCGGCGACGCGATGGACGCCGAGGACGTGCTGCAGACGGTGTTCGTCCGCCTGCTCCGCCGCGAGGACGATCCCGAGATCGCGGCCGGCGCCGCCGGCTACTTCCACCGCGCGGCGGTCAACGCCGCGCTCGACCTGCTCCGCTCCCGCCGCCGCCGCGGCGCGGTCGACCTCGAGGAGGTCGGCGAGCGGCTCGAGGACGTCTCGAGCCCCGGGCCGGAGCGGCGGCAGGGCGGGCGCGAGCTCGCCCAGGGCCTGCGGGGAGCGCTCGCCCGGCTTTCGCCGAAGAGCGCCGAGATCTTCGCTTTGCGTTACCTCGAAGGACATGGAAACAAGGAGATCGCCGAGCTGCTGGGGACGACCCAGTCGGCGATCGCCGTGACTCTGCACCGCGTGCGGGCGCGGCTCCGCGAGGAGCTCGCCGCGTACCGAGGAGGTGTGTCATGACCCGTTACGACGACTCCACTCACGCCGGCGACGCCGTCCTGGACCGCGCGGTCCGGGCGATGCTCGACGACGAGCCGGACGCCGAGACCGTGCGCCTGGCGGCCGACCGGGCGTGGCGGCGGCTCGCCGAGACGGCCCGCACCGAGGCCGGACCCGCCCCCAGCGGCACGGCGGCCGCCGGCGAGCCGGCCGGCGCCGGGACGATCGCCGGCTGCGCCGGCTACCGGGAGCTGATCCCGGCGCTGGTCGCCGGCGAGCTCCCCCCGGCGCGCCGCCTGCTCGTCGAGGACCACACCCGCGAGTGCGTCGGCTGCCGGCGGGCGCTCCTCGCCGAGCGCTCCGGCGCGGCCGGCCGGACCGCCGCGGCCCAGCCCGCGGCCGCCGCGCCGCGTACGAGCCCCCGCCGGCTCTGGCTGCCGCTCGCCGCGGCCGTGCTCGCCGCCGTCGGGCTCGCCGGCTGGTTCGCGGCCGACGGACTCCTCTACCGCGGCGAGGTCGCCACGGTGGCCGCGGTCGACGGCCAGCTCTTCGGCGTCGGCAGCGGCCGCGGCATGCTCTTCCTGCCCGCGGGCACGGCGATCGACGCCGGCGACTCGGTGCGCACCGCGAAGGGCTCGCGGGCGACCCTGCGGCTGGGCGACGGCTCGCTCGTCGAGATGGACGAGCGGACCCAGCTCCGGGTGCGCGAGGGGCTGCGCGGGCGGACGGTGACGGTCGACCGCGGCGCGGTGATCGTCGAGGCCGCCGACCAGCGCCCGAAGCACCTGTGGGTGGTCACCGACGAGGCGCGGGTCGAGGTCACCGGCACCGTCTTCGCGGTCGAGCACGGGGTGCGCGGCTCGCGGGTGGGGGTGGTCGAGGGCGAGGTGCGGGTCGACCGCGCCGGCCGCGAGCTGGTGCTCCACCCCGGCCAGCAGACGACGAGCCGGGCGAGCCTCGCGTCCACCTCGGTCGCCGACCAGGTCGCCTGGTCGTCGCGGGTCGACCGCTACCTGGCGCTCCTCGGCGAGATCGACGAGCTCCGGCGCGAGATCGCCCGCGCGGTCGGCCCGGGCACCGTGCGCTACGCGAGCTCGCTCGCCGGCCTGCCCCCGGAGTCGACCTTCGTCTTCGTCGCCCTGCCCAACCCGGCCGACTCGATCGGCGAGAGCTGGCGGGTCTTTCGCGAGCGGCTGGCGACGAGCCCGGCGCTCGCGGCCTGGTGGGCCGAGCACGGCGGCGACGGGGAGACCGGCGCTTCGCTCGACGAGACGGTCGCCCGCCTGCGCGACTTCGGCGGCTTCCTCGGCGAGGAGATCGTCATCGCGGTGCCCCGCGGCGCGGAGGGTGACGCGAGCGGCAGCGTAGACCCGGACGGGGTCGTCGTCTTCTCCGAGGTCGGCCGCGAGGACGCCTTCCGCGCCCACCTCGAGGGCGAGCTGGCGCGGATCGCCGCGGACGAGCCGGAGGCGGCGGGGCACGTGGTCCTGATCGCCGACCCCGCGTCCGCCGCGGACGACGCCGACGCTCTCTACCTGTGGATCGGCGAGGGCCGGTTCGTCGCCGCGACCTCCGGGGCGCTGCTGCGCCAGGCGGTCGCCGCCGTCCGGGCCGGCGCCGGCGGGTTCGCCGGCACCGAGCTCGGCCAGGCGGTCGCCGGGGCCTACGCCGACGGCACCGAGTGGCTGTTCGCCGCCGACCTCGGCAGCGCGCTGGCCGCCGGGGCCGAGGGCGAGCCCGGGCTCGCGGCCAGCGGCCTCGGCGACGTCGAGCGGGTGATCGTCGAGCGCTGGGACGAGGGGGAGCGCGCGGTGATGAGCGCCGAGCTCACCTTCGCCGGCAGCCGCCGCGGCCTCGCCTCGTGGCTCGCCGCCCCGGCGCCGATCGGCGGGCTCGACTTCGTCTCCCCCGACGCGCACGCGGTCGCCGCCTTCGCGGTCAAGGAGCCGACGGCGATGCTCGACGACCTGCTGTCGCTGGCCGGCAGCGACGACGGCTCGTTCGCCGAGATCGAGGCGGAGCTCGGGCTGTCCCTGCGCCAGGACGTCGCGGCGCCGCTCGGCGGCGAGGTCGTCGTCGCCCTCGACGGGCCGGTGCTGCCCGAGCCGTCGTGGAAGGCGGTCCTCGAGGTCTACGACCCGGCGCGCCTCCAGCACGCGATCGCGACCGCGGTCGGGCGGGTCGCCGAGCGCGCGGCCGCCGAGGGCGGCGACGGACCGACGCCGACGCTGACCTCGGAGACCTCCGGCGGGCGCACCTTCCACCGGATCGCGGCCGGGATCGGCGCCGAGGTCCACTACACCTACGTCGACGGCTACCTGCTCGCCGGGCCGAGCCGGGCGTTGATCGTCCGCACGCTCGATCAGCGGGCCGCCGGCACGACGCTCGCGGCGACGGCGAAGTTCCGCGAGCTGCTGCCGACCGACGCGCGGGCCGACGTCTCGGCGCTCTTCTACCAGCACCTCGGCCCGCTGGTCGCACCCCTCGCCTCCGGGCTGTCGCAGCTCGGCGGCGCGGGCGCCGAGCTCACCGACGAGCAGCGGCAGGCGCTCGCCGCGCTGATGGAGCGCAGCGAGCCGACGCTGGTCGCCGCCTACGGGCACGACGACCGGGTGACCTTCGCCGGCAGCGGGCCGGGCGGCCCGCTCGGCTTCGGCTTTGGCGCCCTGTCCGGCTTCTCGGGCGTCGCGGCGCTCGCCGGGGTGCTCGACGCCGCGGCGGACGAGCAGGCGGCCGAGGGAGGCTCGTAGCGGCACGACCCGTCGCGGCGGCGGCGGCCGGGGCTGAAACGCTCCGGCCGCCGCCGTCGTAGATTCGGTCCGAGCCGATCCGCCATGTCCGAACCCGTCATCGAGCTGGAGGGCCTGACCGTCGACCTCGGCGGCCGGCCGGTGCTGCGCGGGCTGTCGGGCGCCCTGACCGGCCGGTGCATCGGGCTCCTCGGCCCGAACGGCGCCGGCAAGACGACGCTGCTCCACACGCTGCTCGGCTTCCACCCGCCGCGCGCCGGCACCGCGCGCGTCTTCGGCCACGACGTGCGGCGCGAGCTCGACCGGGTGCGCTCGCTCGTCGGCTACATGCCGGAGAACGACTCGTTCGTCGCCGGGATGAGCGCGGTGCGGTTGGTGCGGCTGATGGGCGAGCTCTCCGGGCTGCCGGCCGGGGCGGCGCTACCGGGAGATCGGCACCTACTCGCAGGGGATGAAGCAGCTCGTCAAGCTCGCCCAGGCGCTGGTCCACGGGCCGCGGCTGCTGCTGCTCGACGAGCCGACGAACGCGCTCGACCCGCCGGCACGCGAGCGGATGCTCTCCCACCTCGAGGCGATCCGCGACTCGGGCGAGGCGCAGATCGTCCTCTCCTCGCACCTGCTCCGCGACGTCGAGCGCTGCTGCGACGAGGTGCTGGTCCTCAAGGACGGGCGGATCGCCGCCTACCGCGACCTCGCCGCCGAGCGGCGGGCGAACCGCAAGTTCCTCGAGCTCGAGCTCGCCGGCGCCGAGGACGGCTTCCTCGACGCGATGCGCGACCTCGGCGCCGAGTGCGCGGTGGTCGCCCGGCGCGGGCGGCGGCGGGTCAAGATGGTGCTGCCCGAGGGGGTCGAGGTGCGCCACCTCTACGCCGAGGCCGAGGGGCGGCGGGTCCAGATCCGACGCCTCTCGTACAAGCGCGACTCGCTCGAGGAGATCTTCCTCCAGGCGATGGAGGACGTCCCGCCGGAGGCCGCGGGGGCGGCTGCCGCCGCGCCGGCCGGCGACCGATCGGAGGCCGCCCGTGGCGGTGCGTGACCGCGCCTTCCGCCGCTGGCGCGGGGCGTCGACCCCCCGCCGCGGCCGCTTCCTGGTCCTCTGGCGCTACGGGCGGCGCGAGGTCTTCTCGTCGAAGCTGGTCACCGCGTTCTACGCCCTGTCGTTCGCCCCGATCCTGGTCGCCGCGACGATCGTCTACCTGCGCCACAACCTCCCGGCGATGGAGGCGCTCGAGCTCGAGATCGACGACCTGATCGCCATCGACGCCGGCTTCTTCGTCGCCCTGCTGCGCGCGCAGGGGGCGATCGCCTTCGTCCTCACCGCGCTCGTCGGGCCGGGGCTCGTCTCCCCCGACCTCGCGAACCAGGGGCTGCCGCTCTACCTGAGCCGGCCGTTCTCGCGTACCGAGTACGTGCTCGGCAAGATGAGCGTGCTCGTCTTCCTGACCTCGTCGATCACCTGGGTGCCGCTCCTGGCGCTGTTCGCGCTCCAGGGGGCGCTCGAGCCCGGCTGGGTGCCGGCGCACTGGGGCCTCGCGGGGGCGACCTTCCTCGGGTCGGTGGTGTGGATCGTCTTCCTGGCGCTCCTGGCGCTGGCGCTCTCGGCCTGGGTGCGCTGGCGCTTCCTCGCCGCGGCGCTCCTCGTCGCCCTGGTCTTCGTCGCCGGCGGCTTCGCGGAGTTCGTCAACCAGATGTTCTCCACCGACTGGGGCGACCTGCTGTCGCCGGGCAAGCTGATCCTGATCATCTGGGAGGGGCTCTTCGGCGGCGTCGACCCGATGATCCTGCCCGAGCTGCCGCAGTGGTCCGCCTGGGCCGCGATCGCCCTGTACTGCCTCGTCTGCCTGGGGATCTTGAACCGCAAGCTGCGGGCGTACGAGGTGGTCCGGTGAGCGGCGGCGAGCGGCCGCCGACGCTCGGCCGGCCCGCGGCGGACCGCCGGGTCGTGTTCGACGACGTGTCGAAGTTCTACGGCGAGGTCCTCGGCGTCAACGGGGTGAGCCTCGAGATCGAGCCCGGCATCACCGGGCTGGTCGGCCCGAACGGCTCGGGCAAGACGACGCTGATGAACCTGATGGCCGGGCTCCTCGCCCCCGACGAAGGAAGGGTCTCGGTGCTCGGCCTCGACGCCTCGCGGCCCGAGGAGCTGTTCCGCCTCGTCGGCTACTCGACCCAGTACGACGCCTTCCCTCGGGGGGCGACCGGCTACGCCTTCGTCCACGGCCTGCTGCGGGTGCACGGGTTCGACCGCGCCGAGGCCGACCGGCGGGCGCGCGAGGCGATCGAGCGGGTGGGGCTGACCGGGGCGATGGGGCGCAAGGTCGCCGGCTACTCGAAGGGGATGCGGCAGCGGATCAAGCTCGCCCAGGCGCTCGCCCACCGGCCGGCGGTGCTGGTGCTCGACGAGCCGCTCAACGGGCTCGACCCGATGGCGCGCGCCGAGATGCTCGACCTCTTCCGCCGCCAGGCCGACGAAGGCCTGCACGTCCTGATCTCGTCGCACATCCTGCACGAGGTGGACGACCTGTCCGACCGGGTCGTGCTGCTCCACGGCGGCTACGTGGTCGCCGAGGGACAGGTCGAGGGCGTCCGCGAGGAGGTCGAGGAGCAGGCGACGCAGATCCTGGTGCGCTGCGACCGGCCGCGCCGGCTGGCCGCCCGGCTGTTCGCCGAGGCCGTCGGCGACGGCGCGGCGGCGCGGACCGGGGCGGCGCCGACCGGGCCGCCGGCGGAGATCGAGGCTGGCGACGGCTTCGTCACCGAGGTCACCCTGCACGAGGACGGCCGCGGGCTCTTCGTCCGCACCCGCACGCCGGAGCGCTTCTACCTGACGCTCAACCGGCTGGTCCGCGAGGAGGGGCTGGCCGTCGAGGCCGTGGCGCCGGCCGACGCCGACGTCGGCGCGGTGTACCGCTACCTG
>Ga0299913_10002893_pt1 | contig 13801 bp, 14 predicted proteins | sample RVTome_9_FD_201360 | JGI IMG/M metagenome (GOLD analysis project Ga0299913, IMG submission 201360) | Soil microbial communities from uranium-contaminated site in the Upper Colorado River Basin, Wyoming, United States - RVT155D38 (version 2) ... | reverse complement strand
TACAACACGCTCGTCACGGTGCATCGCTTCGCGTGGGCCTACGCGCTGGCCTGCAAAGCCGGGCTCGCCGCCGTGCTGCTGGCTGCCGCCGAGGCGCTCACCGAATCGCTCGGCTTCACTGGCGAGTTGTGGGTCGGCAAACGAGACGCGGAGGCGGCCGATTCGGTCGGTAGGCTGCTGACGCCGGAGGAAATGGCCGCAGCCCGGGCGCGTGGGCGGCAGCTGACGCTCCAGGAGGCCATCGAGCTCGCGGTGGCAGGTGTCGGACGATGAGCGAAGCGAACGACCGAGGGTCTCTCATCCTCCTGGTGGTGGATGACGAGCCGGCGTGGGTGGGTGCGCTGGGCGCCGTCCTGGGCAAGGCCGGTCATCGCATCGTGGCCGCCTACGACGGGGAGGAGGCGCTACGGCGCTTCCGCAGCGATCGCGTCGACGCCGTGCTTCTCGACCTGGCCATGCCGGGGCTCGATGGCGCGGAGGTGTGCCGTCAGATCAGGGCCGAATCGGACATTCCCATCGTCGTCATCTCAGGCGAGCGCGATAGTGCGGCGCCTGCAGAGCTGCTCGACCTGGGCGCCGACGACTACGTGCGCAAGGGCACGCCGTCAGACGAGCTTCTGGCACGTGTCCGCGCCGTCGTGCGTCGGCGCGGGGACGCGCGTGCGCCAGGCACGCCCGCGGGACGCGCCGCCGGCTGGCAACTCGACGTGCGCCGCCACGAGATCAGCTGGCGCGGCCAAGTTGTGCCGGCCACGGCGATCGAGTTCCGGCTATTGGCGGCGTTGGTCGAGCGCCTCGGCGAGCTTGTCCCGCACGCCGATCTGCTGGCTGCCGGCTGGCCCACCGAGGTCGACCCCGATCCGCTGTGGCTGAAACCCCATCTCGCGCGCCTGCGCGACAAGCTCAGGGCAGTCGGCGCGCCGATACCTGTCGCCGTCCGCTCGGTCGGATACCGGCTCGAAACGTGACCGCCGGTCAATCAGCCGGAACGCGTCGAAAGTACGCCGCCAGCATCACGATGATCCCGATCACGATCAGGATGACCGGCCAGTAGGAGATCAGCTCGGTGGCGCGGCCACCTATCGCCAGCGCGGCGCCGATGGCTACCAGGATCGTGCCCGGGATGAGTGGCCAGAGGTGACGCTCGGGCATGTCAAGCACGTAGCTGGCGAGCCAGATGAACAGGAAGCCGCCGCCGAGTGACATGAGCACGATGGCGCCTGTCATCTCGCCCGTGTAAAGCGTGCCGAGGGTCACCCCGACGCCGACGCCGCTGACGATCGAACCGCCGACCAATGCGCCGTATGAGCGTGTAAGGGCGAACACGGCAAGAATGCCAAGCCCGATGACCAGCACGGTGTAGCGCCCGATGTCCGGCCAGAACTGGCCTATCAACAGGAGCGCCCCAATGATCACCAGGACGAGACCGCCGATCAACGGGTCGCGCCGGCGACGTTGTTCAGGAACCGCTTGCATCTCAACCTCCGCGTGATTCGCAAAACCCCCAAGATGAGCCTCGCTCCTGCGGTGGATCGCCGGTACTGCCAAACGGCCTGCAACCGGCGCGACACCCAGACCTAACCGATCGGTGACCGAAGCCTCACCCAGGCGTCGCTGACTGGTCCGGAGGTGCCGTATACGTTGGCCCTGCTGCCGTGTTCGTGCCGACCGGCGCTCATCAACCAGTCGGCTATGGAGGGTTGTGGCGCGATGGGCGATGTGAACGCTGGCGACACGGCGTGGCTGCTCGTGGCAACGGCAATGGTGATGGTCATGCTGCCCGGGCTGGCACTGTTCTACGGCGGCCTGGTGCGCCGCAAGAACGTCCTATCGACGATCATGCACAGCTTCTTCGGGCTGGCTTTGGTGAGCGTCGTGTGGGTGATGGTCGGTTTCAGCCTCGCCTTTGGGCCCGACGTGAACGGCGCCGGCCTCATCGGCGGCCTCGACTTCATTGGCTTGGCGAATGTGGGCCTGGAACCCAACCTCGAATACGCGGCGGGCGTCCCCTTCATCCTCTTCGCGGCCTTCCAGCTGATGTTCGCGGCAATCACGCCGGCGCTGATCAGCGGCGCCTTCGCCGAGCGCAAGCGCTTCGGCGCGTTCGTCCTCTTCACCATCCTGTGGTCGATCCTCGTCTACTCACCTCTTGCACACTGGGTGTGGGCGCCGGGCGGTTGGTTGCGCGAGCTGGGTGCGCTCGACTTTGCCGGGGGGACGGTCGTCCACATCAGCTCTGGCGTGTCGGCACTGGTGACCGCGGTACTGATCGGCCGCCGCTATGCCAATGGTGATCGGCTCGAGCCACACGACGTGCCGATGACGCTTCTCGGCGCAGGGTTGCTGTGGTTCGGTTGGTTCGGCTTCAACGCCGGATCGGCTCTGGCCGCCAACGGCGTCGCCGCGAATGCTCTCCTTGTTACCAACACGGCCGCCGGCGCAGCGATGCTGACCTGGGTGCTCGCGTCCTACATGCATCGGCGCAAGGTGAGCGTGGTCGGCGCGGCAGCGGGTGCTGTGGCCGGTTTGGTGGCGATTACGCCGGCGAGCGGCTTCGTGAGTGCCGGCGGGGCGGTGCTGATCGGCCTTGCCGCCGGCGGCGTGTGCTACAGCGCCACCCTGCTGCGCGAGCGGCTGCGCATCGACGACGCGCTCGACGTCTTCGCCGTGCACGGCGTCGGTGGCATGCTCGGCGCCGTGGCCACGGGTGTGCTGGCTGTCGCGGCTATCGGCGGCGTCAGCGGTGTCATCGAGGGCAACCTCGGCCAGGTCGGCATCCAGCTGATCGCGGTTGCTGCAGCGGCGACATTCGCGGCTGTCGCCACCTTCGTGATCGTCAAGATCGTCGAGTTCGTGTTGGGGCTTCGCGTCGAGCAGCACGCCGAGGAAGTCGGCCTCGACCTCGCCCTCCATGGCGAGGCCGCCTACCAGTCCTAGGCGGGCCCTAAGTCGGTCGGCGATTCGAACCTGTAACCCATGCCGCGTACGGTCTCGATCCAGTCGGTACCGAGCTTGAGACGCAGGTAGCGGACGTAGACCTCCACGATGTTCGACTCGGGCTCGAAGTCGTAGCCCCAGATCCGATCGAGAATCTGCTGCCGACTGAGCACCTGGCCTGGGTGTCGGAAGAAGAGCTCGGCCAAAGCGAACTCACGCCCGGTCAGGTCCATTACCTGCCCGTTGACCACGAGTCGACGGGCGATCAAGTCCAGCGTAGCGCCGCCGATCTGGAGCACAGTTTGCTCGGGTGTTCGCTCCGGGCGCAGCCGTGCGCGGATCCGCGCGACCAGCTCGTCGAAACGGAACGGCTTGGTGATGTAGTCGTCGGCGCCGGCCTCGAGCGCCGCGACAGTGTCGGAGACGTTGTCGCGGGCGGTCAGGATGATCACCGGCAAAGACACGTTGCGCTCGCGCAGCCGGGTCAGGACCGAAAAACCGTCTCGGCCGGGAAGCCCAAGGTCGAGGATCAGAAGGTCGAACTCGCCGTCGAGCGCCATGTCCAGGGCGTCATTCCCGTTGTGAGCCACCGTCGTGGTCATGCCGCGCGACCGGAGGCCCTTTTCGATGAACGACGAGATGCGCGCCTCGTCTTCGGCAATCAGGATCCGGTTCATCACCGATCCTCAGTACTTGCCACGCTGACGACTGTCTGGCCGGGCAGAGTCAGCGTGAACGTGGCGCCTTGGCCGGGTTCGCTGCGTACGTCAGCGCGACCTCCGTGCGCTTCGGCAATGGCGCGGACAATCGAGAGTCCAAGACCGGTACCGTAGCCGCTGGGCTGCGCACCGTCGCCACGATAGAAGCGGCGGAAGATCGCCTCCAGATCGTCGGCCGCGACGCCACGGCCTCCATCCGCGACCCAAAGCCTCGCCTTGGTATCCAGCTCGGCGCCAATTTCGATCAGATCGCCTTCCTCGGTGTGGCGGATCGCGTTGTCGACAAGCTGAAGCAGGGCCTGGGTGAGACGCTGACGGTCGGCGCTGATGACTCCGCCACGCTCGATGCGTAGCTGCCAGTTGCGCTCCGCAAGCACGCGGACCTTCTCGAAGACGCTGGCCCCCAGCTCCCCCACATCGATCTCCGAGCGGCGCACGAAGTCGGGTCGCGCGGCAGCTGCGAGCAGGACGAGGTCGTCGACGAGCCGGCTCATCCGATCGAGCTCGTCCAGGATCAACTCGCGCTCGCGCGCGCGATCCTCAGGAGCCGCCTCGTCGAGCAGCTCGAAGTGGCCGCGCACAATCGTCAACGGCGTGCGCAGCTCGTGGCCGGCGTCGTCCATGAATCGACGTTGGGCGTCGAAGCTGGCCGACACGCGGTCGAGCATCTCGTTGAAAGTCTGTGCCAGCTCCGCGATCTCGTCGCGGCCGCGGACCTCGACACGCTGGCTGAGATCGCTCTCGGTAATCGAGCGTGCGGTGGCCGCCGTCCGCCGAACTGGAGCCAGAACGCGGTCGGCCAGCCTCCACGCCAGGATCGTGCCGATCAGAAGCAGGATTACGCCGACGGTAGTCACGGCACGCACGATGTTGTCTTGCTGTGCGCGCTCCAGATCTCGGAACGCGGCGACCACAAAGACGCCCCGAGTCACGTCGTCCACCAGCACCGGGACGGCCAGGTAGTCAACAGCTCCGATCTGTTCGCCAACGTCGTAGCGACCGTTGACCGGCTCGGCCACGTCGGCGACCAGGTCGACAAAGGTCGGATCCTCACCTAGCGCATACGGCGGCGCGGGCGTGCTGCGCTTGTATAGGTCACCGTCCAAAAAGGTGACGACGACCTCGTTGCGCGCTGGCACGTTGCGGTCGAGGAAGACGTCGAAAACGCGCGCCACATTGCCGCCGAAGGGCGCGCCGGTCTCGGGATCGTTGCCACCCGCCAGCTGGCGAAACTCCTCCGATTCCTGCACCAGGTCCTGTCGTATGCGCTCCTCTGTGTCGCGCAGGAGCACCTCGCCGACCACGAGCACCGTGCCGATCGTCCCCAATCCGAGCAGTACTACAAACCACCCGAGGACGCGCAGGCGATAGCTGGAGGCACCGGCGAGCAGTCGACGGCCCACGCGTGCCAGTGCCGCCCGGCGCGGAGCGGAACTCGTCGACTGCTCCGTCTGAGTTGACTCGCGGGCGGTCTCTACAGGGTGCGTTGCTGTCTCCAGTCGGTCAGCTCAGCGCCCGGGACATTCAGAACCTGCGGCACTGATCCTCTTTGTTGCCCTGCACGACATTGTGATCGCCCACCGGACGGGGTGAATTCTGCTTGCACTGGAGATTGCCGTCGATGCGGTTGGAGTAGATGCGCACGCCGCCGGTGTTCTGGAAGGCCTGGACATCACCGCCAACGACGTTGCGCCGAGCCACATTCAGGCCGGAGTTGTCATCGAAAAGGATGTTGCCGTTGATACGGCTGCCGCGCACCTTGGCCACGCCGCTCTGGACGACCTGGACGCTGCCGCCGACGCGCGACGACCTGGCCACTACGACCTTGCGCGCATTCTCGGCCTGCACGTTGCCGATGACACGCACGCCGTACGCGAATAGCGTCGCGCGGCGCTCAACCTTGATCGTGCCTTTTACCTTGGTCCCCTTGAGGGTGCACGTGGCCCCGTCTGGCACGCGCAGGTTGTCGACCGTTCGGGCGCCGACCGTTCCCCGGCAGGTGAACTCTTCGGCGCGAATCGGGGCAGCCGTGACCAGCGAGCTGGTGAAGACAGCCAGCGCGGTCAGCGCCGCGATCAGCGGCGCCAGCAGGAATTCGTTACGTCTCATTTCCGGTGTATCTCCTCGGCCCAATATCAGCGCCCGTGTGTTGGACGTTGTTGGCCGAACGTAGTCGCCGACAATAAATCGGACATGAGGCGCACATGAGAAGGGCTTAAGCCGGCCGAAGGCTCTGTTCGATACCGGCTGCTAGCTCGATGCGGAATGTAGCCTGCGCGACGCCGGGATCGACAGGGCCAGGAAGCCGAGACTGATCAACAGCCCGAGCGTGAACGCGGCTCCCCACAGGGCCGCTGATCCGAAATGACCGTAGATGAGACCGCCCAGGGCAGGGCCGATGAAGAAGGCAAGGCCCCATGCGGACCCGAAGATGCCCTGGTACAGGCCGCGCAGCCCGGGCGGCGACATCTCACTGACGATCACCGGCGCGATGGCAGCGCCGATGATCTCGCCGAGCGTCCAGATGACCACGGTAAACGCATAGAAGGGAAGTGCGTCGGCCAGCTCGGTAAGACCAAAGCCCGCGCCCACCAGTAGTGCAGCGAAGGCCATGCCAGGAAAACGCGGCCAGCGCTCGACGAATCTGACCGCCTGAAGCGTGATCAGCACAATCAGGCCACCGTTGACGGCAATGGCCAGGCCGTAGTCGCTGGGTGGCAGGCCGCTGTTGGCCATCGCCAGCGGCAGGGTCACGTGGCTCTGAGCGTAGATCATGCCGAACAGCAGTGCCAGCAGCGCGAAGACCAGCAGGATTGGCTCGCGAGCGACGTGGCTTACCCGCGCGTGCAGATGGACGCGGGCGGCGACCTGGTCCTCTACAGCCTGCGTCTCGGGGATGCGCAGCAGGACGATCACGCCGAACAGCGCGGTGGTTACTGCATCGCCGAGGAACAGCAGGAAATAGTCGTAATTGGCCATGACGCCGGCGGCGATCGGCGCCAGCGCAGCACCCAGGTTGATTGCCCAGTAGATGTAGCCGAACGCCCGCGTGCGCTTGTCGGCCGGCACCAGGTCGACGACCGCGGCGCTCATCGCCGGTCGGTAGAGGTCCATGAAGAAGCCGAGCACAAACATCGCGCTTACCAGGACCCACGTCTCGCGGGCGAGACCGACCGTGACCATGGCTACCGGTGACACGAAGAAGCTCAGCAGCATCACCGGCCGTCGCCCCAGCCTGTCGGCCAGCTCGCCGCCGGTCAATTGCGAGAGGAACGAGCCTGCACCCAGGACCGAGACCATCAGCGCCGCGCTGGCTGGATCGACGGCTAGCCGGCTGGTGAGAAACAGGATCAGGAACGGTACTGCGAACCCGCCGAGCCGGTTGACCACCGTCCCGAACCACAGGAACCAGAAGGTCGGCGGCAGGTCGCGACCGTAGATGGAAAAACGTGGCCGAGCGCGTGGGTTCAGGCGGTGGACGATAACCGATGAGAGAACGCTAATCCTCGTCCCATCGCCGGCTCATCTCGTCTCGGCATCGTTGGGTCATGATCGCTGAAGCGCTCCCTGAAGTGCCGCCCACGTCCTGGGACTTCAACGAGAACGAGCCGATTGCAGACGGCCTCTTCGCCATCGCCCTGCTGGGCGGCGGGAATCGGAACGAGGCGTGGCTGGCATGGGACGGCCGCCTGCGTTCTCCGGTCGTGGTCAAGCTGATCCGTCCCCATCTCGTCTGGGATCTTCAGGCCCGCGACACGCTTGTTCGCGAGGCCTCGCTCCTGGCGCGTCTGCAGCATCCGGCGATCGTGCGCAGCTACTCTGTCGCCCTCGCGGGGCGGAGACCGCACCTCGTCCTGGAGGCTCTCGACGGGCCGCGCCTGTCGACGCTGTTGCGAAGGTTCGGCCCTCTAGCGCCGGAGCAGGTCGTGCCACTTGCGCTCAACGTCGCATCCGCCCTCGCCTATATGCACGACCAGGGATACGTGCACCTCGACGTGAAGCCTCGCAACCTGATCATGGGCGCCACGCCAAGGGTCATCGACCTGGGGATTGCGCGCCACCTCGACGAGATCGCGACGCTCACGGCTCCGATAGGAACCGTCGGATATATGGCGCCGGAGCAGAGCACCCGCGCAAACCTGGAGCAGATCGGGCCCTGGACGGATGTCTGGGGATTGTCCGTGACCCTATACGAGTCGGTGTCGGGTCGAATGCCTTTCACGGCCGGCTTTGACGAATCCGGCCCACCGATGGCTACGCCGCCTCTCCTCGACAAGCGCGTGCCCGAGCCCATTCGCGAGGTCATCCGCGCTGGCTTGGAAATTGAACCTTCTGCACGACCTCGCCTACCGGACTTGATCGACACGCTCGAGGAGTTGTATCCCGATGCGCGCGCCGTGGCACGGCGACGAATTCGGCGACGCCATCGGTAATTTGGCGCTCTCGAAATGAGCGAAATCTCATGCCTGGCTCAGGCCGGATTCAAGACCGAGCCGTAGCTTTTCTTGATCGCAGCAATGAGCTGCCACAGACCTTCATCAATATCGGAGAGGAGACATCAAATGACAAAGGGAATTAGCGTGAGATCGGTCGCGATCTTGATAGTTGCGGGCGTGTTCGGCGTGGCGACAGTTGCCGGCTTTGTGGGCCAGGTGGGCTGGCCAGGTAATGTCGACGCTATACGGCTTCAGCAGGATTCGAGGCCGGTGAATGCTGCGGATCCGGCTGTGCCGAGGGAGGCGCCGGTTGATTTGCCAGCCGACGAGGAAAGGATTCGCCGGGACGACGACGTGGATGGGTCGGACGACGCCGACGATCTCGACGACGATCCTGACGACGGCAACACCGGCAGTACGGGCGTAGGCGGCGGGGCCGGCAACGACACCGACGATGCAGCAGGCGCTGCGAACTCGGCCAACACCGGCGACGGCGACGCTACGCGCGGCGATGACGGCACGTCGGGTGGCAACAACACCGACGATGCAGCAGGGGCTGCGAACACGGCCAACACCGGCGACGGCGACGCTACGCGCGGCGATGACGGCACGTCGGGTGGCAACAACACCGACGATGCAGCAGGGGCTGCGAACACGGCCAACACCGGCGACGGTGACGCGACGCGCGGCGACGACGGCACGTCGGGTGGCAACAACACCGGCGGCAACGACAGCCGCAGCAGGGGCGGAACAACCTGATCGTCGCCTCGTCCCACCCCTAATGGCCGGCGCCTAGACCATGGCGCCGGTCATACCTTGTCGCTGTCAGGCCGCAACCGGATTGCCACCCAAGGGCTACCTATGCGGCGCTGATCGAAGCGCCTCCGCCGCGTACGCTGCGAGCATGAGTGAATCGTCGGTAACCAGCTTTCTTCCTCCGCGTGACGCGGCCGGGCCGGTCACGTGTGCCGTGTGTGGATGCCGCTTGGTCGCCGGGACGGGTCGCGAAGACGGCGCATACCGCCACTTCCCGTCGTTGAAGGCAGACCAGGACGCACGCGGGTGTCGCCCGCATTGCGTCGACGCCCTGCACGATCGAGACGGGCGCATCCTCATCCTCGTCGGCCCGAACGACGGCTCGGCCACCATCGACACAGCCGCCGCCTGAGTCGACGCCGGCGCCACGTGCCGGCCCAAACCACTGGATGGTGAGCCATGCTCGAAATCGCGATCACCGCCATAGCCGTCGTGTCCCTCATCGCGCTCGTCCAGTGGTGGCGGGGACCCGACATCCCGACCAGCTGACTGGTCGCCCTCTAGCGCGCGGCGGGTAGTTCCAGCACGAACTGGCTGCCGCGCGGCGCTCGGTCCTCGGCGCGTAGGTCGCCGCCCAGCTGACGCGCCAGGTGGCGCGCCGCGAAGAGGCCGATCCCGGCGCCACGCGGCGAGTCATCCAGCCGCACGAACGGCTCGAAGATGCGCTCGCGCCATTCGACCGGGATGCCCGGCCCGTTGTCGGTGATGGCCACGGACACCCGGTCGTCGGCGCGCCAGCCGTAGATGTCGATCGTGCCGTCGGCGGGCGCATATTTCGAGGCGTTCTCGAGCAGGTAGCCGAGCAGCCGACGCAACATGTCGGCCGACGCCAGGGCATTCAACGGGCGCTCGAGGAAGCTGGTCGCCAGCCGGTGGCGGCGGAATATCGGGGTCAACTCGCGCGCCGTTTCTTCGACTACCGCGGCAACGTCGATCGCCACTACCGGTCCGCTGTCGGGCTGCAGCACGCGCAGGCTGGCGAGGATCGAGTCCACCGTCTGGTCCAGCCGGTCGACCTGCTCGATCGCCTTGCGCTCCCAATCGGCCGCCTCCTGCCCTTCTGGGGCGCGCCGAGCGGCGCCGCCGAGCAGCTCGACGTACGCTCGTACAACCGCCAGCGGCGTGCGCAGGGCATGGGTAACGACCGCCACAAGGTGGGCGCGGGCCTCGTCGATGGCGCGCAGGCTCTCGACCTGGTCCTCGGCCTCGCGCTGCAACCGGTTGCGCTCGACGATGCCCGCCAGCAGGCCGGCCAGCGCCTCGAGGAAGGCCACGTCGCGGCGGGTGAACTCTCGCCGGCGCTCGGTCTGCACGTTGAGGACACCGACCACCTCGTCGTTCCAGATCAGCGGCACGGAGCACATCGATGTGAACTTCAGCTGGTCGACACCGCGGATCCAGTGAAAGCGCCTGTCCCTGTGCACGTTGACGCTCGTCGTCGGGCGCCGCGATTGGGCGACGCGGCCGGTGATGCCGACGCCGAGCGGCAGTCGCGCGACTCCGATCTGCTCGGGGTCCAGCCCGTTCGTCGCGGCGAGCGTGACGCCCTTGCCGTCGCGGTCCATGAGGTAGAGCGAGCAGACTTCCGCGTCGGCGGCCGCGGTCGCGCGATCGACGATCGTATTCATCAGCTCGTCCCACGTCCGCGCCGAACCGACGAGCCGCGACACCTCGGCCAGGAACTCGAGCTCTTCCAGGCGGCGGGCGTGGCGGGCCGATCGCCCGCCGCTCGGATGGATTCTGGGCGGCACCGGGGTACGATAGCCAGCGACAGGCGAAAGGGAGGCGACGATGACCGAGACCCTCACCCGCGGTGCACTCAACCAGACCGGCGCCCGGGTCAACAAGGAAGCCTACGCCGAGGCACAGGACTTCCTGCCACTCAAGGGCATTGATCACGTCGAGTTCTGGGTGGGAAACGCGCGCCAGGCCTCGGCGTACTACCGCGCCCTGTGGGGCTTTACCCCGGTGGCGTTCAGCGGACTCGAGACCAAGGTACGTGACCGCGCCTCGTACGTGATAGTCCAGAACGACATCCACTTCGTTTTCACTGCACCACTGACGCCCGACGGCGAGATCGCCGAGCACGTCCACCGCCACGGCGATGGCGTCAAGGACATCGCTTTTGCCGTCGACGATGTCGAGTCGGCCTGGCGCGAGACGACCAACCGCGGCGCGGAGAGCGTGCTGGAGCCGACCGAGCTCGACGGCGGCGAGGATGGCGTGCTGCGCAAGTCGGCCGTCCGCACTTACGGCGAGGTGGTCCACTCATTCGTCGACCGGAATGACTACCACGGCGCGTTCGCGCCCGGTTATCGCAAGATCAAGAAGCCGGCGGCCGCTGCCACAGGGCTGAACCTGCTCGAGGTCGACCACTGCGTAGGCAACGTCGAGCTCGGCGACATGAACAAGTTCGTCGACTACTACCGCGACGTCTTCGGCTTCTCGCAACTCATCCATTACGACGACAAGGTCATCCACACCGACTACTCGGCGCTCATGTCGAAGGTCATGACCAACGGCAACGGGCGGATCAAGTTCCCCATCAACGAGCCGGCGACGGGCAAGAAGAAGAGCCAGATCCAGGAATATCTCGACTGGTACCTGTCAGCCGGTGTGCAGCACATCGCGCTGCGCACTGAGGACATAGTCGGCACCGTGCGCCAGCTGCGTGAGAACGGCATCGAGTTCCTCGGCCTGCCGCACGAGTACTACGCCGCGCTGCCAGATCGCGTTGGAGATGTCGGCGTGCCGATCGACACATTGGAAGAGCTGGGCATCGAGGCCGACCGCGACGAGGAAGGCTACCTGCTGCAGATCTTCACCCGCCCCGTGCAGGATCGGCCAACGTTCTTCTTCGAGATCATCGAGCGGCACGGCTCACGCGGCTTTGGCGTCGGCAATTTCAAGGCACTTTTCGAGGCGATCGAGCGCGAACAGGCCCTCCGCGGCAACCTCTAGCCAGCGCGACGGAAAGGGGCAAGGTGAACAGAAACAGACTCGGCGTGGCTGTCCTGACCATGGTTGTCGTTGCGTGCGGCACCGGCGCCCCAACCCAGACAGCGGTGGTGACGACCACGGCGCCGGCCACCGCCTCGCCTGCTGCGTCGGCCGTCGCCACGGCCAGCGCCGCGCCATCGACGCCGCCTGCAGCCACCGCAACCGCCGCGGCAGCGACTGCTACGCCGGTCGCCGGTCCCGTCGTCGTCCAGCTCGCCGACAGCGAGTACGGCCAGATCCTCGTCGACGCGGAGGGCATGACGCTCTACGGCGAGGTGCTCGAGGGAGCCTCCGGCGCCCCATCGTGCAAGGACGCCTGCCTCGACAGCTGGCCGCCTCTGGTCGTGAGCGGCGACTACGCGGTAGGTGAGGGTTTGGACCCAGCAATCTTCACCACGGTCGCGAGAGACTTCGGCACCCAGCTCAAGGCCGGCAACTATTCGCTCTATCGCTTCGTCGGCGACGCGGCGCCAGGCGACACGAGCGGCCATGGCGCGGCACAGGGGTTCTGGGCTGTCATCGGCCCGGACGGTGAGTTGATCGCTCGATAGTCTGGGTGCCGCCGCGACGGGCAGAGCGGCCCATGCCGTCTTCACCCCGCAATTCCAGCCTAGGTGACCTTAAGCGGATGGAGTCCGGCCATAGTGGCCGTAATTCGCAGCTCGGAGGGTTTTAGCCCCGCCATTCGGCGTAGGGCGCGCGTCGAGACCTGTTCGGAGTGGTCACGCTCAACGAGCCAAATTACGCCAGGCGCGTCGCGGGCTCTGGCGATGTCGCTCTGCCGCCATTCGCGGCGAAGGCGCGCGGCCATAGGGACGCGTCCACGCGTTGATCGTCCATCCGCCAGCGAGGATCGGTCAAGGTGCTTGTCGGCCGCTCGCATGCGCCTCATCCTGTGCTTATCGGGACAAGCGGGGTTTCCGGGATGAGTAGGCCATAGCTGGATAGCGGGGAGAGCGGAGGGCGCCTCAAATGTCGACGACTCGCTGGGCAAGGATCGGTTTCAGCCTGGTGGCCTGGCTAGTTGCCTTCGGCGCCCTGATCCAGACCTACCTCGCCGGCACGGCCATCGCCAACCTGGGCGGCAATCCGGCCAACTTCGAGATGCACCGCAACTTCGGCTACATCTTCGGCATCCTGACGATCGTGCTCGTCGTGCTGGCGCTGGCCGGCCGGATGCCGCGCAAGGTCGTCGTCGCGAGCCTGCTGCTGCTGGCGATGATGGTCGGCCAGTCGGTGCTGGTGTTCATCAGGGTCGACCAGCCCAACATCGCCGCGCTGCACCCGGTCAACGGCTTCTTGATCGTGCTGCTCGCTTTCTGGGTCGCGTGGGCCACGCTGCGCTACATCCGCGCGCCGCTGCCGCTCGACCTCGAGCGCGACCGCGAGCACGAGCGCGAGGCCGCGCGCCAAGCCGAGCTGGGCCGGCCGCCGATGGCGCCGCCCGACGAGCCTGCCTAGGCAGATCCCCCAGCCGCCGGCGACAACCGCCAGCGGCAGCCGAGCAGCTCCATTTCACGCGCCTCCTTGCCGCCGCGCACGACGATCGTCGGTCGCGACGCCGAGCCAGTACGCGCCGGCAGCAGCCGCAGGGTGTGCTCGCCGATCGAGGTGTCGCGTGCGCCGGCGCCAGCGAGCGAGGGGCGGAACTGGAGACCGAGTTCGCGGAGCAGCCGCAACGTTGCGGTGCGAACATCGGATACAGGCAGCTCCAAGCGAGCGAGCCGGCCGGGAGTGCCGATTGGGTGCATCGCGGCTGACCGCGCGAGGCGATCGGCCGGCCGCCACTCTGCGGCAGTAGTGTCGTGCTCGATCAGGAAGACCAGCCCCAGGTCGGGATCGGGTTCTGGCAGCCGGCCGATCCGCCAGCGGACGATGTCGCCATCCGATCGA
>Ga0299913_10002892_pt1 | contig 13804 bp, 14 predicted proteins | sample RVTome_9_FD_201360 | JGI IMG/M metagenome (GOLD analysis project Ga0299913, IMG submission 201360) | Soil microbial communities from uranium-contaminated site in the Upper Colorado River Basin, Wyoming, United States - RVT155D38 (version 2) ... | reverse complement strand
CAAGCATTGTCCAGCACTCGAAGTGGTTTCCTTGAGGGTCGCCGGAGAGAGGAAAGAAGTGGTCCCAGTTGAAAATGACGTCGACTCCCATTTCCTCGGCTTCGATGACAGCGCGCCTGATGTCGGCGTATTCGGCGTGCTGGGGCTGGATCTGGATTCCGATTCTTACTTTGTAGGTCATGGCCCCAAACCGTACATCGTGTCTGCGATAAGTTCGTCGACGACCTGATTCAGAGCCTCCCGGTCGTCAGCGCCGTCCGCCTTCGCCGTTTCGTAGGTCGCCAGCTGCCGGTGAGCGCTCGTACCTTGGCTAACGATGGTCCTGGCGTGCCTCAGCTCCTCCCGTACCCCGAACTCAGTTGCGTCCTGGGCAAGCAACTCGATGAATTCCTCGATGAGGTCCGAATACTCGACCAGCTCGCCGCGGCCAAAGTCGACGAGAGAACCATCCACTCCGTACCGCTGCGCACGCCACAGATTCTCCTCGATCATCATCGGTGAGTAGGTGCGCCAGCGCTGGTTGTCGCGGCGGAGCCGGTAGAGAAACCCGAGAAGGCACTGGTACAAGGCGGCGACGGTCATCGCATCCTCGAGGCGGGTGCAGATGTCGCTGACCCTCATCTCCAGGGTCGGGTACCTGCTGGAGGGCCGGATATCCCACCACAGCTTGGTGGCATCTTCGATAAGTCCGGCATCGACGAGGATCTCGACGGTTCGCTCGTATTCACCCCACGAGGCGAACTCTTCGGGGACCCCCGTACGGGGCAAGTTCTGGAAGATCACCAACCTGTATGCAAGGAGGCCGGTTGGCTGGCCGGCCCAAAACGGCGACGAGGTGCTCAGGGCAAGCATGTGGGGGAGCATGTACCTCACCTGGTTCATCAGGTCGATCCTGAGGTGGGGATCGCCGATTCCGACGTGGACGTGCATCCCGCAGATGACGAGCTGTCGGGCAACCTGTTGGTAGTCGGAGGCGAGGCTCATGTAGCGGGGGTCGTCGGTTGTCTCCTGCTCTAGCCAGTTGGCGAATGGATGGGTTGACGAGGCGATGATCGCCGCCCCATATTCGTTGACCACCTCGGATAGGCCGAGCCGCATGCGGGTGAGGTCTTCGCGCGCCTCGGCGACGGTAGAGCAGACCCGGGTTCCCACCTCAATCTGGGCTTTGAGGAACTCGGGGGTCACCTGTGATCCGAGGACATTCTCCAGTTCCTTCCAAATTGCGTCAGGCGGGCTCTTGATCAGATCGCGCGTCTCGCGGTCAACTACCAGATACTCCTCTTCGATTCCGATGGTGAATTCCGGGCGATCCATGTGGAGAGACCTTAGAGATTCGATCAGCAGCCGGGCGACCGGGCGGAGCCAAATAGACTGTGCAGATGCTCGATGTGCTTCCCGGCCCGGACGGGCTTCCTAGGTGCGGCTGGTCGGTCGCCAATGACGACTACGTGGCTTATCACGACACGGAGTGGGGATTTCCCGTTGATGACGACCAGCGCCTGTTCGAAAAGCTGTGCCTGGAAGGATTCCAGAGTGGTCTCTCCTGGCTGACCATCCTGCGCAAACGCCCGGCCTTCAGGGCGGCCTTCTATGACTTCGACATCGAGAAGGTGGCGGCCATGGATGCATCTGACGTAGAGCGACTGCTCGAGGATGCCGCCATCATTCGGCATCGGGGAAAAATCGAGGCTTCCATCAACAACGCTGGTCGCGTTCTCGAGTTGATCGACGAAGATGGCTCGCTGGCTGCCTTCGTCTGGAGATACGAAGCTGCCGCCTCCGACCCGCTACGAACGACATCTCCTGAGGCAATCGAGTTCGCCCGGGAGTTGAAACGCCAGGGCTTCCGCTTCGTCGGCCCGACAAGTGCATATGCCTTTATGCAATCGATGGGTTTGGTCAACGACCACCTGGAGGTTTGTGTGACCCACGGCGAAGCCGAGTCCGCGCGCAGAGCCTTCCAGAGGCCCATCTGAGGCCGCCACTTCACCACGATTTACCCGGTATTAGCAGGAGCATCCATACCCTTACCCTTGTGACCTCGACAAAACTGCGTGATGGGATTGCTGGTGCCGTGGCGGCAGGACTCGCCCTCGGCGTGTCTGAGCTTATCGCTGGGCTCGTTGTCAGTCTGCCCTCGTTGATCGAGAGTCTGGGCAATTGGGTCATCGATAGCGTGCCACCCGGTGTGAAGGACTTTGCGATCGCGACCTTTGGCACGAACGACAAGCTTGCTCTCATCATCGGCATTGCGGTTGTCACCCTGCTCCTAGGAGTTGGGGTCGGCATTGTGTCCCGCAAGCACTTCTGGGTCGCCATGATCGTCTTCGGGGCTTTTGCCGCCCTGGCCTCGTGGGCGGGATCCCGCGATCCATCAATCTCCCCCGGTAACGCCATCATCCCTGCCGGACTCGCCGCTCTCACCGGGCTGGGGGCATTGCAGTGGCTGTACACGCTTGGCGAAACCGGGGATGTCTCGGAAGAAACCAGCTCCTCACGCCGGGCCTTCATCATGGCCACGGGCGCCGTTGTGGGGGCCGCAGCCCTGTCTGCCGGATTCGGGCGGATGTTGCTCGAGCGTGGTCGGATCATCGCCGCGGGGCGCACTGATGTGGTCCTTCCGCCCCCGGTAGAGGCCGTACCGCCGGTCCCGTCAGGTGCGGAGTTCGGTATCGATGGTCTGGCCCCGGCGATAGTTCCGAACGAAGACTTCTACAGGATTGACACTGCCTTGGCGATTCCCCGAATCAGCCTTCCCGAATGGCGGCTGAAGTTGACTGGAAGGGTCGACCGTCCCTACGAGATCACCTACGCCGACCTGTTGGAGATGCCGATGGTCGAGCGGACGATCACCCTTTCCTGTGTTTCCAATCAGGTGGGAGGAGACCTGGTCGGCAATGCCAAGTGGCTTGGTGTCCCCCTTGTTGACATTCTCGACCGTGCTCGGCCCGCCGACGATGCCGAACAACTCGTGGGTCGCGACGTCGACGGGTTCACCGTTGGCTTTCCGCTCGAAGCGGCCTTCGACGGCCGTGACGCCCTGGTGGCTGTGGGTATGAACGATGAGCCGTTGCCGTTCGAGCACGGGTTTCCGGCCCGACTCGTGGTCGCCGGGCTCTACGGGTATGTCTCAGCGACCAAATGGCTTAGTGAGATCGAGCTGACCGGCTGGGACGAATTTGACGCCTACTGGGTTCCACGGGGCTGGGCTAAGGAGGCACCAATCAAGACCCAGAGCCGGATCGACACGCCCATGAACGGTTCCACGATCGAGGCCGAGTCACGGACGGTTGCCGGTGTTGCATGGGCCCCGACCCGGGGAGTCTCCAAGGTCGAGGTTCAATTCGGTGAGGACGCCGATTGGGTTGAAGCCGAGCTTTCAGTACCCCTCTCCGACAATGCCTGGGTTCAGTGGAGGGCCGACTGGGCAGATCCGGTCCCCGGTCGCCACCGTTTGCGGGTGCGAGCGACCGACGGTGACGGAAACACCCAAACCGACGAGGTCAGACCACCCGCCCCGGACGGCGCCACCGGCTATCACTCGGTGCTGATAACTGTTTCCTGATCGGCGATGTCGTTCGCAGAGATGGCCCACCCCAGGTTCAGCTCCGGGTCTTCCATTGCGAGCCTGAGCTCCCAGCCTCCGGGCGGGCTGGCGTCGTCGAACCAATACCAGTTGATGTGGTCGGCGGCCCTTGCTATCTCGCCCGGTTCCGCCGGCCAGTCGAGATCGGAAATCGTGGCGACAACCCACCAGGCCATATACCTCCCGGCGGCTGCCCCCCGTCGCTGCCCGTGGGCTCCACCCGAGGCTGCGGCCCATGCCATATGAGCCAATGCGTCGGTGGTGTCCAGTTGGACGATGTCTGCCGCCGGAAGCCCCAGCGCAGCTATGGCTTCAATCGCGCCCCCTTCAACCGAGACTGTTTGACAACGCCCATTCGATTGGTCAATCCACGGTTCGATGAGGTCGGTGAGGGCAGCCTCCGACTCCGGGTCGTCGATGATGGTCACCGATTCGGGAAGTTGGCTCGGGACCCGTGGGGGGAGCTTGGGCCGCGGGGTCTCCACCTTGTTCGCCTTGTAGGTCGCTACCGGGTAGTTGGGCTCCCAGTCCTGGAGCACGGGCAGTGATCCCGGCTCGTCTGGCCTGTCGCCTCTGACGATGCGCTCGGAGGCAAGGGTCATTCTCTCCGGCCCGGGCGGCAGATGGGTGGACATCTCGGCCCAGGTCTTGGTGCTCGCAACGACCTCGGGCAGAGGCCCCGGTGTGAATCTTGTCCTTCCCTCCGCAACAACAGCCGCAGCCCACTCTGCGGGTGCCTCCAGGGCGAGTCGGTAACGGATGTGCTCGTCCACTCCCCAGAGTTGCTTGCCCCGGGTGACAGCTTCCTGGCATCGCCCCCGGAGCCGAACCAACGCGTCCCAATCCCGAGCCTTGCAATGGCCGTCGACGATCCGGATCAGCTCGTCGGTGTCGGAAGCCTCGATCGCATTGATCGTTCGTGTGTCGGTCAAGGCTTCGCCCCCGTGGTGACAGGCATGCCCGAACGCGACCACTCGGAGTAGGACCCGACATAGAGGTCAGGTACCGGCCCTCCCGCCGCTGCGATTGCGAGGGCGGTGTGACAAGCCACCACGCCCGAACCACAGGAGACCACGGGCTGATCGAATTGCTTGTAGAGGGCCGCCAGTCGTGGTGGCTCTTTGAAGGTCCCGTCTTCCAGGGCTTCGGAGGCAGGGACATTTATCGCACCCGGGATATGCCCGGGCTTGGGATCCACCGGCTCGGTCTTCCCCTCGTACCGCTCCCTGGCCCGGACGTCGAGCAAGGTGCGCCCCGCAAGATCACCCATCTCGACTACGCCGGCGAATAATTCAGGTGAGGGATATTTGGCCGGTTCGGGAGCCACCGGGGTTTTGGATACCGGCAACCCGGCTTCAATCCAGGCGCCCAACCCGCCGTCCAACAGCCGGACCCGGTCATGGCCGATGGCCTGGAGCATCCACCACATTCGGGCCGCGATCGTCCCCGAGACATCGTCGTAGACCACAACGTCGTCCGATGGCGTCAAGCCCAGTTTGCCCAGTGTCTCCGCAAATGTGGCTGGAGAGGGAAGGGGATGGCGTCCCCGATCGGGTGGTGCGCTCAGGTCCCTGTCGAGGTCTACGAAGATTGCGCCTTGGAGGTGACCGTCGACGTAAGCCCGGTGTCCGTAATCGGGCTCGTTGAGCTTCCACCTGATGTCGAAGAGGTGGAAGTTGTCGAGGCTTGCCGCAAGGGTGCCGACGTCGATCAGAGGTTGCGTCACGGATTTCATTTCAGCAGTTCTTGCCCACTCACGACTAATTTCAAGGAATGGATCCCGGACCGCCGTGATGAAGCGCTACTTCCGTCTCCTGGCGTGGGGAGTCTCATGGCTGGTCGCATGGTTGACGGTATTTCTTGTCGCGTTGCCTGGATTGCCCGATAGGGTCGCAATCCACTGGAGCCCGAGCGGCGTGGCCGATGGTTCGGCACGTCTCTGGATGATTCCGGTGGTGGCCATTGCGATACTGCTGCTCGGATTCGCGCTTACCCCGGTCTTCTCGGTTGGCAGGGAACCGTCGATGGAGGCCTTCGCCCTGGTCGGGATGAGCGGTGGACTGGCCACGGCCCTCGTAGTTGTCACTGCATCGGCAAATCATGGGATCGCCGACTGGTCCCAGGCCCCCGAGACAGGGTTCCTCGCGATCGCGGTGCTATTCGGGTTACCCACGATTGGCCTTGTCGCGGGAATCCTCCTTGGCCGGCACTGGTATCCCATCAAAACCATCCCGCGTCGGATTGCCATCGACGGTGTAATCGATGTCAAACCGGGGGAGCGGGTGAGTTGGGTGGGGCGAGCTCGGGTCAGAGGAGTCCCAATCGTGACGTTCGCCGTGGCCGTAATTCTCCTGTTTGCGATTCCCGAGTTGCCGTTGTGGGTTTTCGTCTTGGTGGCCGGTGTGGGGGTGGTTTTCTCGCAGGTGGAGGCGCACGTCACCAATGACGGGATGCGGGTTCGCCTCGGGGGCATCCCTGTCCGCAGGTTCCCACTGGAGGAGATTTCGTCGGCGGCCATGATCGAGGTCGATCCTGTTGGGTTCGGGGGCAAGGGATGGAAGGTGCTCCCCGACAAGACTGCATTGATCTTGAGAGCCGGAGAGGCGATGGCAATTACTTTTCTGGAAGGACAGCAGTTCGTAATCACCGTCGACGACGCACCGACAGGCTCGGCGCTCCTCAATGGCCTGATCGATAGCGCCGGGGATGACTAGTCGCCCGTTGAACAATGCATGTCACCCATCTTGACGACCAGGCATCACCACTCGCTGCGTTCTCGGCCCGCCATTCCAACCCGAGGAGTGACGAAACCTCGGCCTTGCGACTGGCGCGCCTGGCCGCCAATCTGGGCAACGGCATTATCCAACGGACTCCTTGTTATTCCTCTTCCGTCGACTCCGACGACTGCGACCGGCCTGGCGCGAACTCCGAGCTCAGTTCGCTGAGGGTCGAGCCAAGGGCACTGGCCAGCGAACTGGCGGCCTTCTTCAATCCCTCGCGGGTCCCGGGGTCACGCAGGATGTCGGTCGCAGACTCGGCCACCTGGTCCCAGGCTCCTGCAAGCGTGGCGAAGGCGCCTTTGATCTCCTCCTCGGTGGGGCCGTGCTCGTCGGCGACCTTGCGATACGTTGACTTGAGCCGGTCTCCGAGCTCGCCGAACCGGTCGGTCACATCATCCCAGGGGTCTTTCGGCGGATCTGCTTTAGGATCTGTGTCGTGAATCTCCACCTACTGGATGCTACCTATGAGTTGTTCCGTGCCCACTTCGGTCGCAAGGACACCCTTGTCTCAGCTGACGGCGATGACATCCGGGCAACGTTCGGCATCATCGACTCGACCCTGTTGTTGTTGCGGGAGCCGGGGGTCACTCACCTGGCTGCGAGCTTCGATACCGTCATCGAATCCTTCCGGAACGAGATGTTCCCGGCCTACAAGAGCTCGATTGGCATGGACGAGATCCTCCTTCGCCAGTTCCCATGGGCCGAGGATGCCCTCGAAGCCATCGGCGTAGTTGTCTGGCGCAACATCGAGTTCGAGGCGGACGACACACTGGCTGCAGCAGCGGTTCGCTGGGTCGACGACGTCGACCGGGTTGTCATTTGCTCACCGGATAAGGATCTCTGCCAGGCGGTCATTGGGGACAAGATCGTCACCTACAACCGGCGCGAGTCGAAAATGGTCGACGAAGACGGAGTGGTCGAGAAGTTCGGGGTCCACCCCGAGTCGATACCCGACTACCTAGCTCTTGTCGGCGACACCGCGGACGGTGTGCCCGGCCTGCCCGGGTGGGGTGCCAAGTCCGCGTCGGCCGTGTTGGGCAGGTTTCCCCGTCTTGAGATGATCCCACCTTCGCCGGCAGATTGGGGGGTTGCGGTGCGTGGAGCGGAGAAGCTGGCCGCCACTCTCGCCGCGGGGATGGACGACGCCCTTCTCTTCAGGGAGCTGACAACGCTCCGTCTCGATGTGCCGATCAAGGAGAGCCTGGAAGACCTGGAGTGGAAGGGTGTTCCGGAAGGGCCGTTTCTCGAATTCTGTGCTCGTTTTGGAGTCGACCCGGAGTCGATCAACGTCCATCGCTGGGCGTGAGATCGCTCCCGTCATCTGCCTCCCACACCACGTCGAATCGGTCGTTGCAGTCTGAGCATCGGTACGCCAGTGATACACCTGTTTCGACTTCTCCGTCTTCAGGCAGGTAGCTGATGAGGTGGGCAGCCCCACCGCACTCGATGCAGTCGTACCGCAGCGGCGGGTTTTTCACTTAGTGGAAACCGGCTCTCCGGGTTTCTTCGTACTGAGGAGGATAAGAGATCCGATGACACCGGCCACAGCCGAACCCACGAATATCCCCACTTTCGCCAGGTCAGATTGCTCCGTAGCGGGGAAGGCAAGACCGGCCACGAACAACGACACCGTGAATCCGATGCCAGCCACGGCTGACAAGCCGACGATGTGCGTCCATGTCGTTCCCTTGGGAAGCTTGCCCATACCCAACTTGACCGCGGCGACGGTGAACAAGCTGATCCCGACCACCTTCCCGGCGACGAGACCGAGCGCGACACCGAGCGCGATTGCCGACGTCGCCGCCTCGGTGATGGAAGTGTCTCGAAAGTCGACTCCTGCATTGGCCAGTGCAAACAGGGGAACTATCACATATGAGCTCCACCCGACCAGGTTGTGCTCCAGGCGGCTCAGCGGCGAAATCGACTCCTGAGAGGTCTGGAGCATCTCAACCACCTCGTGCTCGGCCCGCTCCTGGGCGGCCGGCGAATCAGGTTCCACCGGGAAGAGGTCGAGTGTCGCCCTGGCCCTCGCATCGAACTGGCGGGGGCTGAAGTACGCCCTCGCGGGTGTGAGGAACCCCAACGCCACCCCGGCCAGCGTGGCATGAACCCCGGACTCCAGCGTGAAATACCAGATCAGGAGCGCCATGGGGATATAGAAGATGAGAGCACGGATATTCACCCGACTGGCCCCCCAGACGATGGCCAGGCCGAGGACCGCCGCCCCCAGGTAGAAGAGGTTCAGATCAGCGGTGTAAAAGATCGCGATCACCGAAATCGCACCGATGTCATCGGCGATCGCCAGTGCCAGGAGGAAAAGCTTGGCCCCGGGCGGGACCCGGCTGCCGAGAAGTGCGACGATCCCGATCGCAAATGCAATGTCAGTGGCCATCGGGATCCCCCAGCCGTGGCCGGCAATTGTGCCGGCGTTGAACGCGAGGTAGACGAGGGCAGGAAAGATCATTCCGCCGAGGGCGGCCATGACGGGAAGCGAAGCCACCTTCCGGTCGCGAAGATCCCCGAGCACCATCTCCCGCTTTATCTCGAGGCCAACAACGAAGAAGAAGATTGCCATGAAGCCGTCGTTGATCACGTGGAGCACCGATTCCTCGAAGTGGAAGCCGCCGATGCTGATCGTCAGGTGCTCCTCGAGTATCGAGAAGTAAGTCTCCGAGTAGGCCGAGTTGGCCCAGACGATGGCGACGATCGCCGACAGGAGGAGGACAATTCCCGAGGAAGCCTCGATCTGTGTGAACCGGATGAACGGTTTGACGAATGCATTGGGGATGAGGCGATCCGAAGTCGCCCAGGTGCGATAGTTCGGTTGTGGATCATCCATAGGTCAGCTGATTGTCTTTCCGTCCGACCTGAGCTGGACGCATGCTTCGACGACTCGTGCCGCCATACCCGACTCGGCTTTCCTCATGTAGACACGAGGGTCGTAGGACTTTTTGTCCCCGACCTCCCCGTCGACCTTCAACACGCCGCCGTAGTTGGTGAACATATGGTCGACGATGGGGCGGGTATATGCATACTGGCAATCGGTGTCGACGTTCATCTTGACCACGCCGTAGCCCAGCGTCTCGTGGATTTCGTCAAGGGACGAACCGCTTCCGCCGTGGAAAACCAGGTAGTGGCGTGAGTCCGCCCCGAATCGCTCTTCGACTGCCTTCTGCCCATCTCGGAGGATTGTCGGGTCGAGTTGAACGGCGCCAGGCTTGTAGGCGCCGTGGACGTTGCCGAAGACTGCGGCAAGCAGGTAGAGCCCCTTGTCGAACGTCCCGAGAACCTCTGTTACCCGGACCATGTCCTCGGGAGACGTGTACATCTTCGACCGGTCGATGTCCGTGTTGTCGGTTGCATCTTCGACGCCTCCGACGATGCCGATCTCCAGTTCGAGGACGATGTCAAGCGCGGCACACTTCTCCAGCAGCTCAGCGGCCAGCGCGAGGTTCTCCTCCATTGGCAAGCTCGAGGCATCGAGCATGTGGCTCTGGAACATGGGAGCACCATGGTTCTTTACGGTGTTCTTGCTCACTTCGAGGAGCGGACGGATGAACCCGTCGACTCTGTCAGCAGGGCAATGGTCGGTGTGGAGGGCGATGTTCACCGGGTACTGGTCAGCGACGGCATAAGCGAACTCGGCGAGAGCGACAGCACCGACCTTCATCGACTTATTGGATTGTCCCGAGGCGAATTCGGCGCCCCCGTATGAGACCTGGACGATGCCGTCGGACCCGGCCTCGGAGAACCCCTCGAAGGCGGCGAGCAGGGTGGTTGAGGAGGTTACGTTGATCGCGGGGAGGGCCCATCCGCCGGCGCGGGCGGAATCGAACATCTCGCGATACTTGTCTGGTGATGCGATGGGCACAGCCAGATACTAAAACGTCGTGGGAAGGAAAAGGAACAAGTCGAGGAGCCGGGTCGGTGATCGGCTTTTCCGACTGGCTGTCGGTTCAGCGTGGGAATAGGTTCCTGTCCGGATGGCCATGTCTGTAGAAACATCGGTACCGCGCAAACCGAGAAGCGTGCTCGTCCGTGGCGTGTACCTGCTTCTCGGCCTGATCTGTCTTGCCTTCGCCGCCATCAGCTTCATTCCCGGCATCCCCACCTTCGACTTCGTGGTCCTTGCCGCCTTCTTCTTCGCCCGATCGTCCGACCGCTTGTACAGCTGGCTCATCAACCATCGATACTTCGGCAGGATGGTCGGCGCCTACCGCGGCGGCTTGACGGTGCGGATGAAGTGGTGGGCGGCGACGGCGATCACACTGTCCCTGGGTACCTCGGCCATCTTCCTGATCGACAACACCGTGGTCCGCATCATCCTCGCTGCAGTCTGGGTATACGCCATCTGGTTCGTCTTCAGCCGCAAGACCAAGCGAGCGTAGCGAGCGGCTGTTCCCCCAGAGACGTAGTCGAATGGGGGAAAGGTTCCTGCCCGCCCTCCGAGGGCGGGGAGGTAAGGGGCTTGAAACTCTCCAAGTTGAAAGCGGTCGCGTCCCAACAGCGTGGGTGATTGCGAGTCCCCCTCCCGGCTCCTTCGTCGCCGTACTTCCCCCACCCTGCGTGCGGGGGAAGAGATAGGACGTCGCCGTACTCCCTCCAACCTTCGGGCGGGTGGAGAGATGGACCAAGGTCTCGAATCTGGTAGAAACTCTGGATGCGTCTTGTCATTGCCCGGTGCACCGTTGACTACTCGGGTCGGTTGACAGCGCATCTGCCCGAAGCGGTTCGGTTGATCATGGTCAAGGCCGACGGCACCCTGGCCATCCACTCCGACGGGAATGCCTCCAAGCCGCTCAACTGGATGGTCGCCCCCAACACCCTGGTGATGGAAGAGGAGCGGTGGGTTGTCTCGAACAGGAAGGGGGAGGAACTGGTCATATCGATCGCTGAAGTCCTCGAGGACGTCACTCATGACCTGGGGGACGACCCTGGCCTGGTCAAAGACGGCGTCGAGGAGCATCTTCAGGTTCTGCTCGCCGACAAGCCGTGGGTGCTGGAGGAGGGCCTGACACTGATCAGACGCGAGTACCAAACGGACATCGGCCCCGTCGACCTCTTGTGCGCGGGGCGTGCCGGGGGAACGGTTGCCGTCGAGATCAAGCGGCGTGGCGACATCGACGGAGTAGAGCAGCTCACGAGATATCTCGAACGGCTCAACCACGATCCCCGCCTGAGCCCGGTCCGGGGAATTCTTGCCGCCCAGCTGATCGCACCGCAGGCGCGAGTTCTCGCCGAGTCGAGGGGCATTGACGCTGTCGAAGTCGACTACGAAGGGTTGCGCGAGATCGAGGACACCGAGATGCGGCTGTTCGACATCCGCTGATGTTCTCGATCGTCTTCTTTGAGCCCGAGATCCCGCCCAACACTGGCAACGCGATGCGGCTGGCGGCGGTTACGGGATGCCGACTCCACCTGATCGAACCCCTTGGCTACGAGATGGACGATGCCCGGCTCCGCAGGGCGGGCATGGATTACCGGGATCGGGCGGTGGTCAAAGTCCATTCCGATCTCGACGCATGGAGGACCGCCGAGTCGCCATCGAGGGTCTTCGCATTCACCGTCGACGGACGATCTGCCTATTCCGACATCGCGTACCAGGCGGGTGACTCGCTTCTGTTCGGACCCGAGTCCGTGGGTCTGCCCGATGAGGTCCAGGCTCTGCCGTGGCTGACTGCAACCGCCCGGATTCCGATGGTTCCCGGCGTTCGCTCGATCAACCTGTCCAATGCCACCGCCATCGTGGTCTACGAGGCATGGCGGCAGCTCGGTTTTACTGGCGCCAGAGCACCCGACCCCGGCGCCTAAGTCGCGGCCAACAAAGAGAAAGCAATCGCTTCGGCGAGCACCGAGCGCTCGAGGTCGGCCAGGTCCTGGCTCTCGTTCGGGGCGTGGATTGCAGATGTTGGGTCGCCGCAACCTGTGACCAGGATCGGAGCCTCGGGGAAGAGTTCGGCGAAGGTGGCGATGAACGGGATCGAGCCTCCGGCACCCATATGGACGGGTTCGTTGTCGAACGCCTCCCGGAAGGCGTCCTCCCATAGCTTGACGACGGGGTCGTCCGTGTCGAGGACCGAGGCTTCGCCGAATTCCTCGTGGAAGAAGCTGAGAGAAGTCCCCCAGGGAGCGTTGTCGGTGAGATGCGCCTTCAGCTTTTCCAACGCCTCCCTTGCATCCTGACCGGGCGCAATCCGCATGCTGACCTTGGCCCGCGCTGAGGGCACTAGCTGGTTGATCGCATCGGCAACCGCCGGTGCGTCGATGGCGAGGACCGATATGCTCGGTCGCGTCCACAGACGCGAGGCTATCGATCCCAAACCGATCTCTTCAACACCATCGACCACGCCAATTATTTGGCGGGCAAGGTCGGAAGGGACGTCGAGCCCACCACCCACCTCTTCGGAGACCAAGCCTTCGATGGCGATGTTGCCGGCGTCGTCGTGGAGGGTGGCCAGGAGCCGGGTGAGAGCGGTCAGCGCGTCCGGGTAAACGCCGCCGTACTGCCCCGAATGAACCGCAGATTTCAGCGTCCTTAACTCGAACGACACCGCGGCCAGGCCCCGGAGCGAAGTGAGGAGGGCAGGCACGCCGACGGCCCAGTTCCCTCCGTCGCCGATCACGATGATGTCGGGTTTCAGTAGATGGGAGTACTCATCGAGCAGGCCGGCGAGTGAGAGCGAACCGGCCTCTTCTTCCCCCTCGAAGAAAACCTGCACGCCCACAGGCAGGTCTTCGCCGTGAGCAGCAACAGCTCCCAGGTGCATGATGATCCCGGCCTTGTCGTCGGATGCCCCTCTGCCATAAAGACGGCCGTCCTTCTCGAACGGTTCGAACGGTCCGGTCTCCCACTCGGCGATCGGACCCGGGGGTTGAACGTCGTAGTGGGCGTACAGGAGGACGGTCGGCGCACCGTCCGGTGCCGGGATCTCACCGAAGATTGCCGGGTTGCCATCGGGAGGCTCGAGGAGCTGGACGTTTTCGAACCCGGCTCCTTCGAGGAGCTCCACGATGTGGTCTGCGGCCATGCGCACGTTGCCGCGGTCAAATCCCGGGGCACTCACCGACGGGATTCGGACCAGGTCGGCGAGGGTCGCCTGGAGGCGTGGGAGGTCGGCTTTGACTGCCTCCCGGAGATGGCTGTGTGACATGCCGGTCACGTTAAACCAGGTCGTCCGATACCACCGTTCTGTGAGTGTCCAGCGACGCCCTGGGTGGACGAACACTCACAGAACGGTTCCGGTTTCCGCTCTGTGCTCACGTCTCTCCCCAATTGAGGCATCATGGTGCCCTGTTGAGATTCAAACTTGCCGCGATCCCCATCGAAGTCAGGCCATCGTTTCTGCTGATCGCGGTTCTCCTCGGGTTTTCCCTGCCGAGGGTCGATCTGATCGTTGCCTGGGTCGTCATCATCTTCGTTTCGATCCTGGTTCACGAG
>Ga0299913_10002891_pt1 | contig 13805 bp, 12 predicted proteins | sample RVTome_9_FD_201360 | JGI IMG/M metagenome (GOLD analysis project Ga0299913, IMG submission 201360) | Soil microbial communities from uranium-contaminated site in the Upper Colorado River Basin, Wyoming, United States - RVT155D38 (version 2) ... | reverse complement strand
CCTTTCCTGGGCCGTCATTGTCGGGTTCAGCATGTCGACCAGGTGACGCACGATGTTCTGTTCCTTGCGCAGGATCGTGCGCCGTGTCGGTTCGGTCGGGTGCGCCGTGAAGACGGGCTCGATGCGGATCGAATCGAGCAGCGCCTGCAATCCGTCGAGATCGACTCCCGCGGCCTTCAGCTTTACCAGGGTTTCCTCGAGCCCGCCCGGCTGATACTGGCCCTCGTCCTGCAGGTACTCGCGCCGGCGGCGGATGCGGTGCACCTTCTCCGCCGTATTCACCATCTGGAAATACGTCGAGAAAGAGCGAATCACCTCCAGCGTGAACTTGAGGTCAAGGCCCTCGAAGAGGCTCGCCAACTCCTCGCCGGGCTTTTCGTTGCCTTCGCGGCGGCGTATTGATTGCAGTCGCGCGTTCTCGACAAAGCTGAACAACTCCTCGCCGCCCTGTTCCTTGAGCAGGTCGCCGACAAGCCCGCCGAGCGTCCGCACGTCGTCGCGCAGCGGCTGGTCCTTGTCCTTGAACGTGATGTCCTGTCTGCGCAGAGCTTTGGGCATGCCGGCGCCGTCAGTCGCGGAAGTTTTCGTATTGCAGCGGCAAATCGACGTCGGCTTCCTTGAGCAACCCGATCACCGCCTGAAGATCGTCTCGCTTCTTGCCGCTGACGCGCAGTTTCTCGCCCTGGATGGCGGCCTGCACCTTCAGCTTGCTGGCTTTTATTTTCTTGACCAGGTCCCGGGCCAGCTCCGACTCGATACCCTGGCGCAGAATGACTTTCTGGCGTGCCTCGCTTCCCGAGATCTCGGGTTCCTCTTCCTTGATGCAGGCAATGTCTATACCGCGCTTCGCGAGCTTCTGGCGCAATATGTCGCGCATCTGCTGCAACTGGAAATCGGTCTGGCTGGTCAGGGTGATAACGTTGCCGTCCAGTGCGTATTTCGAGCCGGTGCCCTTGAAATCGAAGCGCGTATCCACTTCGCGGTTCGCCTGGTCTACGGCATTACTCGCCTCATGCGAGTCGAACTCGCTCACGACGTCAAATGATGGCATATGTGTACCTCCTGGCTGTGTCCCGCTCGGTGCACAGATCGCCTCTTGATGGTTTCTGCTGCGACCGGTTTTGTCGCCGGGCCCGCAATAGTAACGGAGTCCAGGAGTCTGCGCGTAGGAGCCCGCCATTGCGGGCGACAACCGCAACGATCGGTAAAGCCGCAGGGTCGGCCGCGGGCTCCTGCAGCGCTTCTATCAGGGCTTGTGCAGAGGAAGAACATGGCAAATCTCCGTTTGCCGTCGAATTAGGCCGGCTGCGGTGCCGGCCCGGTCGCGGCAGAATCGGGCAAAGTCCAGGGAAGGGCGACCATGTTCGAGAACACGAAGCGGGAGGCCACGCCGCAGGCCGTGGCGGACAGCGTACGCGCGGCGTATGGCATTGAAGAAGCTGTCGCGCAGCTGGTCGCGCAGAAGGTCCGGCCGTGCCTGCTGCAGACAGCCAACGGCGTCAGTGCCGGCGGAGTTGCGTTGCGCGTGCCGGTACGGGCGGCGCTGCAATCGCGGATGGCCGCCGAACACCTCATGCGGCGCGTGATCATGCTGGTGCACGAAAACCTGCCGCTGACGCTCAAGCTTTGCGAACTCGGCGCCGAGGACGAGGCAATCGGGGCGCTCGAGGACTTCTGCGGCACCCTTCGCAGCGCGCTGCTCGCCCAGGGTCTTGCAACTGACCGCATAGGCATTTCCATGCAGTCGCACCTCGTGCCGTTGCGGGCCTATCTACTCGTTTGCACCGCCATCCTTGGCCGCGGGCCACGCTACGTCATTCTCGACAGCCTGCAGATGCGGCGTCATGACGACAACCGGGTGCAGGCAGAAGCCGAAACCAACTGGTCCTTCCTGTGGGGCCGGCGTCACGCGACGCCCACCGTCATTCCGGCATACGCCGCAAGCGTGACGACGCGCTGTCCGTTGCTCGGCGACGAAGCGGCAACCGCGGTGCTGCCGGAAGCCGGGCTGCAGGCGCCCGCGGAGTCCGCCTGGTTGCCGCTACGGCTCGATCTCGTCGATTTCAGCGACGGTCACGGACGACTGAAATGGAGCGAACTCACGTCCGCGCTCGAAACCGCGGTGGACGCCGGCGATCGTATTCTCGACCACCTGCACTGGCCGCTGCCGCAGCAACGTAGCGACGCGTGGCAGAATCGCAGGCTGGCCGTTTGCGTCGACGGCCTGGGCGACCTCGTAGTCGAGCGCGGCGCCGATCCAGCCGACCTCTGCTGCCTGCGATGGCTGGACGAGACCGTCGCACGCATCCACGGGTTGTTATGGGACCGGTCGAAGTCTCTTGCGCTCGAGAAGGAGCCGTTGCCGGCGCTCCTTTCCAACTGGCCGGCCGTGCCCTGGGACTGCGATATCAAGAAAAGCGACTGGGACCTGCGCTGGCGCCGGGCGGTCGCGAGCACGGCCGTCCGGCATCGCAACATGCTGGTAATGTCTCCCTACGCGGTGCTGCCCAGTGCGGGGGCGAGCGCCGGCTTCGTGGATCTGCTGCCGGTTCTGCACCATGCCGATGCCTTCAGCTTCGCAAGTCCCCGCGTCGACGGCCTTCGAAGCTGCTCCGAGTTCGCGAATTTTCACCGCCGCGCATGGGCCGTGATGCAACGCAGAAATGCGGCCTCCCTCGTTGCGGCCGGGGTGTGAACTGATATACGGTCACTGACCCGAAAGTCACGGGAGTCGCAATAGAGGCGCTGTAGGAGCCCGCCATTGCGGGCGACCACGCCAGTCGGAACCGCGTCACATCCGCGTGTTACGATCTTCGGGGTTGTGGGGGTCGTGACGACAATAGAAAGCGGTCGCCCGCAATGGCGGGCTCCTACAGCGCTCCTATCAGGGCGACCACAAAAAAAGCCAGGTCCGCGAGGAAGCATTGCAACCGATTACGCCCGACGCATACGGAGTCGCCGTTCTGCTGCTGACCGTGGTGGCGCTCGTTCTGTTCACGCGCGATCGCATTCCGCTGGAGACGTCGAGCCTGACGATCCTGATCGTCCTGATCGCGGGGTTTCAGCTGTTCCCTTATCCCGACGACGATATTGCGTTAGGCGCGCGCCATTTCTTCGCGGGTTTCGGCAACGAGGCGCTCATTGCCATAGGTGCGCTGCTGATGGTCGGCAAAGCGCTGGAGACAACCGGCGCGCTGCAGCCGCTGGCTACCGTCGTCGGTCGAACCTGGTCGAAATGGCCGGCGCTGGCGCTGCTCTTTACGCTCGCTATCGGCGCGGTTATGAGCGCGTTTCTGAACAATACGCCGATCGTAGTACTGCTCATGCCGATTCTCGTCGGCGTTTCCCTGAAGGCAAAGATGCCCGTCTCCGGGATGATGATGCCGTTAGGCTTCGCAACGATCATCGGCGGCATGTCGACGACCATCGGCGCGTCAACGAACCTGCTGGTCGTGGGCATTGCGCGCGACATGGGCTTCATAGATTTCAGTATGTTCGACTTCGTGTTGCCGGTAGTGATCGTCGGCGGTGCCGGTATCCTGTTTCTGTGGCTGGTCGCGCCGCGGTTGCTGCCGGAGCGCATTCCGCCGATGGCCGACGTGGCGCCGCGCGTTTTCAGCGGGCAGCTTCACATAAAGGAGGGAGGTTTCGCCGCCGGCAAGTCGCTATCGGAAGTCCTTTCGAAAACCGACGGCCGCATGCGCATCGACAGGGTGCAGCGCGGCGAATCGCTGTTCCTCGCGAAACTGCCGTCGCTCATGCTGCAGCCGGGCGATCGCCTGTTCGTGAAGGACACTCCCGAAAACCTCAAGCTGTATGAGACCACGCTCGGCGCGACGCTCTACAGTTCGTCCGATGCCGAGCACCCTGTCGACGCCGAACGGCCGCTGACCGCGACCGGTCAGCAGCTCGCCGAAGTCGTCGTCACGCGCGGTTCGCCGCTGCACCTGCGCAACCTCGCCGCGACCCGTTTCAGCAGCATCCACGGTCTGTCGCCGCTGGCGATTCACCGGGCACGCGTTCCGAGCTCCCAGGTTACGAGCGACCTGAACCAGATTCGTCTGCGTGCCGGCGACGTTCTGCTCGTGCAGGGAAGTCGCGCCGCAATCGACAGGCTCAAGGCAAGCGGCAACATGCTGGTACTCGACGGCACTACAGACCTGCCGCATACACAGAGGGCCAACACGGCGCTCGGCATAGTCGCCTTCGTGATCATCTCGGCGGCAATCGGACTGCTGCCGATTTCCGTAAGCGCGCTGATCGGCGTGGGTCTGATGCTGGCAACCGGCTGCCTGCGCTGGCGGGATGCGCTCAGCTCGTTGTCCACGCGGGTGATCCTCGTCATCGTGACGAGCCTGGCGCTGGCCAAAGCACTCGTCGGCACGGGAATGGCCAGCTTTCTGGCACTCGGCTTCGTCGGCGCTGCCGGAGATCTGCCCGTCCCGGTAATTCTGAGCGCGTTCCTGCTCATCATGATTCTGTTGACAAACGTCGTCCCGAACACCGCTATCGCCGTGATCAGTACGCCCATCGCACTTGCGATCGCGTTCCAGCTGGGCGCCCGGCCGGAGCCTTTCGTACTTGCGGTTCTGTTCGGCGCGAGCATGAGTTTTGCAACGCCCTTCGGGTACCAGACCAACCTGCTTATCCTGAGCGCCGGCGGTTACAGGTTTTCCGACTTCATACGCGTCGGCATTCCGCTTTCGGTCATAATGTGGATCGGTTTTTCGCTGGTCCTGCCGCACCTCTATGACATCGATGCCGGCTGACGCGCTTGACCGCGCAGGGCTCTGCGGGGATACTCCGGCCATGTTCGAGATGCACTGCAACGATCTGAGCTGGCTGTGGCTACCTTGTGGGGAGATGGCCTCTGCCTGACGTGTAGCCCGAGCGATCAGAATTTTCAGAAGACCCATCTCCGCCGCAAGTGGAGGTGGGTTTTTTTTGCCCTGTGGGGCGGGCTCTCAAGGCAACACGTTACTGACGGAACAAGGCATTGATGCAACCGCCGTTCGACATAGCTGCCGACCTCGATACGCCGGTCTCGGCTTATCTGAAACTCGGCGAATTGAAACCGAGGTTCCTGCTGGAGAGCGTCGAGGGGGGCGAGCGGCTGGCGCGATACTCCTTCCTGGGTTTCGGCGACGGTTTCGAAGTCCGTCTGGACGAGCGGAATCTGCGGGTCAACGGCAGCGTGCATCCCTACCCGCAAAGCCGGACGGAGTATCTCGACCGCTTGCGCAAGGCCCTGGCACAGGCGCCACGGCCGAAGCCCGAGGTGCCGGGCCTGCCGTTCGCCGGCGGGCTGGTCGGCGTTTCGGGCTACGACGTCGTGCGCCTCTTCGAGAAGCTGCCGCGCGCGTCAAGCGCCGACACGGGTGTACCGTTGGCGGCATTCACGGCGACCACTTCTGCTCTCGTTTTCGACCACCTGACGCGGCGTGTGGCGCTTCTTCACGATGGCTCCGAAAGCCAACGGCAAAGCCTGCGGCGCGAGGTCATGGCCCTGCTGCGCGGTCCGATACCGGCGAGCGGAAATTCCGTTTCGATCACAAGGCCGGAACCCTGTACGACGGCGGCGCAATACGCCGAGGGTGTCGCCGCCTGCAAGGAACACATCGCGGCAGGCGATATCTACCAGATCGTCCTGTCCGTCCTGTTTCGCGGTCGCGGGAACGTCGCTCCGTTTGAAGTGTATCGTGCACTGCGCCTGCTCAACCCGTCGCCTTACATGTTCTTCTTCGAATTCGGCGACCTGAAAGTCGTCGGTTCTTCGCCGGAAGCGCTGGTGAAACTTACCGGACGGCGCGCGTCGCTCCGACCCATTGCCGGCACGCTGCCGCGCGGCAGGACGCCCGAGGAAGACATGCGAAACGAGAAGGCGCTGTTGGCAGATCCCAAGGAATCGGCCGAGCACGTCATGCTGGTCGACCTGGCGCGCAACGATCTCGGCCGCGTCGCCTTGCCGGGTACGGTGCGGGTCGAGCCGTATCGCGCGATCGAGCGCTACAGCCATGTCATGCACATCGTCAGCGGCGTACAGGGCGAACTTGCCCCGCAGTACGACGCCTTCGACCTGTTCGCTGCGAGCTTTCCGGCGGGTACGCTGGTCGGCGCGCCGAAGGTGCGGGCGATGGAAATCATCGACCAGCTGGAGGAGACCGGCCGCGGCCTCTACGCCGGCACCGCCGGTTACTACGGTATCGGCGGCGACATGGACCAGGCAATCACCATCCGTACACTCGTGTTCAACGGCGATGAATACACGTTCCAGGCAGGTGCGGGCATTGTGGCCGACAGCCGGCCGCACAACGAATACCAGGAAGTGCTGGCGAAGGGGGCAATCCTGAAGAGCGCGCTGGAGATTGCGGGAGAAGGACTGTGACGCAGCCCGACGTCCGCATACTGCTGATCGACAACTACGACTCCTTTACCTACAACCTGGTGCAGGCGTTTGCCGCGATGGACGCGGAAGTGCTGGTATACAGGAACGATGCAATAGACGTCGACGAAGCGGCTCGCCTGCATCCCACGCACGTGGTCATTTCGCCCGGTCCGGGGCGGCCGGAGGACGCCGGCGTGTCGCTCGGAATGATTGCTGCATTTTCAGAACGCGTGCCGGTGCTCGGTGTGTGCCTGGGCCATCAATGCCTCGTCAGCCACTTCGGCGGCGAGATCGTGCGCGCGGACCGGCTCATGCACGGCAAGACCTCGCTGGTCGCACATGACGGCAAAACGATCTTCGGCGGAATGTCGCAGCCGTTCGAGGCGGGACGCTATCATTCGCTTTGCGCAGACCGGCAGTCGCTGCCAGTCGCGCTCGAAGTGAGTGCCGAAACCGCGGAGGGCGAGATCATGGCGGTGCGCCACAGGTCGCTGCCGCTCGAGGGCGTGCAGTTTCATCCGGAAAGCGTACTGACGCCGGAAGGTGTGACGCTGATGGCGAACTTCATGCGGACGAAAAGTGCATGAGCGGCGAAGTTACAAAACTGCTGGATCGCCTCCTCGACGGAAAATCTCTCGACGAAGCGGAAAGCTTCGACTTGATGCATCTCCTCGCCGCCGGCGACATTCATCCCGCCCTTGCGGGCGCGCTGCTGGCGGCACTGCGAGCCAAGGGAGAGACCGCCGCCGAGATTCGCGGCTTCGCAACCGCCATGCGTCAACTCGCCCTGCATCCGGAACTGCCGCCGGGCGCGGCCACCGTCGACACCGTCGGTACCGGCGGCGACGGCTCCGGCAGTTTCAATCTTTCGACCGGCGCGGGACTGCTTGCCGCGGCTTGCGGTGCGCGGGTCGTCAAGCACGGCAACCGCTCCGTTTCGAGCCGCTGCGGCAGCGCCGATCTCCTCGAGCGCCTCGGCATGCCGCTGCCGCTCGATGCGGCGGCGGCCATGGCATGCCTTGATGCCTTGAATTTCACGTTCCTGTTCGCGCCTGCGTATCACCCGGCGATGAAAATGGTGGCGCCCGTGCGGGCTGCGCTGGGGGTGCGCACCGTCTTCAACCTGCTCGGTCCGCTGACGAACCCGGCGGCTCCGCCGTACCAGCTCATCGGCGCGTTCAGCCACGATGCCGCAAAGCTGATGGCCGAGACTCTTTCGGGCATGCCCATCGAGAGGGCGTTCGTGATCCACGGCGAGCCGGGCTGGGACGAGGCGTCGCCCGTCGGCGAGTTCGTGCTTTACGACGTGAGGCCTCTGTCGGTGACCGTGAGCCGCCGCGTCCCGGAAGACTACGGCCTCGGGCGCTGCAGGGCGGAAGACCTCGCGGGCGGCGACGCAGAGCGCAACGCCCATGAGCTTCGCCGGGTTTTTTGCCGCGAGGAAACCGGTGCGCACCGCGGTGCGCTGCTGATGGGTACCTCGCTGGTCCTCGAAGTAACCGGGCTTGCGCGGCACGCCGTGGAAGGCACCGCAATGGCGGCGGAGGTACTCGACAGCGGCAGGGCGGAAGCCTTTCTCGATCGTTTCCAGGCGCATTTCTCGTGAGCGTGAGCGACTTTCTGCGAACGATGGCGGCCCGGAGCAGGGAGCGTGCCGCCTCGATCCCCTATGCATTCGGCGCCGGCGACTTCGACCTGCCCGTGGCGCCCCTGACTCTCGGCTCGTTCGAGCTTATCGCTGAATTGAAGGAGCGTTCGCCCTCGGCGGGCGACCTCGCCAACGAGTCCCGTAGCCGCGCGGACCGCGCGCGGCGGTACCTCGAAGGCGGGGCCGCCGCCATATCGGTGCTGACGGAACCCTCGAGCTTCGGCGGCGATATGTCGCACCTGCGTGAGGTCGTCGCCGCGGTATCGGGAGCAAGCCTGCCGGTGATGCGCAAGGACTTCCTGGTCGACGTACGCCAGGTGCTGGAAGCGCGCGCGGCAGGCGCAAGCGGCGTCCTGCTGATTGTCGCCATGCTGAGCGACGACAAGCTTGCCGACATGCTCGATTGCGCGTTCGAGCATTCGCTTTTCGTACTGCTCGAATCGTTCGACGAGGATGACATCGGCAGGACGGCAAGCTTGCTTGAGGTGGGGCGCTACGCGGACCGGGCCGGGCACCGGCAGCTTCTGATCGGCGTCAACAGCAGAAGTCTGCGGACGCTCGAGGTCGACTCCGGCCGGCTCGCGCGGCTCGCGCCGATTTTGCCCCATGGCGCGGTCGCCGTGGCAGAGAGCGGGCTCGAGAACCCGGAGGACGCGGCGCTCGTGTCGTCGCTGGGGTATGGTGTCGCACTCGTCGGTACCGCGCTGATGCGGGAGGGGAGCCCCGGTGCGCTGATCGGCGACATGCTGGTCGCGGGCCGCGCGGCCGTGGCTACAGAGAGGAACTCGATAAGGGCATGAAACGACTCGTCAAGATCTGCGGTTTGACCCACGTTACAAGCGTCGATGCGGCAATTGCGGCCGGTGCCGACGCGCTGGGCTTCGTGTTCTCGGACTCCGAGCGACAGGTTACCCCGCGCCACGCGGCGTTCATCGCGAGCCGGGTGCCGCGGAATGTCCTGCGGGTTGCGGTAATGCGGCAGCCCGCGGTTGCGCTGTGGCGTGAAGTGGAAACGATTTTCTGCCCCGACGTATTGCAGACGGACGCGTCCGATTTCGAATACCTCGACGTGCCTCCGGAGGTCCAGCGCTGGCCGGTAGTGCGCGAAGGGGCGACAGCAGCAGAGCGCGGCGTTGCGGACGTGTTCATCTACGAAGGCTCATCGAGCGGCCGCGGCGAAAAAGTGGACTGGCAGGTAGCGGCCGGCGTTGCGAAAACGGGCAGGATGATCCTCGCGGGAGGTCTTGACGCAGACAACGTCGTGGAGGCGGTAAATACGGTGATGCCCTGGGGCGTTGACGTTTCGAGCGGCGTCGAGTCGGCGCCGGGCGTGAAGGATGCGGATCTCATCCACGCTTTCGTCGCGGCGGTACGCGCAACCGAAACAGCCGGCAACGAGCAGGCCTCGACGTTCCGCGAAATCGTGGAGAGCGCCGCCAAGGAACCGCTGCCGTGACGATTGAGCTCGATGCGGAACATGCGGAAACGCTGCTCCAGGCCTCGCTCGACGGCAGGCTGCCGGACGAGCGCGGACGCTTCGGCCCGTTCGGCGGCCGCTACGTGCCGGAAACGCTGGTGCCGGCGTTCGAGCGGCTCGAGCAGGGCGTCCGCAGGCACCTGCACAGTGCCGAATTCCAGCACGAGTACAGGAGCGAGCTGCGGCACTGGGTGGGCCGCCCGACAGCCCTGACGTTCGCGCCGCGCCTCGGCAGGACCTGGGGCGCCGAAGTCTGGCTGAAGCGTGAAGACCTCGCCCACACCGGCGCTCACAAGATCAATAACGCCATAGGCCAGGCATTACTGGCGAAGCGTCTCGGCGCCGCGCGAGTCATCGCGGAGACCGGCGCCGGCCAGCACGGAGTTGCCTCGGCGGCCGCCTGCGCCCGGGTGGGACTTCCCTGCCGCGTGTACATGGGCGCGGTCGACATGGAACGGCAGGCGCCGAACGTCGAGCGCATGCGGCGTCTCGGTGCGGAGGTCGTTCAGGTACAGACAGGCGACAGGACGCTGCGCGCGGCGATAGACGAGGCGCTGCGGGAATGGGTGACGGACCCCGCCGGCATCTACTACCTGCTCGGATCCGCGGTGGGGGCGCATCCGTATCCTTACCTCGTTCGCGAACTGCAGTCGGTGATAGGCAGGGAGGCGCGGCAGCAGATGATCGAATTCGCGGGAGGACTGCCGGATGCCGCGTTTGCCTGCGTCGGCGGCGGTTCGAATGCAATCGGCATGTTTTATCCTTTGCTCGGCGACCGCGACGTCGCGCTGATCGGTGTCGAGGCCGGCGGCACCGGCGACGGCCTCGGACAGAACGCCGCGACGCTTGCAACCGGTACTCCGGGTGTGCTGCAGGGTTCCTATTCGCTCGTCCTGCAGAACGACGACGGCCAGGTGCAGGAGACACACTCGATCTCCGCGGGACTGGACTATTCCGGCGTCGGCCCGGAACACGCATTTTTGCAAGCCGTCGGGCGAGTTACCTACATCACTGCCAGTGACGACGAGGCGCTTGCCGCACTCGAGGAGCTGTGCGCGACCGAAGGCATACTGACTGCGCTCGAAACGGCGCATGCGTACGCCGCGGCAAAACGCTGGTCGAAGAACAACAGGGGCAAGCGCATTCTGATCTGCAACTCGGGGCGGGGTGACAAGGACATGCCGACGCTGGTGCGAAAGCCGGTCAGGACAGTCGTTCATGCTGCCGCATGAACGTGTAACTGCGGCGATCGTGACGGCGAACGACGAGGGACGCACGGCGCTGGTGCCTTTCGTCACGGCCGGTTATCCCGAACTGTCGAGCTTCGCAAGGACGCTGCACCAGCTCGCCGGCGTATCCGACGTCATCGAAATCGGGGTGCCGTTTTCCGACCCGATGGCCGACGGCATGACGATTCAGCGCTCCAGCTTCGCCGCGATAAAAAACGGCGTCAGCCTGAAGTGGATATTCAGGGAACTCGAGTCTGCGAACATTGCGGTGCCGCTGGTGATGATGTCCTATATCAACCCCCTTATGGCATTCGGCTTCAGCGCGCTGGCGGAGCGCGCGGCAGCGGTCGGGGTGTGCGCCTTCATCGTGCCGGATCTCCCGTTCGAGGAAAGCGACGAGTTGCGGAACCTGCTGGAAGCAGAAGGACTGGGCCTCATTCAGCTGGTGACACCGGCGACGCCTGCGCCGCGCCTCGAGATTCTGGCCAAAGCGTCCAGGGGTTTCGTGTACGCCGTGACGATCACCGGCATCACCGGCGGTGACGCCGGCCTGCCGGACAATCTCGCTGCGTATCTCGACGCGGTCAGGGCGGCGTCCCCCCTGCCCGTCTGCGCGGGCTTCGGCATCCGGACAGCGGCCGATGTCGCCGACGTCGGCAGACACGCGGCGGGTGCGATCGTGGGCTCGGCTCTTGTCGAAGTTCTCGAGCAGGGCGAAGATGCAGCGAGTTACGTTCGCGCCCTCGGAACCGGATGAAAAAGCTCACGTCCTCACAGTCCCTGGTTACGATCAGCCACTACAGGAACCTGCTCGGCAGCGAGGGCATCCCTTCGTTCATCCGCAACGAGTACCTGGGCTCCATCATCGGCGAAATGCCGTTCGAGGAGGTCTGGCCGGAACTGTGGGTCCGAAACGACCTGGACTATGACCGCGCCCTGCAGCTGATCGATAGCGCCACCCTCGCCAGCGAAAGCCCGACCTCCCCATGGCGGTGCCGCGGCTGCGGCACCGAAAACGAAGGTCAGTTCGCGGCCTGCTGGAACTGCGGCGCCTCGGAGTCGACGTTCGGAGCGTAGATTTGCCGTCCCGGCAATGGCGCCGGTGGAATCCGTGAAGCCGGTCACAGACCGCAGCGTGACTTGGAGTCAGTCTGGCTCTCCGACAGGAAAGCATTGCCGCGGAGAGAGTCCCATGAGGTCGCAAGCCGGCTTCACGTTCACCGAATTACTCACGGTCGTCACCGCCATGGCCATGCTTGCCGCGGTTGCCGTCCCCCGCCACGCAATGCTCAACAGCGATTCCCGCAGCGAGGCTGTCCGCTCTCTCGCGGCCAATGTCAAAAGTTCGGCCAGCTTGAGTCACAAGGTGTGGAAAGCGAGCGGGCAGCCGCTGCGCCTGACGCTGGACGGGCGCACGGTCGATATGCGCCACGGGTATCCCACCGACACATCCATCGCGGAAATCGTGGTTATGAGCGCCGAGTTCGAGTTCGCCGACGGCTACTGGAAACACACTCAATCGGCCGCGGGCCAGGGATGCGCCGTGCTTTACATTCCCCCGCCGAACCCGGACATCGACGCAACCGTCATCAGTTATACGGACGGGTGCTGACAGCGGCATCCGGTCGCCCGCAATGGCGGGCTCCTACACCGTGCGATGTGGATGACCGAAGCCGTGTAGGAGCCCGCCATTGCGGGCGACCCGCAACGTCAGGCAATCCGCTGCGACAACAACCGTCAGCGCACGATAAGCCCAGTAGGAGCCCGCCATTGCGGGCGACCAGCACCCTTAAGAGATGCGCTGCGACAACAACCGTGTCCCCGCAATTTCGCTCTTCAGGATTGTCGATACCTTTTCCGCCTGCATCGGGCGGCTTATCAGGAAGCCCTGCGCGAGGTCGCAATCGCAGTCTTTCAGGAATTCGAACTGCGTAATGGTCTCCACGCCTTCCGCCGCGACCTCGATGTCCAGCCCGCGCGCCATCGCAATCGCCGCCCGCACGATGCGCTGGTGACTGCCGTTCTCGACCAGGTCCTGGATCAGGGACTGATCCAGAATGAAACTGTCGATAACCCCGTTATCCAGCGAGCTGAACGACACGTCGTGTGTGCCGAAATGATCGAGCGAAAGGCGGACGCCCAGCGCACGCAGGCCCTTTAGCGTTTCCAGTTCGGTAGACCGTGACCGCACGAGATCGCCATTGCAGATTTCGAGCTCGATGCAGCCCGCATCGAGCGACGTATTTGCAAGCGATCGCGATACTGCTTCGACCAGCCGTCCGTACAGCAGCTGTTGCGGCGACAGGTTGATCGCCATTGCAAGGTCGGGAAGTTCGTAGCGACGCTGCCAGGTCGCGAGTTGCCCGCACGCCGTGTCGATCACCCACTCCCCGGCCGAATGAATGAGCCCGCTGCTTTCAAGAATGGGAAGAAACCTGGCGGGAGGCAACAGTCCGAAAGTCGGATGCTGCCATCGCAGCAGGGCCTCGAGCCCGATCAGCCTGCCGCTGCCGACTTCGATACGTGGCTGGTAGTGCAGCACGAACTCGTTGCGCACAAGGGCATGCCGCAGCCCCAGTTCGAGTTCCTCGCGTTGCTCGAGCTGGTTGTTCAGCGCCTCCGAATAGAACTGGAACCTGCCCCCGCCGCGCCTTTTGGACTGGTACATGGCGAGGTCAGCCGCCTTGATCATGCGCTCGGCATCGTCGCCCGACTCCGGGTAAATGGCGATGCCGATGCTGGGCGTCGCATACACCTCGCTCGCCTTCACCTGGTATTTCTCCGACAACACGAGCACCAGTTTCTGCGCCGCCGCCGCGGCGTTATGCGACTCGGCGAGATCCTCCAGGCAGACAACGAATTCGTCGCCGCCCCAGCGGCCGGAAAAGTCGCCGACACGCAGATGCTTCGTCAGCCGCTCGCCGATCTGCCGCAACAGTTCGTCGCCAACGTCGTGACCAAGCGTATCGTTGACCGACTTGAAGCGGTCGAGATCGATAAACAGGACCGCAATGGGCCTGCCGCTGCGCCGGCTGCGTCCGATGGCTTTCTCCAGCTGGCGCATGA
>Ga0299913_10002890_pt1 | contig 13807 bp, 12 predicted proteins | sample RVTome_9_FD_201360 | JGI IMG/M metagenome (GOLD analysis project Ga0299913, IMG submission 201360) | Soil microbial communities from uranium-contaminated site in the Upper Colorado River Basin, Wyoming, United States - RVT155D38 (version 2) ... | reverse complement strand
CGCGACCGAGCTCCGTCTCGACAAGCGCGTGTCGTGTCGAGCGCCCGGTCGGGCCCGCTGTCGGATCCCGCGCCACTCCATCGTTGTAAGGGATGGAGGCTCATCCCGCCGACAGGAGTGCCCGATTGCGCAACCCAGCCAACTCGCGCGCTGCCGCGCTCGCCGTGGCGGCTCTGATCGCGGCCGCCGCTCTGCTCGTGGCCGCCCCGGTCTACGCCCAGGAGCGTGCGTCGGACCCCGGTCCGGTCGTCGTCGTCCAGGACGCCCTGACGCTGGCGGGCGTGCCAGGCGCGGAGGTGCTGGTGCCCGGCCTCGGCACGTTCCACGCCGACGGGGAGGGAAGGGTCGTCCTGCCCTCCGGGACGGGGGCGGAGGTCCGGCTGGTCGTGACTTCGCTGGGCTACGCGGCCAGCGACGCGCTCCACCCCGCCTCGCCGGGCGCCGAGATCACAGTGCGGCTGGCCCCGAATCCCGATCTGCTGGACCGGATCGAGGTCGTGGCGGACCGGCTGGACTATCGGCGCAACCGGATGTTCGGTCCGGTGCGCGCGATGGACGCCCGGCAGCTCGCGAACCTGGGATCGGGAGGCCTCGAGACGCACGTCCGGGCGATGGTCGGCGGTCTGGGCCCGTGCACGTCGATTTCGGGCGGCTGCGGCGGCGACCCGGCCATCGTCCTGCTGGACGACTGGCTGTTCCCGTTCCGGCTGGCCGAGCTGAACGGATTCTCCCCAGCGGACCTCTACGCGCTCGAGGTCTATCCCCGCCTGAGCATGGTGCGCGTGTACACGCGCGAGTTCATCGCCCGCGCGGCGGACAATCCGCGTCTCGTAGCGATCCACGGCCCGTTGGCCACGTCGGCGCTGGTCACCGGGTTCCGCGAGCCGACGTTCCGAGCGCGCTGAGAGCCGATCCCCCGGGACGCCGACGCGCGTCTGCGCGTCGGTCCGCGCGCCGCTATCTTGCCTCGCCCGGGACCGGCGCTCCGGCGCCGCGGCCCTCACCTTCGCCCCGCGTCGTCACCAGGAGACCGCCTTGCCCAACCGCACCGCCACGATCAGGACCAACCACGGCGCGTTCGATGTCGAGCTGTTCGAGGCACGCGCGCCGAAAACCACGGGGAACTTCGCCGACCTCGCCGAGAAGGGTTACTTCGACGGAGTCGTCTTCCACCGCGTCATCCCGGGCTTCATGATCCAGGGCGGCGACCCCACGGGTACGGGCCGCGGCGGGCCCGGCTACACCATCCCGGACGAGTTCCACCCGGAGCTGCGGCACGACGGGCCGGGCATCCTGTCGATGGCGAACGCGGGACCCGGCACCGGCGGCTCCCAGTTCTTCATCACCCTGGCGCCGACCGCATGGCTCGACGGCAAGCACGCCGTGTTCGGCAGGGTCGTGCGCGGCATGGAGGTCGTGGAGGCCATCGGCGACGTCGAGACGGACCGGGCGGACCGGCCGCTGAAGCCCGTGACGATCGAGGGCGTCAGCCTGGCCTAGTGTGGTGTCGCGTCAGCGGGGCACGATCGCGATCGCGCGCAGCGGGCCTCCGGATCCGCCCCGGATCTTCATCGGCAGCGCCACCAGCACCGCGCCCACGGGCGGCAGGTCCCCTAGGTTGGCGAGGTTTTCGAGCCCCGGGACATCGCGGGCCATGGCGAGCCTGTGGACGGGGAAGTCCGCGGACTGTCCGTGATCGATCGACGCGACGTCCGCTCCGAGGGCCGCGACTCCGCGCTGCTCCACGAGCAGGCGGGCGGCGTCCTCGCCGAAGCTCGGGAAATGGAGGTTGGAAGCGTCGCCCGGCGTGTCGTCGCCGAGGTACGCCGCCGCGTCCGGCCAGCGCGCATCCCACCCGGTCCGCATGATCACGATCGACCCCTCCGGTATCCGGCCGTGCTCGGCTTCGAAGGCGATCACGTCGCCGGCCGTCAGGAGGTAGTCGGGATCCGCCGCGGATGCCTCGCTCGCGTCGATCACGTAGGCGGGGCCCACGAGGCGCTCCAACGGCACCTCGTCGACCGGCTGCCCGCCGCGCGCGAAGTGGATCGGCGCGTCGAGGTGGGTGCCGCCGTGCTCCGGCGTGGCGAACGCGAAAGCCGAGTAGAACCAGCCGGCCGGCGTGTCCCCGTAGGACAGCGTATCGAGCTCGAAGCGGGTCGGCGACGTCGGCCAGTACACGGTGGTCTCGTCGAACGCGTGGCTCAGGTCCACCAGCCGCACGTTCGCGGGATCGATGAGGTCTACGAGCTCCAGGCCCCCGGCGTGGACGCCGACCGTGGCGGTCGCCGTCCCGGCGCCCGCGGAATCGCGGGGCGCCTCTCCCGCGCACCCGGCGCCGAGCATCAGGGCCCCGATGAGCACGCGCGGGCGCGGGCTTCCCCGCCGCGTGGGGTTTCCGGGAGGGCTCTTTCGACCTGGAGAGGCGGCGCGTGTCGTCGGTGTGGGGGACGATGTCTTCGTCATCATCGAATCACTCCGGAACAGGGTGGGCCAGCACTCCTATGATCGTGCCGGCCGCGGCCGGGCGCGAGGCGCGGGCCGCTCCCGGGTCGTGCGGCCGAGGCGCGGGTGCGAACGGAGAGCGCCGGCCCGCGACCTCCTTCACCCGCGGAGCGCTCTCAGCAGCGCGTTCACCGCGCGCGCCGCGGTCTCGTGGCCCAGCCCGGCTGGGGTGTGGAGCGGGTGGCCCGCCTGTGCCGCGATCGTCTGCGGCTCCGTGTACTTGAGCAATCCCTCCGCCCCGTGCCGACGACCCACGCCGGAGTCTCCGAAGCCGCCCATCGGGGCGTCGACGGAGGCCCACGCGGCGCCGTAGGCGTCGTTCACGTTGACCGTTCCGGCCCGGATGCGCGTGGCGAAACGCCGGCCCCGCACCAGATCGCCCGTCCACACGCTGGCGTTCAGGCCGTAGGGCCCCAGGTTGGCCCGGCGGGCCGCGTCGTCCTCGTTGGCGAACGCGGCGATGGAGACGACCGGGCCGAACGTCTCGACGCGCGCGGCCAGCGCCGCGTCCGGGACGCCCTCGAGCACCGTCGGCTCGTGGAACCACGGCCCGAGGTCCGGCCGCGCCCGTCCGCCCACGAGGACGCGCGCGCCGAGCTCGAGGGCGTCCTCCAGGTGGGCACGCGTCCGTCCGAGCTGGCCGGCCGAGATCAGCGATCCGACGTCGACGTCGTAGCGGAGACCGGGCCCGAGCACGAGCGTGGGCGTCGCCCGCTCGAGCGCCGCGCGCACGTCGGCGTACAGGTCGCGGTGCACGAGCACCCTCTCCAGCGAGATGCAGAGCTGTCCGGCGTTGGCGAAACAGCCGCGCAGGATACCGGCGACGGCGCGCTCCACGTCGGCGTCATCGAGAACGACGAGGGCGTTCTTCCCGCCGAGCTCCAGGGTACACCCGATCAGCCGCTCGCCGGCCCGCCGCGCCACCGCCCGTCCCGTCTCCGTGCTGCCGGTGAACATGAGGAAGTCCACGTGCTCGACGAGCGCTGCGCCCGTGCCCGGTCCGTCGCCGGGGACCACCTGGAATACATCCTCCGGCAGCCCCGACGCGCGCAGTGCCTCCGCGACCCAGAGCGCGCTCAGGGTAGTCTGGAGGTCCGGCTTCAGGAGCACCGCGTTGCCGGCCAGCAGCGCCGGCAGGGCGTCGGATGCGGCCAGCGCCAGCGGGTAATTCCAGGGCGCGATGATCCCGACGACGCCACGGGGCCGAGGCATCTCCCACACCCTGGTCAGGAACGGGATCACGCCCGCGCGCCGCCGCGTGCGCAGCAGATCGGCCGCGCGCCGCCCGTAATAACCACCCACGAGCGCGATGTCGGCGACCTCCTCCAGCGCGTCGCGGCGTGCCTTGCCCGTTTCCAGCTGGACCAGGTCGAGCGCCTCGTCGCTGCGGTCCGCGAGGCGGCCCAAAAAGGCGGCGACGACCCCGCGGCGCTGACCGATGGGGGTGGCCGACCAGCGCGTCTGCGCCCGGCGGGCGCGGGCGGCCGCGTCCGCCACCTCGCCCGGGCCGCACGCCGCGACGGTGCAGAGCGTCGCGGTGGTCCACGGAAGGGCGATTTCGCGGCCTCCGGCCGATCCGCGGACCGCGCACGCCAGCAGGTCCTCGATCCGACGCCGGTCGAGCCGCGACGCGACGAGGTAGTCCGGGTACCCCGCGGGGTCCGCGTCCCGCGGGCGGGCGACGTGGGCGGGGCGGTCCGGGTCGCGGTCCGTTCCGTCCTCGAAGCGGACCGCGGGGTCGTTGCCGCGAGCCCCCGCTGCCCGTGGCGGCCGGCGCATCACGGGGCCGCTCGACCCCGTCCGACGCGGGCCCGCGGACCGGAGGACGAGCGGGCTCCGGCGCCACCGTAGCGGCGGCGGCATTCCTGCTGCAAATTCCCTCCCTTCATCAGGGATCTCGATCGCCGCCGCCTGGTGGCCGTACCTGCGTCGCCCGGCGGCGAGAAGGCATTAGATGTGACCCAAACATGGTTCTGGATCGCCTTCGCGACGATCCTCGTAGTGATGCTCGCCATCGACCTCGGGGTCGTCCAGCGGCGGGCGCACGCCGTGTCACTCCGGGAGGCCGCCACCTGGAGCGCCCTCTGGGTGGGCCTCTCGCTCGCCTTCGGGCTGGGCGTATGGATCATCCTGGGACCCACCAAGGGCCTCGAGTTCTACACGGGGTACCTGATCGAGAAGGCGTTGTCGGTCGACAACATCTTCGTCTTCGTCCTGATCTTCTCGTATTTCCGCGTTCCGCAACAGTTCCAGCATCGCGTGCTCTTCTGGGGGGTGTTGGGCGCCCTCGCCATGCGCGGCGTGTTCATCTGGGCGGGCGCGCTGCTCCTGGAGAGGTTCGACTGGGTGCTGTACATCTTCGGCGCGTTCCTGGTCTACAGCGGCGTCCGCATGGCCCGGACCCGGCCCGAGATCCATCCCTCCCACAACCCGGTCCTGCGGCTGGTCCAGCGGGTGATACCCATCACGGACGCCTACCACGGCGCGCGATTCTTCGTGCCACGCGGCGAAGAAGGCGAGGACCGCGGCCGGTTCGCCTGGTGCGCTACGCCCCTGCTGATCGTGCTCGTCCTCGTGGAGACGACCGACCTCATCTTCGCGCTGGACTCGATCCCGGCCGTCTTCGCCATCACGCGCGACCCCTTCATCGTGTACACGTCCAACATGCTCGCCGTGCTCGGATTGCGCGCCCTGTACTTCCTCCTCGCGGGCGTGATCGAGCGTTTCAGCTACCTGAAGATCGGGCTCGCGGCGGTGCTCGTGCTCGTCGGGACGAAGATGCTGCTCGAGGACCTGGTGCACGTTCCGATCGGCGTGTCGCTCGGGGCGATCGGCCTCATCCTGGGCCTTTCCGTCCTGGTGTCGCTACGGCGCGGGCCCGTCCCGAGCGCGCTGCCCGTCGGGCCGCGGCTGATCACGCGTGGTCCGGACGCTCCCGCGGCGACCCTCGGGTCCCTCGAGACGTTCACGCCGGCCGAGATCGGCGTCGCCGATACCGTGTTCGCGGATCCGGAGGCCGGGGGCGAGGACGGCGCGGCGCCCGGCCGCCTCGATCCGCGCCGCGACGGTGGCGCGCCCACGGCCGGCGATGGCGAGGACGAGAACGCCCGCGTCGCCACCCCGGGAGAGGAGGACGAGGGACCCTGATCAGCGCGCGACGCCGCTTTTCGCCAGCGCCGCACGCCCCCAGAAAGCGTGACGCACCCGCAGCATGAGCGCCACGGCGGCGACGGCGAGCCCGATCGAAAGGCCGATCCAGATGCCCGCCGGGCCGACTCCCAGGGGGAACGCGATCGCCCACCCGGCCGGGGCCCCGATGCCCCAGTACGCCACCGCCGCGATGAACATGGGCACGCGCGTGTCCGCGATCCCGCGCAGAACGCACATCCCCGCGACCTGGGCGCCGTCGAAGACCTGGAACGCCGCCGCCACGAGGAGCAGCGTCACGGCGACGGGCGCCACCGATGGATCCGCCGAGTAGAGGCCCACCAGCTCGTCGGGAAAGAGCAGGAACGCCGCCGCGCACACGGCCATGAAGCCGACCGCCAGCAGGTAGGTGGATCCGACGGCTAGCCGCGCGCGGTGCGGCCGCCCCGCGCCGACGTGCTGGCCGACCCGGATGGTCCCGGCGATGCTCGTGCCGAGGGCGACCATGAACGTGGTGGCGGCGAGGTTGATGGTGATCTGGTGCGCCGCGAGGGCCGCCGCGCCGAACCAGCCCATCATCAGCGCGGCGAAGCTGAACACCCCGACCTCGAGGCCGATCTGTCCGCCGATCGGCCCGCCGATCCGGGCGATGGTCAGGATGCGGCCCGGCACGGGCCTGCGGCCCACGCCGCGGAAGGGCGCGAGACCCGCATGGCGTGCCAGGTACCCGAGCATCAGCCCGAGCAGGGCCACCCGGACGGCGCTGGTGGCCCACGCGCTGCCCAACGCGCCGAACGGCGGGATCGCGAGCGCGGGCACGCCGTAGATCAGCGCCCAGTCGGCCAGCACGTTCAGGACCAGCGCGCCCAGGAGCATGACCATCGATGGCTTCGTGAACCCCAACCCCTCGATGAACTGCCGCAGCGCGGTGAACAGCATCAGTGGCGGAATTCCCGGTGCGAGCGCGGCAAGGTAGTCTCCAGCGATGCGCGCGACAGCCGGCTCCTGGCCGAGCGCCCGCGCCAGCGGCGTACCGATCAGCGAGAGCGCCACCAACGGCACCGACAGGGCGGCCGCCAGCCACAGTCCCTGGATGAGCACGCGCCTGGCCTCCGGGCGGTCGGAGGCCCCCTCCGCCTGACTGACCAGGGGGGTCATCCCGAGGACGACCCCCGTGCCCACCATGATGAGGAACACGTGGATGGCTACGGCGGCCGCCATCGAAGCGAGTGGGACGGCGCCCAGCGGGGCTACCATCAGCGTGTCGACGGTGGTCATGCCGATGGTCGCCAGGTGCGACACCACGAGCGGCCCGGCGAGCCGGAACAGCCCGCCGGTTTCGCGCCGGAAATCGTGCTCCAAGCGCGTCAGCCGATTGTATCGAGCACGGAGAGAGTGGCGTCGGCGACGACGCCGAAGACGATGTGTCCCGCGAGACCCCTCGTCTCCGCGTTCCACGGGAAGCTCGCGGGAGGCGGCTCGAAACCGAGTCCGCTGAGCAGGCCTTCGTCGATCAGCACGAAGAAGGAGGATCCGAACCCCATACGCTCGCTCCGGCTCAGGAACGGCACGCGGGGGCGAACGACGCCATATACCGCACCCGCGCCGATCCCGATGCACCAGCGAAGCGGACTCGACCGCCGCGCCGGAGGCGCCGGTGTCGCCGGCGCCGCCCGGGCCCCGGGCGACGGGCCCGGGGAGGACGGGACCCCCTGAGGTTCGCGGCCAGGCTCGTCCTCGTCGCCACCCGTGACGAAGTCGTGGATGGCCGTGCCGAGGCGACCGCGGCCCTCGATCGCGTCCGCCGCGCGGTCCAGGGCCCAGGTCGCCACGCCTCCGGCGATGGCGCCCTTGATCAGGTCCGCGACGATACCGCCTCTTCTCCTCATTTTCCCTCCATCTCGCGCCGTCCCGAGCCGGGGCCGCCGCGTCAGCGCGCGGCCATCCGGTCCAGGAACGCTCGCTCGTCCTGGCTCAGGCTGGACGGCCCGTTCTCGCGGACCTTCTCGAACAACCGGTGGACCTCGGCCCGGTTGATCTCGTGCAGATCCTCGACGCGGATTCCATCCCACCGGTGGGTGTCTCCGCGCACGTCCTCCGCGAACCGCTGGATCCGGGCCACCCCCGATTTCTTCACGATGGACCGCTTGCGCCGCCTCCATCGCAGGTAGGCCCAGCCCCCTACGAGCCCTCCGAGGTGGGCAAAATGCGCGATACCGTCCTGCGCGCCGGAGAAGCCTCCGAAAAGCGAAATACCCACGTACGCGACCACCAGGACCATCGCGGGCACCGGGAGCACGAAATAGATGTAGATCGGCTCGTCCGGCCAGAACATCGCGTACCCGATCAGCACCCCCAAAACCGCCCCCGAAGCGCCCACCACCGGCGTGTATGGGGAAAAGACCAGCGTGAAGCCGGCCGCAACGAGTCCGGCGATGAAATACAGCCGCGCGAAATCCCGGCCTCCTATCCGCATCTCCAGCCTCGGCCCGAAGAAGAAGATGCCGATCATGTTGAAGATCAGGTGGACGGCGTTGGCGTGCAGGAACATGTACGTGAGCGGCGTCCACGGCTCGCGCAGGAGCTGCGGCGGGTAGAGCGCGAACAAGGCCTGCATCTGCGGGCGATACATTTCGGTGAGCACGAAAATCGCTATGTTCGCCAGCAGCAGTCGGCCAACCCACTTCGTCATCGCGTTCCCGTCTGCGGGGTCCGAGGGCGGACTTCGCGAGCGTCGGCGGACGCCCGGCGCGGAAGAAGATCCGGGTTCGTCGCGCGCGGTCGCAAGGCCGGATACCGAACCGTCGTGACGCTCGGCCCCCTTCGCGGGACTCCCGGGAGCCCGCCGGCGGCGGGGACGTCGCGGGAGGCGCCAACCACCCACCGGGGGAGGACCGTTTGATCGGCAGGTCGCACATCGGGGAGAGGTACGGGCTGCACGCGAGGGGCGCCTTTCTGGCCCTCGCCGCCGCGGCGATCGCGGTAGCCCCCCTGCACCCGCAAGCGCCCGCCACGCTGCCGGCGGGCGACCAGGTCCTGGATGTGATCTCCTCCGGCGAGTGGCACCGAGCCCATTGGGGGATCGACGTCCGCGATGCCGCCACGGGGGAGGCGGTATTCTCCTACAACGCCGAGCGACTCTTCGTGCCGGCCTCGAACCTCAAGCTCGTGGTCGCCGCCGCGGCCGCGCACTTGCTGGGCGCGGACTATCGCTACCCCACGTCGTTCTTCGCGTCCGGCCCGCTGGAGGCCGGCGCGTTGCGCGGCGACCTGATCGTCAGGGGCACGGGCGATCCCAACTTCTCGGGGCGCTTCGACCGGCCCATGACGGCCGACCTCGAGGCATTCGCCGATTCGCTGCTGGCGCGCGGCATGAAGCGCATCGAAGGGGGCGTCGTGGCGGACGTGTCGCACTGGAAGGACGAGCCGCTCCACACCGACTGGGAGCACTACGACCTGAACTGGTGGTACGCCGCGCCGACGGGTCCCCTGGGGTTCAACGACAACGCGATCGACTTCACCATCCGACCCGGCCCGCCGGGCGCACCGGCCCGGATCACCTGGCGGCCGCAGGTGGGAGTGTTCGTCTTCGCCAATCGCACGCGCACCGTACCGGCCGGCGGAGAGGCGACGTGGGATTTCGCGCGGGTGCCGGGAACCGACACCATCTACGCGTACGGCGACGTTCCCGCCGATGCGCGCGTCCAGACCGAGCACTTCGCCGTGCTCGACCCGGGAACCTACTTCGCGACGGCTTTCCTGCACATCCTGCGCGAGAAGGGGATCGAGGTCGGGGACTCCGAGGTACGCGTCGTTCGAGAGCCCGCGGAAGTGGCGCTCGCCGCGTCGGAGCGGATCTTCACCTACTGGTCGCGGCCCCTCACCGACGTGATCGGACCCATCCTGCTGCGGAGCCAGAACTGGTTTGCGGAGCAGCTGCTCAAGACGCTCGGCCGTGAGCTCCGTTCCGAGGGGAGCTGGAACGCCGGTCTGGAAGTGGAGCGGTCCTACCTGCGCGACGAGGTCGGGCTCGACACGCTGTCGTTCCGGCTACGCGACGCGTCCGGCCTCTCGGCCGGGAACCTGGTCACGCCCGCGGCAATCACCCGCCTCCTCGCCCACCTGCACGGAACGAAGGCCGGCGAGGTGGTCAGGGACGCCCTTCCGGTGTCCGCTTCCTCCGAGGGATCGCTGCGATCCCGCCTCCTGGACCTTCCGGGCCGCGTACGAGCCAAGACCGGCCACATCCGCAACGTGGACTCGCTGTCCGGCTACGTCGAGTCCGACTCGGGGCGGACGCTCGCCTTCAGCGTCATCGTCAACGGGACACCGCTCGCCTCGGCGCGCACGCGCGACGCCATCGACCGGGTGGTTCGGATACTGGCGGGGATGTAGCCGCCGCGAAAAGGTCGAGGGCCCCGCGACCGCTTCGGTCAGGGCCCTCGCGGCACCGGCGGTGTGCGCACGGGCCCGTCCCTCAGTCCGGAACCCGGAACCGGAAGCCCCCGACGATCTCCTCCGCGGCGCGCACGCTGAACAGGCGGTCCGGGGCCTTGACGATCGCCGTCGCGCCGTTCGCGACGACCCGTCCCGACTGCAGCGAGGCGGGTAGGACGACCTCGAGTTCCGCCACGCCTGGAGCGAACACCGAGGCCGTGCCCGGGCCGGCGCGATAGGTCACGTCGTCCGAGGCGGTGCCAATGCGGACTTCACCGACGGGCGTTTCGCCCAGGCGAACGACCACGCGGGTCCCCGGGTCCAGGTCCTCGAGCAGCATCTCGAGCGTTCCGCCGCGCGGTTGCACCGTGAACAGGGCATCGGAGGCGTTCGCGGGGACGACCTCCGGAGCCGGCGCGGCGGGCGCGACGGCCGCCTCGACGCTGGCACGGACCGCACGGACCGCCGCGCCGAGCCAGCCGGTCGTCGCTTCCAGGACGGCGGCGGAGCCGGCGAGCAGGAGCACGATCCCGGCTGCACGCGTGAGCGTGCGGGTCGCGGTCCCGGTCTTCCGGCGCAGGAATGCGGGGTGCGGCGCTTCCCGGTCGCGCGCGGCGGCGGGTGTATGCCGCTCCACGACCGCGCGCAGCGTCATCGCCGCGGCGCGCAGCTCTTCCAGGCTCCGTGCGCAGTCCACGCAGGACCGGACGTGCGCCTCCAACGCCGGGCCCTCGCCCCGCGGCAGCTCGCCGTCCAGGTAGGCCTGGAGCCGGCCGTCGTCAGGAAGATGCTTCGATCTCATGGGTCACTTTGTATTCTGCGGCAAACCGCCTCAACGCTCGCGCAATCAGCGTGCCCACCGAACTGGGGGCGACGTCGATCGTCGCCGCGATCTCCTTGTACGAGAACCCCTCCTCCCGCAGCAGCAGGATCCTGCGGTCCCGGTCCGGAATCCTCTCCAGCACTTCCCGAACGGAACCGATCGCCTCCCGTCGCTCCGTGACCTCGTCGGGGCGCACCGGCGTGATTTTCAGCTGCTCCACCTTCGGCCCCAGTCGCCTTCTCGTTTCCGCCCTGCGCGCGGTGTCCCGCACATGATTGGTGGCCACCGTGAACAGCCAAGGCTTGGCCTCGTCCTCCGGCAGCTTCCGACGCAACAGGCTGAGGAAGGCCTCCTGTGTCGCGTCCTCGGCAGCGTCCACGTCCCCGGTCAGCCTGCACATGTACCGGAACAAAGAGGCGTAGTGCCGCCGATAAATCTCGTCGAAGTCCAAACCTGGTGATCCCGCCGTCTGTAGGGGTGGAACGTGGGATGGCGCGCGTTTGTGACAGCGTGGAACGAGGTCAGAACGCCCACCGGACGCCGACTATCGGCAGGAACCGGATCGGATCACCATCCTGCCCGCGCGGGCCGTCGGGGTCGACCTGGATGAACATCGCTTCCCGGCGGTCGAGGCCGTTCAGGACGCGAACGTAGACCGTGAACTGCGAAGGCTGGAGGGGATCCGCCCCGAGCCACGTGCGCGCCAGCTCGCCCTCGAGCCGGAGGTAAGACCCGGCGGTGAGGCCGCGCGCGGCCGAGACCGGCTCCGAAAGCGCCTCGGGGACGCGGCTGCCACGCAGGCCCGAGGCGGCAACGGTTTCCGGCTGCGGCGGCTCGGTGGCCGGATTGGGGATGGCGGTGAAGGGGAGCCCTCCGGCATAGGTGGATCGGACCTTGAGGGACAGTCCGGCGAGCTTCGCCGAAACCTCGGCGTCGATCAGCTCCTTGCCCGCGAAAACGCTGTTCGCGTACCGGGGATCGCCGCCCGACCAGACCCACCCCCGCGTGTAACCGAGCGACCCCTCGAGGTAAGATCCGGTGCGCACCATGACGATCTCGAGCCCGGTGGTCTGCACGTCGGAGCCGACACTGCGGGCGGGTGCGTCGAAGGCCTTGAAGAACCCCTCGATGCCGATGCGGAATCCCTCTCCGAGCATCCGTTCCAGGCTGGCGACGTAGTGCGTGGCGCCCGCCACCTCCAGCAACCGTCCGTCCCCGGTCTCGGGCGTTTGGCGGGAGAGGGCCTCGGCCAGGTCGACCAGCTCGTCCGCGCTGGGGAAGTTCTGCGCGTTCTGGACGAACTGGTGGTAGCGGCCGACGCCGACCGTGATGACGGCCGCCGGAGCGGCGCGCCACTGCACCGAGCCCCGGGGCCCGAAGTGCGCGTCGAAGCGGTCGTCCTCGCTGGTCGCGAAGGCCCCGGCGCGCAGGCCTCCCGAGACGACGAGGTCCGGCGAAACGACGTACTGGGCCCCCGCGTAGCCGGAGACGGCATCGCCGTACACGTCCAGCGCGGTCGTCACCGGAAGCTGGAGGTCGGGAAGGAACGTGGTCGCCTCGTGCCGGATGCGGGTGCGGTCGAAGCCAAGTCCGAACTCGAGCCGGGCATGGCCGCGATCGTGGGTGACGTCGGCGGCGAGACGACGACGTTCGTTTCTGCCGTTCAGCACCGCCGGACGGGGTCCGGCCACGGGCAGGCGCGTGTTGAAGTCGCCGGAGGCGGCCGTGAAGACCACCCGGCCGTCCGGCACGTCCTTCTGGATCCGCAGCGAGCCGGCGAGGTTGCCCCAGCGCACCGGCTCTTCGGAGGCGACCGCCGAGCCCAGGTCCACGCTCTCCCTGTTCCAGTACCCGCTGACCGAAAGCTCCCCTCCCTGGCCCAATGCCTGGTCCAGGCGGCCGAACGCCTCGCCGTACCCCGAGGGGAGATTGTCCTCGCCGAACACGTCTACGCCGAGGCCGTGCACGCCGCGGCCCGCGAGCAGGACGTTGGTTTCCCTCGCGGGGGAGCCCTCGAACACGACGCTCGCGACCGCCAGGTCGATCGCGCCCTCGCTGCGGATCGCGCCGGCGCGCCCGCTGCGGGTTTCCAGGTCGAGGATGTAGGAGACGCCGCCATCGTAGCGGGGCGACGCGCCGCCCGTGCGGGTCTTGCCGGAGCGCAGGAGGCCGGGGAAGAACGCGTCGGTCATTCCGCCGAGGTGCACGGGTGCGTAGACCGGCGCGCCGTCGAGATAGACCGCACGCAGGTCCGCCGCGGCGCCACGGACGTACAGGACGTCGGAAGCGTCGGGGGGCTCCGCGCCGCCCCCCCGGATGGCATCGACGAGACCGAGCTCGGCCACGCCGGGAGCCCCGAGCGCTCCGACCCTCTGGCCCATCATGTCCTCGCCCACGTCGATCGCGGGATCGGGGAGGGTGTCGGGCTCGTGGCCGAGACGCCGGCGCGACACGCGTAGCGTGTCGAGCGGCACGGGCCGCATCTCGAGCGAGAATTCCAGGTTCACGACACCCCCGGGCGATACCGTGATCGCGACTTCCAGGGGCATGTGATCGAGGTGGTGCGCCCGGACCGTGCGCAGCCCGATGGGGACGGCCGCAAGCCGATAGTGGCCGTCGCGGTCGGTGATGGCGACGATCTCGTCCGTCCCGACGATCTCCACGAGCGCCGACGCGACGGGGCTGCCGTTCGCTTCGGTGATCACGCGCCCCTGGATGACACCTACATCGGAGGTAACGCCTTCATCCGCGACGTACGCCGGCCCGGGCCCCTGCGGCAGCGCAGCGGCGAGAACAAGCGCAGAGGAGAGAAGCGCGCCCAATGGCCAGTCCGGTCAGAGTCGCCTAGAGTGTACAAACATGCCAACACACGCGAACGGACGCCAGCCCGCCGGA
>Ga0299913_10002889_pt1 | contig 13814 bp, 7 predicted proteins | sample RVTome_9_FD_201360 | JGI IMG/M metagenome (GOLD analysis project Ga0299913, IMG submission 201360) | Soil microbial communities from uranium-contaminated site in the Upper Colorado River Basin, Wyoming, United States - RVT155D38 (version 2) ... | reverse complement strand
ACATTATCAGATTTCGACTCCAAACTTGGCACTGTACTATACGCACCAAACGAGAACTACTTTGGAGCGGACAAATTCACCTTCCGAGTACAAGATAGCAATGTTGTCGGCACTGTATCTATAGCAATCGAAGCGATAAATGACAGGCCGACTGCCAAAAGCCTAATCATTGAAACAGTCGAGGATTCATCAATTCAGATAAATCTATCAGGCTCTGATGTCGAATCTGGCGATGCCATCACTTTCGCAATTGTGAACAAGCCTGCCTATGGAAAGCTGAGTGGAACAGTACCAAATGTCACGTATACGCCGGATAAAGATTATTTTGGCTTTGACAGTTTTAGCTTTAGAACAAGTGATGGCGTCGCTGCAAGCGAACTTGCAACTGTGACAATAAAAGTCACGGGTGTCAATGACCCGCCCATTGTGGATGAACTTTCCAACATCTTCATTAAGGAAAACGATGACATTCGAATCACACTTGTGGCGATGGACATTGATTCAAAGTCTGTTTCCTTTTCCATCGTTTCAGGCCCCGAGCATGGAACATTGACGAAACCAATGACAACAGGCCCAATGGTCGCGATAGCGACCTATACACCGGATCAGAACTTTGTTGGGAAGGATGCCTTTACTTTTCTGGTCGATGATGGAAGCAGTGACAATGGAATTAGCAGACCTGGTAAAGTAAGTATCTCTGTGGGCACTGTATCTGGCAGTATCGCTGAACTCGCTGGCGATATCGATCAAATCAATCAGCTTTCGTCAGAATTGCCATCTTCTGAGGGAACCAGTGATAACTCTGGTACCGATTCTGACGACGAACTTCCAACAAGCACCTCTATCCGAGACACGACCCCTCCCCGACTCAATATTCCTAGCTCTCCCATAGAAGTTCAGGCGACATCTGAAGAGGGCGCAGTAGTGATATATGCAACAGCGGCCGCGGACGATGCTGATGGCGTCGTGCCTCCACTTTGCTCCCCGGCATCCGGTTCTGTCTTTCCAGTGGGCAAAATTACGGTGAGGTGTTCAGCGACTGATAGTGCAGGAAACGGTGTAGAAAAAGCATTCATGGTGTCTGTAATGCCGTTTGAAGGAGGGGGCTACCCAAAGATCGACTCCACGTTCCTGATTCCTGTTGTTGTTATTGCCTGCGGGGCAATTGCAACTGTTGTGATGCTTATCAGAAGCCGAGGCCGCAGCCAGCTGAATGAAGAAGCATCGTCATCACTCTCAGATAGTCCTGCGCTACCACCCGGGACCCTATGAATGCTGCAGCGCAATAGAATCTAATGTGTCTTACTCGCCATATCTATAGAGTATATTGATACGGACTAGCATTGATTGATTAAGGCGATTTTGCCGCCCCCCAACCAATACGCTCAATTGCGGCGGGGGTATTGACAATCCGGTCGATTCGTCCCCTTGTACCGCAGGTGTTACTGCCCTACAGACCCAGCGCTGATTTGATTCGCAGCCCGTTCTCGCCATTTCCAAGCTGGGATGCTACGTCATCGATCCTGAGAGAGAACTCTTTTCTTTGCCCGCCACCCAGGTCCTGTCTTAACATCAGCTCTCCTTGAACTGGAGTCGTCTTTTTCATCTTCGTGACGTATGGTGCGTACGAGGATGCAATTGATTCGAGCAGGTCAAAGAATCGGTCGACGCGATTCAGCTCGGCCAGCGCAGATTTCATGACTACATTGGTATCGACCACCTTTAATTCCTGCAGAGAGCCTTTTGACTCAATGAGACCGGGCGCCTGGAACCCCATCAGCTTTGAAAGGACAGACGAACCAAGCATCTTCATCTTTGAAAGATCTGAGGCTGCTTCGATCTCCCTTATCTGAAGAAGGTCGGTATTGGTCATTGGAGCCACAACTTCAGCGCTTTCCTGATTAATATAGTCAATCCTTGGGCGCATGGATGTTGATTTCTGTTCATTTTGCTGTGGGTTACCAGCTCTTGGAGATGATGATTCTCCAATAAGGCCTTTCACATCATATGTTATTCTGATAACCGGTCCTTCTGCCTTTCTTGGATCCTCCGATAGGTGCAAAGCAAGTGTTCTATCTCCTTCCATAACTATTCTTACCAGTGAATAATTGTCTACCTTTACAAACTCTGGATCCTTTGAAACTTCAGAATCCTTGCCCATACCAAATTTAAAAGATTGCTTTATCTTTTCGGACATGGGGGCCTTCATTCCTATTGGCACCATCAGATCCTTAATTCCCAAGTCGGCCACGGTCCTCCTATAATTCCAGAATTCTAGCCCGTCAGTGTTGATATCAAAAGTATATGAAAAATGGAGTGGCGGAGCAGCATTGTTGTCTGCAGGGTTTTCTAAATTCTTACCTGAATCCATTCGTGAGGTCTCTTGTTGCAGCGAAGGCGGGAGGCTAGCAGTCGATGACGAAACTATTCGCCAGACATCGTAGCCACGCGATGAATCCTTGCTAATCAACAATTCAATAGTCATGAACAAGTGGGAAATAATAGGCTGGGGCAAATTGTTATAGTCGTTTGCCAGCCATGCCTGCACCAATCGGTAGGCGGCATGGTTGTTATCTGACATCTGCGCTACGATTGCGGCCTTGTGCTTTGTATGATGCTCTAAAAAGCTCTCCTGTGTGCCATCCAGCAGGCCGCTGAGTGATTCTTTAGTTTCTGCCAGTACAACCGTCCCGGCTTTTAGCGAATCGTCTTTCAGGATATCGGCATGATTATCATAGAATGCATCCATCGTATGGGACGTACTTGTCCGGATCTCTTTTATCGCGGCTACAATGTCATTTCGAAGTGTATCAGTGTCAGAGAGCAACAATCCCAATTTCTTGTTATCGAGATCTATTTTTTCAATCTTGGAGGCGAGCCCCACAAGGTTTCGTATGATCTCAACCAGGTTGCGGTGATCTTCAAGCGGCGAATAATCTGCATACAAATAATTTCCTTGCGACGAACGAAAAGCTGTTGCGCCTTGCTTATCTTGGAAATTCATGTATCAATGATATTGCTGGATGCTTAAATACATTATTTTATTAACACGAGCTCTCGGGCGTTTTTTTCATAGCTGTTTCGCCGTCCATTCCAGTCTACCTTCAAGGCTTGAAGCTCGACCAGAGATCTTGAAGAGTCGTTCCGAATTATGACACACATTATTATATATCCATTGAAAATTCTACAATAAGGATGGCCGCGGCGCCGAACCGTTTAAAAACTTCGGCTGCGAAGATAAACCAAGTCTTGGGACAGCAAAAGAGATGTTCCTGTGGCCATCATCGCGACTACCATCTGGAACGAAACTTGCATTGTCTATTTGGCGTTTGCGACTGCAGCGAGTTTCATCTCGTCGCATCTGTTCCCATCCATTAACAAAGATCGCTGATGTAAAGCTTATCATAGATCGCGATAGATTCGCGGGAAGTATCTCGGAATATGGTCAATATAAGAGTCGTCATCCTTGCAAGCGTCGTAGCCTCCATATTACTTTGCACTAAACTAGACTAAGTCGCAACCTATACTCGAACTCATCCAGGCGTCAATTTATAGCGTCTATAGAATCCGAGTGCGGCCTGTCCGAAAGGCGCATCAGGGTTACTGCGGACAGGCCGCTCGTCCGGACTCCACAACGTGGTTCCTCGCAGGTATCGCTCTGCGATGTACCAAAATAGAGATTGCTTCTATAATGGTAGTATGGCCAATCTTAGAATCAAAAATGGCCAAGTAAATCATATTGAATGGCCGAAACTATGAGCTCTTATTTCATTTTGGCTTCAACAATTAATAGATTCACCAAGAGTTTCGGAAGAGCACAAGATCCCTCAATTAGGCTGGAATCTGGGCAAATATTATCCAACTTTGCCACTTTTTGCTGTATAAAATGATGCAAGTCCTTTTAGGGAACTGTGATCATTAATAGCAGAGATGACATTCTCAAAAGAAGTGTTGGATCGTGTTTCCGCTATCCGAGCGGAGCGTAATACAGAAAAAAGGCTGAGGATGCTTCAAAAGCTCAATGATTCCCTACCTGAGAACATCCGGCTACACATGCCCTCGCTGATCACGAATGCCTATGTTCGAAGTGCGCTGGACATGATCGAAGAACGGGTCTTGTTACAGGCATAGTACCCAGGATTTTTTCACGGAGACGGCAACATTGGGATAGAGTCTGTGCTGACTTGAGATATAAGACAAGAAGGATGAGCACAAAACCAAGCAGAGGAAAATTACAGGGTGACATTTCCAGAGTCGGAGACAGCTTTGCAGTCGAAACGTGCCAGAGCGAGATAAAAACATTTATCCTTATAAGCAGGCGCTACTATAACTATCTCATAGTACGTCGAGGCACCTGCCAAGAGTCATCCCGTACCCCTTCATTTCTGCTTGGCAGGGCCGATCCTCTGTCAATCACGGGTGTCAGGGGAGCTTTCCCTCCGCGCCCTTGCGTCACCCTCTCAGCCTGACTCCGTAACTGCTGCTGGTTTTCTGGCAGACAGAAACATCATGGCTTTTTCTGGATGGCATTTATTTTTAATGTAGGACGGTTCTACTTTGTCCTCAGAATTTTCAATAATGATTGTACTTTGGCACAGAAATCTTCAGATTACGTAGATATTGATACCGCCATCGACTGCTGATTCTTTGTCGATCATTTATTTTCCGAAGGATACGAGGCGTGTCGCAATTTCTCACACCAAAGACTTCCAATGAAATCATTGTGTACATTCGATACTTGCAACAAACCGCGGCAACGTGAGATAGGCGATAGAGTTGGGAGCTACTTTGTGCATTCCCGTTTGGAACATGAATGGCTCATTGGCAACAGCGATACTGCTGAGACGCCATATTTACGACGCTGGGTGGTTAGCGATCGTCTATCTCCATTATATGCCGTCGAGCGATGAGTTTTTCATCCATCTCTCAGGGTTCCTTACAGGCCTAGTTGATCGAGGCATCTTGGGATAAACTTATCCGGTCCCTTCTCGGATTCCGGGCTGAATGCTCATCAAGCCGAGCTTGCATCGGGTTAGTGGGGCAGGCCGTGGCATCGCTCCTGATTGTTCCATCAGAACTGTCACCCCGGTCGATGCCTCTGCTGTCTTGCGTTCAGACAAGTCGCGACGGCAGGGCCTGCCCCAAAATGCACTCTTAATTTTTCACTCAAATAGATTATTACTTTGCTCTTCGAGTCACTGCTATCCCTGGTTCGGATATGCAAGAGGTGCCGGGCTAAATTTCCTTAGGGGCCGATATACCGAACAATATGGGGTTGAAAGAAAAGTGATTGCAGGATGTTTATGCTGCTCTACTTGAACACAACATACTGCAAGGCGTCGTCGTATTCTACCTTCTCATCGCTGTGGTTAAAGAACCAGACGTCAATCTTGTTACAGGGCTCGCCCTCCACGCATTCGTCGGATGCGCCAACGGACGCTAGAGAGACCTCGTGTATCTCGTTGAACTTGAATGACGCGACAACATTGTCTCCAATATCAACTCCTTCTGCCTTGCATATGGCCAGTCCTGTCGCGTTGGGCTCGGCGTCAACACCTATATCACATGTGCCAAAGAGGATCTCTGTAGCGCCAGAAGGCAGAACTCCCTCTGCAAAATCTTCCCTCATTATCGTCCCGTCTTTTATCTTGAGCGACGAAATCGCATTTTCGGCGATGTCAAGGTTCTTTATTGAGTAATTTTCTATATGCCTGCTGTTGATAACACCAGTTTTGATGTGCTTGTCGTGTATGCTATAATTTGCGATGTCATCAGATTCAATGAGATGGCTTGCAAACGCCCTCAATTCTGGAGATGAGAGTGAGGCTCCAATCAAAACCGATGCCGCGATCACTGCAACGAATACTCCCCTGCTGGTCTGAATGCCCTTTTTTGCTCTTTCAAACATTGTTATGCTATCAATAGGAACAAGTGTTTCGTTCATAAGCTTTCGTGGCTTTCTTTCGCACTTTATAGCTAGAAAGATGCCGCTTGGTGCATACTAACTGGTAAGAATCGGTCAATTTATCCACAATGGTGAACTTGACAGCTGAGATAGGAAAACAACGGGTGCCGGCTCAAAAAAATTAGTGGTAAATCATAAAAAGACGAGGAGATGACTCATGTGAAACATGGGGCCTTAGCTGCTAGTTAGGCAGCAGCGGGCAGACGAGGTCGTTCGCAGCCTGAAGCATGTCTTTCCTCTTTTGCATGTCGTCATCATCAGCATACTTGTCGGACTGGATAATCTGAGGGGAAAGTCCATCCTCCACATTACGCACTACGGTTGGTGGAGACTTTGGATAGTCTATCTCATCATATTCTGCGTTGAGCAATCCTGCCGCCCCTTCTCTAATGAGTTCATTGGCAAGGTTCCCTTCTAGGCCAAGAGCATCCATCAGCGTAAGGTCCTCCATTCCTGGTATTGTAAAGTTAAAGGCAACACTATCGCTGAACAATGTAGTTGGGGTCAATGGTTCAGGCCAATTCTCTGGGTGATTCTGCCAGTATTGAGGATCACACCCTTCAGTGCCTCCAGTCTCTCCTCCAGATCCAGGGCCGCCATTCTGATCATCGTCGTCGCCTCCGTTTCCACCGCCCGTCCCTTGGTCATCAGACTCCTCAACCGGGTCACTACCACCGCTCCCTCCGCCCCTTCTCGTATCTTTCACTTCTCCGGGATAGCTCACATAGCCTCCAGTGAAGCCGTTACCGGTATTCTGCACGACGAGTTCATCCTGTTCACCGTCATCCATTCCTGGATTGGTGCTATTGCTAGCGGGCAGGATTTCAACGGCCGTATCATTGCCGCCCATGTCTTCACCATCGGTAGCCTCGGCCTCCTGTACACCGTCATCGGTGGCGTTGCTGGGGGGGATCAGCAACCCCGGACTCGCAAGTAGAACGAGTAGCGAAAGGACTGCGAGCCCTATCAGGCTTGCAAGAAGGATATTCCGGCGTCTCTTAATAGCGTCCTTATTCTTGTTATCATCAGGTTGAGTTCCCTCAGGAAAAGGCGACATTCTGTTTGTTAATTAAAGTTAGTTGAATGATAAGCAGTATGCCCGTGACTTTGGCCTTCGAGTCTATTTCGTACCAATATTCTATTGGCACCTGCTTGAAAAGTTCAGTATTGGTTGGATGGATGATGCAGAACTAGACCATCGAGTCGCCGTTTTTGAGTAGCAAATACTGCATTCTTGCCGCTAAACAGCTAACAAGAACCCCTAATTACGACTAGACGTAGAGCCTTCAAATGGCTGTTTAAACTCATCATTCGGTGAACCGGAAAGTTTCATATTTCTTCAGCACAGCTTGCTCTGGATTCATTCATTAGCAGATGGATATTGGTCAGATCAGGGTTTCGCGTGTTCGCCTTAGAGCCTCTACAACAATCGTTGAAATGAACAGGTATTAAGATAATGATCATATATGAAAGCTGACAAGTTTTCATAGTTGCGAATCTGGAGATAACGTATTCCCAAAGTGGTGATTCGATGCCACTGATTTTGATAAGATTGAACAGCCATTAATATTTTGGATCTGTACCACAAAAATAATGTGAATTTAGTGTTTCAAATTTGACTGGCCCTTAGATTTGCTCCGAGGAATTTGCGATACTGATTTCTGAACTGCTAATGGTAGATAAGATTCTTGGACTGTCTAGACTAGTTATTGCAAAGGTTCTTAGTTCATAGGTTCCAGCATACAATGGAACCCAGGACACACCAATCGCCGCTTGGCCAGTATGGCCTTCTAGTATTCCACCTTCCCAGCCGAGGTACTCAGTGACTCCCTCGGAATTTCTCACTTCAATAATTGCAACAAACGGTTCGCGTTCAGAGCAGGGATTAGTAATTGTAGCCGCAATGATAAACTGCTCGCTTGTAGTTGGTGCACTTACCGAGCCAGAAAATTGTGATGACAAATTGGGGTTTGTCACTTGAAGGTCACAGGAACTTGCAGCAGCATCATTACTGTTCACCTTAAGTAAGGTATGAGTCAGTGATTGCGTATACGGGTCGATTGCAGTATCAAATATGCTATTTTCTACTGCTATCTCTTCGGAGTTCTGGATCGTGATGGTATTCGTACCATTTCCAGCCCTGATTCGGGTATCAGAAAATTCCTGCTCATGTATTACAAGTCTAGCACCATCTGTGAGGTAGTATTCTGAAATGGAAACGTTGTAAAAGCTGTTATCTCTAGCAACGTTTCCCTCAGTAGCGGTGGCAAATAGCATTCCATAATCGCCTCCAGATATCATGTTCCATTCAAAGATGTTCCCCGTCGAAGTGGAAGTCTTGAGATAAACCCCGCGCATGTTGTTCGTTAAAGTATTTTCAAGTATCTGATTATTTGGAGATTGTGAAACGAATATCCCGTAATTCGCAGGATGGTCATGGACATTATTTCGTCTAACTATAGAATCATGGGTATTGCGGGAAAGCATTATTCCTGCATTCCCATTATCGTTCACCTCATTACCTTCAATCAGGATGTTATAGCAATCCAGCGAGCAAATGATACCAAAGCCTTTGTTATGGTGGACGTGATTGTTGGTTATCTGCATCGCGTTTGTTCCTGTGTGCGGGTCCAAGGCATAGAGTCCATTGGAATGATATTCGTTGCCATCTATCTTTATGTTATACGCGCCATTAGAATAAAACGCGAACCAAATGTTGTGAAACTCATTATTTGTAAGTTCCAAATCATGGGAAGCCCGGTGAAGCGAAAGTCCGCCCCGTCCTAGAAGGTCTGTCTCGTATCCCAAATGTCCAAGTTCTGAATTTCTGATAAATCCTCCTTTGCTTCCATCCAACATTATCCATGGTCTCGCAATGGAGCCTCCTGAATCCTGTTGTACGACCGAATTCGATTCCAGGTCCCACGAAGTTATTTTTATTCCTTCGAATTCCATTCTTCCATAAACCATCATGTGGTTTTGACCCAGTATCTTTAGCCAGCTAATATGGCAAGAGCACATGTTAAAAGTCGCCCCGTCATTTACCCGGATGTTTGCGTTCAGAATGTAGCTATCGTTGCTGTCGTACGTCAATAAAGATTGATCAATTATCACGCTCTTGACATCTTCAAAAGTTGCGTCACATGAAATGACAATGGTGCTGGTCTCTTCGTCAAAAGATACACAAGTTGATGGGGCTATGCTTGCAGAGGACTTTGCCAATTCTGGCAGCAAAAGGAGTGCAAGCACACCGAGAACCGAAGAAGAAAGAATCAGCGCTGACAACATGAAACGATGACCATTCTCCATCTTCATCTCCCTGTAGTTCACATTCGATGTAATATTGTTATATTAGGATGTTATATAAACAAAGTGTCAAAAACCAAGTCAATGTGAGGCTCCCCTACTATCTATCAGGACTCAACAGATATCCGATTGACTGCAGAGGCTGCCACCGTTTTGACCTTGCACCCGCAACACCAAATGGGCGGAAAAAGTCTTATGAGCCGGCAAGGCTCTGCAACTTGGCAGCGACTTCTAAGATCTTGAACTTGGGAGCCTTTATTTCGTCCTTTTGGCAATTGGAGCTATAGCAGCGCTTTCAGATATTGGGAATAAAGTATTGTCTTGATTGTGTTGACCTTGCGCAGGCGAAAAGATAGAAAAAATATGCGTTATCTACTAGCATCAGCCAAAGGTCAAAGCTTAAGAATTGGATTGGATGCCCGCACCACGATATCTGCACTGAAAACTCTACATGTACTCAAAGAATCAAATAAACGAAGGCATCTGCAGAGCGACCCAATTCTACTAACGGAAAAAACGGCTATCCTGCAACTCCCTAAATAGTTCGGCCCTTGAATATCGGATATTTCCATCTTGCGACAATGACTGCAGCGACTCCAGCCGCCAGCATGATTGCGGGTATGACGCCAAATTCAGGAGCCAGGAAAGTGCCGACTATTTCGATCTCACTGCTTCCCTCTGGAAAATCTATCGCGAGTATTCTATATCCCTCTGTTGCGATCAGTTCGTGCACGGTGGCAGCGACTTCGCCGTCTATAAGGACAGTGAGCTCCTCGTCTGCGTCGATTACTGTCCGTGGAAGTTCCATGCTAAGCACACCATCTGAAGTAGAGTTTATGTTCACGAGAATTGTCTTTGTTTGCGGGTCTGCACTCATGCTTTCGACACTGCCGCCAGTGATTCTATGGTCAATCCCGAACGTCCACTGCTCAATTCGTAGCTGGTATTTATCTGGGGGTGACTGCTGGGCCGCGTCTTCCACGGACATTATGCGATAAATGTTTCCGTTGAAGAATCCATTAACATACAGGTAGCCGTCAGGGCCAACTAACATGTCTGTTATTGCGCCAAAGCCCTGCGCGAATTTTATCCCGTCGTAACCAGCAGGGTTGTTCTCCACCCTGTCTTCGAGCGGACCGGTAAGGTGCAGGTCGGTCCTGTCTTCAACCAAGTCCCAGTGATAAATTTCTCCCCTGTTAAAGCTAGACACAAAAAGGTCATTCTCGTAATTATCACCTAATTTGTCTGAATCCAAAAACTGCAAGGCTGTCGGAGCTATAGGCAACTGCCATACAAATAGGGGCTCGGTGAACTTGCCACCCAGTCCTTGGGCCTTGAATGAAACCGCCTCAGCTCTTCCGACTAGGCTATCCTTTGTCGCAGACAAGCCAGGGAATTCGACCAACCGGGACATATCGGTGGTAGGCTCGACGAAGCCCTGCACAATGCGCCACCCGCCGTTGAATCCCGGCTCGACCCGATTGATCTCATCCTTTAGATCGGGTCCGTTTTCCGTGTCCCACAAGACCCCTGTCACCGGGTCAAAGTCGAGGCCAAAGCCATTCCTGATTCCATAAGCATAGTACAAGTCCATCGGGTATTCCCCTCCAAATAGATTCTGCACCGGCTCGCCATCTTGGGTGACCCTGAGAATCCCGCCAGTCCCATCAGGATACAGGGTGTCAGCCCTGTTCTGCGTGGTAGTGAGGTGCGTGAAGGGTTGCACTCCCGGCGTCTGCTGATCACCCACCAGGATGTATAGATTATTGTCCGGACCAATTATCGTCTTGCCGCCATTATGGAAGGAAGAATACTTTGCAGGCAGATCCAGCAGCAACTCCCCGTTAACAAGCTGGCCGTCAATGAATTCATACCTGTATAACCGATTTCCAAGAGGTTCCACGCCATCGATATCTGACCCATCCCTGTCCGGCATCTCTGTAAAGTAGACAAATACGTATGTTACTCCCAGCTGCTCGTTCCTAGACACTGCAATTCCAAGCATCCCCCTTTCGTCTATAACCCCGACATTGACATCGAGCAGCGGTTCGGGCAGGAGTATCCCGTCAACAATCCTTCTGACAGTCCCAGCGTCCTTTTCTAGGACTAGAAGATCGTCTTCACCCAAGAATGCCATGCTTGTGGGACGCCTCAATCCTTCGGCGTACAGTTGCACTGTGAGTTCTGGATCATCAAAGAGGCGAGGACCTGTGGGCGTCGGTGTTTCCTGCGCATGGACTGGCATCAATGCTACGGTGCTAGAAGATATGATGACAAAGGCAAGCAGCAGGGGAGCCAAACGAGCCAGCAGCATTATGTATATTCTTCAGCTATTGATTAGCCTTAAAATCCTTTGGTCGCTATTTCTCGAATTTTGATGCTTATTTCTCGTTTATGGATCTGATATTGGTAAATGTGCCTGACTAAATTCAGAAGGAAAGTGATTTGTAAATCTAGACCGGAATCGAAATGATGCGGGAAATAATCAAGCTATGTGTAAAAAAGAAGAGGGGAATGAGCTCAGGCTAGAGCTCTTCCGAAAAGGTCGAAGGGATCAGAGCTTTCAACGATTCCCGGACTATTCTGCGACCAGAACTGGTTACCTTCAGCCGTCAGGCCGGATGCAGAGCCATAGATTATGTTCACTGCGCCAGCGTTAGTCATAGGCCCGGCGCCTACATCTTCTCCAGGTACCCCAACCGCCAAGTCAGAGTATCCGTCGTTGTTAAAGTCGCCAGTTGCCAGGGCAGATCCGAATAGGTCGCTTTCCAATGCGGTGTTCAGTATTTCTGGACTGTTCTGCGCCCAGATCTGGTTTCCATCAGCCGTCAGGCCGGATGCAGAGCCATAGATTACGTTTACTGCGCCAGCGTTTAGTGTCGGCAGCATCCCCACATCTTCTCCAGGTACCCCAACCGCCAAGTCAGAGTATCCGTCGTTGTTAAAGTCCCCTGCTGCAAGTGCGTCGCCAAATTGGTCTGCCTCTCCAGACGAATCTAGTATTCCCGGGCTTTCCTGCGTCCACACCTGGTTTCCATCAGCAGTCAGGCCAGACGCCGACCCGTAAATGATCTGCACTGCACCCGTGTTTGCGATAATAACAACCGCTAGATCTTGACTGGGCACTCCAACCGCCAGGTCTCCATAGCCGTCGTTGTTAAAGTCCCCTGCTGCAAGTGCGTCGCCAAAAAAGTTGAATTCACCTGCATCACCTAGGATTCCTTCGCTTTCCTGCGTCCATATCTGGTTGCCGTCGGAGGTCAGGCCGGCTGCAGAGCCGTAAATGACATGGACAGCGCCGGACGCCTCTATCAATGGTTCGCCTGCTGCGTCAACGCTCTTGTTCGGAATGCCTACGGCCAGATCAACATACCCGTCGCCATTGAGGTCGGCAGACGCTAACACCGATCCATAGAAATCTGAAAAGGCTGCACCACTTACCATCCCCTCGCTTTCAAGAGACAATATCTGGTTTCCATCAGCAGTCAGGCCAGACGCCGACCCGTAGATTATGTTCACTGCGCCAGCGTTGTATATGTGGCCAGAATCTGTTAGCACGCTTTCTCCCGGTACCCCAACCGCCAGGTCTCCATAGCCGTCATTGTTAAAGTCGCCTGAGATGAGAGCAGTGCCAAATCTATCTGGTATGCGATCATCATCGTCAAGGTCAGGATCGAAATTTGATTCTGCAACATCCAGAATCCCGGGGCTGTTCTGCGTCCACACCTGGTTTCCATCAGCAGTCAGGCCAGACGCCGACCCGTAGATTACATTAACGGCACCGGCTCCCTGTATCGCATTTGATGCCCCTATTGCTTCACGGGGCACCCCAACCGCCAAGTCAGAGTATCCGTCATTGTTAAAGTCACCGGTGGTTACAGCCGCACCAAAATTGTCGAAGGGTTCTGAAACATCCAGAATCTCGGGGCTGTTCTGCGACCAGAACTGGTTGCCATCGGATGCTAGGCCGGATGCCGAGCCATAGATCACATTTACCCCTCCTGCGTTGAATATCTCACTTGGTCCAATCTCTTCAAAGGGCACCCCAACCGCAAGATCCTTAAAGCCATCGCCATTAAAGTCTGGGGACGCCGGCGATGCCTGCGCAGCCGGTAGAAATCCCTTTGTTCCGCTTAACGCCGGTGCTATTGCTGCCGAGACCACCAAAATCAGCAGAACTGGCAGACCAAACTTGGCCGCCTTTCTATTGCCAAAAGACACCTTCGCTTTCAAGTCAAGCTGTATGTGCCTTTTCTTATCAGATGTATTTTGCACATGGTAGCATCGATGGTTCGTTATTTAAGGAACAGCAAATCTTCAATCTCAAACATCTAGTTATTTTTGGGTAAGTAGTGTTTTTGGTCCTTTGTTGACCGGATAGGAAATCTTGCTCTATGAGACCGACGCAATTGTTGCTTTCTAGAATATGAAGTGAAACGATCTAACCATCGCACAGAGTTGACGCGTGGTTACTTTAGCCACGGGTAAATCCATCCACCGGCCCTATCTTATTTATCGGATCATAATGCAGAGGCTGGCGAGC
>Ga0299913_10002888_pt1 | contig 13816 bp, 12 predicted proteins | sample RVTome_9_FD_201360 | JGI IMG/M metagenome (GOLD analysis project Ga0299913, IMG submission 201360) | Soil microbial communities from uranium-contaminated site in the Upper Colorado River Basin, Wyoming, United States - RVT155D38 (version 2) ... | reverse complement strand
GAGCTCGCGTCGTCGGTCGGCTACTCGGAGACCGAGCTGCTCGAGAAGTGGTCGCGCGACTCCAAGATCCTCGACATCTTCGAGGGCACCCAGCAGATCCAGCAGCTGATCGTCGCCCGCCGGTTGCTGGGGCTGAGTAGCGCCGAGCTCAAGTAGCCCCGGCGTACCACGCAGTGGAGCCCCGCACCGACTGGTGCGGGGCTCCGGGTGGTCGAGGGTCAGACGACGGCCTTGAACGGGTCGTGCTCGGCGAGGATCCTCTCGACCCGGGCCTGGTCGAGCCTGGCGTAGACCGCCTGGTTCTCCTGGGCGTCCCGGACGCACTTGGCGAGCGTGAAGGCCGAGGTCGTGAGGTACATGATCCCGAGGCCGAGGAAAGCGCGGATCCAGACGTCCACCGGCAGGTAGAAGACGGAGAAGACCATGGTCAGCAGTGCCACGGCGAACGAGATCGCGGCCTGCATGTAGAAGGCGTTGGTGTTCTTGGGGAGGTTCGGAGTGTCCATGCTGCCAAGCATCGCCGCGACCGGGCGGCGGGTGGACCCGCGCACCTACCCAGCAACGGGTGAGTACCGGCACCCAACCCGTGTGCTCGGATGGGTCCATGAAGATCTATGCCGACAGCCCGGGCCACCTCGCTCGACAGGTCGTCACCGACGTCGCGTTCGTAGCGTGGCTGCTGCTCTGGGTGTGGGCGGGCCTGGCCGTCCACGACGCCACCATGGAGCTGACCGGCCCGGGGCAGCAGGTCACGGAGTCGGCCTCGGGCATCGCGGAGGCGATGACGGAGGCCGGCGGCACGCTCGGCAGCCTGCCGGTGGTGGGTGACGACGCCCGAACGCCGTTCGACAAGGCGAGCGGTGCCGCCGACCGGCTGGCCGAGGCGGGCCGGGCGGAGGTCCGGGCGGTGGAGCGGCTCGCCGACCTGCTGGGGCTGGCCGTGGCGCTGATCCCGATCCTGGTGGTGGCCGCGTTCTACGTCCCTGGCCGGGTGCGGTTCACCCGCCGCGCGACCGCCGGTGCCCGGCTGGTCGACTCTGGGCACGACCTGGACCTGTTCGCGCTGCGCGCGCTGGCGCACCAGCCGCTCCACGTGCTGGCCCGCATCAGCGACGACCCCGCCGGCGCCTGGCGGACGGGCGACCGGGAGGTCACCGACCGGCTCGCGGAGCTCGAGCTGCGGGCCAGCGGGCTGCGGCTGCCACCCGGACGTCAGACCGACGCCGCCTAGGGTGGGAGGGGTGCCGACCGCCGACGACCGCCGTGACCTGATCACCGAAGTGCTGGAGGACGCCTTCGCGCCCCTCATGAAGGCCGACCCCCAGTCGTTCCGGGTGAAGTTCCGCAAGATGGCCAGCGACCCCCACTCCTTCTACCGGGGCAGCGCGTGCCTGTTCTACTCCGACGTGACCCAGGAGGACGACCCGTACGCAGACGAGCGGTCGGGGGCGATCTGGATCCACGGCGACCTGCACGTGGAGAACTTCGGCACCTATCTGAACTCCGACGGCCGGCTGGTCTTCGACATCAACGACTTCGACGAGGCCTACCTCGGCCACTTCACCTGGGACCTCCAGCGCTTCGCGGCGTCCCTGGCGCTCGTGGGGTGGCAGAAGGCGCTCCCGGAGGAGGACGTCCGGCGGCTGATCGGGCGCTACGTGCGGTCCTACCTGTCCCAGGTAGACGACTACCGCCACAGCGAGGACGACGACGACTTCGCGCTCCACCTCGACAACACCACGGGCCCGATCAATGGGGCCCTGGTGTCCGCCCGCTGCAACAAGCGGGCCGACCTGCTCGACAAGACCACCGTCCTCGACCGCGGCCTCCGCACGTTCCGCGACGACGGTTCGGTCCGGAGGTTGTCGAAGACCGAGCGGAAGAAGGTGGTCGCCGCGTTCGAGCGCTACCTCGACACCATTCCCGAGGACAAGCGGTTCGACCGCGGCCTCTTCTACGAGCTGCGCGACGTCGTGGGGAAGTCCGGGTTCGGCATCGGCAGCGCCGGCCTCCCGGCGTACAACCTGCTCGTCGAGGGCTACAGCCAGGCGCTCGACAACGACGTCGTGCTGTCGATGAAGCAGGCGAACATCCCCGCCGTCAGCCGGTTCGTCGACAGCGCCCGGGTCGACGACTACTTCGACAACGAGGGCCAGCGCACGGTGGTGAGCCAGCGGGCGCTCCAGGTTCACACCGACCCGCTGCTCGGCTACACCACCCTGGACGGGGTCGGGTACGTCGTGAGCGAGGTGTCGCCGTACGAGGTGGACCTCGACTGGTCGGATCTCGTCGAGCCCGACGACATCGCCGGGGTGGTGGACCTGCTCGGTCGCGCCACCGCCAAGGTCCACTGCGCCTCGGACGAGGACAGCGAACAGGACCTCGTCGACTACCAGGTCGAGGAGGTGATCGCGGAGTCGCTGGACCGGCGGCGCCGCGAGTTCACGGCCTGGCTGACCGACTGGGGCATGTCGTACGCCGTCCGGGTCCGCGACGACCACGCGCTGTTCGTCGACGCGTTCCGTGACGGCTCGATCGGGGTCTCCGCGACCTGAGCGTGACCTCCGCCGTCCTGGGCCGTTGTGCCTGACACGTACCGGTGACACAGGAGGAACCCCCATGCGTCGTGCTCCACGACTCGCCGCGGCCGCCGCCCTCGCGGTCGTCGCCGTCATCCCGGCATTGCCGACCACGAGCGCCGGCGCGTCGCTTCCGCTGGTCAAGGCCAACGTGTCCGACTTCCTCGCCCACGAGCTCACCACGCTGGGGCTGGGGGAGCGCACCACCGTGCTGGTCCACGGCACCGACCTCGCGGCGGCCGACCGCGCCGTCGCGGCCACCGGCATGACGCGGGCCATGAGCTTCGACCGGATCGGCGTGGTCGTCGCCCGGGGGACGAAGACCCAGATCGCGCTCGCCCGGGTGCAGCCCGGCGTGACCTACGTCGAGGGCAACCAGCCGATCGAGTTCAGCCAGTACACCTCCAACACCGCGACCCGCGGCACCGAGGCGCAGCAGACGATGACCGGGGCCGACGGCACCGCGCTGACCGGGACCGGCATCAGCGTCGGTGTGATCGACTCCGGCGTCGACCCGACGCACCCCTACCTCACCGAAGCGGACGGCACCTCGGCCGTCGTCTCCAACAACAAGACGGTCTGCGACCCGCTCGAGGCGTTCTGTCAGGTGGTCAACCTCCCGAACACCGTCGACACCGACACGCTGTCGCTGGGCGGTCACGGCACCCACGTCGCCGGGATCGTCGCCGGCCGGCCGACCGAGCTCTCCGACGGCTCGACCCTCCACGGCGCCGCGCCCGGCGCCAAGCTGGTGTCGCTGTCGACCGGCGCCGGCCTGGTCATCATCGGCGCCGACACCGCCCTGAACTGGGTGCTGGAGAACCACGAGGCGCCGTGCGGCGAGGGCGTCCCGGTCGCGGAGTGCCCGCCGATCAAGGTCACCAACAACTCCTACGGCCCCAGCGGCGGCGGGGAGTTCGACCCGGAGTCCGCGACCGTGAAGCTGCAGCGCGCGCTGGCGGCCGAGGGTGTGGTCACCGTGTGGGCGGCCGGCAACGACGGCGGCGACGGCTCCGAGAGCCTCACCAACCCGCCGGGACAGGACCCGACCGGCGGCATCCTGAGTGTCGCGTCGTACAACGACCTCGAGACCGGCACCCGCGACGGCGAGCTCAGCGAGTTCTCCTCGCGGGGCCTGGCCGGCGACCCCTCCACCTGGCCCGATCTCTCGGCGCCCGGTGACACGATCACCAGCTCCTGCCGGATCTACCTGCCGATCTGCAGCACCGGTCTCGACCCCGTCGAGGCCGGCGACTACAACACGATCAGCGGGACGTCGATGGCGGCTCCACACATCGCGGGGATCGTCGCGCAGCTGTTCCAGAAGGCGCCGGACGCCACTCCGGCCCAGGTGGAGAACGCCCTCACCTCGACCGCGTACCAGTACCCCTTCGGGGCGCCGTACTCGGGCGGCTCGTCGTTCGACAAGGGCCACGGCCTGGTCGATGTCGTGGCGGCCGCGAACGCCCTGCCGTAGGCGGGGCGCTCGCAGACCGTCCCCCAGAGGTCACGTCGGGCACCGCTGCGGTGCCCGGCGTGACCCGGTGGCTCAGCGCGAGCTGTTCGCCGACCGGCCCTTGACGATGCCGACGAGTGCCTGGGTGTCCTCGCCGTCGCGGGCGACCAGCCAGGTGAGCCCGATCGTGGTCGGCGGCAGGTCGGTGACCGGACGGGTCGCGACGTCCTTGCGCGCGTAGAGCCGCGCGACCGACATCGGGACCACCGCCACGCCGCTGCCCGAGGCGACGACCTCGATCGCCTCCCGCCACGACATGGGCGGCCAGTCGAGCTGGGGAGCGTCGGGGACCCAGCCGGAGGCGTGCGGGAGCACGAGCTGCTCGTCCGCGAGGTCGGACGTGGCGACCTCGTCGGCGGCGGTCGCGAAGTGGTCGGCGGGCACGGCCGCGACCGGCACCTCGTCGTACAGCCGGACCAGGTGGAGGCCTTCGGGGTCCGCGAGCGGCAGCCGCACCAGGCACATGTCCAGGCTTTCGTCGCGGAGCCCGGCGTCCGCCTCCGCCGCTGTGGCGATGGGGACCAGCTCGAGGAGGTCGCGGCGCCGGTCGCGCCACGCCCTGGCCCACTTGTCGGGCGTCACGCCGGTCACGAAGCCGAGCCTCATCACGCGTCCTGGAAGCCGAGGCCGCGGTCGGCCAGCGCCTCGCCGAGGCGCTGGATCGCCACCGGCCCCACGCCGTGGAGGGCGAGCAGGTCGTCGGCCCGCCACTCGACGACCTGCTCCAGCGTGGTGACTCCCTCGAGGCGCAGGGCTCCGGTCGCGGGAGCCCCGATGGTCCGGGGGAGCGGCGTGCCGCTCGGGCGAGGAGCGCGCTCGCGCGGGGGACCGCCGTGGTCGAGGACCGCCTCGCCGCGGGGCGAGAGCCGGTAGCCGATCGCGAGCGACTCGGTGAGCCCCTGCTCCTTGAGCTTGCGGACGTCGGTCTTGAACTCCTGGGTCTCGCGCCCGAGCTCCGCGGCGAGGTCGGGCGCGCGGATGCCGGGGGAGCGGTCGATGATCTCGAGCGTCGCGCGGGTCCACGGGCCGATCCGCGACGATGCGTCGAGCCGGGCCAGCCGGGCGCGGATCTCGACGATCTCCTCCTCGGTCGGCAGCTGCTCGCGCAGCGACTCGCGCGGGTCGGCGCCGCCGTACCGGAGACCGACCCGGTAGATCGTGCGCTCGGGGCGCGGGCTCAGCGCCGCCCTCAACGCGGCGAGCGACCGGGCGCCGGCGCGCCGCGCGTCCTCGGCACGCAAGCGGGAGATCGCGACCGGCTCCACGGACATGACCTCGATCAGGCCGACGGCCGTGCGCATCCGGGTGCCGACCTTGACCCGCGGCCGGTCCCAGCGCCGGAACGCGAGGTCGAGCTCGCCGTTCTTGATGGCGGTCAGCTCCGCCGGACGGATCATCACCTTCTTAGCCTAGGCACTGCCCCAGGGCTAGTGTGGGTCGCGTCGAGAAGGGAGCTCGATGTCGACGACCCGGTGCATCCTCCCGTCGCGGCTACGGACGTCGATCGGCGGCTCGTGACCCTCAGGTGTCGCCCTGGGGCGGCGCTGCTCGGTCTGGCGGGGTTGCTGGTCGGCGCGGTCGGGGCCGCCGGATCGGTGGTCCCGTCGAGCCCGGCGCCCGCCCCTGCGCCGGCGATGGGCGCCGTCACCGGACCGGCCGCGTCGCCGGCCGGGCCCAACATCGTGGTGGTGATGGCTGACGACATGCGCGTCGACGACCTGAGGTTCGCCCCGAACATCCGTCGGCTGGTCGCCCGGCGCGGGCTGACCTTCCGCAACTCGTTCTCGCCGTTCCCGCTCTGCTGCCCGGCGCGCGCATCCTTCTTCACCGGTGTCTACACCCACCGGCACCGGGTCTGGTCGCACACGCGCCGGTGGGGCTACCAGGCATTCGACGACTCGCGGACGATCGCGACCGCGCTGCGGAGAACCGGCTACCAGACCGGGTTCGTCGGCAAGTACCTCAACGGGTACGGGCCTCACGAGTCGAAGGTGTCGGGGATCCCGTCGTGGCGGTACGTCCCGCGCGGCTGGACGGACTGGCGGGCGTCCCTCGACCCGGGAGTGGCTGGGACGCACGGCGGCACCTACAACTACTACGACACGCCCTACAACGTGAACGGCCGGCTGGACAACCGCTACCGAGGCCGCTACCAGACCACCGTGATCGGTGACTTCTCGGTGGGCATGGCTCGCCGTCTCGGCCGCCGGGCGAAGCCGTTCTTCATGTCGGTGAACTACGTGGCACCTCACTTCGGGGGCCCGACCGAAGCCGACGACCCGGGCAGGATCACGAACCGGCACGGAACGCTGCGAGGCTTCCCGACCCCTGCTCGGCCGCAGTGGGTCCGGGGTCGGTTCGACGGCGTGGTGACACGCGCCGCCGGGCTGCCCAAGGGAGGCGGCCCAGCGGAGAGGAGCGTCAAGGACAAGCCGCCCATCCTCAGGCGGCTGGCCGAGCTGAAGCTGTCCGAGAGGGCGGCGCTCCGCGAGGTCACTCGACAACGCGCGGAGTCGGTCTTCGTCATGGACCAGCAAGTCCGCCGCCTCATCGCAACGCTGCGGAGGACCGGGGAGTGGAAGAACACCGTGTTCATGTTCACGTCCGACAACGGCTACTTCCAGGGGGAGCACCGCAAGCGACAGGGGAAGATCCTGGGCCACGAGCCGTCGTTGCGCGTCCCGTTCCTGGTCACCGGTCCCGGCATGCGTGGAGGCGGGCAGCACGGGCGGCTCCGCTTCGACCCGATCACCACGCTCGACGTGGCCGCCACGATCCTCGACCTCGCCGGCGCGCGTCCGCCGTACGCCCCCGACGGCGCGAGCCGGGTGCCGACCATGCGCCGCGGCGACCGCGGGTGGACCACGCCTGTCCTGTACGAGGCGCTGCACACCGGCGGGCAGCAGGGTGGCGGCTTCGACGACGCTCGGACGGCCATCGGGGTGCGGACCGCGCGGTACTCGATGCTCGTCTACCGCAACGGGGCGGAGCTGTACGACCTCGTGGAGGACCCGCTCGAGAACCGCAGCCGCTGGGACGACCGGGACTACCGGTTCGTCCGTCGCGCGCTCCGCCAGGTGTGGTGGGACCTGAAGGACTGCCGGGGCGCGGACTGCCGGATCGCCCTGCCGGCCAGGCTGGCGGCCGGCCCGGACCAGATCCGCCGGATGACGACCCGCTACTGGCGAGTCGTGGATCGCGTCTACGGCTGGTGACCCGGCCCTCGGACGGCACGACGCCCGGACCGGCCAACCGGACCGGGTCGTCGGCTCCATTCCTGTCAGCGCAGGTCGAAGCGGTCGAGCTCCATGACCTTGACCCAGCTGGCGACGAAGTCGTGCACGAACTTCTCCCGCGCGTCGTCGCTGGCATAGACCTCGGCGATCGCGCGGAGCTGTGAGTTCGCCCCGAAGACCAGGTCGACCGCCGTAGCGGTGGCGACGACCTCGCCGCTGCTGTCCCTGCCCTCGAAGACGTTCTCCTCGGACTCCGATGCCTTCCACGTCGTGCCCTGCTGGAGGAGGTTGGCCAGGACGTCGGCGGTCAGGACGCCCGGGCGATCGGTGAGCACCCCGTGGCGGGTCCCTCCGGTGTTGGCGCCGAGAGCGCGAAGTCCACCGACCAGCACGGTCATCTCCGGGGCCGAGAGGTCCAGCATGTAGGCCCGGTCCACGAGCAGCGTCTCGGGCTGGAGCTTCTCGCCTGACCGCAGGTAGTTGCGGAAACCGTCGGCGCGGGGCTCGAGCACGCTGAAGGACTCGACGTCGGTCTGCCCCTGCGTGGCGTCGGAGCGACCGGGACGGAAGGGCACCGTCACCTCGACGCCACCCTCCCGGGCGGCCTGCTCGACGGCGGCGTTGCCGGCGAGGACGATCAGGTCGGCCAGTGAGATCGCCTTGCCGCCGGACTGGGCGGAGTTGAACTCCTGCTGGACCCGCTCGAGGGTCTCCAGGACGGTCGCCAGCTGCTGGGGCTGGTTGACCTCCCAGCTCCGCTGCGGCTCGAGGCGGATCCGTGCCCCGTTGGCGCCGCCCCGCTTGTCGGTCGACCGGAAGCTCGCTGCCGACGCCCAGGCGGTGGACACGAGCTGTGCGGTCGAGAGCCCCGAGTCGAGGACCTTCGCCTTGAGGCCGGCGACGTCCGCGTCGTCCACGAGCTCGTGGTCGACCGCCGGCACCGGGTCCTGCCACGGCTGCGGCTCGGCGACCCAGGGTCCGAGGAAACGGTCCACGGGGCCCATGTCGCGGTGGAGGAGCTTGTACCAGGCCTTGGCGAACGCCTCCGCGAACTCGTCGGGGTTCTCGAGGAACCGGCGCGAGATCGTCTCGTACGTCGGGTCGAGACGGAGCGACAGGTCGGTGGTCAGCATCGTCGGCCGGTGCTTCCGCTGCGGGTCGAACGCGTCGGGGATGATCTCCTCGGCGTCCTTGGCGACCCACTGCTTCGCACCGCCGGGGCTGGTGGTGAGCTCCCACTCGTGGCCGAAGAGGATCTCGAAGAAGCGGTTGCTCCACTCGGTGGGCCGGTCGGTCCAGGTGACCTCCAAGCCGCTGGTGATCGTGTCGGGTCCCTTGCCAGAGGCGTGGGTGCTCAGCCAGCCCAGGCCCTGTGCCTCCAACGGCGCACCTTCGGGCTCGGGACCGACGTGGTCGTCGGCGACGCCCGCTCCATGGGTCTTGCCGAACGTGTGGCCGCCCGCGATGAGGGCCACCGTCTCCTCGTCGTTCATCGCCATCCGCGCGAAGGTCTCCCGGATGAAGTGCGCGGCCGCCAGCGGATCGGCGCTGCCGTGCGGACCCTCGGGATTGACGTAGATGAGACCCATCTCCGTCGCACCCACCTCGGGCGCCATCTCCGACTCGCTGAGGTAGCGCTCGTCGCCGAGCCACGCGTCCTCCGGGCCCCAGATGATCTCCTCCGGCTCCCAGACGTCCTCGCGTCCGAAGCCGAACCCGAAGGTCTTGAAGCCCATCGACTCCATGGCAACGTTGCCGGCGAGCACCAGCAGGTCCGCCCACGAGATCTTCTGACCGTACTTCTGCTTCAGCGGCCACAGCAGCCGCCGGGCCTTGTCGAGGTTGGCGTTGTCCGGCCAGCTGTTGAGGGGCGCGAACCGCTGGCTGCCGTCGCCTGCGCCGCCGCGGCCGTCGTGGATGCGGTAGGTGCCCGCGGCGTGCCAGCTCAACCGGATCATCAGCCCGCCGTAGTGGCCGAAGTCGGCCGGCCACCAGTCCTGCGACGTCGTGAGCACCTCGACGAGATCACGCTTCAGTGCCTCGACGTCGAGCTTCTCGAACTCCTGGGCGTAGCTGAAGTCCCCACCCAGCGGGTTCGCCTTCGGCGTGTGGGCGTGGAGGACGGACAGGTCCACCTGGTTGGGCCACCAGTCCTTGTTGGTGCGCGGACGGCCACCGGTCTGGGGCGTGGGTGAGTCGATCGCCGGGTTCTCGCTCTCGCTGCCGCTCGACGTCGCGGAGTCGGGCGCCACGGGGCATCCGCTATCGGCCTTGCGGTCCGCCCCCTGCGGGCTTCCGGTGGGGTGGTCCTGGCTCTCGGTCATGTGCTTCCTTCCGTCGGACGGTGGGTGATCAGGAACGGGCGGTGCTGCAGTCGGGGCAGGTGCCCCAGTAGACGACCTCGGCCTCGTCGATCGTGAAGCCCTGGTCGTCGGACGCGGTCAGGCAGGGGACGTCGCCGACAGCGCAGTCGACGTCGGCGACCGAGCCGCACGAGCGGCACACGACGTGGTGGTGGTTGTCACCGACCCGGGCCTCGTAGCGCGCCACCGAGCCGGTCGGCTGGATCCGGCGCACCAGCCCGGCCGTCGTGAGAGCCCGCAGCACGTCGTACACCGCCTGGTGCGAGACGACGCCGAGGTCGGCACGGACGGCACCGATGATCGCGTCGGTGTCGGCGTGCGGGGCTGCGTGCAGGGCCCGCAGGACCGCGAGCCGGGGCCGGGTGACCCGCAGCGACGCGTCGCGCAGGAGGCGCTCGTGGTCGGCGGTCGCGGTCACGAGCCCAGCATGTCGGCTTTACTTGAATGGTTCAAGTAAGAAGAGCCGGTAGGAACGAATGGACCCGGCCGGGACGAGGGGTCAGGCTGATCGACGCCAGGGGCGCCCGGGCCATTGACGGCGCCCGCTGAGCGCGACAGGGTCGTGCTTCCAAGAAGATCAAGAACGGCGCCGTCGGGAACCTGGACCTGGCTGCCAACGCCCGTGGGGCCAAGGTCATCAGGTACCCCGTCGAGGCGCTCGGGCCCAGCTCGGAGTGCCGGGTCTCCGTCGACCTGAGCAGTCCGGGGAGAGCGTGCATCATCCTGGACGAGGGGCGGGCGAGGCGTACACCAACGTCTCCTTCTACCGGACCGCTCCGTCGAAGGTCGCAGCAACGTCCGCGCCGGCCAAGCAGGCGCGCCCGCGGGGCTGACCACCACCGCGCGAGGCCCCGGTCGAACGACCGGGGTCTCGTCGTGCGGGACCGGTGATCGAGCCGTGTGCTGGTGTCCGAGGGGGGACTTGAACCCCCACGCCCTAATACGGGCACTAGCACCTCAAGCTAGCGCGTCTGCCAATTCCGCCACCCGGACGAGTGCGCAGGAACCTTAGCAAAGCGAGGGGGTGATTCCCGCATCGGGGAGGCGCTCGGAAACGGTGTCAGGATGGGGCCATGGCGGACCGAGCTGAGGACGCACGGCAGGACCCGGCGCACGACCCGACGGCGGAGGTCGTGGAGCTGTGCCGGGACCTGATCCGGATCGACACCTCCAACTACGGCGACCAGTCCGGACCGGGGGAGCGGAAGGCGGCGGAGTACGTCGCGACGTTGCTCGACGAGGTCGGGATCGAGTCGACCGTGGTCGAGGAGACGCCCGGCCGGACCAGCCTGATCGCGCACTGGGGACAGCCTTCCTCCGACCGGCCGGGGCTGCTGCTGCACGCGCACCTCGACGTGGTGCCCGCGGCCGCCGAGGACTGGCAGGTCGACCCGTTCTCCGGTGAGATCCAGGACGACTACGTCTGGGGCCGGGGCGCGGTCGACATGAAGGACTTCGACGCGATGCTGCTCTCGACGGTGCGTGCCCGCACCCGTGCCGGCTTGCTGCCCGACCGGCCGATCGTGCTCGCGTTCACGGCCGACGAGGAGGCCGGTGGCCACCACGGTGCGCAGATCATGGTCGACCAGCACGCCGAGCACTTCGACGGCGTGTCGGAGGCGGTCGGGGAGGTCGGCGGCTTCAGCGCCACCGTGCGTGGTCGCCGGATCTACCTCGTCGAGGCCGCCGAGAAGGGCATGGCGTGGATGAAGCTGACCGCGCGCGGCCGGGCCGGGCACGGCTCGATGATCAATCCTGACAACGCCGTCACCCGGATTGCGACGGCCGTGGCGCGGATCGGGGCGCACGAGTGGCCGGTCCGGCTCACCCCCGCCATGGAGGTGCTGCTCGCGACGGTCGCCGACCTCGCCGGCACCGAGGCCACGCCGGAGAACGCGGAGGCGCTCGTCGACGAGTTCGGCGGCGCCGCGCGGATGCTGGGGGCGGTCATCCGCAACACCACGAACCCGACCATGCTCAGCGCCGGCTACAAGGCCAACGTCATCCCGACCGAGGCCTCGGCCCACATCGACGGCCGGTCGCTGCCCGGCTACGAGGACGAGTTCTTCGCGACGCTCGCCGAGCTGGTGGGCGACGACCTCGAGGTCGAGTACCTCTCCAACCAGGCGCCCTGGGAGACGCCGTACGACGGGGAGCTGGTCGAGGCGATGCACCGGTCGCTGCTGGCGGAGGACCCCGACGCCCTGATCGCGCCGTTCCTGATGAGCGGCGGCACCGACGCCAAGCACTTCCGGCGGCTCGGGATGCGGTCCTACGGCTTCACGCCACTGCAGCTACCGGCCGACCTGGACTTCACGGCGCTGTTCCACGGCGTCGACGAGCGGGTGCCGGTGAGCGCACTGGAGTTCGGCGCGCGGGTGTTCGACCGGTTCCTCGACGACGTCTGACTCGCGACCGTCAGGCGAGGGTGCCGAAGTAGACGGTCGACCGCTGCCGGATGATCTTGCGGCGCAGCACCACCCGGCGGGCGCCGTCGGGGGACACCTGCACCCGGTCGAGCTCCCAGCCGCCGTGCTCGGCGCGGTCGACGAGCATCCGGGTCACGGCGTTGCGCGACAGCTCCCGCGGGATGAGGAGCTTCTCGAACTGCCACTCCACCCCCGGGCTGAGTGGCCGCTCCGTGACCCGGGTGCTCATGCGTCACTCCCCGGAGACGTCGTCGAGGGCGGCGACGATGGCGTCGGGGAGGGTCAGGTCCTCCGTCGTGAGTGCCGCCTTGAGCTGGACGGCGGTGCGGGCGCCGACGATCGGTGCGGCCACCTGCGGCCGGTCACGCAGCCAGACCAACGCGACCTGCATGGGTGTCCAGTCGAGGCCGTCCGCCGCGCGAGCGACCGCCTCCACCACCGCCCGGCCGTGCTCGTCGAGGTAGCGGTCGACGCTCGCGGAGAGCCGGCCGGCGCCCCGTGAGTCGTTCGGCGTGCCGCCGCGGTACTTGCCGGTCAGGACGCCGCCGCCGAGTGGCGAGTAGGCCAGGAGCCCGAGCCCCGAGGAGGCGGCGGCGGGGAGGACGTCGCGCTCGACGTCGCGGTTGAGCAGCGAGTACTCCTCCTGGGTGCACGCGAGCGGCACCCGGGTGGGGACGGCGCGCTGCCAGGTCGCCGCCTCGGCGAGCTGCCACCCGGTGTAGTTGGACACCCCGACGTACCGCGCCCGTCCCGACGACACCGCCAGGTCGAGGGCGGCCATCGTCTCCTCGACCGGGGCGGTGTCGGACCACACGTGCACCTGCCAGAGGTCGACGTGGTCGGTGCCGAGTCGCTCGAGCGAGGTGTCGAGGTCGCGGAGAAGACCGCGCCGGGAGGTGTCGCGGACCGGTCCGTCGTCGGTGGAGCGGAAGCCGGCCTTGGTCGCGACCACGACCTGGTCGCGTGCGACCACGTCGCCGAGGAGTCGACCGACGAGCTCCTCGGACGCGCCACCGCCGTAGCCCACGGCCGTGTCGACGAGCGTGCCGCCCGCGTCGACGAACGCGCCGAGCTGGTCTCGCGCCTCGTGCTCGTCGACCTGGGTGCCCCACGTCCACGTGCCCAGACCGAGCCGCGAGACCTTCAGTCCGGTGTTGCCGACGGCGCGTTGCTGCATGGCGTGAAGGCTAACCGTAGGCTTGCCCGCCGTGTGGGACCTCTTCAAGGCCGTCGCGCTCGGCACTCTCCAGGGCCTGACCGAGTTCCTCCCGATCTCGAGCAGCGCGCACCTGCGGATCTTCCCCGAGCTGTTCGGCTGGGGCGACCCCGGCGCCGCCTTCACGGCGGTGATCCAGATCGGCACCGAGCTCGCGGTCCTCATCTACTTCCGCAAGGACATCTGGCGGATCGGATCGGCGTGGGCGCGGTCGTTGTTCCGGCCGGAGTACCGCGGTCACCTCGACTCGCGGATGGGGTGGTTCATCATCATCGGGTCGCTCCCGATCGTGGTGCTCGGCGTGCTCCTCAAGGACGTCATCGAGCGGGACTTCCGGAACCTCTGGATCATCGGCACGACCCTGATCGTGCTCGGGATCATCCTGGGGATCGCCGACCGGTTCAGCAGCGACGACAAGCAGATCAAGCACCTGTCGCTGCGCGACGCCGTCCTCATGGGTGCCGCCCAGGCGTGTGC
>Ga0299913_10002887_pt1 | contig 13817 bp, 14 predicted proteins | sample RVTome_9_FD_201360 | JGI IMG/M metagenome (GOLD analysis project Ga0299913, IMG submission 201360) | Soil microbial communities from uranium-contaminated site in the Upper Colorado River Basin, Wyoming, United States - RVT155D38 (version 2) ... | reverse complement strand
GCGGATTGTGGGGGTTGATGTTCAGTTGCGGGTGGCGGACGGAGCCGGAGCGCTGGCCCCGTCCGGCAGCCGCTACTTGGAGGAGCCCACGGTGTCCCAGTTCGCGAACAGCATTTCCTCGACGCGGTGGATGTCCCACGTGATGCGCGTGTAGCGGCGGTGCTCAGGGCTCTGGGCGGTGTGCCGCTTCGGGTCGTACCCGATGGCGTCACGCTCGTCGTAGAGGTCCTGCCATTGACGAATGCGAGCCCGCAGGCCCTCAACGTCTTCGATCCGCTTCACATCGGTGTCGGCCATCTTCTGCTCCGGGTCCTGCACGCACTTGGGGAGTGCCGTAGCAGTTACCTCGGCCGGAACCGTTGGGACCTGTAGCGCCTACCCGCCGGTAATGTCAGCCGAGCAGCGCGTCGGGGTCGATGACCCCGCCGGCGGCGTCGAATTCGGCCCGCGCGTCGTCGCGCAGCGCGGCGTCGGTGAGGAAGTCCGCACCGGTCAGCGCGAGGCCGATGGCGCCGTCCACACAGCCGACGTCCGCTGCCTCGCTCGCGGCGTGCTCGGCGAACAGCGGCGAGTGGATCGTCACGTACGGCGGCGCGATCGACAGCAGCGGGTGGATGCCGGGCACGCGCACGCTGACGTTGCCCATGTCGGTCGAGCCCGAGATCTCGCCGGGCAGCACGCCCAGCGGCAGCACGGTGCGGCCGCGCGGTGCCAGGTTCACGGCGTAGCGTGCCGCGAGCGCGTGGTTGTTGCGCACCGGCAGGTAGACCGGTGCGGGATCCCAGCGCAGCTCGGCGCGCGTGCCGGTCGCCAGGGCCGCCGCCTCGCAGATCTCCTTGGCCCGGTCGGACAGCACGCGCAGCGTCTCGGGTTCGCCCGAGCGCAGGTAGAACAGCGCGGCGGCGCGTTCGGGGACGATGTTCGGCTTCTGGCCGCCGTCGGTGATGATCCCGTGGATGCGGTCGGTCGGCAGCATGTGCTGGCGCAGCTGCGCGAACGACTGATAGGCGGTCACGACGGCGTCCAGGGCGTTGCGGCCCAAGAACGGCATCGCTGAGGCGTGGGCGGCGAGGCCGTGGAACACCGCCTCGATCTGGCGGACCCCCAGCCAGGGGTGCTCGGCCGCGTCGGCGCCGAAGGGGTGCAGCATCAGCGCGGCGTCGACCTCGTCGAAGCCCCTCGCGCGCGCGATCAACTCCTTGCCGCCGCCGCCCTCCTCGGCCGGCGTTCCGATCAGCTCGACGCTGCCGCCGAGTTCGTCCACCAACTCGGCCAGCGCGAGGAACGCGCCGACGGCCGTCGCGGCGATGACGTTGTGGCCGCAGGCGTGGCCGATCTCGGGCAGCGCGTCGTACTCGGCGAGGATCGCCACGCGCGGCCGGCCCGACCCGGCGCGGGCGCGCAGCGCGGTCGGCACGCCGTACGCGCCCACCTCGGCGTCGTGGCCGTGCTTGCCGAGCAGCGTGGCGATGGCGCGTGCCGCCTCGTGCTCCTCGTAGCCGAGCTCGGGGTGGGCGTGGATGTCGTGGGAAAGCTCGACGAGCTGGTCGCGCAGCCCCTCCACAGAGGCGGTGATCCGCTCGCGCACGGCGGCGTCGGCGCCCGCATGAGGTGAGGTGAGCGCCTCGGCCCCGGCGACGCCCCGGAGCATGCCGTCGATCAGCTTGCCGAGCTGGTCGGCGTAGGGCAGGGGCAGTGGCTCGGTCATGTCCGGCAGCCTAGCCCGGCGCACCCGTGCCTCGCGCTAGTCGTCTTTGTGTTTGCCCCGGCCCTTGCCCCGATCTTTTCCCTCGCCCTCGCCCTCGTCGTCGTCCCCCTCGTCCCCGTCGTCATTGTTCTCGTCGTCGTCGGTCGGTGACGGAGCGGTCGTGGGCGGCGGCGGGGTCGTCGCGGCGGTCGCCGCGTCGAACGCGTCGATGCGGGCGCCGCGGTCGGCCCGCAGCGCCATCCCGAGCAGCACGGCCGACAGCAGCAGCAGCCCCGCCACCGCGGCGACCGGGCGGCGCCACCATGGCGCCGTCCACGACAGGGCGGGCGGCAGCATGGCCACGGTCGTGGCCGCCTGGACCGGCAGGACCATCGTGCCCGTCGCCTCGCCGGCGCCGGAGAGCCGCGCCGAGACCGACGCCGCGCTCGGGCGGGCGTAAGGGTCGCGCGTGGTCATCTGCCGCAACAGCCCCGGCCACGGGTGGGGGAGATCCGCCGGGACGGCGGGGTCGCGGTGCAGCCGGGCCAGGCTCGACTCGCGAGCGGTGCCGGGGAACACCCGGGCGCCGGTCAGCGCCTCCAGCAGGACCAGCCCGAGCGCGTAGATGTCCGCCGGAGGGCCCGCCGTCTCGCCCGCGACCTGTTCGGGGGCGATGAACGCGGGTGTGCCCCATACCTCGCCGCCCACGGTCGCGGTCGCCTCGGCCATGCGGGCGATGCCGAAGTCCGTCAGGCGGACGGTGCCGTCGTCGTGGACCAGCACATTGGTGGGTGAGACATCGCGGTGCACCACCCCGAGCTCGTGCGCGTGGGCGAGCGCCCCGGCGAGCTGCACGCCGATGCGCTCGACGTGCTGCGGCCCAAGCGGCCCGTCGCGCAGCAAGTCCGACAGGGTGCGCCCCTCGACCAGTTCAAGCACCAGGTAGCCGTCGTGGTCGTCGGTGCCCGCGTCGAACAGCTGCACGATCCCGGGGTGGCGCAACCGCGACAGGGCTCGCGCCTCGCGCAGGAAGCGCGGGTCCTCGCCGTGTGCGCCGTGGAGCAGCTTCACCGCCACCTGCCGCTGCAGCGCCAGATCCTCGGCATGGAACACCGCGCCCATCCCGCCGCTTCCCAGGCGGGGTCCCAACACATAACGATCTGACAGCAGACGTCCCATGAGTGCTGACCCTGCCCATTCAGCGGCGATCTCATTTGTCCGAAAAAAAGTTGTGACAAGGCCGTATCCACAGAACCGTGTCGTACGCTGACCCACACGGAAAGTGATGTCGAAGGGCAACCCCGTCGTAAGGCGGGGCACGCAAAGCCACGGGGCCGTCTTCATGGGGCGGTCAGCCGGGCTGCCCCTGTCAAAGGGAGTACGTCACCATGCAACACGCCCCCCACCGTTTGACGCGCGCGTTCCTTGCGCTGTGCATGTCGCTTCTGCTCGCGCTGTATGGCATTCCGGCCTTCGCCGATGGCCGCCACGGGGGTGAGGCGGAGACGGAGGTCGATGGGCTGGAGGTCGAGGCCCGTCCCGCGATCGCGAAGGCCGGTCACCCGGTCCTGATCAAGGCCGAGTTCGAGGCCGACGACGACGAGTCCGATGAGGACGAGGCCGACGACGACGATGACGCCGACGAGGCAGACGACGCCGACGAGGCCGACGACGACGAGTCGGATCCCCAGAGCGCGACGCTGATGCGCCAGGGCGACGACGACGATGAAGCCGAGGAAGAGGACGAGGCCGAGGAAGAGGACGAGGCCGACGACCTCTGCGACGACGCCGACGAGGCCGATGAGGCTGACGACGCCGACGACGCCGACGAGGAGGATGAAGCAGACGACGCCGACGAGTCGGATGACGCCGACGAGGACGAATCCGACGACGACTGCGAGGCCGACGACGCCGACGAGGTCGAGGACGACGAGGTCTGCGAGGCCGACGACGAGGCCGACGACGACGAGTCCGACCTCCAGCGCCGTGGCCACGGCCGTGGGGGAGACTGCGCGGCGGCACCGGAACTCAGCACGGTCCTGACGGTCGACTTCGGTGACGGCAGCGCGCCCGAGCCGATGGAGTCGCGAGGGCACGGCAAGCACAAGGCCAAGGGCCACGCGCAGCACGTGTTCGCCGAGGAGGGCGTCTACGACGTCACGGTGACGGCCGCGCTGGCCGACGGCACGAGCCTCGAGGCGACCGTCAGCGTGCAGGTCGGCAGGGGCGCCGGGCGTCTGTCCGGCAGGGACCGCTTCGCCACCGGCACCAAGCTGTCGCACGAGGCGTTCCCCGAGGACGGCAGCGCGCCGGCCGTGGTGCTCGCCCGCGCGGACGGCTTCGCGGACGCCTTGGCTTCCGCGACGCTGGCGACGCTGCGTGACGCCCCCGTACTGCTGACGTCGACCGCCGAACTGCCGGCCGATGTGCTCGAGGAGCTCCAGCGCGTGCTGGCCGAGGGCGGCACGGTGTTCATCCTTGGTGGCGAGTCGGCGATCTCGGCCGAGGTCGCGTCCCAGCTCGAGGGACTCGGCTACGTGGTCGAGCGCATCTCCGGCACCGACCGCATCGCGACTGCCCTCCAGGTGGCCGCCGCGCTCCAGGCTGCCGGGGCCGAGTTCGACAAGGTCGTGCTGGCCAATGCCGGGAACTTCCCCGACGCCTTGTCCGGCGCCGCGCATGCGGCCAAGCACGGCGCACCGGTGCTGCTGACCGGCGGTGACGTGCTGGACCCCCGCGTGCGGGACTTCCTCGCGACGCTCGACGACGTGAAGGTCCTGATCGCCGGCGGCCCGAGCGTGATCTCCGAAGAGATCGTCGCGGAGCTGGAGGCCATGGGCCTCGAGGTCGACCGCAAGGGTGGCAAGAACCGCTATGCCACCTCGGCGGTCATCGCCGCGGACGAGTTCCCCGACGCGACCTCGGTCGTGATCGCCACGGGCAAGTCGTTCCCCGACGCGCTCGCCGGCGCGGCGCACGCCGGACGCCTGGAGGCGCCGGTGCTGCTGGTCGGCGACGAGCTGCCCGAGGAGGTGCGCGCCTACCTGCAGGCGGGCGCCGGACGGATCAACGTGGTGTACGTGATCGGCGGGCCGAACGCGGTCTCCGAGAACGTCATGAACGAGATCATGGAAATCCTCGGCCTGTAGGTCGGATCGTGACAGCGCCCCCGCCAGTGGCGGGGGCGCTGTTCGCGTCCCGGGGCGCATACGGACACCGGGTCAGATCGCGGAGGCGGACGGGAATCGAACCCGCCAGGACGGCGGAGCCGCCCTCATCGGTTTTGAAGACCGTGGGGCCCACCAGGAACCCAGACGCCTCCCAGGCCGCGCACTGTCGCAGATTGACCTGAAAAAGCTAGTCGTGGCAAGGGTCCGCGTCAGGCGCAAGTCATGGGCCGCCGTCGCTCGCTCACTGCCCGTGCGCCGCTCCATACGACTTCAATACGCTTCTCAGGAGGAAGCTGAGATTTTACGCGATAGCACGTTGACGTCGTTTTTGATCGCATGGTTAGATCGCGGCCGAGATTGGTCCAGGGGGAACCCAGGGGGACCAGGGGGAACCCAGGGGGATACGGGGGACTTAGATGGCATTGCTCGCGGAAATCGCCGCTGCCGTGCTTGCAGTAGCACTGCTCTGGAGTTCCGTTGCGAAGTCGACCGGCGCACGGCGACGCGCCTTTGCGAGACAGCTGCCCGTACCGCGTCCATTCAAACCGGCTCTGGCTTGGGCCGTTGTGTGTGCGGAATTATCGACCGCTGTTGCCATCTTGATACCGCTGACGCGCCGTGTGGGGTTGACGGTCGCCGTTGGACTCTTGATCATATTTACCATATATATTGTGCTATCCCCTCAAGCACGGGAGTGTAACTGCTTTGGAGGTGCCCTAGAATTCAACGGGCGCCATGGGTTGCGATTTCTGCGCAACGGAATTCTTGCCGGCAGCGGGATAGTCGCCTTGGCCGGCTCCAGTATTGCTCCCCCTCGGCCGTCCGTTCTAGTGCTGAGCGCGGCCAGCGCCCTCGTCATCGGCGCAGCTTCCAAAGTGCGTACTGATTTGACCGCGCTGAGACGAGCGCTTGAGTCATCTGCGACAGTCACGCGGATGCAGGCATCAGAGCACGGAGGTCAAAATGTCAATAATTGAATGGGCGCAGTGGTTCGTGATTGGCGCCACGATCCTTCTGGTGCTCGGACTGTACCGGCAGGTGGGCGAGGTTCTTGTTGGATCAAAGGATCTTGTCATGCATCAGTTCGGCCCTCTTGTGGGCCAGCAGATCAGCGATCGTTGGCAGTGGCTGGTGGTCGATGACTGGGCGGATAAGGGCGGCAAAACGGCGGCGCTCTTTGTCAGTGAAACGTGCGCGATCTGCCACGACGTTTTGGACGATCTGGAGCAGATAATCAAAAACCGGCCGTCTCGCCATCGGTCGGCCGTCACGCTCGTGTGCGATGGAAGTGAAATCTATGCAGATGCGCTGAGTGCCCGATTTGAGGGGATGACGGTTGAGCAAGTGGCTCGGATAGAGCCCTCTGGGTCGCGTCCGGCCGGCTATCCGCTCGCCCTGCTCATGGCTGCGGACGGCACAGTGATCAAGAAGGATCTGGGTGGTTCGGTGCTCAGCCTGGCAGTGGAGGCTATCGATGGCGCACTGGCCGTCGTCGCCCCCCACGGGCACAGCCTGGAGGTTTGATTGCCGTGGTAACTAATGTGATGGAGCAGGCAAGCCAGCGCATTGCTCGGGGCGTCGCCCTTACTAGCACCAGGCGCGACTTCCTACGGAAAGTGCTAGGTACGTCTGCCGCAGCCGGGTTTACCCTCGCGTTCGGCAGTTCGGAGAAAGCCGAGGCTTGCGTCGACACTCACGCGTGTGGGCCCTCACCTTTCTGCCCCAGCGGGTCCTGCAATGCAACCTTATGGGATTGCGTAAATAATCCGACAGGCACATGTGTCAATGCCACGTACGGGCACAGTACTTGCGGAGGTGCCTCGCCGGGATGCTGGTGCGACTCAACAGTCGGATATATGTGCTGCGACTGCTGTTGCTCCAATGCCACCGGCAGTACGTGCACGGGCAGCGGCTGTGGTAGTCGGAAGAAATGCATTTGCAAGTTCAAGATTACCTGACGTGCTGGCTGGGAAAATTATGCAATTTGCCGATGCACAGACGTTCACCGTCGTCGCCGGATGGACAACGGCTGTGATCTTTGCCATTGCCCAGACAAGCTCTGGGTGAGGAATCTCCATGGACTTGGTCCTTGCTGGGTCGGTCGACCCAATACGGAAGAGGCGTGGTGGCCTGTTGGCTTGCGGCTACTTTGCCTCCGCTACAGCCGGCGGTGCCATCCTAGGCGCGCTGCTTGGTGCCATGGCGTACACGGCTAAAGATCAGAACATGGTCGGCTTACTGCGTGTCGTGTTAACGATGGCATTCATCGGATCCATTGCACAATTGGTAATACCGAAGATCCCGATTCTTGAGTTGCGGCGCCAGGTGAGTCGCCAGCCGTTGGCTGAAGCGGGCCAAGTCAAACTGACGACAATTTGTGGCTACGGTCTTCAGATCGGCTCGGTTATTTGTACGTTTATTCGTTTTCCAGCATTCTACGTCGCGGCACTTGCTCTTGTGCTCACTCAATCGCCTAAGGCAGCGTTCGTGGGCGGAGTGCTTATTGGCGGGATTCGCGGCGCGAGCCCGATCATCCATAGGGTGCTGAGACAGCGAGCGCCGCAGACGTTGGTTCGGAGCGTGTCATGTCGGATGAACACGGCCTGGGACGTCTGGGCCGTGCGGGTGCTCGCTGTATCCACCACCGTCCTGTTCTTCGCGACGTTCAGCTCCGGTCAGTCGCACACGAGTTTCTCTGTCCAGCCCACTAGTGACTCTCGAGGAGGCGAGCAATGAACCAAGCGCCGCTCGTTCGAACTGTCCAGAAGGATGCCGTGGTGGAACGCGTCAACGGGTCCATCACCCGGATCATGGAGGCGCCTCCGCCGGGGGCTCAGCTCGATGAGGGTGTCTGCGCGACAGACGAAGCCGTCTACCAGCGCGTTCCGCCGCCCCCCACGGGAGGGGCTTGGGCGCTAGGAGTAGTCACAGTCGGCCCGCGGGACCTTGTAATGCATGGAGTTTTCGACGAGCCGGATGAGGCATCCCGTTACGCCCAGGGTATCGGTGGCGAGCTGCGACTCGTGCTGGTTCGTCAGACGCCCGGACCAGACGGAAGAGTGCCGTTTGGGGATCATCCCCATAATCCGCGGCGATAGCTTTCGTGCGCTCGAGAGCGCTTGTCCCATTACTGGGTGCGTTGGCGCTTGTGGTCATTGCTGCGCGCCTCTCGGCGCTCTCATCTTCGGTCGCTCCGGAGCCCCGGGCGTCACATGTCGCTCCGACGACCTTGCGGCAGGAGGAGTTCGTCCTGGACGCGGTCGCTCTTGGGCGGGGGCGGCTGGCGATTCTTAATCGGTCGGGGTTGCTGACCGTCCGAGGGCACGACCGCGACCGCAGTGTGCACGTTTGGCCCGGGCCGGTCTTGGGAGGCGTCCTGGCGCGGAGCGGACAGCAACTCGTGGCGATCGGCATGGCGCGCTCGCATGCCGTTGTCGTGGTTCTCGACCACGACGGAGGCATCCGATGGAGCAAGCGACTGGAGCGGTCTTGGCACCCCGATGATTTGCCATTGGTGACAGTGGTGCCGGATGGGCCATTGCTCGTCAGGTGGTTCTCGCGACATCATGTCTACGCGTTCCGGTCGGTTAATGGCGATGTGCTCTGGTCCCGAGCATTCCCTGACGCGGAGGAGACCGTCCTCACGCATCATGGCGTGCTCGTGGGAAGCGACGGTCGTCTGGCACTGCAGTCGGCTTATGACGGACAGGAGATCTGGTCCACCACTGTGCCGGACGGCGCGTTCCCTGTCATCGCCGATGAATCCGCCACGATCGTTCCGCTCGTGACCACAGACGGCCCCGCTTTGCTCGATCTTTCCACGGGTGCACCCACTGCCATCAGGGGCGCCGCCGAGCACATCGCGGTACTCGGGGAGGATAATTCGGTCCTCGTCGTTTCCGCTGATACGGAGGGCTCCTGGGTTGCCGACTACGGCGCGGGGGGGCAGCGGAGTTGGCAGACACGGTTTCCTGGAATGAAACCGACAGAGGCCTATCTCATTCCCTCGACCGGGAACCAGCGATGGCTGGTGCTGGAGCGCGGTTCGGCGGCGGTCGTTCGTGAGGTTGAGCAGACAGGGCTAGGCCGGGCCTTCGATGTCCCGACTCCAGGTCAGGCGCGCGTAGCAGCCATTACGGGGGAGTTCGTGCTGCTCGAAGACGGTGTCAGTACGTTCGCTTGGGATCCGGCATCGGCGAAGGTCCGGTGGATAGAAAGATTCGGCCGCCTGATCTCCGTCGACCCGGTTGTAATCTTGCGCAACGGTGAACTCGCGCGACCGCCGGGCCACGACCGGGTCTCCTGATCGCCCGATCGCAGCAGTCGCATGAACGCACACACCGCGCCCGCCGGTCAGGCGCAGCACCTCCTTCTGCGCATCCTCGGCCTGGCCGTTGATTCCGTGCGTGGCCCCGACTTCTTGGGCCAGATCCACCCGGTTCTGATGACGGTCGATCGCGATGATCGTCGTGCAGCCCAAGGCGCGGGCAGCCATCACGGCGGCGTGCCCGACCGCGCCGGTGCCTGCGATGGCGATGCTCGACCTCGCCCGGCGGGCGCAACTCGTTGAGTATCGACCCCGCTCCCGTCTGCATGCCGCAACCGAGGAAGGCGATTGACTCGAGCGGCAGGCTCCGGTCCACGGGGATGAGGCTCGACTCAACGACGTTGGCGTAGGTCGAGAACGACGACTGGCCGAAGAAGTGAGAGGACACGACCTCGCCGGACTGCGATGTCAGCGACGATGTGCCGGCCAAAGTGCGTCGGCCGCCGAAGTTCTCCGGGAAGCTGTTCTCGCAGTAGGCCTGGTGCCCGGTGAGGCACTGCATGCAGTGGCCGCAATACGCGGCCGACATCACGACGTGGTCGCCCACGGCGACCTTGGTGACCTGGCTGCCCACCTGCTCCACGACTCCCGCGCCCTCCTGGCCGAGCACGACCGGCATCGCTGGGAAACACCGCATCGCGCAACGCCACGTCCGTGTGGCACACACCGACCGCGACGACGCGGACCGGCACCTCGTTCGGGCGGATGTCATCGAGTTCGAGTTCCTCCAGGTTGAATTTGCCGGTCGGCTCGCGGACAACGGCAGCACTGACGGTGGTCATGGGTGCTCCTGCAGGAGGGACGCGGTGCGCCTACCCCAAAGAAACAGCGTTCAGGCACGCGGATGGCGCGACGGTTCTTGACGAAAGCGCCCTGGGCAATTCGGGGCACAGTGGTTATGGTTGCTGTGGGTTTCCATAGAAACCCATGGGGTTCCACAGGAGACAACAATGACCGCTGTCCACTCCGATGCGCCGATGGGTCCGCTGCCGGAGGCCGTGCACGAACTGCTGGCACGCTTCGTGCAGCTCGCACGCGAGCTCGAGCCCTACTTGCAGGACCCCCAGAGCGACAGCGTCTACATCGACATCCGGCAGGGGTCGTGGACCCAGGGGATGGTCAACCAGTTCCGCCGTGAGATCGCGCCGTATCCCGCGGCTGTCGCATTGCTGCAGTTCGCGGCGGAGAACGCCGGGCGCGAGGTGCGCTACCGCGAATTCCTCGCAGGGTCGGCCTGGACCGACACGCAGGTGCGCTCCGAGTTGGGCGCGATGAGCAAGGTGGCGCGCAAGTTGTTCGGCCGCAAGACCTGGCCGCTGCGCGCGCGCCAGGGCAGCGACGGGGTCATGGCGTACTTCATGCCGGAAGGCATCGCCGAGTGGTGGATGGGATGGGGTGCCCCCGCCTAGCGGGAGATCGCGCCACGGACGTGCCCGCGTCGCTCGTACACCTTCTGAGAGAAGTTCCCCATGAAGCAGTCACCCGGCGTCACCCGTTATGCCCGCCCGTTCGCGTTCCTCGTTGCGGCCCTGCTCGTGTCCGCCGCCGTCCTTGGCGCCACGGCCTTTGCCCAGACCTCCGTCAGTCAGTGCAACGGCACCGACAACGTCGGCGGCCAGGCGGTGGAGTGCCACTACACGATCACCAACAACCTCGACGGCGACACGGTGAGCTCGACCGTGACACTCAAGGAGTGCCACGGCGCGGCGAACGATCCCGCCACCCTGTCGTGCAACTCGTCGACCTCGAACTCGAATGACCTCGTGACCGCGGTCGAGCAGTGCAACGGTTCCGGCAGCGGCGGCGGCGGGACGGTGGACTGCCGCGTCGAGGTCGTCAACAACATCACCGGCTCGACCACGCCGAAGTCGGCCACGGTCAACCAGTGCAACTCCTCGGGCCAGGGTGGAGGCACCGCCCCGACCGTGGACTGCGACCCGTTCCCCGCGAACACCAGCAACGCCGACGTGACGCAGTGCAACGACTCGGGCAACGGCGGCGGCGGCACCCAGCGCGTGCGGTGCGACGTTGATTCGGATTCGACGTCGACCTCGCTCGTGCGCGTGACGATCAACCAGTGCAACGGGTCCGGCAACGGCGGTGGCGCGACCGTCACCTGCCGGTCGGGATTGACCGACAACGTCATGGCCGCCGCCACGCCCACGCCGACCCCCTCGGCGACGCCCACGCCGACGGTGACGCCCACACCCACGGTGACGCCCACGCCGACCGTGACGCCCACGCCGACGCCCGTCGTCACGGCGGTGCCCAGTGCGACACCGACGCCCGGTTCCACCGTGGGTCCGCCGGGTGGCGCGGGTGGCGCCGGCGGCGACGAGGGTGACCCCGATCGCGAGACGGCCGGTGGCGGGGTGGAACCGGTCGACGGCAACGGCAACGGCGACAGCGACGCGGCCGCTGGCGCGAACGCGGCCGGCGGCACCGCGTCGGGGGCAGAGGCCGCCGGTCAGATCAGCCGGGTCCCCGTCGGGGGAGCGGCGACCGGCGGTGGTTCGACCAGCGGCGTTGAGCACGCGCGGCTCATGTTGCTCGGGTTCGTGCTGTTCGCCGCGGCCGGACCGGCGCTGATCGTGCGCCGGCGGGTGCTGCGCGCCGCCTGACGCGCACGGACCGGCGCATGGAGCAGTCCCGCACACGCGGCCGTCGCCGTGGCTTTCTCGCCACGGCGGCGGCCGCGTTGTGCGTCGCCGGTGGACTTGGCGTGATCGGGACGACGTTGCTGTCACAGCGCGCCGACCCGTCCATGCCGACCGTGTCCTTGCAGTCCGACGTGCCGACCCTTGCCCCCGCACCGGTGCTCGATGGCGAGCCCACGACGCTGCCATCGTCGAAGCCGGTCAGGCTGGAGATCCCGTCGATCGGCGTGGACTCGGTGGTCCAGCACCTGGGGCAGGACGCCGAGGGCGGCCTGGAAGTCCCTGCCCCGGGACCGCACTACGACGAAGCCGCCTGGTACCGGTACTCGCCGACTCCCGGGGCGCTGGGACCGGCGATCCTGCTGGGGCACATCGATTCGGCCTCCGACGGCCCTTCGGTGTTCTTCCGCCTGGGCGAACTCCGCGCCGGTGCGCGCATCTCGGTCACCAGGGCGGACGACTCGATCGCGGTCTTCGTCGTCGACGCGGTGCACCGCTACGCCAAGAAGGACTTCCCCACCCGGCTGGTCTATGGCGACATCGACCACGCGGGCCTGCGCATCCTGACCTGTGGCGGCGCGTTCGACCGCGCGACGCGGCATTACCTCGACAACATCGTGGTGTTCGCCTCGCTCGCCCCGTAGGCGGCGGACTCCAGGGCGTTCGGGTCGGGGAACGGAGTCGAGGCGGCCTTCAGCGACCGCCGCGGCGGTAGCTGCGCAGGACCGCGAACAGCGCCTCTTTCTGCGCGCGCGTCAGGTCGGGGTCGCTGTCGACCGCGTCCTCGGGCGTCGTGTGGGTCTGTGGCCTTGCGGGCTCGGCGCCGGTGACGCTCGCCACCAGCTGCCGGTGCGTCAGGCCGAGGCCCTGGGCGATTTTCACCTGGGTGTCGTGGCGGGATCCAGGGAGCTGGCCGGCCACCAGTTTGGTGACCGTGCCGGGGTCGAGGCCGGAGCGCCGCGCAAAGTCCGCACGCGCCCCCCAATCGTCCCCGAGGCGCGCACGCAACCAATCCCCCAGCCCAGGAAGCGCTGCCATGGTCAGCAGCTTGAGACGCTGCGTCCGGGGGTGCACGAAGCACCATTGGCGGAGCGGCCTAACCGTTGCAGTTAGGGCACCAAGAAACCTTCCCCCGGCAGGCAACAACGTCACATATCCGTACCATCACTGTACCTTGAGCGTACCACGCTGTTGCAGAATAAAGTCTTGTAGTTGTGTCGGGTTTCTTGGAATGCTGCGACGGGTTTGCGTGGATGGCAACGGGGGGCGAGTGGTGAAGGGGCTGGCGACTTTCGACGTGCGCCTGCTGGGACGGTTCCGCCTCTTCCGCGATGGTGCCGAGCTGAAGGTGCCGCAGGGGCACGCCGGCGCACTCCTCAAGATCCTGGTGCTCAACGGTGGCGTGGCGCACCGTGAGACCTTGGTCCAGTACCTGTGGCCCGATGACGCGCCGGCGCTTGGACAGGCGCGCCTGCGCAACGTGCTGCACCGGGCACGCCAGACCGGAGCCACCATCGAATCGCACCGTGGCCAGACGGTGATCCTCGCCAACGAGTTCACCTGTGACCTGTCCAGCTTCATTCAGGAGGGCACGCGCATCCTGGCTTCTGTGGGGGTCGACGTCGTCGCCCGGCAGGAGTGCCTGCGCGTGCAGGCGCTGTGGGCGGGGTCGCCTTTGGAGGAGCACCGCCACGCGGCCTGGGCGCAGCCGTGGCGGCGCCGTGCGCTCGACGTGCAGGCCCGCCTGTGGGACGTGATCGAGGGCCCGCCGCGCGACGCGTTTGCGTCATTGGCGCCGGGCTGAGTGGGTGAATCAAGCAGTGCTCGACCCGGCATGCGCTCGGTAGCGGGTTCCCCACAGCCTTTGGGGATTTCGGCTGTATGGGGGGACGGGTCGCTGGTAATGTATCGAACATGTGTTCGACTGAAGGTCCCGAGGGGGACGCGCTGGGGCTAGTGGACCAGGCGCTGGGCTT
>Ga0299913_10002886_pt1 | contig 13818 bp, 16 predicted proteins | sample RVTome_9_FD_201360 | JGI IMG/M metagenome (GOLD analysis project Ga0299913, IMG submission 201360) | Soil microbial communities from uranium-contaminated site in the Upper Colorado River Basin, Wyoming, United States - RVT155D38 (version 2) ... | reverse complement strand
ACGCCGCTCTCGCTTGCCGCCGTCGTCGACGAGGTCCGAAGCGAGGAGGCGGGCGCGATCGCGACGTTCGTCGGCACGACGCGAGCCCGGTCGCGCGGTCGAGACGTGCTCCACCTCGAGTACGAGGCGTACGAGGGCATGGCCGAGCAGGTCATGGCCGAGCTGGCCGCGGCGCTGAAGACGAAGCACGAGCTGTGCGAGGTCGCGATCCACCATCGCGTCGGCCGGGTCGAGATCGGCGACACGAGCGTCGTCATCGCGGTCTCGGCGGCGCATCGCGCCGCGGCCCTGGCGGCCTGCCGAGAGGCGATCGACGAGCTGAAGGTCACGGTGCCGCTCTGGAAGAAAGAGGTCTACGAGGGAGGTGAGGAGTGGATCGGCCGCGGGTCGTAGATCCGGAGCCCGACGGGCGCTACGAGCCCGTCGACGCCCCCGACGCGCAGACGCTTCCCTCGGCCGAGCACGAGGAGCACGGCGAGCGCGGCTATGCGCCCGTCCATCCGCGAGGCGGTCTCCTCGACCTGCTGAAGAAGCTGGCGGCGCCGATCGTCGCTCTCGGATTCCTGGTCGTGAAGTTCGGAGGGCTTCTCCTCAAGCTCAAGGTCGTCACGACCGGCGCGTCGATGATCGTCTCCGTCGCCGCGTACGCGTGGCTCTGGGGCCTGCCGTTCGCGATCGGCTTCGTCGTGCTCATCTTCATCCACGAGCTGGGGCACGTCCTCGAGCTGCGCCGCCAGGGAGTGCCCGCGAGCGCCCCCCTCTTCATCCCCTTCCTCGGCGCCGTGATCGGGATGAAGGAGCTCCCGGACGACGCCTGGAAGGAGGCGCGCGTGGCGCTCGCCGGTCCGATCCTGGGCTCCGTCGGCGCAGCGGCGTTCTGGATCTGGGGCGAGGCCACGGACAGCGAGCTCCTTGTCGGGCTGGCCTTCGTCGGCTTCTTCCTGAACCTCTTCAACCTCGTGCCGATCGTGCCGCTCGACGGCGGTCGCGCCGCCGCCGCGCTGCATCCGGCGTTCTGGTTCGTCGGCCTGCTGCTCATGGTCGGGCTCGTCGTCGTGGCGCCCAACCCGATTCTCATCCTGATCATCGTCCTCGGCGGGCTCGACCTCTGGCGTCGCTGGCGGGAACGCGGCGAGGCGGGGGATTACTACCGCCTGCCGGCGTGGCAGCGAGCGACGGTCGGCGTCGTCTACCTCGGGCTCGCCGCCGCGCTCGGGCTGGCCATGTCCGCGACGTACGTCGAGCGCGACTTCTAGGTGGGAAGACCGCGGCACGACGCGAACCTCGACCGGCGGCTCCTGCGGCGGCGCACCGAGCCGCTCGCGGGCGACGTCTCGCTGATTGCATCCGAGTTCCTCGCGGGATTCCAGGCGGTGAACGAGATCGATCGTCCGGCCGTCTCGATCTTCGGCTCGGCTCGCGTGGCCGAAGGCACTCCGACATACGAGAGCGCGCGCGCGACGGGGCGGGCCTTCGCGCAAGCCGGCTTCGCGGTCGTGACGGGGGGCGGCCCCGGCGTGATGGAGGCCGCGAACCGGGGCTGCAAGGAGGGAGGCGGCCTGTCCGTCGGCTTCAACATCGAGCTGCCGCACGAGCAAGGCCTGAACCCCTACTGCGACATCGGGCTCACGTTCGACCACTTCTACGCGCGCAAGGTCATGTTCGTGAAGGCCGCCGAGGGGTTCGTGATCTTCCCCGGCGGCTTCGGCACGCAGGACGAGCTGTGGGAGGCGCTTACGCTCATCCAGACCGGAAAGATCGGCAACTTCCCGGTCGTGCTCTTCGACTCCGACTACTGGGACGAGCTCCTCGACTGGGTGCGCGAGGAGATGCTCGACGACGACCTCATCTCCGCCGAGGACGTCGACCTGCTCTTCAGGACCGACGAGCCGACCGACGCAGTCGAGATCGTCGTCTCGCGCTACGAGCAACGCGTCGAAGAAGGCTCCGCGTGACCGAGGTCGTCGACGCGGTCGGACGGATCCGCGAGGCAACGTCGCTCGAGCCGCGGGTCGGGATGATTCTCGGAAGCGGGCTCGGCGGCTTGGCGGACGAGGTCGAGCAAGCGGTCGAGATCCCGTACGACGAGATCCCGGGCTGGCCGGTGTCGACGGCGGTCGGGCATGCGGGCTTGCTCGTGGTCGGCGAGATCGACGGCGTCGGTGTCGCGGTCTTGTGCGGTCGCGCGCATCTCTACGAGGGGATCGCTGCGGACGCCGCGGTCTTCGGCGTGCGCGTGCTCGGGAAGCTCGGGATCAGAACGCTCGTGGTCACGAATGCGGCCGGTGGGATCGACGAGTCGTACCGGCCCGGCCAGCTCGTCCTCATCACAGACCACGTCAACCTGCAGGGCGCCTCACCGCTCGTCGGTCCGAACGACGACTCGCTGGGGCCGCGCTTTCCGGACATGACCGACGCGTACGACCCGGACCTGCGGCGTGCGGCTCGCGAAGCCGCCGCGCGACTCGGGATCAACGTCGGAGAGGGCGTGTACGCAGCCTGGCTCGGCCCGCAGTTCGAGACGCCGGCCGAGATCCGCTTCATGCGCGCAATCGGCGCCGACCTGGCTGGCATGTCCACGGTGCCGGAGGTGATCGCGGCGCGGCACCTGGGGGTTCGCTGCCTCGGGATCTCGATCGTGACGAACCCGGCCGCCGGCGTCATGGAGGGGACGCTCGGGCACGAGGAAGTGCTCGCGGTCGCCGGGGAGGCGCAACCGCGGCTGACGTCGCTGCTGCGGGAGCTCCTGCCGACGCTTGCGGCCCAGGGCGCCGCGCGGCGACACTGACGGCATGTCCGGCCCTCGCACCCTCCGCGATCTTCCCTCGGTCGACCGGCTGCTCGCCGACGAGCGGCTCGCTGCGGAGCCCCACGAGCTCGCGCTCGCGGCGGCTCGCGCGGTGCTCGAGCGAGCCCGGGTGGAGCTCGGGGCGGGACGCGAGCCCGGCGCGCTCGTCGACGCTGTCCTGGAGGAGCTCGGTCGGGCGCGCGAGCCCTCGCTCCGGCGCGTGCTGAACGCGACGGGGGTGCTCGTCCACACGAATCTCGGGCGGGCGCCGCTCGCCGCCGCTGCCCTCGCGCGGGTCGCCGCGGTCGGCTCCGGCTACTCCAACCTCGAGTACGGCCTCGAGGAGGGTGAGCGCGGGTCGCGGCAGGATCATCTCGCTCCGCTCCTGAGCCGCCTCACGGGGGCCGAGGCGGCGCTCGTCGTGAACAACAACGCGGCCGCCGTCCTGCTCGCGCTGGCCGCGCTCGCCGAGGGCCGGGAGGTCGTTGTCTCGCGCGGCGAGCTGATCGAGATCGGCGACGGGTTCCGCATCCCGGATGTGCTCGCGCGCTCGGGGGCCACCCTCGTCGAGGTCGGCACGACGAACCGCACGCGCGCTGCGGATTACGAACGTGCGATCCGCCCGGAGACGGCCCTGCTCCTGCGGGTGCACCAGTCGAACTTCCGCGTGGTCGGCTTCTCGGAGACGCCGCGGCTCGCGGAGGTCGCGGCGGTTGCGCGGCGCGCGGGCGTCCCGCTGGTCGACGATCTCGGCTCGGGTGCGCTCGCCTCGGTCGGTGACGAGCCAACCCCGGCCGAGAGCCTTCGCGCCGGGGCCGATCTCGTCTGTTTCTCGGGCGACAAGCTCCTCGGCGGCCCCCAGGCGGGCGTCGTCGTCGGCCGCGCCGATCTCGTCGAGCGGCTGCGTCGTCACCCGCTCCAGCGCGCGCTCCGGGCCGACAAGCTCACCCTGGCGGCGCTCGAGGGGACGCTCGCGCTCGCGCTCGACCCCGCGACGCGCTCCGAGATCCCCGTGCTGCGGATGCTGCACGAGCCGGTCGAGCGCGTGCGCACTCGCGCGGAACGCCTGGCCGAGCTCGTCTCCGGCGAGGTCGAGGAGACCGTCGCGCGGGTCGGCGGCGGTGCGCTCCCGCTCGCGGAGCTCGAGAGCGCCGCATGCGCGGTCGAAGAGGGGTTGGCTGCGCCGCTTCGCCTCGGCGATCCGCCCGTCGTCGGCATCGTCCGCGACGGTCGGCTGCTCCTCGACTGCCGCACGCTGACCGACGCCGAGGTCGACGAGGTCGCCGCCGCGGTTACGGCGGCGCGCGGGCGAGGCGCCAAGTAACAGACTGTTGCTTGGCATGGGTGCTCTCCAGCACAGGGCGATGCCGCTGACCGTCGGGACGGCGGGGCACATCGACCACGGCAAGACGTGGCTCGTCCGGGCGCTCACCGGGAAGGACACGGACCGCCTGCCGGAGGAGCGGCGGCGCGGGATCTCGATCGATCTCGGCTACGCGCCGCTCCAGCTTCCGGACGGTCGCCGGCTATCCGTCATCGACGTTCCCGGTCACGAGCGGTTCGTGCGCACGATGGTCGCGGGCGCGACCGGGATCGACCTCTTTCTCCTCGTCGTCGACGCCGGCGAGGGGCCGAGGCCCCAGACGCACGAGCATCTCGCGATCCTCCGGCTCCTGGGCGTCGAGCGAGGGGTCGTGGCGGTGACGAAGGCGGACGCAGTCGACGCGGAGACGCTCGAGCTCGCGCTCGAGGTAGCGAGAGAGCTCGTGCCCGGCGTCGAGGTGGTCGGCGTGAGCGCGAAGACGGGCGAAGGGCTCGACGAGCTCCGCGCGGCGCTCCATGCTGCCGCCGACGGGGTCCGGCGGACGCGGTCGGATCGACCGACCCGGCTCCATGTCGATCGCTCCTTCACGCTTCGCGGAATCGGCACCGTCGTCACCGGGACGCTTCGCTCGGGAACGATCGGTGCCGGCGACGAGCTTCGGCTCGAGCCCTCGGGACGCGACGTCCGGGTGCGGAGCGTGCAGGTACACGATCGGGACGTCGAGCGAGCGGAGCCGGGCCAGCGCGTCGCGGTAAGCCTCCCGGGCATCGAACGGTGGGACGTCGTCCGGGGCGACACGCTCGGCGAGCCAGGCGCGTATTCGCGCTCGTATCGGCTCGACGTCGCGCTCGACGAGATCGAGCCGATCGGCGACGGCGCCCGCGTGCAAGTGCACGTCGGGACCGCCCACGTCGTCGCGCGCGTCGTGCGGGTCGGCGGACGCTGGGCGCAGTTGCGGCTCGTGCAGCCGGTCGTGACCGCGCGTGGCGACCGGGTGATCCTCCGCGGCGACACCACGCTCGGAGGCGGCGAGGTCATCGACCCGGCGCCGCCTCGGCACCGTGATCGGACTCGCATGGAGCTCGTCGCGCGAGGCGACGTCGCCGCGACGATCGACGCTCCCGTCAGGATCGACACGCTTCGCCATCTGCTCGACGGCGAGCCGGCCGGGGTCGAACGCGCCGGCGAGTGGGTCTTCTCACGTGCCTGGCTCAGCGACCTCGAGCAGGAGCTGCGAGGCCGGATCGAGGCAGCGGATCCGCTCGACCCGGGGGCCGCGATCCCTGCGGGTGAGTGGGCCACAGCCGTGCTGCCGCTCCTGCCGTTCGAGCGACGGGGAGCCCGGCTGCACCTCGCGGGCGTGGTCGCCTCTCTCGGGGAGCGGGAAGCCGAGGCCGTCGCCCTCGAGCGCACGCTTGCCGACGCGGGGAGCAGCGCGACCAAGATCGACGACGCCGGCCTCGCACGGTTCCTCGAGTCACAGGGAAGGCTCGTTCGGCTCGGGCCCGAGCACGCGATCGGGCGAGACGGGTACGAGGCGGCTCGCGACGTTCTTCTCGCCGAGTGCCACGCCAGGGGCGACATCGCGCTCGCGCGCTTCCGAGACCTCCTCGGCGTCGGTCGGCGCGACGCCCAGCTCCTGCTCGAGCGCTTCGATCAGGACGGGGTCACGCGCCGCGTGGGCGACCGGCGCGTCCTGCGCCGCGGCGCAGCCGCTAGAAGCACGCAGCCGTCGTGATCGGGCCGTTGGTGCCGTGCTTGTACCAGATACGGCCTTCGGCGGTCGCGCGGATACAGTAGCCCGCGTCGTCCGCCGAGACGACCTCGATGCCCTGCACGCCCGGGCTGTAGGCGGCCTGGAGGGCGGGGAGCGTCATGCCGGTATACGTCCCGTTGTCCGAGCGGTACGTCTCGACCGCCGGCAGCGCGATGCGGATGTTCGCGCGGGCGGTGGCGTCTCCCGCTCTCTCCCGCGCCTGGCCGTGGAAGCCGATCGCGATCGCCACCAGGATCCCGAGGACGATCAAGACCACGATCAGCTCGACCAGCGTGAATCCATCCTCGCGCCGCAGCACGCCTCGACTATCGACTGCCCGTGTCCCTCACTTGAGTGACTCCCATTCGGGCTCGTTCTCGATGCCGACGCCGTCGGCGACGCGCGTCACGTAGTTGAAGTACGAGACGACCTGGATCGCGTCGGAGATCGCGGCATCGTCGAGGCCCTGCGCTCGAAGTGTGTCGACGTCCTCCTGCGTGACCTCCGCGGCGAGGTGCGTGAGCTTGACGGCGAACTCGCAGAGCGTGTGCTCGCGCGGCGAGAGCTCCGCCCGCCGCCAGTCGTGGGCGGCATGTGCTGCGAGCTCGTCTGCGGCGCCCTCGGCACGGAGGTCGTCGGCGTGCGCCTTCGTTCAGTAGTCGCAGCTCTGCTCGGCCGAGGCGACAGTCGCGAGGAGCTCGCGCTCCTGGCGGGAGAGCCCCGACTCGCCGAACATGATCTCGCGGTAGAGCGCCATCGAGGCTCGGAGCACGCCCGGGCGCAGGCTCATCGCCTTGACGATGTTGAAGACCTTGCCCGCCCGCTCGACCGCGGCGTCGTAGTCCTCCTTGAGCGCGCCTTCGGCCTCATGCTCGTCGACGAGGCGAATGTAGGGGCGAGGCAAGCCTCGGCCCTACCGCGTCTGCGGGAAGCCGAGGTCGACCTTGCTCGTCTTCGGGTCCGGCCAGCGGCTCGTGACCGCTTTCGTGCGTGTGTAGAAGTCGATCCCCTCCGGCCCGTAGATGTGCCGGTCGCCGAAGAGCGAGCTCTTCCAGCCGCCGAACGAGTAGTACGCGACGGGAACCGGGATGGGCACGTTGACGCCCACCATCCCCACGTTGACGTCGAACTGGAACTGGCGCGCGACGCCGCCGTCCCTCGTGAAGAGAGCGACTCCGTTCCCATACGGGTTCTCGTTCACGAGGCGGAGCGCGTCGTCGTAGGTCAGCACTCGCACGACCGAGAGCACCGGCCCGAAGATCTCGTCGCGATACGCATCCATCTCGGGTGTGACGTTGTCGAGGAGCGACACGCCGAGGAAGAAGCCCCCGTTGTCGGGCGCCGACTCTCGGCCGTCCGTGACGAGCGTCGCGCCCTGCTCCGGCCCGCTGTCCAGATACGACGCGACCTTGTCGCGGTGCTCACGTGTCACGAGCGGGCCCATCTCGGAGGACGGATCGAAGCCGTCGCCGACCTTGACGTTCGGCAGCCGCTCCTTGATCGCGTCGACGAGCGGGTCTGCGGCGTCGCCGACCGCGACGAGGACGGAGACCGCCATGCAGCGCTCGCCCGCCGAGCCGTAGCCCGCGCTGACCGCCGCGTCGGCGGCCATCTGGATGTCGGCGTCGGGAAGGACGACCATGTGGTTCTTCGCGCCGCCGAGCGCCTGCACGCGCTTGCCGGCCTTCGTTCCCGTCTCGTACACGTAGCGCGCGATCGGGGTCGAGCCGACGAAGCTGACCGCGGCGATGTCGGGGTGCTCGAGGATCCGGTCGACCGCGACCTTGTCGCCGTGGACGACGTTGAAGACGCCGTCCGGGAGACCGGCCTCCTTCAGCAGCTCGGCGGCCAGGATCGACGCGGACGGGTCCTTCTCGGACGGCTTGAGCACGAACGCGTTCCCGCAGGCGATCGCGGGCGCCCACATCCACATGGGCACCATCGCCGGGAAGTTGAACGGGGTGATGCCGGCGACGACGCCGAGCGGCTGGCGGATCGAGTAGACGTCGATGCCGGTTGCCGCCTGCTCGGAGTACGAGCCCCTGAGCAGGGTGGGGATCCCGCAGACGTACTCGATGACCTCGAGCCCGCGCTGCACCTCGCCGAGCGCGTCGGAGAGAACCTTGCCGTGCTCGGCCGTGAGCAGGCGCGCGAGATCCTCGCGATGCTGGTCGAAGAGGTCGTGGATCCGGAAGAAGACGTCGGCGCGCTTCGAGAGCGAGACCGAGCGCCACTTCGCGAACGCCTCCTTCGCAGTCGCGACCGCGCGGTCGATCTCCTCCACGCTCGCGAACGCGACCTCGCCCGACTGCTCACCCGTCGCCGGGTTGTACACGGGGCCCGTCCGGCCCGAAGAACCTGCTACCGCCTCGCCGCCGATCCAGTGGCCGATCGTCTTCAGCTCTGTCGTGACCGCTGCGCTCATCGTCGCCTCCCTGCGCCGACCGTTCCTTTTCGGTCAAGCGTATCGCCCGGCGCCAGGCGGTTGGAGAGCACGGGCCGGGGGTAGACAATTCGAAGAGATGAAGGTCGTACTCCTCGTCTCGGCCGTCATCGCCGGGGCAATCGTGTCGAGCGCAGCGCAGGCTGCCCGCACCTTCGTCTACGACCAAGAGCTGGGGACTGTCGCGCGCGAGTCGCTCTGGCGATCCGTTACTCCGGCCGTCTCGCGATCGCAGGTGAAGGACGTAGCGGTCCGCTGCTACCGCGACAAGCGGTCGTTCGAACGAGCCTTCGAAGGTCGCTTCGGTCTCTCCGCGACGCGCGTGATCGCCTACTACGCCGGCGGCGCCGACATCCACCTCCGCAACGGGACGTGCAACGGCGTACGGTCGTTCCTCATGGGCCGTCACACCGTGTACACCGCGGCGGCGTACGCGATTCTGCTCCACGAGGCGTTGCACCTGCAGGGCGTCCGCGACGAGCGGGTCACGACCTGCCTCGCGAGCGACGCGGTGCGGTGGGGCGCGCTCTGGTTCGGGTTCGACGAAGGCGAGGCTCTGCGGGCGCGCAACCTCGCGCTGACCTTCACCCGCCTCTACTCGCCGTCCGACTACCGGATGGGCAAGCCGAACTGCCTGCTGCTCAACCGGCGCACGGACTGGGTCGACCACCGGTCGCGGGCTCTGTAGCGCGGTGACGGATCCCGAGCGCGCGCAGCGGCTCCTCGAGGAGGAGGAGGAGCACGAAGGCGTCAAGGATCGTCTCGAGCGGGAGCACGGCGAGCTCGTCCAGGAGCTGCGCGCGCTCATCCCCGGGGCGGAGGTGCTGTTCGGGTTCCTGCTCGCCATCCGCTTCACGACTGCCTTCAACGAGCTCGACGACACGCAGCGGTACGTCTACTACTTCACGCTGCTCTCCACGGGGACGGCGCTCGTCCTCTACCTCGCGCTGTCGGCGCACCACCGTCTCCGCTTCCGCACGGGCGACAAGGAGCTCTTGCTTCGCAAGGGCAACCGCGATGCGATCGCCGGCACCGTGGCCGCGGCGCTCGCGCTCACGAGCGTCATATACCTGGTGACCGACCTCACGTTCGGGACGCCGCAGGCGATCGTCGCGGCCGTTCTCTTCTTCGCGTTCGTCGCGTGGCGGTGGTGGGCGGTCGCGCTCTACCGCACGTGGCAAGACCATCGTTCTGGGACAGGCCCGAAGAGGTAGGTCCTGCGGCCGCCTCTCGAGCTGACGCCGGCAACGGGTCAGCCAGGGGGAGGGTGGGGAACCCGAGACGGCCGCAGGGGTCGGGAGTCTAGTCGGATCGCGACGCTGGGTGAAGGGAACGCGTCCGAAACGCAGTGCGGGCGCGGAAGAGTCGACACTCGCAGCGGTGCGGCCGTCTTTCGACGGAGCGGCGCCGGAGTCGAACCGACGAGCCGTGGGCTGCACGACCGCACTGGTTTTGAAGATCGTCCCATCATTCGGCCCACGTGGCTCAACGATGCGGGATCGCGACGTCCTCGAGCTCCGATGCGCCAACTCCTGCGCCAGTGAGGTACGCCTGAATCCTGGCCGCGTCGTCGCCGAGCTGCCGTCGAGCTCGTGCGTGTAGCGTCGACCGACCGTCGTAGATGAGTGCCCCATGTAGCGGTCGATCCGCGCCTCTGAGAGCTCCGGGATGTCGTCGAGGAACGAGCGGTAGCCGTGTCGGCAGATAGAGCGTGACGCGCTCGAGCCCGTGCGGCCTCGAACGCCTTGTCCGCGCGAGCCTGCACGGAGGTCGGCTGGAAGGGGCGCTCAGCCGTTCGGCGGAACACGAGCCCCTTCCCGCCCGGTGCGTCGACGATGCGCGAGTAGCTCATCCCCGAGCAGCGCCGGCACCGGCACGTTGCGGATGCCTGCCTCGACTTACCCGGCGCCGAACGTGGAGCCCGGCGATGTCGTGATGCTCACGGACGGGCGAGAGGCGCTCGTCACGGCTCGAGTCGAAGGGCGGCCGGTGCGGTTCGAGGCGCTGCTCCAAATGATCGTCAGCACGAGCACACCAGACGCGCCCTAACCGCCACGAGCACTGCTGCCTTGAGCGCTGGTTGAGCGCCGTGCAGAAAGCTCATGATGTTGAGACCGGCACCGCGAGGGCCGGTGAAGCGACCCGAAAGGGGCTCACATGCGACAGATCGTCGCTGTTCTCGGGATCGTGGTCGTTCTGGCGGGCGTAGCCGCGTCGAGTGTCGGAGCCGACGCAGACCGGCTCAAGCTCCGCATCGGCGGCCAGGCCGAACTCGTGTCGCCGACGAGCGTGCGCCTCGACGTCTCGTATGACTGCCCTGCAGAAAACGAGACAGCACTGCTCGCGGCGGCCGTGTCGCAAGAAGGGGAGGGTTTTGCCAGCACCGAAGTCTTCTTCGACATTCCGTGCACGGGGAAATGGCAAACAATCGTCGTCTCCCTCGTTTCCCCTCACCCGGACTTCGGGCTCGAGTTTGGGCCAGCCGCTGCGACGGCAACCATGACCGACGAGTTGGCTGAGACCGAGCCTGTGTTCGCGGAGCGAAAGGTTCGGCTCGTCGACTAGCGAAATGCGTAGACACTGAGGACGGCTCGCGAGGCCGTCCTCAGTGCTACTTCACGCAACCCGCCCCACGAACCCCCGTGGCGAGCTAGCGACCTCCCGCAGCTGCTCCGGCGTCCACGCTTCGATCACAGCGAGCACAGCCTCCGCCTCCGGCCGGGACGTGCCAACGATCGCGACCTCTGCGAGCAATCCTCGCTCGAGCCGCTCCGCGATGCCGATCCCGTTCGCGTCGCCGTGCTCCCGGAGCCGGCGCGCGAGCTCGGTGGCTTCCTTCTCGGAGACGTGAACGCCGTGGGCGCGGTTTCATCTGCCGGGCTAGACGAACGTGTGTTCGCGTGCACTACCGTGGTCCTCATCTCGCAGCTTTGAGCGCTTGTTGAGCGCCGTGCAGAAAGCTCATGATGTTGAGACCGGCACCGCGAGGGCCGGTGAAGCGACCCGAAAGGGGCTCACATGCGACAGATCGTCGCTGTTCTCGGGATCGCGGTTGTACTGGCGGGAGTCGCCGCGTCCGCCGCCACGGCAGATCCAGACAGGGTCAAGCTCCGCATCGACGGCGGCCAAGCTCAGCTCGACCCGCCCGGAACCGTGCACCTGGAGGTTTCGTACGACTGCCCCGCAGACAACGGGACAGCCCAAATCTTCGCGTCTGTGCACCAAGGGGAGAGACTGGCTACGACGGAGCTTTTCTTCGACATTCCGTGCACCGGCAAATGGGAGACTCTCGTCGTCGGCGTAGGAGCCCCGCTCCCGGGCGTCGAGGTACAACTCGGGCCTGCCGATGCGAGGGTAACCATACGAGACGAGTTGGGAAGAACGGAGCCTGTGGTCGCATCGCGCAAGGTTCGACTCGTCGAATAGCTGATTGTTAGACACTGAGGACGGCTCATGGGTCGTCCTCAGTGTTCCTACACAGCCCGCCCGACGAACTCTCGTAGCGACACCGCAACCTCCGCTTCCGGCCGCGACGTGCCGATGATCGCGATGCCCGCGAGCACCCCGCGCTCGAGCCTGCTAAGCAGCGGTTTCTGGCTTGACGGAGCGGCGCCGGAGTCGAACCGACCGAGCCGTGGGCTGCACGACCGCACTGGTTTTGAAGACCAGCTGGGCCACCGGGCCCATGCCGCTCCGCTGCTCAGGCTAACGGTCGTCCGGGCGTGAGTGGTCGCCGATCGGGAAGACCATGCGCACCTCGGTTCCCGCGTCGGGCTTGCTCTCGAATGTGTACGCGCTCGTGAGCTTGTCGATGATCTTGAGCCCGAAGCCGCCCGACTTCGCCCGCTTGGCCGGTGTCGCGCCCTTGCCGCTGTCGCGCACGACGACGCTGAGCTCGTTGTTCTCGCGCTCGACGACGATCTCCGCCGCGCCGCTCCTGACGCCTGCGTAGGCGTGCCGGACCACATTGGAGACGGCCTCGCTGACGCAGAGTCGGACATCGTCGGCCAGGCGGCGATCGCCTCCGACCTTCCTGACCGCCTCGCCCACCGCCTCCCGGGCGCGGCGAACACTCGTCGAGTCCGCCGGCAGGGCGAGCTCGAGGCAGGTGGCGGACCGCGGCACAGAGGACGCCTACCCGCGTGCGCGGGCGACAAACGGCGACTACCGGGGGATTCCGCTCATCTCGAAGCTCAACCGGACGCGCGCCGCCAACTCGTCAGGTCATGTCGCTGGTAGAGGCGCGTGAGCACTTCCCGCGCGATCCTGTCGCCGGCTGCGCGCTCGAAGTGCACGCCGTCTTCTGCCCGCATCTTGAGCAGTGTTCCCGAGTCGTCGGCGATGTACTGCGCGTAGCCGCCGTCGGGTCCCGCGAAGTAGAAGTACGTATCGAGGTACGAGACGCGTCCGGGCCGCTTCTCGGCCTCGGTCTGCACGATCGCGTTGATGGTGTCGAAGCGGGCGGTCTGCCCAGGGTCGCGCGTGATCGGGAGCCCGATCCAGACGAGATAGGCGCCGCCGCGTGTGACCGTGTCCATGATCGCCGCGACCCGACGCCGGTACTCGGCCGTCCAGGTCGCGCTCGCGAAGCCGTCGAGCTCCGTTCCCACCGGCAGGCCGGTCATGAAGTCGTGGTCGTCGTTCGCTCCGAGCATAAGGACGACTGCGCGTGGCCTGTCCTCGCGCATGACCTTGCGCGTGTGCTCGAACCAGTTGAAGACGTCCGGCCGCTCGAGGCCGCTCGCGATCCGGCCGTCGACCTCGCCGAGCGGATCGATGACCGGGCTCGAGCCGATCGCGCGCAGGAGCGACTGGCCGGGAACGACGACGAGCGAGTCACCCGCGATCCAGAGGCGGAGCTGCTTTCGCGGGGAGAACTTCTCGCGCCGCGGCGGAGGCGCCGGCTCGGCGGGCGTGTCGGACGCCGGGGGCTGCTCGGGGGCCGCGACGCCGGTGTCGATGTCGTCGTCGTCCGAGCGTCCGAGCGCAGCTTTCACGCCGCGGCGCGGCTGGTCGAGGAAGAGCGCGTCGCTCACGGACTCGAGCGGCTCGGTGAGGGCGAGCGCGAGATCGCGCTTCCAGCCCTCGGGCTGGATCGTGGCCGACTTGTGCAGCCCCGGAGCGTTCAGGAGCGCGGCGAAGAGGAGCGCGAGCGCCGAGACGGCCACGGCCGCGCCCGCGGACTGGAGCCTGCGGCCGCCCTCGCCGACGCGGCCCCGTGGGCGCCTGCGTCTCCTGTCGTGCGAGCGCTCGTCCATGTCAAAACTGGAAGTAGATGAAGGGGGCGACACCCTCAGGCCCCAGCGCGTGGACGCCGAGGAGCGCGACCGAGAGGACGACCGCCTGTGCCGGGATCGGAAGCCTCGAGAAGCGCGTCATGAGGGCGAGCGGGAAGCGCGTCGGGAGGTACTGCGAGCCGATCCCGATCGCGATCGCGAGCAGCACGCCCGCGGAGACGAGCTCGGTCGGCTCGTCCCAAGCGGTGAAGAGCCGCACGATCATGTCCC
>Ga0299913_10002885_pt1 | contig 13822 bp, 12 predicted proteins | sample RVTome_9_FD_201360 | JGI IMG/M metagenome (GOLD analysis project Ga0299913, IMG submission 201360) | Soil microbial communities from uranium-contaminated site in the Upper Colorado River Basin, Wyoming, United States - RVT155D38 (version 2) ... | reverse complement strand
AGGTCGTTCGTCCACACCGCCGACGCCAGTCCGTAGATCGTGTCGTTCGCGATGCGGATGGCGTCATCGACGTCGTCGACCGGCATGACGGCGGTGACTGGTCCGAAGATCTCCTCCTGGGCGATCTTCATGTCGTTGCGGACACCGGTGAACACGGTGGGCTGCACGAAATAGCCGTCGCCGAGACTCGAGTCGCGCTCGCCGCCGATGGCGACCTCGGCCCCCTCGGACCTGCCGATGTCGATGTAGCCGGTGACCCGTTCCAGCTGCTCCTGCGAGACGACTGGGCCCATGCCCGTCCCCTCTTCCAGAGCCGGCCCCAGCTTCATCGACTTCGTCGCCTCGACGAGCGACGACACGAATTCGTCGTGGACAGATTTCTCCACGAGGATGCGCGACGACGCGGTGCACACCTGACCGGAGTTGAGGAAGACGCCCATCATCGAGCCCATCGACGCTTTTCTGAGGTCAGCGTCGGCGAACACGATGTTCGGTGACTTGCCGCCAAGCTCCAGCGTCACGCGCTTCAGGTTCCCTTCGGATGCATGGAGGATGTGGCGGCCGACCTCGGTCGAGCCCGTGAACGTGATCTTGTCGACGTCGTAGTGCTGCGAGAGCGCGGCCCCCGCGTCTTCGCCGAAACCGCTCAATACGTTGACGACCCCTTCCGGTACCCCGGCCTCGAGACACAGCTCCGCCAACCGGAGGGCGGTCAAGGGTGTTTGCTCCGCGGGCTTCAGGACGATGGTGTTGCCGAACGCAAGTGCGGGAGCGACCTTCCAGGACGCGTTGATCAGTGGGAAGTTCCACGGCACGATCCCGCCGACGACTCCGACGGGCTCGCGCAACGTGTAGACGAAGAGGTCGTCTTCGGTGGGATTCGTCTCGCCGAAGATCTTGGTCGGCCACCCTGCGAAGTAGCGGAACGCCTCGGCCGCGGCCCACATCTCGCCCGACGCGAGCGCGAACGGCTTGCCTGCATCGAGCGCCTCGATCTGAGCCAGCTCGTTGAGGTTGCGCTTGATGAGATCGGCGATCTTGAACAGGACCTCGGTGCGCTTGCCCGGCCTCAATCCCGACCAGCGCCGGTCCTCGAACGCGGCGCGGGCGGCCTCGACGGCCGCGTCGACATCGGGAACGCCGGCCCTGGGGACCTCACAGAAGGCCTTGGCGGTAGAGGGATCGATCACCTCGAACGTATCGCCAGAGATGGCATCGACGGCTCTGCCGCCGATATTCATCTTCGGCGGACCCTCGATGAACTTCGTTACCTCGGGGAGCAGCTCGATGGAAGGCACCGGTGACCTCCTAGGGATCGTTGGGCGAATAAGGCCCGAATCCTACGAGGTCGACCTGAAGGCCGATCTATAGGTGCCCAACAGGCGGGTGAAGGTCGAGTGCTCGCTCACCTCGCCGAGTGCTTCGATCATCGCCGGATCGTCGGCGGCCGCCTCGACGTCGACATAGAAGACGTACTCCCATGGACGACCGGTACGGGGCCTCGATTCCAACTTCGACAGACTCAGGTGACGTTCCGCGAACGCGCCGAGGCAGCGATAGAGCGAACCGGCCACGTGCCCGACCCCGAAGACCAAGGACGACTTGTCGGGTTCGGAAAGCGATCCGGGCGAGCGCGACAGGACTCCGAATCGGGTGTGGTTGTCGGGGTAGGTCTGGATCTTCTCGGCCAGGACCTCCAAGCCGTAGAGCTCCGCGGCCCTCCTCGACGCGATGGCTGCGGTGCGCTCGAGCTTCTCGTCCGCGATCCTCTTCGCGGAGCCCGCGGTGTCGTACTCGGCACGGATCGAAGCATCGAGCGCGGATATGAACTCCTCGCATTGCGCGACCGCTTGGGGATGCGAGATCACGACGTCGATGTCGTCGATGAGCGTTCCCGGTACCGCCAAAAGGCAGTGGTCGACGCGCACGACGGTTTCGCCGACGAGGTGGAGGCCGTGCTTGAGAAATAGGTCGTAGGTCTCGTTGATGCTTCCCGCTTGCGAGTTGTCGATCGGCACCAACCCGAGATCGACGCGCCCGACCTCCACAGCCTCGAAGACCTTCCGCACCGACCCCAGAGCGCGCGTCTCGGCATCCGGGAAGAGCGCGAGGACACCTTCCTCGGAATAGGAACCGGGCTCGCCCTGATAGGCGACGATCCTGCCGGTCGAGAGACTCACGTCCGGTGCGCCGAAGGCGGGACATCGGGATGCACCTTCTTGAGCCATGCTTGTTCCTTCTTACCGAGCGCGGTTTCGGACGGCTCGCCGAACCACATCTCCTGCGCGAGGCCCTGCCAGTGTGCGGTGGCCTCCAGGCGGGCCATCAGGGACGCGACCCCGAACGACATGCGGTTGAAAGTGATCACGACGCCGGGGATCCCGACCTTCCGCAACGTATTGAAGGCCGGCGAGCGCGGGTCGAACCCGGCGGCGGCGATCCCCTGAACCAGAGAGGGGGTGATCTTGAGCGGCCCCTTATGGACGAGTGGGGAGTTCAACATCTTCATGTGCTCCCAGACGACGTCGATCTCCGGTGTGCGCCGGTTGAGTATCCCCATCCCCTCGAGCGCGCTGCGCCCGCGTTCCTTGTCGTCGTTGACGAAGGCCTGCCCCAGCTCCACGAATAGCTTGAGCGTGCCAGGATCGATCGCACGAACCAACCCGAAGTCCAAGAACGCGACCTTGCCGCGCGGAAGCAGGAGGTAGTTGCCGGGATGCGGATCCGCGGAGAACAGCAAGAACCGGTTCATGCTGCCAAAGAAGAACCGCCACAAGGTCTCCCCTAGTTGGTCCTTCGCGTGTTGGTCCTCCCATCCGAACGCTTCCGGGAACGGCCGGCCCTTTATGAACTCCTGGGTGATGACGCGAGCGCGGCACAGGTCCTTGTAGACCTTCGGGACGACGATGAAAGGGTGGCCGTCGTAGAGGTCGGCGAACGTTGCCTGGTTCGAGGCCTCGCGCCGGTAGTCGAGCTCTTCGAGGACGCGATCGCGCACCTCGTTCGCGATCTCCTTGGGGTCGATGTTCGGGGCGATCGCGACCGAGATCTTGGTCATCGCTGAGACGTTCTTCAGATCCGCACGGACCGCCTCGTCGACGCCGGGGTATTGCACCTTCACGGCAACCTCTTCACCGGAGTGCAACGTCGCGCGGTGCACCTGCCCGATGGAGGCGGCCGCGAAGGCGTTCTCGTCGAACGTTGCGAACACTTCCTCCGCCGGAGCGCCGAACTCTTCCTTGATCACCTGGCGCGACGCCTCCGGATCCATCGGAGGAGCAGAGTTCTGGAGCATCGTCAGCGCGTCTTTGTAGGTGGCGAGGTATTCGGAGGGGGCCGAGAACTCGTAGAAGGAGGCGAGCTGCCCGACCTTCATCGCAGCGCCCTTCATCTCGCCGAGCATCTGGACGAGCTGTTTCGCGGTCTGTTGGTGGAACCCCTCGAGGAACTCGTTCGCTCGATCGGGGGCCGCGAAGGTTCTCGCTCTCGTGCCTACGAAGCGCGCCGCAGAACGCCCTGTTTGTCCCGCGATCTTTGCCCCGCGCTGCAGCCAGCCGGTAGGGAGAACGTCCTTGCGCTTCGGCTCGTCGGACATGTGATGAGTACTCTAAAGAAGATGAGGAGCCGCCGGGTCGCTTCGTTCGCTTGTGCTTTGATCCTCTCGGCCTGCGGCGGGACCATCCACACCTTCACGACATTCCCCGTTGAGGGATCAATCGCGGCCCCCGACTCCACCGATCAGAAGCTCAAGGCAGCCGGTCAAGCCGAAACAAGAACCATCGGTCGGTTCGGGCGGCGCCGCGCGATGGATCACGTGCGCGCGCTGGCGGGCCGGATCGGTGTCCGCGTCAGAGCCACCGAAGGTGAGCGCCTCGGTGCGCGCTACATCAAGCGCCGTTTCGAGGATCTGGGCTACGAGGTCTTCGTCCAGAAGTTCTCGGTCGACGGAGGGACGTCACGCAACGTCGTGGCCCGGTGGCCCGGTGGCCGGCGCTATCCGATCGTCCTCGGCGGACACATGGACTCCGTGCCGACGTCACCCGGCGCGAACGACAACGCGTCCGGGGTGGCGGTCCTCCTCGAGATCGCGCGTCTCGTGCGCGGCACCGAACAAGCCGGCTTCCTGAAGTTCATCGCGTTCGGGGCAGAGGAATTCGGCGAGGATGGGCGGCACCACGTCGGATCCCAGGTCTTCGTGAACCGGTTGGGTCCGAAGGGTCGGCGCAAGATGGGCGGGATGATCTCGGTCGACATGGTCGCCGACGGCCGTCCACTGATCGTCGGAACTTCGGGGATCGGTCCGGATGTGCTGGCGCGCATCCTCTATCGCAAGCTCAATCGCGCCGGGTTCTCCGTCGAGTACCGCACGACATGCGACTGCTCCGACAACGGGCCGTTCGAGCGAGGCGGGATACCGGCAACGTTCATGTGGAGCGGGGACGAGCCGAATTACCACGACTCTTCCGACACGGTCGCGAACATGTCGCCCGAGGACCTGGAGCGAACGGGCAAAGCGGTCAGATTGTTCGTCAAGGGCATCGACCAGGCCCTCCTCGACCGCCTGCGCGGATACTGAGGATCCGGCCCCATACGGTCTAGGCTGGTCCCACCGAGCCAGGAGCGTTATGGACGATCGGACCGAGACCTTCGAACCGCACGAGCCCGACTCGTACGAGTGGGATTACGAAGAAGCGCGTGACCGGGGCCCCAAGGTGCTGTGGGGACGCATCATCTCTCTCGGCCTGTTCCTGGCACTGGCGTTCTCGTTCGGTCGCTGGAGTGCCCCGACCGACACCGCGGTAGGCGATCTCAGAGAAGCGCGCGCGGAGCTCGAATCGGCGGAGAACGAGATCTCTTCACTCGAGGAGCAACTCGCGGCCGTGTCGGGAGCCGACACCGAGCCAACGCCGACCCCCACGACGGACGAGACTCCGGCCGAGGCGACGGGTGAAGAGCAGACCTACGTGGTGAAGGACGGCGACACGCTCGCCGACATCGCGATCAAGTTCTACGACGACCCATCCCTCGACGACCTGATCGCAGACGCGAATGGGATCGACGACCCGACGTCGATCCGCCCCGGGATGGAACTGATAATCCCGCCTCGGCCCTAGTCCCCCAGCGCCTGGAAGAAGTCATAGTCCTCGTTCTCGTACATGCGCGCGATCTTGCGCGGCAGACCGGTGCAGTCGCGCTCTTCGAGGACGAGCTTCCGGTCGCGCGGCGGCGTGGACGACGTGAAGTCGAACGCGTTGAACATCGTCGACGCGCCGCAATCGCGAGGCGTCATGCACTCGAGGCCGAAGACCTCCTCCATGAATCGGAGAACCGAGGAGAACTCGTATTCGGTCTTGTCGACGAATCCTTGTTTGGCCCACGGCGAGATGATCAACATGGGCACGCGGGGGCCGAGACCCATGATGTCGACCTGGGGCGGCGGTAGGTGGTCGTAGAACCCGCCGAAGTCGTCCCACGTGATGAATACGGCGGTCGACTTCCAATACTTCGATCGCATCAGCGCGTTGAGGTGCTGCACGGTCCAGTTCTCTCCGGCGCAGACGCTGGTCCCACCGGGGTGCTCGTTCGCGAAGGGAGGGGGGACGATCCAGTTGACGTTCGGAAGTTTCCCCGCGCGGAGGTGCTGGAGGAACTCGTCGGGGTCGTGGACGTTGGACTTCCAGTGCTTGGAGAAGCGGATGTGCTCGATCGCCAGGAGGGCGTTCATCCACGACGGCGTGTCGGCGTAATAGCCCCACGGGATCTTCCGGTCGATGAGCTGATCGGGCAGGACCTCGAAGTCGAGACAGGCCCGGATCGTCTCCCAGAAGTCTCCGATCCGACCGAGATCGACGAGACGCTCGGCCCGCAACACCTCTTTCTTCTCCTTCTTCGTCATCTTCGTGAAGCGATAGACGACCTCTGTCGGGTCGTCGCAGTAGCCGCCGGGCTCCTCCGTCTGCAGCTTGTTACCGACGACCCGCCCGGCCTGGGCCCCCACCGTGTAGAGGTGCGCCGGAAAGGTCGGCCCATACATCGACGAGAACGTGTGGTCCGACAGGACGAAGTCGTCGGCGTAAGCCCAGTAGTTCGGCATCCCTCGGCGCTTGAACGACGTGAACCCGTGCATCGAGTCGCCGTTCTTGACGAGATCGAACTGGTTCATGTCACCGCCGTTGATCGAGATCAACGCATCGAAGAAACCGTGGCCGAGGTCCGGCTCGAAGACATCCACGGCTTCGGCGAGCTTTATCCGCTCCCCGCTCGAGACCGTCGCGTGCGTTGCGCCTTCGGCCCCCGGATAACGAGCGAAGTAGTTATCGAAGGTGCGGTTCTCCTTGATGATGAACACGACGTGCTTGATGGGCATCCGCGTCGGACTGGGAGATGGAGCCGGAGACTCGACATCGGGCGTCGCCGCGACCGCAACCCCTTGTTCCGCGCTCCCCCCGTCGGTAAGCCGTCCTGCTTCTCGCCACGCGAGCGCCGCGATGATCAACAAACCCGCTACGAACACCGACCGTCGCCGACGGGCGATCATCCGGTGACGCGCGGCGATCTTCTCAGGCGGGACGCGACTCACGCGCGCTGGAACCTACGCGCGAAGGGGACCCAGGACGGAGCCTTCACTCGCTCGAGCGGCAGGAGCGTGAGCAGGCACACGACGTGGGGCAGGAAGATGATCGTTATCGAGGCGTACGTGACGGCGTGGAAGACGAACGCGAGCTTCACATAGAGGCGCCCCACCTTGTTCCGTAACAGCATGAGCGGAGAGAAGAGCTCGAAGGCGACGATGAAGTACTGGAACGCGTGCAGCATCCAGGGGTTCTCGATGGTCAAGGGGTCGACCAGCACGGTCCCTCTGCGAAGGACGGCCCGCATCAAAGTGGCTCCGTTGACCCATTCGAGGCCCCCGAATCGAAGCTTGGCAAAGGCCGCCAAGAAGTAGGTCAGGACGACCGCTACCTGGATGCAGCGGATCGCCCAGCCGGCATCCTCGCGCCGTTCCCGATCGCGCCACCGCGCGGCGCCGACCGTCGGCAGAACGGCCAGAGCCACCAAGAACGCGACGCGGTCGTGGTCGACCTTGCCGTATGACATCGCGATGAACATCCACTCGAGGTAGAGGAAGAACACGCCCACTCCGGCACGGCGCGTCCAGCGCGGATTCATCGCCATCGCCGCGCCGACCAGCAACGCGATCTGAACCATCGTGACGAAGAGAGGCGTCGGCGTAGGAAGGTTCAGGATCCGACCGATGAAGAGCGGCCGATAAAGCTCGCCCGGCACCCAACCGTGTTGCGTTACCCACGATGTAGTCAGGAAGACGTCGACGAAGATGAAGGAATACGCGATCGTGCGGAAGACCGCGACCCGGCCCGCCGGCATCGGCTCGTAGAGCCACTTCTTCACCGCTGCCATCGCGCGATGACCTGCTCTTCGTAGGCGACCGGTACGCGGTCTATCAGGCGATGGATCCCGTAGACGATGTGGAACTCACGAAGTCGTGGGGCGTCGGGATTGAAGCGCTCGTAGGCCTCCACCAGGTGAGCGACGAGGGCGGGAGACTGCCTGATCCGTGGGATCTGCCCGTCGACCTCGGCGGGGCGCATCCCAAATCGCCCCGAGCGGATCGTTATCTCCCGGCCCTCTTCGGTGATCCCTACGAAGTTGATCTTCGTTATCCGTCCCGAGGGGTCGTTGGTCGTGGAGTACATACGGAAGGGACCGAATGGGAAGTGATCGTCCTGCCCGCGCCAGGTTCCGAGAAGGAGCGCGATCAACACCGCCAACATCCCGACGACTCTCCATGTCATCCCCCGCGCGGAAAGCACGCCGTTTAGGGTACGGCCCGCCATGACCGAGTTGAAGCGCCCACTCCTTCTTTATGACGGCGGCTGAAGGTTCTGTCGCGGGGCGGCGAGGTTCGTCGCCCGGATAGATGCGGGAGGCGAGCTTGCCTACCTGCCCATGAAGGACGACCGGGCCACTCCCCATGTCGCGCTCGTCCCCGAAACGAAACGGTTCAAGTCGTTCCACGTGATCACCCCGGACGGCCGGGGACTGTCCACGGGTGACGCGGCGGTCGCCACCCTCGGCTCGATGCGACGGACGGCATGGCTCGGCCGAGCACTGGCAGGGCTCCGCCTGACGTGGCTGGTCGGAGCTCTCTATCGAGTGCTCGTCCACACCAAAGGGTTCTTCGGACGCTTCGTGGCCGACGCTCCGGGTCCCGATCGTTACCCCTGAGTCAGCGCTTGCCGACGCCTTCGGTTAGGCGTTCTAGCTCGGCAACGGCCTTGTCGGTCAGCGGTGGCGGCGGAGGCTGCGGTCCGTAGCGCTCTCGTTCGAACGCATCGAGCGCGCTCGTCGTTGCGGCGTCGCGCCCCCCGGTTCGGACCAACAGCTCGGCAGCGGTCTCCGACTTCTTACGTCCGCGACCGTGGAGGGCAAGCGCGCGCTCCAAGCGCGCCAGCGCACGCGTCACGGGACCGGCGCGCGCGTCGACCGGGACTGGCGCGTGACGGACCCTTCGCCGAGCCAGACGCCGCCACCACAGCCACAAACCAACGAGGACCGTGGCTCCGATCGCCACGAACAGCCCGGCACGGAGCGCGCCCCCGAACCCGGCGGGAACGATCGCGGCAACGCGTTCGGCGAGCGCGCGGAAGAGCTTCACGAGAGGGATCAGATCTGCGACATCAACCGTGGCAGGGGGCACGTCGAACGTCGGGTCGAACTCGTACCAGCCGTACCTCGGGAACCACACCTCGACCCAGGCGTGTGCGTCGCTAGCTTTCACTTCGTAGTAGCCGGTGAATGGGTTACGCGTCCCGGGTGTGTATCCCGTGATGACGCGGGCGGGTATGCCGAGCGAGCGCAGCATGACCGCAGTCGCCGATGCGAACTGCTCACAGAAGCCGACCTTCGCGTCGAACAGAAAGTGATCGACGGCGTCCTGTCCGGGGGGCGGTACCGGTGACGTAATCAGGTACTCGTAGTTCGACCGGAGATGGTCCTCGATCGCCCGAACCTTGTCGTAGTCGCTGTCCGCATCGGCGGTTATCTCGCGGGCCAGCTCGGGGACACGATCGGGGAGGTTGGAGGGCAGTTGGAGATATCTCTCGCGGTTGGCCGCAACGGATTCACGTGGCAGAGCGCGCAGCTCGCGGGGTGTTGCGGCACCGCGCGTGGAGACGACGCTGTACACGCTTCCCGGTGTCAACGTCGAATCGAGGCGCAGACCCCCGAGCTCGTCGATGTTGACTCCCCCGTCGTACCAGACGACGTCGGGCTGGCCTGCGGCGAACAAAACGTTTGCCTGTTCGGCCTCTATGTAGAACGTCTGACTGACCGTTTGGCGGGGGCCGAGGCTCCTGAACTCGGGCGGGTAATGGAACGGTGGTACGTCGCCGAGGAGCGGAGGCGACTCGTTCGTATCTCCGGTCCACGAGACGCCGTTGTACTCATCGAAGATGACCGCCTTCCACATCGAAGGTGCAGACGACCGAACGCGCATAACGAGCTCGTCCGGCAACTCGCCTCGAACGCGCAGATCCATCTCGGTGGAAAACCCGTAATAGGAAGCCAGGTTCGATCGAGATGTAGGCGCAGAAGAGAAACCCGGGTTGGATATGGCGCCCCCCGAGAAGAGACCAGCTCCGCCCCCGATGGTGAACGGAAGCGAGAGCGTGCGAACGCCGCTCGGTTGGGGGATGAGCAGGAAGAGGACGGCACCGGCGGCGACGGTCGCGACTAGTGGACGGACCATCTCCCGTCCCGGGCCCCGCGGTCGCCGAGGAGGTCCCCGGTCGCGCGTGGGACTCATCCAACCGGTGACGCGTTCGTCGGTCTCGGACCGATGCGCAAGAACGAGTGCCACGAGCGCAAACGCGAAGTAAACGAGCAGGAAGAAGAGAAAGCGCAAGTCCTGGGAGATCGAGCCGGCTACAGCCATCAACGTCAGAGACGACCCCAGCGAGAAGTTCAGATCCTTGCGCGCCGGAAGATCGAACCCGTGAAGGACCTGTACCCAGAGAAACAGCTCGGCAAGGGGGAATCGAACCTCGTCCAACGTTCCGACGCCGCGCAGCTGGCCGAGGAAACCGAGAAGAGCCGCGATCGCGGCGATCGTGATCGCGATCTTGATATGCCAGTTGTCCTTGGCGCGGCGGACGTAGGAGGTCCAGTACGCGAACGGAAGCGCGATCAGCAAGATCACGCCGGTGACGGCGGAGACGGCCCCCTCCGCGACGAGCGCCATCGCTGCGGTGAGCACGGCTCCCAGGACGACGCCGCGCAGAACCAGCGAGTCCTCCGGGCGGCGGGTCTCGTTCGCGCGGCGAACGAGCTCGATCAGCCCTGTAGACACGATGCCAGGTCCTGGCCTCGTTGCAGATAACGAACTGCAGCTCGCACCGCGAGGTCCACCGAGACGGGCGACGATCCCTCGACCCACGAGTCGGCGCGTGCGATGACCACGATCGCGCGAGCTCCGGCTCCCTGAACGGCGGTGACCGCGTCCTTCACGCTGGTCCCTGCCACCCCCGAATCGGGCACGAGCAGAACGACGGTGCCCCGTCGGCCGATCCGGACGAGGACGTGATTGACGAGACCGATCAGAGGGACGTCGGCCGGTTGGGCGGCCGCGAGCCAGTCGAGCAGCTCATGGCGTCCCGGAGACCCGAGGTGCTCGGCTCCATCCGGGTCGGCACGCACCGCATCCAGGGGATGCCCCGTCGAGAGCGCGTACAAGCCGATCGAAGCCATCGCCGACACCAGCATCTCGAATGAGGAATCCGGAGCTGTGCCGTGATCCGCTCCCGCGAGCACGAGCCCGACCCGGCTCGCAACCTCTTGTTCGTACTCCCGAACGATCAGCCGGCCGGCGCGCGCCGTCGATCGCCAGTGAACGAACTTCCGAGGGTCTCCCGGCCGGTAGTCGCGCACGCCCATGTATTCCTCTCCGGCCCCCGTTCGAGCGCGTTCGTGCACGACATCTGAGGGAGAAGAGGACGGTTCGAGGATCGGGAAGGTCGTCAGCTCTGCCCACGTCGGAACGACCGTCATGGGCGACGCGACGACCCGGTGCGTATGTGCGCGCACGAGACCGAATGGCGCCCCCGTGATCAGGCGGATCGTTCCGTCGTCGAAGACCCCTCGGCGCCATGCTTTCCGGACCAGCTCGATGTGTTGGGCGCGCCCGGAAGGGGTTCGATCGAAGCCGACCGAGATCGGCTCGAACGCCCTGAAGTCGTCCTCCAGGCGCCCCAAGGGAAGAGGCGCGGTCGCTGGTGCCGTGAGTGTGACGCCGACCCGAACGTCGCTGCCGAGGCGGGTTCGCTCGGGCACGCTGCGCTCCACCGTCGCGCGGGCGAGGTGATGCCGGGTGACGAGCGACGCTGCTATAGGGGCGAGAACGCCGGCGGCGAGAACGAACAGCCATCCCGCCTGCGCGGTCGAGGCCACGAGGATGAGAAGCAGCCCGACCCCGGTCATCACCGCCGCACGCTTGGTGGGACGGCGCGCGATCACGGTGGGACCGGAGGCCCGGTTACGGGAACCGACGTGGATGCGACGATGTCGGCGATCAGCTTCGTGACGCGCTGTCGTTCGAGCCTCAGGCCCACGACGGGCACGACGCGATGGGACAACGACGCCACCGCGAGGGCCTTCACGTCGTCGGGCACCACGAAGTCACGACCCCGGATCAGCGCTCGAGCTTGCGCGCAACGCACGAGCGTGATCGACGCCCGAGGGCTCGCGCCCAGCTCCAGGTCGGGATGGACCCGAGTCGCTCCGGCGAGCGCGAGCGCGTAGTTCAGTACGGCATCGGACACGTGCGTGGACCGAACGACGCCGCGCACGGCGACGACCTCGTCCGGTTCTAGCACGGCATCGAGGTCATCGATCGGATGCGACTCGAGCTGTGCCTTGACGATCTCCACTTCGGTGTGGACGTCGACGTAGCCGAGATCCATCGCCAGTGAGAAACGATCCAGCTGGCCCTCGGGCAACGGATAGGTACCGTGGTGTTCGAGAGGGTTCTGCGTGGCGACCACGAACAAGGGCTCGGGTAAGGCATGTCGTATCCCGTCGACCGTGACGGCGTTCTCGTCCATCGCTTCGAGCAGTGCCGACTGGGTTCGGGGTGTCGTGCGATTGATCTCGTCTACCAACACCACGTTTGCAAAGACGGGGCCGGGGATGAACTCGAACCTCTGGCTGGCTTGGTGGTAGACGGCGCTGCCCGTCACATCCGACGGCAACAGATCCGGGGTCGCCTGGATCCGTTTGAACGAACCTCTGATGGATCGCGCGATCGATCGACCGAGCATCGTCTTGCCGACACCAGGCACATCCTCGATCAGGAGATGCCCGCCGGCGAAGAGCGCGGTGGTAGCCGCTTCGACCGCGTCACGTTTGCCTCGAATGACTTGCTCGACGTTGTCGATCAGCAATTGGGCCGCTTTGGTGGCGGCAGCGCGATCCATCGAGCAATCCTGCCACTATGTGAGGCTTAGAAACGTGGCCAGCTTTGAGATCATCGAACACACGGCAGACGTCGGCGTCCTCGCGTCGGGATCCACCCTGGAGGAGTGTTTCGAGCAAGCGACGCGTGGATTACTGGACATAACGGGCGCATGGGTCCCCGGCGAGGGCGAACGAACCGAGATACGCGTCGAAGGCCGCGACCTCGGCAGCGTTCTCGTCGATTGGCTCTCCGAGGTCCTCTACCTCCAAGATGCGCGCGACGCGGTGATCACCGACATCGGCGTGTCGCAAGTGAACGACAACAGCGCGACCGGATGGGTGGGGCTGGCGCCGCGCACGAGCGAACTGAGCGGCACCGCCGTCAAAGCCATCACGTATCACCAGCTCTCTGTGGATCGCACCACCGAAGGTTGGACGACGCGACTGATCGTCGATGTATGAAGGCGAACCTGGGTAAGGCATGACCATGGAGCTAACCAGGATCGGGCCGTTCGAGTGGGAGGTCCCCGTCGGCTACGTGGACGGCATGCGAGCCCCCGGACGCGTGTTCGCATCCGACTCGATCATCGAGAAAGCGGTCGAGGATCGGGCGATCGAGCAGGTTGCGAACGTTGCAACCATCCCCGGCATCGTGCGCGCCTCTCTCGCCATGCCCGACATCCATTGGGGTTACGGATTCCCGATCGGCGGCGTTGCCGCGACCGACGCCGACGGAGACGGCGCGATATCCCCGGGGGGTGTCGGCTTCGACATCGGATGTGGAGTGCGGCTGATCCGAAGCGACCTCGACTGGAAAGAGGTGAAGCCGCGGATCCGCGATGTGGTGAACATGCTCTCGAAACGCGTCCCGCGCGGCGTCGGCGGGAAGGGCCGGATGAAGCTCGATGCGTCGGGCCTTCAAGCGACACTCGCCGACGGAGTGCTTGCGCCTCTGGCCGCAGGGGTCGGGTGGGAGGAAGACGCCGAGCTATCCGAGGACGAAGGCCGCCTGCCCGGCGCCCGGCCCGAGCTCATCTCCGAGCGCGCCAAGGAACGCGGCGCACCCCAGCTTGGCAGCCTGGGTGCGGGCAACCACTTCCTCGAGGTGCAGGTCGTGGACGAGATCCGCGACCAGGCCGCGGCCGATGCGATGCAACTCTTCGAGGGTCAGGTCTGCGTGATGATCCATTCGGGGAGCCGCGGGATCGGACACCAGACCTGCCAGGATTACGTCCGGGATCTCGATCGCATCATGCCCGAGCTCGGCATCGACGTTCCGGACAGACAACTTGCATGCGCACCGATCGCGCACGAGCTCGCACAGCGGTACCTCGGGGCCATGGACGCGGCC
>Ga0299913_10002884_pt1 | contig 13824 bp, 13 predicted proteins | sample RVTome_9_FD_201360 | JGI IMG/M metagenome (GOLD analysis project Ga0299913, IMG submission 201360) | Soil microbial communities from uranium-contaminated site in the Upper Colorado River Basin, Wyoming, United States - RVT155D38 (version 2) ... | reverse complement strand
GCGCGGACGATCGCGTCGAGCTCGGCGTGCCGCCAGCCCAGCAGCGGCCGCAGGATTCGCGCATAGACGGCGCGGACGCCGCTGAGGCCGGCGACGCCGGCGCCGCGGTTGAGGCGCATCAGCAGCGTCTCGGCCTGGTCGTCGGCATGGTGGGCGGTCGCCAGCCAGTCGAGCTCCCGCGCGCGCCTCCAGTCCTCGAGCAAGGCGTAGCGCGCGCGCCGGGCGGCGGATTGCAGGCTGCCGGCGATCGGTCCGGCCGGGCGCAGCGTCGCATGCGGCACGCCGAGTCGGTCGCACAGGGCGGCGACGAGGCGGGCCTCGTCGGCGCTTTCGGGCCGCAGGCCGTGATCGACGGTGGCCGCCTCGGCCGCGCCGGGCAAGGCGGCGGCGGCGAGCAGCAGCAGCGCGACGCTGTCGGGCCCGCCCGAAACGGCGAGCCCGATCCGGCCCGGGGAGCCGCCGGCGAGCGATTCGAGGTCGGCCGCGAATCGGGCGGCGCGATCGGGTGACGGAGCGCAATCCACGGGCCTTCATAGCCGCTCCGGGCGGCTCGCGAACAGCCGAAGCCGGTCGGGCTTCGTGCGCTCGGCCCGCGGCTGCGCAAGGGCGACGGCCCGCTCCTCTCAACTTGAAACCAAGAAACAGCGTACAAATCATTGGCCTCGTCATTAGCACCTTTCATCCCCTGCCTTTATCATGATAGTAAATGACCGTCGCTCCTCGGCCGGACCCCGAGTCGGGAGAAGAAGATGGATCAGGCATACCGGATCACGTTCGAAGTCGATGGTGATCGACTCACCCTCAAGGCCGTGCGCAAGCTGACCATGCGGGTGCCCCCGGACGACCGAAGCGCTCGATCGGGCGACGACATGCCGGGGCGATTCATCGAGTTGCGGGGCGGCAAGGGCGAACCGCTCTACCGGCGCGAGGTCGGCAACCTCATCGCGCGGCACATCGAGTTCCCGACCGGCGACCCGGCGCAGCCGTTCGGCCGCGGACCCGCGCCGGGCCGTTCGCGGCTGGTCTCGGTGCTGGTGCCGGCCGAGCCGGACGGCCGATCGGTCGCGGTCGTCGAATCGAGGCTGCGGGCCGAGCGCGCCGGGCGGAAGCGGGCCGCGAGGCGGCGGGATCTGATCAGCGTCGATCTTCCTCGGGACGGGGAGAAGAACGATGGGCGTCGCTGACGGGACCGTTCTCGGCATCACCAAGATACGCGACGCCGGGACGCCGGCGACGCGGTGGAATCTCGTCATCGTCTCGGACGGCTACCAGGCCGGCGCCATGGCGCAGTTCGCCGCCGATGCCGAGGACGTCACCGCCCGCCTGTTCCAGGAGCCGCCGTTCGACCGGCCCGAGCTCGCCTGCGCGATCAACGTCTACCGCCTCGACGTCACCTCGACCGATTCCGGCGCCGACAAGCCCAATTGCTCCGACGGCGGCGGCACCGGAGCGACCGCGGACACCTATTTCGATTCGACCTTCTGCGCCAACGGCGACGACCAGCGGCTGCTCTATGGCGACGACGCGCTCGCCCAGGCCACGGTCGAGGACTGGATACCCGAATGGCACCAGATCCTGGTGCTGGTGAACGACCCGGAGCGCGGCGGCGGCGGCGGCGCGGTCGGCTTCTTCAGCAACGGCGGCGGCGACTGGCGCGAAGTCGCGATCCACGAGATGGGCCATTCCGCCTTCGGGCTGGCCGACGAATATGATTATGGCGGCCCCGACAACTGGCCGGGAGGAGAGCCGCCCGAGCCGAACGTCACCGCCGAGCCCGATCCGGCGGCCGTCAAATGGTCGGCCCTCGTCACCGCCGGGGCCGATGCCCCGACGCGGGAAAACCCGGATTGCACGACGACCGATCCGGGACCGAGCCCGGTGCCGGCCGGGACCGTCGGCACCTTCGAAGGCGCCGCCTACAGCCATTGCGGCGCCTACCGGCCGGTCTGGAACTGCATGATGCGCGATACGGGCGCTTCGTTCTGCCCGGTCTGCGCCGATCGCATCCTGGCCGTGATGGCGCCGTTCGCGCAGCCGGCTCCGGACGGCGACGTCCAGCTGATGACGCCGACGGTGAACTTCAACGACGTGCCGACCGGCCTGTCGGTCGTGCGCGCGGCGCGGTTCGACGTCAGCAGCTGCCTCCCGGTCACCTTCCAGGCGATCACCGCGCCCGCCGCGCCTTTCTCGCTGGAAAGCGCCGCCGTCACCGTCGCTTCGCCGGCCGGCCCGTCGCCGTGGCGCGCCTATTTCTGGTTCCGCTTCGATGCCGGGGCGGCCGGGCCGGTCGCCTCGCAGCAGGTGACGTTGCGCTGCCTCGAGACCGGCGAGGATTTCCTCGTCACCCTCGACGGCGACGTCGTGCCGCGGCCGACGGTCGCGACCCAGCTCGTGTTCGACCAGTCCGGCAGCATGCTCGATCATACCGACGAGGGCCGTACCAAGGAGCAGGTGCTCCGCGATGCGGCGCTGGTGTTCACCGACCTGCTGTGGGACGACAACGGCATCGGCATCAACGCCTACGATCACGATCCCCATCCGATCCTGGACGTGCAGCCGGCCGGCGCCCCCGGCACGGGCGGCGGGCGCGACGACGCGGTGGCCGCGATCGGCGACTTCAGCGCCAACCCCGACGGCCTGACCGCGATCGGCGACGGCATCGAGCTCGCCAAGGCCAGGCTCGACGATGCTCCGGGAACGTGGGACCACAAGGCGATGATCGTGCTCACCGACGGCATCGAGACCGCCGAGAAGCGCATCGACCAGGTCGCCGACGGAGTGGTCAACGAAAAGGTCTTCGCGATCGGCATGGGCACGGCCGAGCAGATCCGGCCGGCGGCGCTCAGCGCCCTGACCAACGGCACCGGCGGCTATCTGCTGATGACCGGCAATCTCTCGGTCGACGAAACCTTCCTGCTCGAGAAATATTACATCCAGATCCTGGCCGGGGTGAACAACAACGAGCTGGTGCTCGATCCCGAGGGGTGGGCGAAGCCCGGCGTCATCGACCGGATCCCGTTCGACGTGACCGATTCGGACGTCGAGATCACGGCGATGGTGCTCGGCCGCCCCGCCTTCTACCTCACCATGGCGCTGGAAGCGCCCGACGGCGCCACCGTCGCGCTCGGCAACCCGTCGCTGACCGGCCGCTCGACGCCGCGATCGCTGTACATGCGGGCGGGGCTGCCGCTGCTCGCCGGCGGCGCGCCGGCGCACGGCGGACGCTGGCATTTGCTGCTGACCATCCATCCCGAATTCTGGAAGCGCCTCTCCCACCGCGACGACGCCAAGCTTCCGCAAGGCGGGCCCGGGATACGCTATTGCGCCAGCGTCGCCGCTTATTCGAACCTGCGCATGGCGGCGGCCGTCCACCAGAGCAGCCTCGAACCGGGCGCCACGCTCACGGCGCGCGCCCTGCTCACCGAATATGGCGCGCCGTTCAAGGGCCAGGCGTCGGTCGCGGCCGAGCTGATCCGTCCCGACGGCTATCAGAGCCTGCTGAACCTCCATCCGGTGAGCGGCGAGCCCGGCGCGTTCCAGGCCTCGCGGACCGCCGCCCAGAGCGGGATCTACCGCTTCCGCATCCTCGCCAGCGGCCGCACCAGCCGCGAGCAGCGCTTCACGCGCGAAGCGATCCGGACCGCCGCCGTTTGGCATGGCGGCGACCGGCCGACGACCGGCGGCGGCACGCCGGACGGGCCCGACTGGTGCGCCATCCTCGAATGCCTGATCGGGCGCGACACGATTGGCGACGAGCTCGCCAGGAAGCTGCGCGAGAACGGATTCGACATCGCCCACCTGCGGGCGTGCCTGGGCCGGCTCTGCCGCGATCGGCGCGGCGGCGGGACGGACGAGCGCGACAGGCTCGCGGTGGATTTGCGCCGCTTCCTCGCGGTCCTCGAAGGTACGGCGAAGCGCTGACCGGTCCGGTCAGTTCGAATTGCCGCAGCGCGCGTCGGTGCGGGCCTGGGGCAGGCGCTGGCGGATGAAGTCGCGCATGTTGGGATAGACTTCCTGGAGCTCGTCATAGACCCGGCACGCCTCGGGGCGGCGGTTGAGGCGGGTCAGCGCCTGGCCGAGGAAATAGAGGCTGTCGGCGGCGCGCTCGCCGCGCGGATTGTCCTGATAATTGGCGAGGAAGATGCGGGCCGCGGTCGCCGGCTTGTCGTCGTCGAGATAGGCGCGGCCCTCGAGGTTGCGCGCCCAGCTCGCCCAGCGGCTGTTGGGGTGGCGGGTCGCGACCGCGTTCAGCGCCTGCTGCGCCTCGGCGTGGCGGCCGGCGTTCCACAGCCGGTAGCCGGCATTGTAGGCCGCCTCGGCCGGATCGCCGGCGGGCGCGTCGGCGGCGGGCGGGTCGGCGGCGGCCGGCGTCTCGGCGGCCGGCGGCGACGGCTGCGCCGCGCGCGGCGGCTGCTCGAGCCGGTCCAGGCGGGCGCCGAGGTCGGTGCGGATCTGCGCGATCTGGTCCTCGAGCTGGCGGGTGCGGAAGCCCTGCTCCTCGACCTGTCCGGTCAGCGTGCGCAGCTGGGCCTCGAGCGCGTCGACGCGAGCGGCCAGGCTCGCCAGCGCGTCGCCGGAGACGCCCGGGCGCGCGGCCTGCTCCTCGCGGGCGATCTCGGGCTCGACGAATTGCGCCCGGCCGCCGGGGAAGACGCGGCGCTGCACGGCGCGCAGCTCCTGCTCGAGCCGGTCGACGCGGCGCTCGACGCTGTCGGTGCGCTGGGCGGGCGCGCTCGCCGGCATGCCGGCGATCAGAATCAGGGCAAGAAGACGAAAACGCATGACACTCCCCCGCACATCCGCTGTTCCAGGACGCATGATATTGGACGCGCGCGGCTGTCGCCAGCCTTAAGCGGCCGCTTTATTGCGGCGGAATCGGCGTCGGCGCCGGCAGCGGCGGCGACACGCCCCGGCTTTGGCCGCCCTGCAGCCGCGCCGCGAGATCCTCCGGCCTCAGGCTGACGTCGGAGACGGTGCGCTCGACCGGCTCGATCGGCCCGAGGTCGCGGCCGCCGACCGTGACCCGCAGCACCTGCGGCCGCCCGGTGCGCAGCACCGGCCGCTGCGCCGTCGGCGGCAGGTCGAAGCGCTGGCCGGCGGTGAGAATGCCCTGGAACAGCGCCGCGCCGCCGCCCGCCTCGCCGATCCGCAGCCAGACCTCGTCGGTGGCGACGAGCGTGACCGGCTGGCCGGCGAGCGCCTGCGGCGGCGGCTGCGGCCGGGGCTGCGGGCGCGGGCCCGCCGCCGGCGCGTCGGCCGGCGGCGACGACTCGGCGACCGCGGCCGGCTCCTGCGGTCGGTCGAGCGAGCTGCGCCAGATCAGATAGCCGACGACGAGGACGATGGCGATCAATCCGGCGACGATGGCGAGCGAGCGCGGCGGCACCCGCGCCGGGTCGGCCGGCTCGTAATATTCGGGCGCCGGGGCGCGGCTGCGGGTCGTGCCCAGCTGCTCGCGCAGCTCGCGGCCGAGCTCGGCGCCGTCGAGCCCGATCGCGTTGGCGTAGGAGCGCACGAAGCCGATGCAATAGGTCGGCGCCGGCAGCGCGTCCCACTGCTCGTGCTCGATATGGTTGAGGTGGCGGATCGGGATGCGGGTCTGGCTCGCCACGTCCTCGACGCTGAGGCCCTTGGCCTCGCGCGCCTGCTGCAGCCGCTCGCCGATGCTGAGCGGCCGGAACTCGTCGCCCTGAGCCTCTTCCGCCATCAAGCGATCCCGTCTCCCGTTCGAATGCCCGCCGCCGGCTTCTTGTTCAAAGTCGGGGTCGGCTTGTCAACCGGCGCGCCCGGCCGGAGCTGCCGCCGGCTCAGGCCAGGACCACGCCCTGGCGCTCGGCCCATCCGGACAGCGCCGCGCGCATGTCCGGCGGCGGCGCGTCGAGCAGCCGGTCGAGGCCGGCGGTCGCGGCGGCGCGGTCGAGCGAGCGCACCATCGCCTTGACCGGGCCGACCGCGGCCGGCGTGATCGACAGCCTGGTGACGCCGATTCCGACCAGCGCCATCGCCTCGAGCGTGCGCCCGCCCATCTCGCCGCAGACCGCGACCGGCACGCCGGCGGCGTCGGCGGCACGCACCACCCGCCGCAAATAGCGCAGGATCGCCGGCGACAGCCAGTCGTAGCGCTCGGCGAGCAGCGGGTTCGAACGGTCGGCGGCGAACAGGAACTGGGTGAGGTCGTTGGTGCCGATCGACATGAAGTCGAGCCGCGGCAGCATGACGTCGAGCATCTCGGCGAGCGCCGGCACTTCGAGCATGGCGCCGTAGCGGACGTTGGTCGGCAGCCGCTTGCGGCGGGCGGCGAGCCAGGCGCGCTGCTCCTCGACCAGCTGCCTGGCCTTGTCGAACTCCCACGGCTCCGAGACCATCGGGAACATGACGTCGAGGTCGCGGCCGGCCGCCGCCTCGAGGAGCGCACGTGCCTGTGCCTTCATCAGTGTGTCCCGGTCGAGCGCCAGCCGCAGCGCCCGCCAGCCCATCGCCGGATTCTCCTCGCCGTTGGCGGAGGTGTGCAGATAGGGGAGCTGCTTGTCCCCGCCGACGTCGACGGTGCGGAAGATGACGGGCTTGTCGCCGGCCGCGTCGAGCACCGCGCGGTAGAGCCGGGTCTGGCTCTCGCGGCGCGGCAGCGTCGCCGAGACGAGGAACTGGAACTCGGTGCGGAACAGGCCGATGCCGTCGGCGCCGGTCAGCGCCAGCGCCGCGACGTCGTCGCGCAGGCCGGCATTGACCATCAGCGAGATGCGCGTGCCGTCCTTCGTCACCGGCGGCAGGTCGCGGTCGGCGGCATATTCCGCGCGCCGCTTCTGGCTGGCCGCGAGCTTGGTCTCGAACGCCTCGCGCACCGCCGGCGTCGGCCGCGCGAAGGCGCAGGCGGCGGCGCCGTCGAGCAGCACGAGGTCGCCCTCGGCGACCTGCCGGCGCACGTCGCGGCAGCGGCCGACCATCGGCACGCCCATCGCCCGCGCGACGATGGTGACGTGGGCGGTCAGCGACCCTTCCTCGAGGATCACCCCCTTGAGCCGGCGCCGGTCATATTCGAGCAGCTCGGCCGGGCCGAGGTTGCGCGCGATCAGGATCGCGTCGTGCGGGAGGCCGGTCTGGGCGGCGGTGCCGAGCTGGCCGGAGACGATCCTCAGCAGCCGGTTCGACAGGTCGTCCAGGTCGTGCATCCGGTCCTGCAGCAGCGGGTCGTCGATCTGTCGCATCCGCGTCTGCATGCGCTGCCGGACCCGCTCGATCGCCGCCTCGGCGGTGAGGCCGGAATCGATCGCCTCGTTGATCCGCCGCGACCAGCCTTCGTCATAGGCGAACATCTTGTAGGTCTCGAGCACCTCCTGATGCTCGCCGACGGTGCCGAACTCGGCCTGGCCCATCATCGCGTCGATCTGCTCGCGCATCCGGGCGAAGGCGGCGTAGACGCGGTGGCGCTCGGCTTCGACATCCTCGGCTACCGTATGCTCGATCAGCACCCGCGGCTGATGGTACACCGCATGGCCCCTCGCCATGCCGACGACCAGCCGCTGGCCGGCGAGCCGGGTCATGCCGGCGTCGCGATTCTCGGCCGTCGCCGCCTGCGACCGGTCGGCCAGGCCGGCATTGGCGATCAGCTCGGACAGCACCATCGCCACCGTCTGCAGCGCCTCGATCTCGATCTCGTCATAGGCGCGCGGATCGGCATGCTGCACCGCCAGCACGCCGATCGCCCGTTCCTTGCGCACGATCGGCACCCCGGCGAAACTGTGGAACAGCTCCTCGCCGGTTTCCGGCCGGTAGGCGAATTCCGGGTGGCTTGCCGCCTCGGCGAGATTGAGCACCGCCACGTCCTTGGCGATCGTCCCGACCAGGCCCTCGCCGGGCGCGAGCTTGGTGACGTGGACGGCCTGCTGCTTGAGCCCGACGGTGGCGAACAGCTCGAGCGCGCCGTCGCGCAGCAGGTAGATCGAGCATACCTCGCTCGTCATCGCCTCGGCGATGATCTTCACCACCTTGTTCAGCTTGGCCTGCGCGCTCGCCTTCGAGGCCATCACGTCGTGAAGGCCGGTCAGGATCTCCCGGGCGGACGCAGCGGAGGCGGTCGGCATGGTCGAGCGCTACCAGAAAGGCCGCCGCCTTTCCAATGGCCGCGCTCGGCGCGCTCGCCGGCCGCCCGGAGCCTGCCGTCGTTCGCCAGCACGTCGGAGCGCGGGGCTGGCGGAACGGCCGGCGCCCCGACTGGAGCCGCTAGCCTTCCGCCGACCGCCGCTCGAGCGCGTGGGCGGCCTCGTCGACGAGCTGGCGCAGGATGCCGGCGACCGACTGCTCCGCCTTGACCATGCCGACCGACTGGCCGGCCATCACCGAGCCGGTCTCGACGTCGCCCTCGATCACCGCGCGGCGCAGCGCGCCGGCCCAGTAATGCTCGATCTGGAGCTGCGCCTCGGCCATCTCGACCTCGCCGCGGTCGAGCAGGTCCGCTACCTCGCGCTGCTTGGCGGCGAAGCTCTCCATCTCGCGGTTCTTCAGCGCCCGCACCGGGATCACCGGCAGCCGAGGGTCGATCTGGATGCTCGTCACCGCGTCGCGCGCCGAGGCGCGGATGAAGGCCTTCTTGAAGTTGGCGTGGGCGATGCATTCGTGCGCGCACACGAACCGGGTGCCGAGCTGGACGCCGGCCGCGCCCATCTCGAGATAGCCGGCGATGAGGCCGCCATGGCCGATGCCGCCGGCGACGAAGATCGGCAGCTCGGCGCTGAGCGGCGGCAGGATCTCCTGCGCCAGCACCGAGGTCGAGACCGGCCCGATATGGCCGCCCGCCTCCATCCCCTCGATGACGAGCGCGTCGACGCCGGAGCGGATCAGCTTCTTCGCCAGCGCCAGCGCCGGCGCGAAGCAGATCAGCTTCGCCCCGAAGCCCTTGATGCGCTCGATCGCCCCGCCCGGCGGCAGGCCGCCGGCGAGGACGACGTGGCCGATCCCATGCCGGGCACAGACGTCGACCAGCCCGGAGAGCTGCGGGTGCATGGTGATCAGGTTGACGCCGAACGGCCGCTCGGTGCGCTTCTTCGTCTCCGCGATCTCGGTGTCGAGCAGGTCGGGGGTCATCGCGCCGCAGGCGATCACGCCGAACGCGCCGGCGTTGGACAGGGCGGAGACGAGGTGGCGCTCCGAGATCCAGCTCATCGCCCCGCCCATGATCGCGACCTCGCAGCCGAGGAAGTCGGCGCCGCGCGCCATCAGCCGCCGGAGGCGGTCGTGGCCGGTGTCGTCGGGCCAGGCGAAGCCGCTCGTCCCTGCCGTGGAGCCGCTCATGCCTCGTCCTGCGCATCGAGGCCGTAGGCGGTGTGGAGGACGCGCACGGCGAGCTCGGTATAGTCCTCGGGCACCAGCACCGACACCTTGATCTCGCTGGCGGCGATCGCGAGCACGTCGATCCGGCGCTCGGCGAGCGTGCGGAACATCCGCGCGGCGAGCTCGGGGTCGCTGCGGATGCCGACGCCGACGATGCTGACCTTGCATACCGCGCTGTCGGTCAGCAGCTCGGCATAGCCGATCTCCTCCCGCCGCGCGGCGAGCGTGTCGGCGGCGAGCGCGAGCGACGCGCGCGGCACCGTGAAGGTGATGTCGGCCTGCGCGCCGGCGCGGGCGACGCTCTCGGCGATCATGTCGAAATTGACCCCCGCCTCGGCCAGCGGCGAGAAGATGGCGGCGGCCGCGCCGGGGCGGTCGGGCACCCCGGTCAGCGTGACCCGCGCCTCGTTCTTGTCGTAGGCGATGCCGGTGATGAGCTGCCGTTCCATGGAAAAGTCCCTAAGCTGGTCCTCGCCGACGATCAAAGTGCCGGGCCGGTCCTCGAACGAGGACAGCACGCGCAGCGGCAGCTGGTGGCGCATGGCGAGGCCGACCGAGCGGGCCTGCAGCACCTTGGCGCCGACGCCGGCGAGCTCCAGCATCTCCTCATAGGTGACGAGCGCGAGCTTGCGCGCCCGCGGCACGATCCTGGGATCGGTCGTGTAGACGCCGTCGACGTCGGTATAGATGTCGCAGCGATCGGCGTTCATCGCCGCCGCCAGCGCCACCGCCGACGTGTCGGAGCCGCCGCGGCCGAGCGTGGCGAGGCTGCCGTCGGCCGCCACGCCCTGGAAGCCGGGGATGATGGCGATGCCGCCGCGGTCGAAGACGCGCTCGAGCACGTCGACGTCGATCCCGTCGATCAGGGCGGCGGCGTGGCCGCTGGCGCGGATCGGCAGCTGCCAGCCCATGTAGGAGCGGGCGTTCAGGCCCATCCCCTGCAGCGTGATCGCGAGCAGCCCGCTCGTCACCTGCTCGCCGGAGGCGACGACGACGTCATATTCGCGCGGGTCGTGGCGCGAGGCGGCCTCGCGGCAGAGCTGGACCAGCCGGTCGGTCTCGCCCGCCATCGCCGAGACCACCACCGCCACCCGGTGCCCCGCCTCCGCCTCGCGCCGCACCAGCCCGGCGACGTGGCGGATGCGCTCGATCCCCGCCATCGAGGTGCCGCCGAACTTCATCACGATGCGAGGCATGGGGAAACTGTGCTCCGGGGAAGACCGTCATGCCGGCGAAGGCCGGCATCTCTTTTCCTTTGCCGCCCGGAAGTGCAAGGGAGATTCCGGCTTTCGCCGGAATGACGGAGTGCAAGCGTGGCGCCTGGGCAGACGACGATCGATCCGAGGGAGGCCGCCCATTTCGGCAGGCTGGCCGCCGACTGGTGGGACCCGGACGGATCGTCGGCGATGCTGCACCGGCTCAATCCGGTGCGGCTCGAATATATCCGCGAGCAGATCGACCATCGCTGGCAGCTCGACGAGCATGATCTGAAGCCGCTGCGGGGCAGGCGCGCCGCCGACGTCGGCTGCGGCGCCGGGCTGCTCGCCGAGCCGCTCGCCCGGCTCGGCGCGGCGGTGACCGCCGTCGACGCCGCCGGGGAGACCATCGCGGCGGCGCGGCGCCACGCCGCCGGCCAGGGGCTGGAGATCGACTATCGGGTCGGCGGCGTCGAGGCGCTGGACGGCCGCTACGATCTGGTCGCGTCGCTCGAGGTGGTCGAGCACGTCGCCGACGTCCGCGCCTTCGTTCAGGCGCTCGCCGATGCGCTCGCCGAAGGCGGGCTGCTGATTCTGTCCACGCCGAACCGCACCTGGTGGTCGCGGCTGGTCATGATCGGCATCGGCGAGGGGACCGGGGCGATTCCGCGCGGCACCCACGACTGGAACAGGTTTCTCACCCCCGACGAGCTGTGCGCGCTGCTCGGCGACGCCGGCCTCGAGGCGCTCGACGTCACCGGGCTCGGCTGGTCGCCGGCGCGCGGCTTCGCGCTTGGCGACGACACGTCGCTCGACTATCTCGTCACCGCCCGCCGCGCCTGAGGGCCGGATCGCGGCCGCCCCGCGGCCGGGACGGGCGGTCGCCGGATGCCGCGCCCGTCCGGCTGCCGGTGGACGTCGCGGCCCGCGATTTTGTGCGCGCCTTCGCCCGCCAAAGCGATTAAGGCCGGGGCGGCGGCGGCGAACGCGGCGCGAGGAGGAACGACGATGGCGAAGGGCCAGAAACGGTCGAACAAGGAAGTGCGCAAGCCCAAGGCGGAGAAACCGAAGAAGAACGCCTCCAACCCCTCCACCAAGGGCATGGTCGCCGACATCAAGCGCTGAGGCCGGACGGCTCGGCCCGCGCGCGCCGCCGGCATCGGAGCTCATCCGTTCCGCGCCGCCTCAGCGCGGGTCGGGCGCGGGCGGGGGTCGGACGGCGCCGAGCAGCGGACGCGGACGAGCTCGGTGCCGTCGCCCGAGATCGTCAGCCGCGCGCGGTCCTCGGAGAGGCGCAGCTGCCGCACCGCGCTCCAGCTTTCCCCCTCGCCCTGAAAATCGGCGGCGACATGGATGGCGCGTGGGCCGTCGATAGTGACGCCGCGCACGACGGCTGCGCTCTCGTGGAAGCGAAGCTCGCCGCGGCGAGGCTCGCCCCGGATCGCGCGGCCGGCGCCGGCGCGGGATGGACTTTTCCGTGCGCAAGAGCATGTTGGAGCCGGGCGCGGCGGCGCGGCGTCGAAGCGGGAGGATGGCGATGGTGCAATTGTTCGTGCCGATGGCGGCGTTCATCTTCATGGCGGTGGTGGTGAGCCTGGTCACGCGGCTGATCGCGACCGGAATGCTCAACCGCACGATCCGCGAGGCGATGCGCACCGACGCCGGCAGCGTGCCGCTGCTGGTCGAACGGCTCGAGCGGCATGCGCCCTGGGGCGACGCGCTGCTCGGCTGGATCTTCCTCGCGCTCGCGGTGGCGATGGCGCTGCTCGGCGTCACCGAGGACGATCCGGAGCGCCGCACCGAGACGCTTCGCGCCACCATCGTTCCGGTGGTGGTCGGGGTGGCGGTGCTGGCCTATGCCCGGTTCAGCGCCCGCGCCGCGCCGAAGGGCTAGCGGGCTGGGCCGGAAGCGCCCCGCTCATCCGGAGGCGCTCGATCGGGAAGGAGGGAGACGCGTGCCGAAGAAGCGACCGCCGGGCGAGGCGGAAAGGATGCGCCGCAAGGCGCTCGCGCGATGGGAGAATGAAGGCGGCGCCGACCGCTGCGGCTCGCAGGTTCCGGGCGTGGCCAAGGATTGCGGGGACAAAGCGGCGGAGCCCGGCGAGCCGGACGGGCCGGACGAGCCGGCGAACGACGCCTAGCATCCCGGATTCTCCGCGCCCCGGGCCATCACAGCGGTTCGGCGCAGCCGGTGCGGCGCTCGCCGCCGACCAGCAGCTCGACCGCGATCGGATAGCGTTTGTCGGACATGCCGTCGGAACAGCCGGGCCGCGGCCGCGTGCTGAGCTCGAAGCGGCGATTCTCGAGCGCGCCGGACCAGATCCCGCCGCCGCCCGGCCGCGGCGCATGGCGGGTCCAGACGCGGGTGCCGTCCAGGTCGTCCGGATGCGAGTAAGTGACGCAGCGGCCCTCGATCCTGGCGCCCCAGAAGGGCTCGGTGCCGACCGCCCGCAGCGGCGTCGCGTCGAGCCGCGCGCCGTCCTGCAGGAGGCAGGCGCTGAGCGCGCCGGCGGGCGGCCGCGCTTCCGGCGGGGGCGCAGGGGGGCGCTCGCGGCAGGCGGCGGCGAAGGCGCGGGCGAGATCGTCCGGCGGCGCCGGGTGCGGGCCGCTGTTCTGGGCGCCGTAGTTGACGCCGATCGGCCCGGCGACGAGCGCGGCGAGGTTGGCGGGGACGGCGCCGGTGCCGCTGACGCCGCCGCGCTGGCGGTCGCCGGTCGGGTCGGCGACCAGCGCGTGCGCCTCGCCGCCGCTCCCGAACGACAGCCGCTCCTCGCTGCCGATCGGCCGGAAGCCGGGGACGTTGACCAGCAGCTCGTCGCGCCGCGAGGGGCAGAAGAGCCGGAGCGACGCCTCGCCGGACGGCGCGACCAGGGCGAGCGCGACGCCCTCGCCGCTCGACGCCAGGTCCCAGCGCGCGGCCGCTTGCGGCCGGGCGGCGGGCGCCGCCGGCGCGCCGGCCGGGGCGGGCGGCTCGGACGGCGCATCCTCCCCGCTCCCGCAGGCGCCCGCCAGCAAGGCGGCGGCGATGAGAGAGCTGAAGCGGGCGATGGCTTCTCTCCTTCCGCCGGCGCTTCTACGCCGCCGCGCGGCGGACGGGAAGTTGACGAAGCCTCACGAGTCCCGGCTCCCCCGGGCCGTAAGAACTTTCGACGGCGGCGGCGAATCGGCAGGCGGTTCCATGCGCCGGAGTACGTCGGCGAGCCCTGCCAGGTTGGAAGCGTCGCCTTCCCGGAATCGCAGGTCGGCGAGACCCGCTTCGGCCGCGCGCGGGGGTTGCCGGCGGCGACCAGGTCCGCGCCTC
>Ga0299913_10002883_pt1 | contig 13828 bp, 12 predicted proteins | sample RVTome_9_FD_201360 | JGI IMG/M metagenome (GOLD analysis project Ga0299913, IMG submission 201360) | Soil microbial communities from uranium-contaminated site in the Upper Colorado River Basin, Wyoming, United States - RVT155D38 (version 2) ... | reverse complement strand
GAAGCGCTGTCGGTCTATCCCCGGGCCGGAGGACAGAAGGAGGAAGAAGGCGAGCCCGGCGACCACCAGCCATGTCGCATTGATCCCGATACGGATCGTGCGAAGCAGGAAGTCGACGTAGTGCTGCGCTGTCTGGGCCACGCGCTCATTGTGAGCCCCGAACGGGCAACGTTCAACGCCGTCGACTGCCCTTCCTCTCTAGTCCTAAAGGACTAGTCACCTCGTGCCGATGGACCTACCAGATAGTGCTCCACGAACAGGCAAACCTGCGGCGACGCAGGGACGCAAAGCCAGGGACCTCGCGTAGCGAGGCAGCCCAGCTGCCGAAAGGAGAACCGAATGAAGAATCTCAAGTCGATCGCGGGCGCGGTCGCTTTCATGGTTCTGTGGGCGGGAGCCGCGATCGCCATGCCCACCACCTTCTTCGCAGACGACGGGTCCACGTCCGCCGTTTCGGATCCGCTCGTCGAGGAAGAGCTCGAGGCCATCGACGTCGAGGACGACCAAGGTGAGACCGAAGAGGTCGAGGTTCCCGATGAGAACGAGGACGGCGATGTGGGTGATGCCGAGCATCCCGAGAACCACGGGAAGGCCGTCTCCACCGCTGCTCACTGTGATCTGAAGGGACGAGCGAAGGGCGCGCTGGTGAGCTCTGTTGCTCGGGACAAGAGCGCGACTGCGGAGAGCGCGCAGGCCGCTTGCGATGCGGCTATGGCCGAGGCCGAGAGCGCGGCTCCCTCCGCGGCCGGAAAGCCGTCAAAGCCCGACAAGGCCTCCGCGGGGCCCGATCGCGGCCCCAAGGAGAAAGCCCCGAAACCATCCGACGGTGAGACAGTCACGACGGACGAGCCGTCCTCGGAGGTCGAGGAAACGCCTGTGGAATCGGGGACTCCGGCTGACTCCGGCCCGCCGTCCGACAAGGGTGGGAGCAAGAAGCCCTAGATCCGACGAAGGCACGATCTAAGGAGGCTCGGGCGCGGATCCGAGCCTCCTCTTCGCGTGCGCGAGCCGACCGATCTGCGTTCCGCACTTCGATTACTCTTTCCGCGCGGCTGGGGGGCCGAAGAGTTGCCGTGCGGAGAGGAGGATCCGTGGGGGTCATCGAGGCCGGACCTGCCGAGGACAGAGCCGCCGCCGGGCCACCCGACCTTCGCGGCGAGTGGCGGTTCTTCCGGTCGCAGACGAATGCAAAGGTCATAGCCGGCGCGCTTGCGGTCGCGCTCGCCGTCCGCATCCCTTTGGGGGGGTGGCGGTGGTGGGATCTCGCCGTCGTAGGTGGTTTTATCGCTCTCCAGCCATTCATCGAGTGGATGATCCACGTGTTCATCCTGCACTGGAGGCCGAAGGAGCTGTTCGGGCGCAAGATCGATCCGCTCGTGTCGCGTAAGCATCGTGCTCACCACAAGGACCCACGCAAGACGGAGTGGATCTTCATCCCGTTTCCGGTGCTGGTGCAGCTGATCCCGATCAGCGTCGTTCTGTATCTCCTGATCATGCCCACCGTCCGGCTCGCCCTCACGACGATGGTCACCGGGCTCTCGATCCTGTTCGTATACGAGTGGACCCACTACTTGATCCATTCGCGTTATAAGCCTCGATCAACCCTGTATCGCTACATATGGCGGGCACACCGGCTGCATCACTTCAAGAACGAGAAGTACTGGTTCGGGGTGACGATGCACGCCGGCGACCACGTCCTCGGTACCTTCCCGGACAAGGACGCGGTCGAGACCTCTCCTACCTGCAAGACCCTGGGGATCGCCGAACAGGTGTGACGCGCTGCGCTCCGGGTATCGGTCCGCAAGAGGGATCGAACCGGGAGAACAACTATGAGATGGCGCCGTCGGCGCAGGAGCGGAGACCTGATTGATCGCCGCGGCGCGGGCCCCTCCGGTGGGCGCGGGATGGCGGGGTTGCCGATCGCGCGCATGGGGCTTCCCGGCCTGCTGATCCTGGGCTTGATGATCTTCCTCGGCGGCAATCTCTTCGATGGGGGAGGCGGCGCCGGCTCGATCCTCGAGCAGCTGGAGGGAGCACAGGGCGATGCCGGCGCGGATCCCTTGCCGCGCGCGGCTGACCCCGACGCCAAACTCGTCGACTTCGTCGACTATGTCGTCGTAGACGTTCAGGATTTCTGGGAAGACACCTTCCGCCAGTCCGATAGACGCTATGAGCGAGCCGAGTTGGTCTTGTTCGAGGCCGCGACCCAATCGGGCTGTGGCGGCGCGACCGAGCAGATCGGGCCGCATTACTGTCCGCCCGATCAGCGGATCTACGTGGATCTCGATTTCTTCCGCGATCTGCGCAACAACTACGCCGCGCCGGGAGACTTCGCGCAGGCGAATGTCATCGCGCACGAGGTCGCTCACCACGTTCAGAACCTCCTGGATCTCGACGATCGGGTTCAGAACGCGGGTTCCGAGCAGCGGAACGAGATGTCGATCCGCCTGGAGCTTCAGGCGGACTGCCTCGCAGGCGTCTGGGCTTTCACGGTGTTCGAACGCAACGACCTGGAAGAGGGCGATCTGGAGGAGGGACTCGACGCGGCAGCCGCGGTTGGTGACGATCGCCTCCAGAAACAGGCGACCGGGCGGGTGAACACCGAGACGTGGACCCACGGTTCGTCCGAGCAACGGATGCGCTGGTTCCGTACCGGGTTCGAAGACGGGGACCCGAACGCGTGCGACACATTCTCCGCAGGCGCCCTCTGACCAGCGGTCTTCCCAGATGAGGAAGGGTGGCGCGATGCGCACTGCCGTGGTCGGTCACGTCGAATGGGTGACGTTCATGCAGGTTCCCGGCGTGCCAGCTCCGGGCGACATCGTCCACGCGACCGATTGGTGGGAGACCCCCGGCGGCGGGGGGGCGGGCGCGGCCGTCCAGCTGACGAAGCTGGCCGGGACGTGCGACTTCTTCACCGCTCTAGGAGACGACGAGTTGGGCCATCGCACGAAGGCCGAGCTCGAGGCGCTCGGCGTCACGGTGCATGCTGCGTTCAGGCCGGAGGCCACGCGCCGAGCGATAACCCACGTCGATGCCACCGGCGAGCGAACGATCACGGTTCTGGGTGCGCGGCTGGCGCCCGAAGCGTCCGAGGCGCTTGATTGGGAGATCTTGTCGGAGATCGATGCGGTTTACGTGACCGCGTCCGACCCCGATGCGCTTCGGTCGGCACGCCGCGCTCGCGTGGTCGTTGCGACGTCTCGCATCCTGGAACTGTTGCGCACCACGGCGGTGCGCTTGGACGCAGTGGTCGGCAGTCTGAATGACGCCTCGGAGGTCTATCCGCCGGGAGCTCTGGATCCGCCCCCCGGCCTGGTGGTTCGCACCGACGGAGAGAGAGGTGGAACCTTCGAAACCGACATCGGGGACAAAGGCGACTACCGGTCACCGGCCCCGGACGGGCCGGTCGTCGATCGTTACGGTGCCGGGGACAGCTTCGCGGCCGGATTGACGTATGGACTCGGCGCGGGGATGTCTCCACGTGCAGCGCTGGCCCTCGCGGCACGGTGCGGCGCAGCCGTCGTAACCGGGCGCGGTCCTTTTTCAGGCCAATTGCGTCTTTGAGGTTCCATAGCACGCGACCTTGGTGTTACATCTGTGTCTGGTGCTCATGTAGGGTCGGGCAGCACTCGAGCAAGGGGGCTGAGTGGGGCAGATCGTCCTAGACAAAGTGACGAAGAGATACGCCTCCGGGCCTGCCGCGGTCAACGAACTCGATCTATCCATCCAAGACGGCGAGTTCATGGTGTTCGTTGGACCCTCCGGATGCGGCAAATCAACCGCTCTAAGGATGATCGCCGGTCTGGAAGCCATCTCCGACGGCGAGATACGGATCGGCGACAAAGTCGTGAACGACATGCCTCCCAAAGATCGCGACATCGCGATGGTTTTCCAGAACTACGCTCTCTATCCACACATGTCGGTGCGCGACAACATGGCCTTCGGCTTGAAGTTGGCGAAGGTAGACAAGTCCGAGATGGACGAACGCGTGCGAAAGGCGGCGCGCATCCTCGGTCTCGAGGAATTCCTGGACCGTAAGCCGCGTGCTCTCTCGGGCGGACAGCGACAGCGCGTCGCTATGGGCCGCGCGATCGTGAGGGAGCCACAGGCGTTCCTGATGGACGAGCCTCTCTCGAACCTCGATGCCAAGCTACGGGTTCAGATGCGGTCTGAGATCGCACGGATCCAGGCAGACCTGGATGTGACAACCATCTACGTCACGCACGATCAGGTCGAGGCGATGACGATGGGAGATCGGGTCGCCGTGCTGCGAAAGGGCATGTTGCAACAGGTGGGCTCTCCGAAGGAGCTGTTCGCCAAGCCCGTCAACCTCTTCGTGGCGGGGTTCATCGGAAGCCCGGCGATGAACTTCCTGTCCTCGCGGCTCGAACGGACCGATGGCGGAGCGGCGGTTTCGCTGGGGTCCCAAAGGGTCGAGATCTCGAGAGACACCGTGGCCCGCCGTTCGGAGCTCGAGCGCTTCTTCGACAAGGACGTCATCGTCGGCATCCGGCCCCAGGATTTCCAGGATGCACGGTTCGCGGCCGGGGGAGACGCGGCCCGGTTGAAGGCAAAGGTCGATCTGGTGGAGGCCCTGGGTACTCAAACGCTCATCCATTTCGAAGTCGATGCCCCTCCGGTGAATACCGAGGAGATGAAGGAGCTCGCGGAGGATGCCGGCGCGGGCGAGGGTGGCCTTGGGGGCGAGCGAGCGCAGTTCGTAGCCGAGGTCGACCCGAAGTCGCAGGTCTCGCGCGGCGAACCGGTGGAGCTCACCATCGATTCAAGTCAGCTGCATTTCTTCGATCCTCAGACGGGGTCGGGCATCTACGGGAATAAGTAAGCCGCACCACCGATAGAAGGGGGCAGTTATGCACCACAAGAGGCGCCTATGGGCGCTGTTGTTCGCTCTGATGCTGGTACTTGCCGCGTGTGGCGGAGGAGAGGTCGACAGCGGCGATGACAACGCTGGCGATGACGACGCGGGCCAGGCCTCCGGCCCGATCGATGTTGCCGCCGTGTGGACCGGCGGGGAACAAGAGAACTTCGAGGCCGTCCTCGATGCGTTCACCGAGGAGACGGGCGTCGAGACGACCTACAAGGCTACCGGTGACGACGTCGGTGCCTATCTCGGAACTCAGATCGAGGGCGGGAACCCACCCGACGTGGCGATGCTTCCGCAGGCCGGTCTGCTTCGGGATCTGGCCGGTGAAGGCTCGCTGACCCCCGCCGACGAAGACGTCCAAGCCGCGATGGAGGAGCACTTCTCGCCGGACTGGACGGAGCTCGGTTCGGTCGACGGTGAGCTCTACGGGGTCTACTTCAAGGCCGCGAACAAGTCGACGTGGTGGTACAACACCGCGATCTTCGAGCAGGCCGGCGTCGAGCCTCCGACCAGCTGGGACGAGATGCTGGAGGCCGCAGGTACGGTTAATGCCTCCGGGACCCCGTTCGTCTCCATCGGCGGCGGTGACGGATGGACCCTGACCGACTGGTTCGAGAACATCTACATCCAGACCGCCGGTCCGGAGATGTACGACCAGCTCGCGAACCACGAGATCCCCTGGACGGATGAGAGCGTGATCGAGGCGCTCGAGGTGTTCGCGCAGTTGGTCGGCGACGAGGCAAACATCGCCGGTGGTACGGCTGGTGCTTTGCAAACCGACTTCCCGACCTCGGTCCAGCAGGTCTTCGCGAACCCGCCCGAGGCCGCGACCGTGTACGAGGGCGACTTCGTGGCCGGAGTCATTACCGGCGAGACCAACGCAGGGGAAGGCGACTACGACTTCTTCAACTTCCCGCAGGTTGGCGACGCCGGCGCGGCCGTGGTCGGCGGCGGGGACGTTGCCGTAGCGCTGTCGGACGAGCCGGGTGCGCAGGAGCTCCTGGCCTTCCTTGCGACCCCCGAGGCCGCCGAGGTTTGGGCATCGGCGGGGGGATTCACGTCTCCGAACCAATCGCTGGACACGTCGGTGTACCCCGACGATCTGACTAGGCGCTCGGCCGAGGCCGTGGCCGGAGCAGACACCTTCCGCTTCGACCTGTCGGACCTCCAGCCCGCGCAGTTCGGCGGCACGGTGGGTAAGGGCCTGTTCCTGAGGTTCCAGGACTTCCTGCAGAATCCCGACGATCCTCAAGCGGCCGCTCAGGCTCTCGAGAGGGACGCCAAGAGAGCTTTTTAGCGAGCGTCGGGGTAGACGACGATGGCAAGCACCGCCGCGGACGTCCGGCCGGGGGTCGGACCGCGGGCAAAGATGGAGATACAGCGACCTCCGGGCGCTGCGAAGAGATGGCTCGCTCTTCTCTTCCTGTTGCCCGCGCTGTTCTTGTTAGGTGCCATCGTCGTCTATCCCACGATCGACACGATCGCCCAGAGCTTCCAGCACGACACCTCGCGAGCCTGGGTAGGGCTGGCCAACTACGAGCGCGCCGCTCAGGCCGACACGATCATCACGGCTCTGAAGAACAACGCAGTCTGGGTCCTCAGTGCACCGGCGATCATCACGAGCCTGGGGCTGATGTTTGCGATCTTGACGGAGCGGGTTAAGTACTCCACCGCCATCAAGATCATCGTGTTCATGCCGATGGCAATCTCGTTCCTGGCGACCGGGGTGATCTGGCGGCTGATGTACGAGCCGTCGCCGAGCCAGGGTCTGCTCAATGCCGCGATCGCCAAGGTAGTCGACGTCACAGGAGGAGCCGGCGCGTATCCGACGGCGACGATCCTGCCGGATGGTGCTGCGACCCAGGAACCCTCCGGAGCGGTGACTCTCAACGAGCCGATCCAAGCCGGGGAAGCCGCCCTATTGGGCCTGACCGCGATCGGTGAGACGGACGTGCCCGAAGATGCCGTGCAAGCGGTGCAACCCGAGGTCTCGGGGAGCTCGGTAGGAGTGGTGGTGTGGCGTGACTTCAAGCCCGGCGGCGGTGAACCGGGCGTCGTCGAGGAAGGCGAGCTGGGTCTTCCCGGGGCTCAGGTCGAGGTGCTGGACTCCTCCGGAGCGGTGGTCGCTTCGGGTACGACCGAGGCGGACGGTACGGTCGTCTTCGACGATCTCGAGGGAGGGCCCTTCACACCGCGTGTGGCGGCCGCGACCTTCTCTGAAGGGTTCACCGGGATCCGCTGGCTGGCCGCCGATCTCGTTACGCCGGCGATCATCGCCGCTTTCTGCTGGATGTGGGGCGGGTTCGCGCTCGTCGTCATCGGGGCTGGTTTGGCCGCGCTGCCGCGCGACGTGCTCGAAGCGGCGCGGGTCGATGGAGCGAACGAGTGGCAGACCTTCCGCTACGTCACCCTGCCGCTACTAGGCCCGGTGCTGGGGGTGGTGTTCGTGACGATGGTCATCAACGTCTTGAAGATCTTCGACATCATCTTCATGGCCCCTGGGGCGAGCCAGGACGAGGCCAACGTGATCGCGGTCGAGATGGTTCGCACCGCCTTCACCGGCAGGCAATACGGCGTAGGGAGCGTCATCGCCGTCCTCATCTTCGCCTTGGTGATCCCGATCATGTTCCTCAACATCCGGCGTTTCCGGAGACAGGAGAACTGATGGCGGCTGCCCCCGAGGACATGGTCCAGGGAAGGAAGCCGGCGTGGCGTCGTGCTGTGACTCATGGCCCTCTCAACGTCTTTCTCATCTTGATGGCGCTGTTCTGGATGACCCCGACGTTCGGTCTGTTCGTAACGAGCTTCAGGACGGCGGGTGACAGCGCAGAGTCGGGCTGGTGGACGGTGTTCAGCGAGCCCCGCCAACTGACGCTGGAGCCGTACAAGGATCTGCTCAACAACGAGGGCCTGGTAACTGCGATCGTCAATACCGTAAAGATCACGCTTCCGTCGTCGATCCTGGTGGTGTTGGTGGCGGCGCTCGCCGCCTACGCGTTCGCATGGATCGACTTCAAGGGACGCGAGCCGCTGTTCATCCTGGTGATCGCATTGCTCGTGGTCCCACTTCAGATGGCATTGATCCCCATCGCCCGTCTGTTCGGAAATATCGGACTCTTCGGCACCGTGTGGGCCGCGATCGTTTTCCACGTCGCGTTCGGATTACCGTTCGCCATCTTCTTGTTACGCAACTTCTTCATAGGGATCCCACATGAGTTATTGGAAGCAGCGCGCATCGACGGCGCGTCGGAATGGGCGATCTTCTCGAAGATCGTTCTACCGCTGGGGATGCCTGCCATCGCCTCACTGGGGATCTTTCAGTTCCTGTGGACCTGGAACGACCTGTTGGTGGGCCTGGTCTTCACCGATTCGAGCTCGGCCCCCATCACCGTCTTCATCAGGGATCAGCTGAGGCAATTCGGATCGAACCTCGAGGTGATCGCTCCGGCCGCCTTCCTCTCGATGATCTTGCCTTTGATCGTCTTCTTCGCATTCCAGCGCTACTTCGTCCAGGGTTTGCTCGCCGGTTCGATCAAGTGAACCGGCTCGCAGCCGCGCTCGTCTTGGTTGCTCTCGCAGCGGCGTCCGGCGCGTGGCTGTTGAGCCGCCCCCAGGAGATCCGGGTAGAAGCCGGAACGAACGCGCAAGCCGCTCTTGACCGTGCTCCCCCGGGAGCCGTCGTCGTCCTGGCCGAAGGAAAGCACGAGGGTCCTCTGACGATCCGCAGGCGCCTCACTCTTCGAGCCGAGCCGGGAGCCATCGTGGCGGCGAGCGCGGGGGAACCGGCCGTCGTGACCGTGCTCGCGAACGGGGCCTCCGTCGAGGACATCACCACCTTCGGAGGGTCCACCGGCGTGATCGTGAGAGAGGTCGACCGCGTGTTGCTGGATTCGGTCCAGGTGACGGCGGCGGATCTGCACGGGATCGAGGTGATCGATGCCTCCGCTCGCATATCGGGAGTTGAGGTCGCCGGCCTGAAGCACCCCTTAGCTCAGGGGATAGAGGTTCGCAACGCCGACGGGCGTCCCGACTCGGTGATCGAGAGCTCCACCGTGATCGGGGGGATGGAGGGGATCGTCTCGCACGTTGCGGAGTTGGTCATTCGCGACAACGTCGTGAGGGAGACGACCATGCGCGGCATCACGGTCACGGAGATGAGCGACGGTGTAGTGACCGCTAACACAGTGGAACGCGCCACCGGGGCCGGGTTGTACTGCGGCGACATGTCCCGCTGCCAGTTCCAGGACAACGTGGTGACCGGGGTAGCGGCGAGTGACGACGGTCGCTCTACTGAGGGTTGGGGTTTGGTCGTGACCTATCACGCGGCCGCATCGACGGAGAACGACGTCTTGGAAGGCGCGGCGGGTGCCACGATGACTTCACTGGGAGGCAAGTTCACGCAACGGTCTCCACTGGAGCCCGGTGACGGTTCGCGGGCAGCGATCCCCGCTGGGTTGGCTGTCGTCGCGGCATTGGGAGTCCTGGGGTTGCTCTATGCGGCGGCCCGGCGGCCGGCGAGGTGGCTCGCCCGCGCAGTGTCGCCGGCAGGGGATCGCCGAGGTCCGTCATGGCTCTTGTCGCTTGGGTTGGTCGGACTCGGCGTGCAGACGTTCCACATGATCGAGCACTCCCTGCAGCTCTATCGCGTCCGTGTTGACGGGATCCCCAGCCGGGGCGGCATCGTGGGACCGCGGGTGGAGGCGGAATGGATCCACTTCATCTACAACGGAGCCGTCCTGGTGGGTTTCCTGCTCGTCGTCGCGGCGCGCAAAGCGGGTTGGCAGCCACCCGGGCGACAAGAGATCGGTGATCGCATCCTTCTTGCAGGTGTCTTGATCCAGGGCTATCACGTGGTCGAGCACTCGACGAAACTGGCTCAGCACATCGCGTCCGGCGCGAAGGTGAATCACGGCATCCTCGGCGGCGAGGTGGACCTCGTCTTGTTGCACTTCTCGGTCAACCTCGCCGTCTATCTAGCCGCGGTCGGCGCGGCCGTCGCGTATGTTTGGGGAGTGCGTATGCGGAAACGAGTGACGCAACGCGTCCTCGGCTTCGGGTGATCAACCAGGCCGCGCGCGCGGTCCTGGAGTCGAACGTCGTCTGTCATCTCGCCACGGTCGATGCAGACGGGAAGCCGCACGTGACGTTGGCCTGGACCGGATTGGACGGTGACGAGATCGTGATGGCAACGATCCCCGATCAGCGCAAGCTTCGAAACATCCGCCGCGATCCACGCGTCACCTTGTCCTACGAGACCTCCAACACCAACGAATGGGGGTTACGGGAGTATCTGATCGTCTACGGCCGAGCCACCATCAGCGAGGGCGGTGCCGCCGAACTGCTGCAGGAGCTGGCCCATGTCTACCTGGGCCCGGAAGTCGTCTTCCCGGGCATCCCCGATCCGCCTCCGGGATTCATCACGCACATCGCGATCGATCGCCTCGCCGGCGTTGGGCCCTGGGACTAGCGGCGTCCGATCTGGCTCCGCTCCGGGCCGCCGCCGACCCCGGCCTTCGGTCGAAACCGTTTTGACTCCCTCCGAACCGGGGCACGGTCGTCGGCCCTGCGCTCCAGAGCGTCCGATCTGGCTCCGCTCCGGGCCGCCGCCGACCCCGGCCCTCGGTCGGAACCGTTTTGACTCCCTCCGACCGGGGCACGGTCGTCGGCCCTGCGCTCCAGAGCGTCCGATCTGGCTCCGCTCCGGGCCGCCGCCGACCCCGGCCCTCGGTCGAAACCGTTTTGACTCCCTCCGACCGGGGCACGGTCGTCGGCCCTTCGCTCCAGAGGGGTTGGGCCGGGTTCCTAGCCTTTGCGGTAGAGGCGCGTTGTTAGGGGGGCGAAGACGACCGTTAGGGCCGCTGCTACGGCCAGGACGATGACGATGTCGCTTGCGTGGGGGTCTCCTCCCATCAATCCGCGGGACGCGGTTGCCAGGGTTGAGATCGGGTTCACGTTGACGAAGTCCTCGAGGATCGGTGGCAACGTGCTCGGGGGGACGAACACGTTGGACAGGAACGTGACCGGGAAGAGCCCCATGAAGCCGGCGTTCATCACCGCGTTCGGGGAGCGCAGCAACAGTCCGAGCGTCGTGAAGACCCACGAGAGCCCGAATGCGAAGACCACGACCAGTCCCAGGGCCGCGACCGTGCCCGGGATGCCGGCATCCGGCCGGTAGCCGAGGATCAGGCCGACCACGATGATCACGGTCCCGGCGATCACGTAGCGCACGCTGTCACCGAGCACCGAGCCCACGAGAGGCGATGGCCTCCAGATGGGCAAGGAGCGGAAGCGGTCGACGACGCCCTTGGTCAGGTCGGTGTTGAGCGCGACTCCCGAGTAGACGGTGGTGAACAGCACGGACATCACGAGGATCCCCGGCAGGATGTAGTCGAGATAGGCGCCCGTGGAGCCCGCTATCGCACCGCCGAACAGATAGGTGAACATCAAGACGAACATGATGGGCGTGATCGTCACGTCGAGAAGTTGCTCCGGGACGTGCTTGACCTTCAGCATCCCGCGCCAGCCGAAGGTCAGGGCGGTCGACAACGCGTTCGCCCTGGGCGGGCGCGAAGTCGATGCGATCGCCTTGCGGACCGCGGCCTCGTCCGCCGTGGATACCGCGGCTGTTTTCGTTGTCCTCATGGCGCTCATACCGGTTGCCCCTCCTCGACGGGATCGGGTTCCTCGGACGACGTCTCCTCCGCGGGGTGGCCGGTCAGAGCCAGGAAGACCTCATCGAGGCTCGGCTGGCCCAGCGAGAAGTCGGCGAGCCGTACCCCGGAGCGGGTCAGCTCCGCGACCGCCTCGGCGGCCCGGTCGGCGTCCGAGCACGAGGCGGACAGGGCGGCAGGGTCGGCCTCCAGGGTGATCGCGCCGAGCTCGCGATCCAGGATCTGCTCGGCTTGAGGCCGCTGCGCGGGATCCAGCAAGCGCACCCGCAGCGACCCGGAGCCGATCGAAGCCTTGAGCTGACCGGGCGTTCCCTCGGCGATCACCCTGCCTTGGTCGATGACCGCGATCCCGTCCGCGAGCTGATCCGCCTCCTCGAGGTATTGGGTGCAGAGAAGGATCGTGGTACCTCCCGCGACCAGCGCGCGGATGATGCCCCAGACCTGGTTGCGCGAGCGTGGGTCGAGGCCCGTGGTCGGCTCGTCCAGGAACATGAGCTCCGGGGTGACCACGATGCTCGCCGAGATATCGAGGCGCCTGCGCATCCCGCCGGAATAGTTCTTGACCAACTTGTTCTCGGCCTCCGCGAGCCCGAAAGCCTCCAGCAGTTCGTCTGAACGGGCCTTCGCCGCTGCGCGCTTCAGCCCCAGTAGACGGCCGAGCAGGATCAGGTTCTCGCGACCGGTGAGGTCCTCGTCCACGGAGGCGAGCTGTCCCGTGAGACTGACCGCCCCTCGAACCGCATCGCTCTCCTCCACGATGTCGTGTCCCAGGACCAGCGCGCTGCCGGCGTCGGGACGGATCAGGGTGGCCAGCATGCGGATTGTAGTGGTCTTACCGGCGCCGTTCGGTCCGAGCATGCCGTAGACGGAACCTCTGCGTACGACCAGGTCGACGCCGTCGACGGCGCGCGTTTCGCCGAAGGTCTTCACAAGGCCCGTGGCCTCGATCGCGAGAGAGTGCTCCGCTGTCATCCAGCTCCTCCAAGATCGATCTCAATCGTTCAAACAGTAAGACGGGGTCGGGACTTCAAACTCATCGCGCCCGCGCGGAAAGCGTTAACGACAACATCTTGCAACGCAAGGCCCCACAGTCTTGTTCCCCTGGTTCGAGGCGCGGTCGAGTGGGACAAATCCCCCCGGGCTGGACCAAAATCGCTCTTGGCGCAAGCTTCGAACGCGACCCGCGGGTTAGCTCAGGGCGCCAGCGTCACCGCGATCTGGACGACGTCTTCGCGGGAGCCGTCTTCGGGCGAGTCCCACCACACCTCGATGATGCCGTGTTGCTCGGAGTCGACCTGGAAGGTGAGTTCGTGGCTGAACTCTCCGCGGCATCCGGTACCGCAAGTGGCGGTCGTGAAGGCACGGTCGAGACGCCTGCCCTCGGCGTCCAATATCCGCATCTGGACGGTTGCCTCGAAGACATTCGCGGTTCCGACGACCGTTACGGGGCTGGTCACCTTCTCGCCCATCGTCGGCGAGATGACCAGGATCGACGGCATGAGGTCCTCCCAGTCGGCACGGCGTTGCGGGTCCCGCAGATCGATGCCGTGACCGGGGGTCATCTCCAGCGGGGTCCCTTCGATCTCGAAGGCCACACCTTTCACCGTCGGGAACTGCGTGAGCGTGTAGACGACCTGGGCAACCGCCATGCTCTCGCCCATCGTTCCTCCCCCCGGCGATCCGTACTCTTCGGACAGATCGACCGTGGCGACGCCGTTCTCGATCGTCAGACCCAGCAGACGGGTTCCGGGCGGCACATTGGTGGCGACCCCCGCATTCGCTTCGAACTCCGTGGGACGAGCCAGGAGCTCCTCCATCGCGGCGCGGGCAACCGCCGGTCCGGTCTCGACCTCGTGGTGAGCCGCGAACAGGTGCTCGCCGTAGGCGAACCACACCTCGAGTTTCTTGGCCACCGTGGCCGGCGGGGTGCTGTCTTCCGGTGTCGGCTCCGGCGATGCGGCAACGGGAGTCGCCGGCGACGATGGCGGTGAGCTCAAGGGCGCGGATGCTCCTTCATCGGTGCGACCACAACCGGCGAGAGTGAGTAACAGGGCCAGAACTACGGCGGTTTTCCTCATGATGCCCATTAGACGCCGAGGGGCAAGGATCGGTTGCCCCCGGCTCCGCTCCGGGCCGCCGACCCCGGCTCCTCTCCGGGCCGCCGCCGACCCCGGCCCTCGGTCGAAACCGTTTTGACTCCCTCGGACCGGGGCCGCCGCCGACCCCCGGTTCCGCTCCGGGCCGCCGCCGACCCCGGCCCTCGGTCGAA
>Ga0299913_10002882_pt1 | contig 13830 bp, 10 predicted proteins | sample RVTome_9_FD_201360 | JGI IMG/M metagenome (GOLD analysis project Ga0299913, IMG submission 201360) | Soil microbial communities from uranium-contaminated site in the Upper Colorado River Basin, Wyoming, United States - RVT155D38 (version 2) ... | reverse complement strand
CCACTTCAGCCTGAAGGATCTCGCGGCCCTCAAGGTTCAGATGGGCGCCGAGGACGTAACGCCCGACTCTATTGACAGATCCTTACAGCCTGCGGTCGCCACCGGCTTACTCCTGCAACACTCCGAGGATTCTCCGGCCGACTACGGCTTTGCCCACGAACATGTCCGCGAGTTTTGCGCGGCAAGTCTTACTCCCTCACAGCGAAAGGCGATCCACTCCTCGATTGTTGAGCTTCTGATGACAGGGGACCCGGCTCCCCAGAGCCTCGCCCTTCTCGCCCACCACGCCAAAGCGGCTGGGGATGCCCCTCTTTGTATGCGCTTCTCTCTCGATGCTATCCATAATGCGCTGTCAGCCAACGCTCCGGAAGAAGTGCTTCGAGTGGTCGAGCTGGCTCTACCCATGACGTCAACTCCGCAGCATCGAGTTGAGTTTCTTCAAGCACGGGATCAAGCGCTCGACATGCTGAGAAGATCAAATGACCGTCTCGAAGGTCTTGCCGAGCTCGCCGCGCTGGCGGAAGCATTGGGAGATATCAGGCTGGCTATGGAAGTACAGCTGAGGCGATCGGCTGCTCTCCGCTTGTCCGAGGAGTGGGAGCAGGCAGCGGAGCTGGCGGAAAAGACCAGGCAAAACGCCGCAGAATCGGGCGACCGGAAGTCGGAGCTCTCGGCATGTATGGAACTAGGTCAAGCTCTGCTGCAAACGGCGGTCGGAGAGGCCTACAGCTTTCCTACGCAGCAAGAGTTCGACACCAGCCGTGGCGAGGAAGCCTACGAGCGGGTCGTCGAACTGGCAGAGGAACTTGGGGACGATTTGGCATTGGCGGCCGCCCTGAGAGAACTAGGGGTGGTCGATTCCAGCAAGGTCAGGGGTCACTTCGTTAATCGCGTCCTTGCAGGAGAGCAGTTCGAGATAGTTAGCCAGGTCGTAGCGGGGACAACTCTGCCCGAGATCCTCCGTGACTCGCCCGTAGCGGCCGTCGCCAAGATAGGCCAGGAGCGTTTGCAGCGATCGCTCGAACTGTTTGAAAAGGCTGGAGACCGTAGGGGAGCGATGTCCGCAATCATCGCCATGGCGTATTTCAGTTGGGGCCCCGACATTCATTTTGGCTCCGGCGCCGGGCGTCACATCGAGGAGATTCGCCGGCTTTCGTCACGGCTTGATGCGATGACCAAGGAGAGCGAACGATCGCATGCAGAAGCTCAGATGCTTTATGGAGCGCACGTCTTTTCGAGAGCGAAGATCGTGCCCGACTTGGCAATCTCCCGTGGGGAAGCGGCTTACCGACAGGCCAGGCTGATCGGCGACCGGATGATCGAGTTCATGTCTGCAGGCGGGACCGCCATGGCCCATCTCGATTTGGGGGAATACAACGAAGCGAAGACATGGCTTGACCGAGCCGCTTCGACTGCTGCCGAGAACCCCACTCCAGTTCGAGCCCGCCAGCTCGAGCTGTGGCGGGGCCTGGCGTCAGCCGCGGCCGGTGACGCGGCCGGCATGAGAAACCATTTGGAAAGGGCAGTTCACCTGGCGGCGGAACAGGGCCGCCCTGCCGCTCGCTGTGAAGCCTTAGCGTTGTTTGCCCTGGAAGCAGCGCGGCTGGGGGTTGAGCTGGATAACGAAGACTTGCTCGACATGGCGGAAAGAGCCGCGGGCGAGGTCAAGGACCTCCTGCCTTCACTTCCCGGCAGGCCTCCTTGGGGAGCTCAGGCCGACGCCGCTCTAGCGCGAGTTTCCTTGAAAAGAGGCGCAATTGACTCTGCAGTTTCCGCCGCTCGTGAAGCCATTGCGAGGCTCCTGACTTCACTCCGCGAAGATGCTCACGTCGAGATATTGGTTCCCGTCGCAGAGGCAATACTGGCAGGAGGGACAGACGAGGAGAAAGGGATGGCCCGGATGCTCCTGCGACTGACTCTCGTTCGGGCAGCCCAGCGGACCGTCGACGAAGAGGTTCGGGTGCGCTGGCTCCGAGGCCCGATCGGACAGCAGCTCGCACGCCTTGCTGGGCCAGTACAGGAAGACTTGGTTCTCGAGGATTCCGAGCTTCAACTGCACCGAAGCGATTCGGAGCTTCTAGCCCTTCTCGTCGAAGGACTGACGAACAAGGAGATAGCAGAACGACTGAGACTAGAGGAGCGAGCCGTATCGGTTCGACTGTCGGAGATGCTGGGCAGAATCGGAGCGTCGTCGAGAGCAGAGGCGACGGCGTTCGCCTTTCGTGAGCGGGTTGTCTAGATGCTAAGGGCGCGAGTGGATCGTCATAAATGCATAGCTGCTGGAAACTGCATCACGATTGCGCCGACCGCATTCGACTGGCAATCCGATGAAGCCTTCAAAGCCAGGGTCGTAGACGTCGACAGTGTCGAGGAAGAGATTCTCCGAGAAGCTGCCCTGTCCTGCCCGACGCAAGCAATCGAGATAGAAGAGGTAGACGAGCTCCTTCCCTGGCAGCTACGCGGGAAGAGCTCGCCTCGCCGGGTCGAGAAGACATTCCTATTCACAGACATAGTCAAGTCGACGGATCTAGTCGAAGCCATGGGCGATGAAGCATGGCAGTCAGTGTTGCGCTGGCACGACGAGAACCTGCGTGCTTCCTTCGCCGCGAATCGAGGAGAGGAAGTTGTCTCAACAGGAGATGGATTCTTCGTCGCGTTCGAATCGCCAGATGACGCGATTGCTTGCGCGGTTGCCATTCAAAGAAGCCTGGCAGAACATAGGCGGACTCAAGGCTTTGCTCCCAAGGTGAGGATCGGCGCGCACGCCGCTGGAGCGACTCAGGTGGGAGCGAACTTTACGGGAAAGGGTGTCCACGAGGCCGCTCGGATCGCCGCGCTCGCAGAGGGCGGAGAGATCCTTGTGAGTAAGGAAACAGCGTTAGGAGGAAGATTCTCCGCGTCGGAGCCTCGTGCCGTCCACGTCAAAGGAATCGCAGGACAGATCGAGGTGGTATCGGTCAAGTGGGAGTAAGCGAATGACCGAGACTCGGGCCCCCAAACTCTCAAAACACTAAGGGGGGCCAACAGCCCAAGGAGGCCAGCATGCCCGGAGAGTACGGAGACCTTCTCGTCGAACAGCACCAACTGCAACAGGAGCTCAATGAGCTAGAGGCAATTGAATCCGCGCAAGCGCAGGCTGAAGCTGCGGCCGAGACCATCGATCAGGTCGCCAAACAGCTCAAAGAGATCGCCGACAAGGTCAACGAGACAGGAGGGGAAATCTCCGACTACGCCGATGAGATCTCATCCATCCTAGAAAAGCTCGGTGTCGACCACGGGGGCTTGAAGAGCTTCGTCGATCAGGTGACTGAGGGTCTTGGAGACGCGGGCGGGAAGATGGAGGGTGTCGCCGAGGCATTCTCCGAAGTGGATGCGGCGCTGGACAAGGTTCGAGAGTTGATCGCTTTGGGGGACAAGCCAGCCAGCGAGATCCTCGAAGCTTTTGGCGATTACTTCGGAGAGATCGTCGACAAGCTCGGTCCCCTTGTCGAGCGGATTCCGGGCCTCGGCACCTTCATCTCCATATGGATGAAGGCCATCGAAAGGATCGCTGAATCGGTGGCGCGGATTGAATCGATCGTTGAGCGCAACAACCAAATCATGCAAACCGTATTCGGGCAGGATCTCTACCTGACGGCCCGCTCCCCTAGACAGGCGAGGGCTGAACGGCGGCGCCAGATCGAGGAGCGTCTGGCGGAACTGGCAGAACAGATCGGTTCGCATCCGGCCAACCCCGAATACCAGGTGCGCCAAGAGCTGGCCCAGTTCGACCGGGACCGGTTGGTCGACATCAAGAACGCCGTGGGCCAAGCCTTAAAAGCCCTTGGTTGGAGCCCTTCTGACCTCGAAGCGAAAATCTCGGCGCTGGCATGGTCCAGGTGGCGACTGATGCAGGCTTGGCAGGCTTACCGCGTTCTGCTGGCAAGGCCCGACACCATCCGCCTGGAGATCCAGGTCACGAGGGAAAGCATGACATCGGCACCGTCGACGGCCGAGGAGGCTCTTAGCGCGCATACGAGAAAGGACTCCGATCAGGTACGCATCGATCTACTGCGAGAGGAGTTGGAACGCCATCCCCAAGACGTCGAGGATGCGAAGCGCGAGCTCGATCGCCTTCTTCAGGACTACGACGCCGCCCTTGGCGAAGTCGAGCGCTTCAACGAGCATGTTCGTAACACCCTTCAGGGAATCCTGCCGGGGTTCATGGATTGGTACCGCGAGAACTCGCCGTCGATATTCGACGAAGACTATTGGTCTATTCCCGCAATCAGATCCATCAGGTCGGCGGCCGCGGAAGGAAAAGCCCAGCCGACTCAAACCTCGTCCGTCCACGACGGTGGATCCAGATTCACCAAGGGTCAGGTGGCCTTGGCCGCTCTGGCGCTCCTAGTCGCTGCAGCCGCCACGACGGTAGCGATTACCCAAGACCGTCAGGCAGCCCCGCCGGCGGCGCAGAGCGACGCGGATCAGCCGCCTTTCCAGCTCACGTCCGATCAGGCATACCACCTGACCCTCATGTCGACCGCAGGTCACTTCGTCTACCAGGGGTTCCAGAACGGCAACGGTCTGACCTCCGATTCGCTCCCGGCCCCCGTGATGGTGGCCAACAATGTTGTCCAGCACAGCGACGGACAGAAGACCGCGGCTCCCGAGGGAGCGGTGGCGATCTTGGGTCACCTCACATTCGGTTTAGAGGCGACGGAACAAGATTCGCAGCGCTTGTTTGGTCCCCAAGGAGTTTTCCCTTGCGGCCAGGGCAACTACGGGTACACCGTCTGTGATGGCGGCTCCCCGGGGGCCGGAGGGTGGGTGATCTCAACCAATGTGATGCGCCAAGACATCCCTGTCCTTGGGTCGGGATTGAACTTCCAGTTCGGCCAAGTCTTCGACGTTGATGGTGATCCTGCCAACAACTATTCCAATACGCGTTTTACTGCCGACTTCTTTACCGGAAGCGACTTCTGGATGTATACGGCCAATCAAGGGGACTCGTGGAGATTGTTCACGTACCGCGTAGTCGGGGGCAACGATGCGACGCCAATCAACAATTCTCCCGGACGCATCATCTTCCAGGGTCCAATGGTCACCTATGTCATTCCCGTAGAGACCTTGGGTGGATGGCCCATGGGCCAGCGCACGACAAGCTTCCGCCATCAGGGTGACTTCGGTCAGCGAATGCCTTGGTCGGGCGACCAGTTCCCCCTGGTCAGCGAAGGCCTCTCGCCCGTTATGCAAACCATGATCCCCAGCCTGCCTGTGGCTCAGGGCACCGACCTTCCGATCAACCGCGTCACCTCCTTCTACGACATGTTCAATAGCCACTACCAAGAACGCCAGGTCGAAGGGTTGCTTGGCACCCTCCATCCCAAAGTGATCGAGAGATATGGCGAGGAGCCGTGCCGCCAGACGCTCGATGGCACTCTCGAAGTAGCACCCTCGGTCGAGGCAGGGCCCGTCATGGGACCGTTTTCATGGAACTGGGAACTCGATGGAGTTTCGGACGTAATCGGCAACACCTACACCGTCAACATCAATCGCTCTGTCGGAGAAGGCCGGGTCGAAGGAACCACTCACCTCTCCCTTCTGCAGGGTGGGAACCTCGCATGGTTCACGGACTGCGGAGACCCAAGATGAATCTCGGTGCCCTCGGCAGGATTTGAACCTGCGGCCTCTTGCTCCGGAGGCAAGCGCTCTATCCCCTGAGCTACGAGGGCAACTATTGGGCCATTGTATTGGAGGCAACACCTCGGGAGATCGACGCTCGGCTTCACCGTCTATGATCTGAGCAAGACAAGGCCTTTCCTATGACGCACAAAATCCTGATAGCCGACGACGATCCCATCATCATCAAGCTCCTCCAGGTGAATCTGGAAATGGAGGGATACGACGTCGTCACCGCACAAGACGGTCAGGACGCCGTCGAGAAAGCGGGAAAGGAGAATCCCGACCTGGTGATGCTCGACATCATGATGCCGAGAATGGATGGATGGGCTGCCAGGCAGGCCCTCCTCGCCGACCCGGCCCTGAAAGACATTCCCGTCATCTTCCTATCGGCTCGCGCCCAGCAAGCTGACCTCAGAAAGGGATATGAAGCCGGCGTGGCCGAATACATCACGAAGCCGTTCGACCCCGTTGATCTCTTGGATGTCGTGCAGAAAGTTCTTGCGGGGGAGTACAAGCGACCTCAAGAACCCCAACTCGACTAATGATCAGGGAACGACTGACGGGCCTCCTGAAGGAGGCTGTCGCAGAACTCACCACGAACGGAGGTTTGCCTTCGTCGCTCCCCTTTCCCGAGATAGAGCTAGAGCGGCCGGCAAGACCCGAGCACGGAGACTTCTACACGAACCTGGCGATGAAGCTGGCTCAAAGCGCTGGGAAGTCCCCTAGAGAGATCGCCGAGGGACTGGTGAAGAATCTGCCGAGCGTTCCTGAGATTTCGGAAGTCAAGATCGCCGGTGCGGGATTCATCAATTTCTATCTCTCGCATAACTGGCTCTTCGAAACGATCCGCGACATCGGCCGTGACGGGGAGAGCTACGGTCGCTCCAGCATGGGAAAGGGAACCCGCATCCAGGTGGAATATGGATCTCCAAACCCAACCGGACCGATCCATGTCGGAAACGCCAGAAACATCGTTTATGGCGACGCTCTTGCGAGTCTTCTGAGCCATGCTGGATTCGAAGTTGAAAGAGAGAACTACGTCAACGACTCGGGAAGGCAGACGCAACAGTTCGCCATTTCCCTGGAAGTGCGCTACCGGCAGGCCCTGGGCCAAGAAGTGGCTATTCCCGAGGACGGCTATCAGGGCGAGTACCTGATCGAACTGGGGCGGATCCTCGCGGAAAAGGAAGGGATGGGGCTCATTGGCAAACTCGATGAAATCGCCTCGTGGGGAATCGAGCAGATGATTGAGCAGCAGCGCCAGACTCTGAAGCGGTTGGGCGTCAGCTATCACACCTGGATGACTCAGAACTCCCTGGAACAATCGGGTCAGGTTGAGCTTGCTCTTGGAAAGCTGCGTCAAAAGGAAATGCTATACGAACATGAAGGCGCAACGTGGTTCCGCGCAACCGACTATGGCCACTCTCAGGATCAGGTGTTGATAAGAAGTGCGGAGCGAGGAGGTCTTCCAACCTATCTTGCAGCGGACGCCGCGTACCTCCTTAACAAAATCGAGCGGGGCTTCGATCGAGTAATCTATTTCTGGGGAGCCGATCATCACAACACTGCCGGAGCCCTGATGGCGCTGGCAAGAGCCTTCGAAGTGGAAGATCGCGTTGAGGTGATCATCTATCAGTTCGTGACATTCCGGGGGGGCCGGCTGTCGAAGCGCTCAGGAGAGTTCATCACTCTCGACGAGATGCTGGATGAGGTTGGAGCGGACGGAACCCGGTTCACGTTTCTCACGAGGAGCCCCGACTCGTCAATGGTCTTCGACTTCGACCTAGTCAAAAGCGAGTCTCAAGAGAACCCGGTCTACTACGTCCAGTACGCCCACGCACGGATCGCTTCTCTTCTCCGCCACGCATCCTCCAAAGGGATCTCTCTAGGACCGATCGAAACTGCACCGCTGATCGAACTGACTCACGACTCCGAACATTCACTCATTCGGAAACTAGCGGAGTTTCCTGAGACCATCGAGACTTCGGCAAAGCTCAGGGCCCCATACCGGCTTACGACCTACGCTCGAGAGGTGGCAGAGTTGTTCCACGCCTTTTACCGTGATTGTCAGGTCATAGGGGACGGGGCGGACCTCACCCAGGCGCGCTTGTGGCTTTCATCAGCCACCCGACAAGTACTCGCCAATACTCTTGCGATCCTGGGCGTAAGCGCACCCGAGAGGATGTGACCATGCCTCACACTCTCAAAGACGTCCTTCCCGTAACCGCAACAGTCAACGCAAAGGACAGGCTCGAGATAGGAGGACTCGATACTGCTGATCTGGCGATCGAGTTTGGGACTCCTCTATTCGTCTTTTGCGAGGAGACTTTTCGCCAGAGGGCAAGAGAATTCAAAAAGCATGTCGGCGAGGACATCTTTTACGCAGCGAAGGCCTTCATCTGCACCGCTCTTTGCAATCTGGTTCAGGAAGAGGGACTCGGTCTTGATGTCGCTTCAGGGGGAGAGCTCCACGTAGCGCTTCAATCTGGATTCCCGGCAGAGCGGATGGTTCTGCATGGCAACAACAAGGAAGACGCCGACATCCTGAGGGCAGTTGAGGCAGGGATCGGCAGAATCGCCATCGACAATCTCGAGGAGATCGACCGGGTTTCCGCGGCCGCGACTTCCTTTGGAGTCACTCAGCCGGTGATCATCAGAGTCACGCCTGGGGTCGAAGCTCATACTCACCATTACATCCAGACCGGGCAGGAAGATTCCAAGTTCGGGCTGTCCATTGAAGGCGGGCTCGCGACTGAGGCCGTGAAAAGAAGCATCGAAGCCCCCGGCCTGCGGCTCGTAGGGATCCATGCCCACATCGGCTCGAACATCTTCTCGTACGACCCGTACGCAAAGACTCTTGAGATCCTTCTCGCTTTCGTTGCTGCCGTTCGTACCGACAGCGGCTTCGAAATGGAGGAAGTGAATCTCGGAGGTGGGATAGGAATCCCATACGTCGCGGGTGACTATCCTGCCAACCTCGAGCTTTTGGGAAGCCTGGTGCGGGAGACAGCCAAGAAGGAATCCGATCTCCATGGTGTGCCCCTCCCCCGCCTCACCTTCGAGCCGGGAAGATTCTTGATCGGCAACGCCATGGTCACTCTCTACACCGTTGGCGCGGTAAAGGAGGTGCCGGGAATCCGAACCTTCGTATCAGTTGACGGAGGCATGAGCGACAACATTCGCCCTGCTCTTTACGAAGCAAGATACTCCGCCGTGCTTGCCAACAAGGCACGTCATGAACCCACCAGGCTCGTAACCGTCGCCGGGATGCATTGTGAGTCCGGCGACTTGCTGATACGAGATGTCGCGCTTCCAGAGTCCATCGAACGAGACGACATCCTTGCGGTGCCGGCCACGGGTGCGTACGGATACTCAATGTCTTCCAACTACAACAAGCAACCGCGTCCGGCAGTCATTGCAGTTCGAGACGGAAATGCTCGAGTAATCGTTCGAAGAGAATCCTTCGACGACCTGGTCAGACTAGATCAGCGGTAGCAGACCAAGCGTGACCGAATCACGCCGTGGGTTTGGGCCTTGACGCGTAGGGTACTTCTACAGACGAAATTGCGTGACTTTCGAGGAGCCATTCATGGATGAGCAAAGGGCCCATAACGAAGAAGCCCTCCAAGAAAACGAGACAGTTGGTAATGGAGAAGTGCGGCCCAGAAAGATGAGCCGAGCAGAAGCCGGACGCAAGGGCGGACTTTCAACTAAGCGCCGTTACGGCGACAGACACTTCAGTGAAATAGGCCGGCTGGGAGGAAAGAAGGGCGGCGAGGCTACCAAGCAACGTTATGGGGTGGAGTTCTACCAGCAGATCGGCCGAAAGGGCGGCTCTAACTAACCGTCACTCTTCCGACGCAGCTCTCAGGTAAGCGAGAGTTTTGCTAAGAAGCCGGGATACGTGCATCTGCGAGATCTCAAGCTCCTCCGCGATCTGGCTCTGGGTCTGTCCGACCACGAACCTCAAGTGCAGAATCTTCCGCTCTCGATAGGGCAACTTCTCTAACAGATGGGCAATGCTCGACCAAGCCTCGAGGAGCTCTAACGACTCATCCTCGGCCCCCAGTCGCGCGACTGAGTTCGTTCCATCCTCGGTGACGGGAGCATCGAGCGACTTGAGGGAATAGACCTGAGCAGCGTTGATCCCTTCGAGCACGTCCTCCTCACTCAGTCCCGTTCGCTGTGCCACCTCGGGAATCGAGGGTGATCTGCCAAGCTCTTGCGATAGATCGGGCATGACCTGGGCAAGCTGCAGACCAATCTCCTGAAGGCGCCTTGGAACCCTGATCGCCCATCCTTTGTCTCGGAAGTAACGCTTCAATTCACCGATGATCGTCGGCGTGGCATAGGTCGAGAACTCGACGCCGCGCTCCGCGTCGAAACGATCGATGGCCTTCAAGAGCCCCAGACTCGCCACCTGCACCAAGTCATCGAGGGGTTCCCCACGCCCTCGAAAGCGGCGGGCAAGATACTCGACCAAGGGCAGGTGAAGGCGAACGAGCTCATCGCGGGCGGATGGGTCTTCCTTTAGCCGCTGGAACAGTTCACGAGTCCGTTCTTTGTCGAAGGAGGAGTTCTCCTCTTCGGTCAAGCGGACACCGCCTTTCGCTTGGCGATCCTGACAGCAGGGTCTCCGTCTTCCAGAAGAAACTCCGCCTCATCGGTGAGAGCGGAAAGAACCTTCCAGGCGAGCCCGTCCTTCGCTCCAGCAGCCGGCCACGAATCGGGACGGGAATCACTTACGACCGTGGCGTCCAGGGCCTCTGGACTGGCTAGCACCTTCAGGCGGATGAGGACTGGGTTGGGCTTAACGCTCAACAGATAGGCCCCTGCCTCGTCGATGGCCAGTTGCAGGTCTTCGATCTCGTCGATCGTGAACCCCGCCCGGGCCGCGACGCTAGCCACGACGGTTCGGATCAAATGCAAAAAGTCGGGATTTGCAGGCACCGTCAGCTCTATTTCGTTCAAAGTTCTCCCTTGAGCGCGATCGAATTAATGCGCTTCATAGTTACGGTTTCGCCCATCCAATCCTGGGTAGGATAGCAACCCGATCAAGGCAGCCGCTTCAGGGGCGAACGGAAGCTTGCGAATGGATAGACAGAGTCGAGGGTGAGTGACTCTTTGGAGTTGACCATCCCCGTGGTACCAGAACAAGTCGCTACTGCGCGCATTTTCGTAGCGGCCGCCGGCCGGCAACTTGGGATCGACGAGGACGCCATTGAGGACCTCAAGATAGCCATATCCGAGGCATGTACAGGAGCGATCCAGGCCCACCAAGCTGCAGAAAACAACGATCCGATCAAGGTGACCCTCACCCCGAGCAAAGATCACGTCGAGATCAGAGTTGTCTCTAGTCTGATAGACGAAAGTCCGGTTCCCGACTGGGACCCCAAGACTCCGACCTACATGTTCCAGAAGGTTCTCGCGGAAGGCCTCGTTAAGGCGCTATTCCCGAATGCTGAGTGGGTCAGCAACCAGAGAGAGGGAACGTGCGTCAAGTTCTCTTTGCCTGTGGCTTCGCTTTCAGGTTCTTGACGATCTGAAAAACCAATGTGAGCGATGCGGAGACGAACCCGCTTCGCGGCACTGGCACTGCTTGCCGCAGTAGTTCTCGCTTCTTCCAGAACCTCCCGCAGCCACGGGAAGGCGGCCCTCGTGCTTGCCGAGATCTTCGTGGAGACCACCGATTGGCTTTCACTTCCGACAGGCGGAGTCAGCAGGACGCGGCTGCAGCTGCCGAACGGTCACGCCGATCTGTATCAGCTGGACGGTAGAACCGACTTACCTCTAGTCGTTGTTGTTCATGGAGCAAATCCAGGTGGGATCGATGATCCTCGGGTAGGCCGGGTGGCAAGGTCACTAGCGAGAGCGGGGCGCCGGGTCCTCGTTCCCGCCCTCGCCCTGGGCGATCGGACCTTCGAGCGCCTCGACCTAGATCGCATCACGGATGCCCTAATCCATTTTCCGAACGAAAGAGACATCGTGGTCGTCGCGTTCTCGTTCGGAGCGGCTTTTACGATCGTCGCCTTGGAGCAAACCCCCGAGATCCAAAGAAAGGTCGCAACGCTGGCGACAGTCGGCACCTACTACGACCTCGTACATCTCCTGCAGGGGGTCACGACCGGAAGAGTGTTCGACGGTTCGGCTTACGTCGGGTGGGAACCCGCTTCCGAAGCAAGAAACGTCGTGACGATGATCCTGTCGGCCTTCCTTCCGGAAGATCAGAGAGATCGGTTCGTTGCCGCATACCAAACCGGCGATCGCGAAGCCGTGCCTTCCGAAGCTCTTCCTATGTACGAGCTGATGACGAACACGGATCCAACAAAGACGCGCGAGCTGGTCGGATCCCTGCCAGACCATCCTCGATCGATCATCGAAGAGATGTCGCCGGCGCGAGATATCGACCGGTTGAGCGTCCCCATCCTTGCTCTGCACAGCACCAATGACCCTGCGGCTCCTGTGAGTGAATCAGAGCTACTGGTTCGAGAAGTCGGCCTGCGGGAGCAGGCAAGACTCACGAAGGTGAGACTGTTCCGTCACGTCACTCTCACCGCGACGGCCAGGCAATGGATATCGGACGGCGGCTCTTTGCTTTCGTATGTGGCGTCGATCCTGCGGGTGCAGGAGGAGGGACCTGTTCCCTAGATGGTCAGCGCGAAGGCGATGGGACCTTCCGTTTGCTCGACGTGAGTCGAGCCATCCTGTTTGCGGTCAAGCACTATCAGGTCGTCGAGACGAGATTGGAGTCCGCCAACGTGAGAGATCAGTCCGATCAACCGTCCGGGAACGGCTAGACCTTCGATCCCATCGAGAGCCAGTTCCAGACTGCCGGAATCGAGCGATCCGAACCCTTCGTCCAGGAAGAAGCAGTCCAGCCGGCCCCCCTGCTGGGCGACGGCCTCTGCCAAGGCGAGCGCCAACGCGAGCGATGCCAGGAAAGTCTCACCGCCAGAGAGAGTCTCGGGAGATCGGGTCACTCCGGTTGCTTCATCAACGATTTGGAACTCGCCCGCGTCATCGAACCGATATCTGCCCGTGAGACCGAACAGCTTTTCCGAGCCAAGCTCGGAGAGAAGTCTGCGATGACCATCGAGAAGATAGGCGGGAAATCTCGAGTCGGTGAGGTCCGAAACGAGGATCTCGAGGTGGCCCCTTCTCTCAAGCAGCCCCCCCATCTCCTTTTCCAGCTCCGTGCGGCGCTCGGCGGCTTCAGTTGCCTTGGTTATCTCACTATGAAGAGCCCCGATCCTCTCGGTGACGGCACTGAGAGCTTCTGCTACCGATTCCCCATCGGAGAGCCCGAGGACTCGGCGAAGCTCAGACCTCCCCCTCTCGCAGGACACGATCTCTGCTTCGAGAGCCCTCTTCTCACTGGTGAGCTCTTTGAGCAGGGTCCGCCCGGCATCCTCCGCGCGCTTCGCGGCCCCGAGAAGTGCGGAAGCATCGTCTTCAAAGGTGGGGGCTTCGAGCTCCAATCGCTCTGAGACCTTGATGAGAATCTCGACGTGCGAAAGGCGCAACTTCCTGGACGCTTCGAGAGCGACAGCAGTTTCACGTTCGTTCCTCGAAGACTCCTCCGCAGCCTTGCGCGTTTCGCTCACTGCGACGGCGGCCTTCCGCAGCGCCCCTTCGCGCTTCTCTATCTCGGTTCCGGCATCTTTGGGCGAACCAAGAATCTGATCGAGTCCAGACCGAACCGCGGTGGATGATGCCTCGAGATCTTTGATTCTCTTTCCGACAGAGGAAGACTCATTTTCGACCAGAGCCAGTGCCCGGCCTGCCTGCTCGAGGACCGCGCTTGTTTCCTTTACCTTGCGATCCGCCTTTTCCTTCGCCTTCTCTGCAACATCGAGACCGGGAGCCGCGGCGAGCGTGATCTTGCCGACCGTCTGTCCGCAAACCGGGCAATCCTCGCCGGGCTTAAGCCCCTTTTGCAGCCCGTGCGCAGCATGCGTTCGGTGGGCGGTCAGAAGATCGTCCTCGGCCAAACGCAGAGCTTCGCCGGCCTTCTTACTCGAGTGCTCCGCTGCAGCTATGGCCTTTTGGTGCTCCGCGCCTTGCTCGCCCAGTTGCGCGACCCGGGCTCGTGCCGCCGATATCTCTTCATTAATCTTCTTCAATTCGAAGGCGAGCTCCTTAGCGCGTGGAAGGGAATCGGCATCC
>Ga0299913_10002881_pt1 | contig 13839 bp, 10 predicted proteins | sample RVTome_9_FD_201360 | JGI IMG/M metagenome (GOLD analysis project Ga0299913, IMG submission 201360) | Soil microbial communities from uranium-contaminated site in the Upper Colorado River Basin, Wyoming, United States - RVT155D38 (version 2) ... | reverse complement strand
GCCCCAACATCAAGCTCATGGCGGACGCCAACCAGAAGCTGACGGTGCCGCAGGCCCTGAAGCTTGGCCGCCTGCTCGAGGAGTTCGACCTCACCTGGTTCGAAGAGCCGGTGCCGGCGCACGATCATGCCGGTGAGGCGCAGATTGCGGCGGCGCTCGACACATCGCTTGCCTCGGGCGAGTCGGTCTACACCAGCCGTGGCGCGTTCGAGATGCTGCAACAACGGTCCTGTGACGTGCTGATGCCGGACCTGCTGCGCATGGGCGGGCCGTCCGAATTTATGAAGGCGGCGGCGCTCGCCGAAGCGTTCAACATCCCGGTGTCCAACCACACCTATCCGGAAATGAGCATCGGCCTGCTCGCCGCTATTCCGAACGTCAATTTCCTCGAATGCATGCCGTGGGTTTCCGCGGTCTACCAGCAGCGCATCGAACTTGACTCTGAAGGCAGCGCCATTGTGCCGGACCGGACCGGCTGGGGATTCGATTTCGACCCCGACGTCATCAAGCGCTATTCCGTCCCCTGATCGGGCGCCGCCAATCAACAAGCAACAGACAAGAGAAAACAAGGACGGCAATGGACGCCTCTCGCATCGACACGCACCATCATCTGTTCCCACCGAAATGGCTCGTCGAACATACCGACGATATCGTCGCCGTGGCGCCCGGCATTCCGCCGACCGCCGCGCTGGAATGGACACCGCAGAAATCGATCGACGGCATGGACAAGGCCGGCATTGCGACCGCGATCCTGTCGATCGCGACACCCGGAACTTGGTTTGGCGACACGGACGAGGCGCGAGACCTGACCCGCCACTGCAACGAGTATGGCGCGCGCCTGATCGCCGACCATCCCGGCCGATTCGGCATGTTCGCCTCCCTCGCCGTGCCGGACGTGGACGGCAGCCTGCGCGAGATTGAACACGCCTACGACATGCTCAAACTCGACGGCGTCGGCCTGATGACCAGCTACGACGGCAGATGGCCCGGCGACCCGGCGTTCGCGCCGGTGTTCGACGAGTTGAACCGCCGCAAGGCCGTGGTCTACTTCCATCCCACCTGCCCGCCCTTCGCCCGCAATCTCATCCCCGAGGTGCCGCCGGCCATCACCGAGTTCGTGTTCGATACTACACGCGCGATCAACAGCATGCTTTACAGCGGCACGCTGTCGCGCTGTCCCGACATCCGCTTTATCTTCTCGCACGGCGGCGGCACCGTGCCGTTCGTGGCAGACCGAATCGCCTCGCTGGCGCGGCGGCCAAACGCGGGCGATCTGCGGGCGCGCATCCCGAAGGGCGTCGAGTACGAACTGCGCAAGCTCTACTACGACGTGGTCAGCGTGACCGGAAACCCGCACGGAATGCGGGCGCTCATCGGCCTCGCGGACCCTTCGCATCTCCTGTTCGGCACCGACTTTCCCTACTACCGCATCGACCAGGTCGACGATGGGACCGCAGCGAGCAAAGTGCCGGAGCTGGAGTCGCGGGCGATCAATCGCGACAACGCGCTGGCGCTGTTTCCACGGTTCGCGAAGGTTTGACTGACGCGCTAACCGGACGGCAGCAATCCCAGTTCGTCGAGCAAGGCGCGCATCTCCTCGCGCTCCTGCGAAAGATACGCGTACAGCGCCGACCCATTGAGGTACATCGGCGACCAGCAATGCCGCGCCAGCGCGGCCTGCCAATGCGCATGCTTGGTCACATCGTCAAGCAGCCGCTCCCAGAACGCAATCTGCGCTCCGCCGAGTCCGCTCGGCCCGGTGACGCCGCGCCAGGCGCCGACCACACAATCGATAGACTGCTCGGTCCAGGTCGGCGTATCGGCAAACGGAGGCCCAAGCCGTGCGGGCGCCGAAATGGCCAGCAAGCGCACCCTCCCCGCCTCAAGTTCCTTGACGACACTCGCCGCGGTGACCGCGCCTATTTCAGCATGGCCCTCCACCACGTCCGCCACCGCATCCAGCGCCGTGTCGAACACGCGAATGCGCGGCGCATTGATGTCGCCGCCGGCCTGCCGCGTCACCTTGGCGACCGCGATGTGATTGGGATTGCCGAGTGCAGTCGACAGCGCAACCGTGATGCCGCCGGGATTGGACGCCAGACGTTCGAGTAGGTCCGCGCCCTTGCGCAGCGGAGAGTCCGCCCGCACGGCGAAGGCGATGTATTCCGTCAGTAGAATCGCGATCGGCACATAGCGGCTGTGATCGAACGTGGCTAAGCCAGCCAGATGATCGGTCGTCAGGTTCGGCGAACTGATCGACACGAGATGCCCGTCACCCGGGTGGCGATCGACATGAGTCCAGACGCGCCTCGCGCCATCGCCGGGAATGTTGAGTACCGAGACCGGGACATCGAGCAGTTTTGCGTCAGCGATGACCTCGGCCAGCGCCCGCGCCACGCGGTCGAGGCCGCCTCCGGGCGGTGTTCCCGCGGCGATTTCGATGGCGCGTTCCGGCGCCCAAGCAGTCTGCATATTTCCGTCAGTCATGCTGCCTGACGGCCATAGTACAGCGTGACCGTGTGCTTGGCCTCGGCAAAAAACAGCCAGCGCTCGACCAGTAGCCCAGGAATCATCGCCAACGCCGCGAGCACCGCTGCAAAGGCAGCCAGCCAGCCGTCGGACAGGATCGCAACCTCGGTCGCGGCTAGCGGCACGCCGAACGCAAGGACATGCACGAACATGCGCAGCTTCGCCGCATGTTTGCGCGCGATGCGATAGCCCATCTCCTTGAGCAGATAGTTTTCTTCCGAGTGCGGCCATTCGATCGAACGCACCGCGCCGCCGGCAAGGCCGGTAGCCGTGCTCAATGTCGTCGAACCCCCGAGTGTCTCGTTGGATTGCCAGGTCAGATTTTTCCAGAACCACCCGAGCGCGATCAACCCGAAGGCGATCCAGGACATCGCGCGGCTTTCATCCCGCGACACATAGAGCATCGCATTGAGCAGCACCGCGCCGCTCATCAGCGCGTAGATGACATAGCCAGGCATCGTGTATGGCGTGTGCCACTGCGCGACCGGTTTGAGCGACGCGTAGATCATGCCGGTGGTGACGACCGTTATGATCGCGCAGGCGGCAGTCGCCAGACCCGTCACCGCGATAATGCCATCGGTACGGTCAAGCAAGATCCAACTGGCCGCAAACAGGCCGGCGGGTACATAAGTGACAACGCTCGCGACGCCCTCGCGCGACAGCCACGACGAGCGCCATTGCGAGAAGGCGCGCCAGGCTCGCGCCGGCCTCCCGAGGTGCAAGGTCGACGACAACAGCCCGCCGGTGATCAGCGCAAGCGCGAGGCCGAGAGCCGCGAGCGCGAACCAGCGGTTGCTGGGAAGCACCCCGCCCGCGGCGAATGCGCCAAGCCACGCCAACAGGCCGTAGCCGGCGCCGGTCGCCGTGGTGAACACGATGACGGAAAGCGCCGGATGCATGGGTTACCGCGTCAGCATCCGGTCGACCCAGCCGAGAAAGCCGCCTTCGGCCACCGGCTCGAGCGCGGGCGCGTTGCCACGGCCATCGCTAACCGAACGGGCGCGCGGCGGCAGGTACTTGTTGGTCGGCCGGTAGTCCATCTCCGGCATCAGGTCGACGCCGCCGCGCTCCGCGACCAGCCGCGATACCGGCGAGGCAGGATCGCCGAGGTCGCCGAAGTGCCGCGCGCCCGTCGGACATGCCGCGACGCAAGCCGGCACGCGATCTTCGGGCACAAGGTTCTCATTGTAGATGCGGTCGATGCACAAGGTGCACTTCTTCATCACACCGACCGCGACATCGAATTCGCGCGCGCCGTAGGGACAAGCCCAACTGCACAGCTTACACCCGATACACAGATCCTCGTTGACCAGCACGATGCCGTCGGAGGCGCGCTTGTACGACGCGCCCGTCGGGCACACCGTCACGCAGGCTGGCTGATCGCAGTGCAGGCACGAGCGCGGGAAGTGAACCGTGCGGCTGCTCTCCTCGTTCGTATGCTCGTAAGTGTGGACGCGGTTGAACCAGACGCCGTCGGCGCTGCCGCCATAAGGATCGAGATCGGTCAGCGGCGCCATCGAGCCGCCGGTGTTCCATTCCTTGCAGCTTGTGACGCAGGCCTGACAGCCGACGCAGGTGTCGAGGTCGATGACCAGCCCGAGCTTCTTCTCGGTCGAGGCGGGAACACAGGTCATCGCCCCGCCTCCCGCGCGCGCCGGAACTGCGCGCCGTAGGCCAGCACTCGCGGTGGCGTAGGTAGCCCCACAGGCGGCGGAAGCGCCGCGAACTGTGGCTCCGCAACGCCTTCCTCCTCGGGCCGGCATTTCTCCAACCGCACGCGCAGATCGAACCACGCCGCCTGACCCGTGATCGGATCGGAATTGGAATAGCGGCGGCCATCGGCGTCCGGCGGCAACAATTCGCTGATGGCATGATTGAGCAGGAAGCCGCGTTCGGCTTCGCCCGCGTCGGCTTCCAGCATCCAGGCGCCGCGCCGTTTGCCGATGGCGTTCCAGGTCCAAACCGTGTCCGGATTGACGCCGTCGATCAGCCGGATCTGGCCCTTCACTCGCGCATGGTGGCTCTCGACCCAGACCCAGTCGTCGTCGGCAAGGCCGAGGCGCGTGGCGGTCGCCCGATGCACGAACAGGCGGTTCTGGCTGGTGATCTGCCGAAGCCAAGCGTTCTGGCCACCCCACGAGTGATACATATGCATCGGCCGCTGCGTCAGCGCGTGCAGCGTGAACACATCGGTGTCGATCGCCTGTTCTTCGAACGGCGCATACCAGTCCGGCAGCGGATCGCAGTAGCGCATGAGGCGCTCGCGTTCGCTCGGCGGCGGCACGACCGGACCATGTCCTTGCCCGGCCAGACGGAAGCGTTGCAGCGGCTCGGAGTAGAGTTGAAAGACAACGGGGTCCGGTGACGTAAGAAATCCCATCGCCACAGCCGTCTCGAGATAGCCGCGGTTCGCCATCTTGAAATATTTCTGATCGTCGGGGAACGCATGGTGCCAAAAGCCGCCATTTGCGATGTAGCAGTCGAGCTGATTTGGATTGGGCGCGCCTTTGCCGGCGGCATCGCCGTTTCCGCGCCAGCCGGCCAAGGGTCCAATCCCGGGCGCTCGCTCGTGCCGCACGATGTAGTCGGCATAGTCGCGATACTTCGGCTGATCGGCCGCATCGACCATGCCCGGAAGCTTGAGCCGCGCGCCGAGATCGAGCAGCACCGACTGAAACGCCCGCACATCGCGATCCGGCTGCACGACGGGATGACGGATTGCGTCGCCGGGGCCGTCCGCGTGACTGATCGGCCGGTCGAGCAAGCTGATGCAGTCGTAACGCTCGAGATAAGTCGTATCGGGGAGAACGAGATCGGCGTAGGCGACGGTCTCGGAGTAGTAGGCGTCCGAATAGATGATGAACGGGATCTTGTAGTCGCCCTGCTCATCTTTGTCGGTCAGCATGGCGATGGTGCCGGCGCTGTTCATCGCCGAGTTCCACGCCATGTTCGACATGTACATGAACAAGGTATCGATAGGATACGGATCGCCGCGCCAGGCATTGACGATGACGTTGTGCATCGCGCCATGCGCGGCGAACGGAGCCTCCCAGGAATAGGCCTTGTCGATGCGCAGCGGCGCGCCCGCGGTGTCGATCAGCAAATCCTCCGGGCCGGTGACATAGCCGAGCGGCATGCCGCAGAGCGGCGTGTTCGGCCGTCCGCCATTCTTGCCGGCCGGCTTCGGCCCCGGCGGCGCCGGCTTCGGATACGGCGGCTTGAATCGAAACCCACCGGGGACGTCGACGGTGCCGAGGAGAATTTGCAACAGGTGAATGGCGCGGCAGGTCTGGAAACCGTTGGTGTGCGCCGAGATGCCGCGCATCGCATGCATCGCGACCGGCCGCCCACGCATCGTCTCATGCCGGCGGCCGGCCCAATCGGTCCACGCCACCGGCAACTCGATCGCCTGCTCGAACGCAACATGCGCAAGCTCGGCTGCGATCCGCTTGATCGTGGCAGCGGGAATACCGCATCGCTCCGCGACCGCTTCCGGCGCATGGCGCGGATCGAGATAGCGTTCCGCGATCAACTGGAACACGGGTACGCAATTCCGTCCATCGACGGTGTAGCTGCCGCTCAAGGCGGGATGAATGTCCGGGGCGAGCGCATCGACGGTACGTGCGGCGTGCTTATCCCAGGCAAGTAGCCGGCCACCGGCGTCACGCAGGAACAATCCGTCATCGGCAGCGCCAGGATCGCGGATCACCAGCACATGCGCGTTGGTGTAGCGAACCAGATAGTCGAGATCGATGCGGCCGGCCTTGATAAGCTCGTGCACGATCGCCAGCACGAACAGGCCGTCCGTCCCAGGGCGGATCCCGATCCACTCATCCGCGATAGCGCTATACCCGGTGCGGCAGGGATTGACCGAGACGGTCTTGACGCCCCTCGCCTTCAGCTTGCCAAGCCCGATCTTGATCGGATTGGAGTCATGGTCCTCGGCGACGCCGAACAGCATGAAATAGCGCGTGTGGTCCCAGTCCGGCTCGCCGAACTCCCAGAACGACCCACCGATGGTGTACATGCCGCCGGCCGCCATGTTGACGGAGCAGAAGCCACCATGGGCGGCGAAGTTCGGCGTGCCGAACTGCATCGCCCACCAGCCGGTGAGCGACTGCGACTGATCGCGTCCGGTGAAGAAGGCGAGTTTCTTCGGATCGATGGCGCGGATGCGCGCGAGCCGTTCGGCCGCAATCGCCAACGCCTCGCCCCATTCGATTTCGCGGAACGCACCCGCGCCCCGTTCGCCGACGCGCAGCAATGGCTTGCGCAGCCGCGCCGGGCTCAGGTGCTGCATGATGCCGGCCGAGCCCTTGCCGCAGATGACGCCGCGGTTCACCGGATGATTGCGGTTGCCGCTGATGTAGCGAACCTGTCCGTCCTGGAGATGGACGTCGATGCCGCAACGGCAGGCGCACATATAACATGTGGTACGGCGGACCTCGTCCGAGACATGGGGGGAGGTGTCGACGCCGTCGCCTTCTGCGGGTGCGCGGCTGTCGGCCAACGGCCCCTGAGTCGCCAAGGAATTTGCGGCAACCGGTCGGCTCATGCCACGGTTCGGTCCCGGTCGGCGCCTTTTGACCGCGCTTTTGGACCTGGCCCACGCATGTAGTGCCGCTCCGGCTGGTAATTCCCGGAACGCCAGTTCAGTCCAAATCGTCGGAGCAGTTGGCGGACCGCCTGAGGCAATCGGGCAAAAAAACCATTCCGAAGAGGAAGAGAGAGCCTGGCTGGCATTGCAAAACCCGCTGCTTCTAGAATGTTATCCTTCAAAACTATCCATCGCACCAATGATTTGTTATTGTCATTCCAATCGGAACATCTGATTGATTAGTCATGACCCTCGACCAGTTGCGCGTCTTCATTGCGGTGGCAGAGCGCGGGCATGTGACCCGCGCGGCGGAGGACTTGAGGATCAGCCAGTCCGCCGCGTCCGCGGCTATTGCGACGCTGGAGTCTCGCTATCGCACCAAGCTGTTCGACCGGGTCGGCCGCGGCATTGAGCTGACCGAGACCGGGCGGCTGTTCCTGCGCGAAGCGCGCGCGGTGCTGGATCGGGCCTCGATGGCCAAGTCGGTCCTGGAGGATCTCGCGGGCCTCTCGACAGGAGAAGTCGCGATCGCGGCGAGCCAGACGATTGCGACCTACTGGCTGCCGCGCCGGCTCTCAGCGTTCCACCGGGCCAATCCCGGCGTGCGGCTGAACGTGGTGATCCGCAATACGCGCGAGGTGGAGAGCGCGGTAGTCGAAGGCGAAGTCAACATCGGCCTCGTTGAAGGGCCGACGCACCACCCCGCATTGATCCGGCAACACGTCGACCGGGACAGTCTCGTGCTGGTGGTGGCATCGGACCAGCCGCCGCTTCCGATCAACGCGATGGGCCGGCTCGATCTGCGCGCCATCACCTGGGTGATTCGCGAAGCAGGCTCGGGCACGCGCCGGGGGTTGGAGGACCTCGCCTTCCAAGAAGGCCTCACGCTCGACGACCTCAACATTTTTCTGGTGCTGCCCAGCAACGAAGCTGTGCGCGAGGCGATCGAAGCGGGAATCGGCGCGACCATCATCTCACGGCACGTCGTCGCATCGGCAATTGCGGCCGGCACGCTCACCGCGATTCCCATCGAACTTCCACCGCGCGAGTATGCGCTGCTGCGCCACCGCGACCGCCACGCGAGTAGTGCGCAACGCACACTGGTGCAACACCTGACCGGGGCAAGCGACGAAGCGCCCGTCCAACGGGCCACGGCCTGACCGGTAAACTTCCTCACCTTCTTTGCGCAGTCTCGTGCCGATTGCCCAAGGATTCACCGGTGAAAAAGCGGGCAGCAGCGCATCGCTCGCGATCTTCGCTGCCTCAGCGTTGCGCAACTGCCTACGCAACGGACATCAAGCGCGACATCCTTTGACTTTGTCTTGGTAGAGACTGGCAAAGTCCGCATGAGGCGGCGCGCCATGCGCATCGCATGTGGCTGGCACACTCTTTGCTGAAATTCCAATGAGACTGCCGCCGGAAACACCCGGCGGAATGGTGCGTAAGTTTCGCAAGGGTACGCCCAACGGCGGGCACACAGTCGGCATCGCAGCCGATCTGCTGACGAAGGAGTTCGGCCGCTGGCCGGGCGCTTGTCGCACCGTCGTTGGGATTATGGATGGAACTGCGGCCGCTCCGAGACTACATCATCGACCCCGCCGTCGGCGTTAACGGCGCGGCGTTGCTTGAGCGGGTCGAAGCGTCTTCGGACGCTGCCGCCGATACGCCGGCACCGGTCATTGTGATCGGGGGCGGACCTTCGGGGTTGCGCACCGCACAGGAATTGGCGCGACGTCAGGCCCCCGTCGTCCTCTTCAATGCGGAACGGTGGCGCCCATACAACCGCGTGAAACTCACGCCATTCCTTGCCGGCGAAGTGCAGATCGGCCGCGTCTATCAGGCCAACGTCTTCCCCGCCGGCGCACCGGTCACACAATACACCGGACAGACGATCATCAGCATCGACCGTACGGACAAGACGGTCGAGAATCAGTTCGGGCGGCGCTGGCGTTATTCCAAGCTGGTGCTTGCCCTTGGCTCGCATCCATATATGCCGCCGATTCCCGGCCGCGAGCTGAGCGGCGTGTTCCGCTTTCGCGGCTTCGACGACGTTGAGCAGCTTGTCGCCCGCGCCATGCGGTCGCGCCGCACCGTCGTGATCGGCGGCGGTCTGCTCGGGCTGGAAGCCGCGCGCGGCATGGCGCTGCGCAAGGTCGATACCGTTGTCGTCGAACATGAAGCGCATCTGATGGCGCGCCAACTCGATCGCGATGGCGGGCTGCTGCTGGTGGCCGAAATCCAGCGCCTCGGACTCACCGTTCATACCGGCTGCGCCGTCAAATCGATCGATGGCGAAACGCGCGTCACACGCGTAACGCTGGCCAGCGGCGAGCAGACCGCCTGCGACACCGTCATCATCTGTACCGGCATCCGCTCCAATATCGAATTGGCACGCGAGGCCGGTATCGCAGTGGGCCGGGGCATCACCGTCGATCGCACTTTGCAAACTTCCGACCCAGATATCTACGCGGTCGGCGAGTGCGCCGAACATGATGGTCATGTCTACGGCTTGGTGGCACCTGGGCTGGAGCAGGCTGCCGTCGCCGCCGCGCATATCGGCGGCGAGAAAGCCAATTACCGCGGCTCGATCCCGACGACCAAGCTGAAGGTGGTCGGCGTCGACGTCTTCAGCATGGGCGACGTCGAGCAGATCGATCAGCGCACCGATCTGCGGACGATCGCCTGGAGCGATGTTACCGATGGCCGCTATCGCCGCCTGATCATCCGCCGCATGCGGCTCGTCGGCGCGCTCGGCGTCGGCGCCTGGCCTGAGGTCAACCGCATCCAGCAGGCGGTGCGCGACCATGCCTTGGTGATGCCCTGGAAAGCGTGGCGGTTCGCGAGCACCGGCCGGCTCTATCCGGAAGCAAAGGTGAAGGCCGTGACTGCCTGGCCGGCAGCGGCGACCGTGTGCAATTGCACGGGCGTCACGCGCGGCCAACTGGGCGATGCCATGGCAGGCGGCGCCGTCACGATCGACAATCTGATGCGCGAGACCAGCGCGTCAACGGTTTGCGGGTCGTGCCGACCGTTGTTGCAAGAGCTAGTCGGTGGCAACGCCTCACACAAGCCGATCTTCGGGACGCGAATGATTGCGGTTGGGTCGATTCTCGCGGGGGTCGCTGCCTTGCTTGCCGTGCTTCTCCCCGCTTGGCCGTTTTCGCAGAGCATTGAGGCCGGCATCGGCCTCGATCGGCTGTGGACCGACGGGACAACCAAGCAGGTGACCGGCTTCACCCTGCTCGGGCTCTCCGCCATCGTCGCTTTCCTGTCGGTGCGCAAGCGCGTGCGCCAACGTTGGCTCGGCGACTATCGCTTCTGGCGCATCGTCCACACCACGCTTGGCGCTGCGGCGCTCAGCGTCCTGTTCCTGCACACCGGCTTCAATCTCGGTAGCAATCTCAACCGCTGGCTGATGCTGACGTTCCTCGCGGTCGCGGCGCTCGGCAGCCTGACCGGCGTCGTCACGGCGCGCGAGCACGTCACGCTCGCCGCCGGCAGAACGTCGCGGCGAAAAGCGCTCACCTGGCTGCACATCCTCGCCTTCTGGCCGATGCCGGTCCTGCTGATGCTGCACGTCGTCACGGTCTACGCCTACTGAGACACGCACAAGGATGTCGCGAACGGCCATGCTCTGGGTGTTGTGGATCACGGTTTCGGCGGCGGGCGGCCTCTACGTGCTTGGCTCGATCGTCTACGGCGGCAACCGTTCGTTGCTGCTGATCGGGAAAACCACAAGCGGCCATCACCAGATCGAGCTCGCCTGCGACGCCTGCCATACCACCGTGTTCGGCGGCGCCGAGGTGCTGCAGGACGCTTGCGTCAACTGCCATGGCGTCGAGCTCAAAGCCGCCAACGACGCGCACCCGCTGTCGAAGTTCACCGATCCGCGCAACGCCGACCGCACCGCAGTCCTTGACGCTCGCCACTGCGTCACCTGCCATCAGGAACATCGGCCCAAGATCACGCGCGCCATGGGCGTGACCCTGCCTCACGACTATTGCTTCCATTGCCACGCCGATATCGCGGAAGACCGGCCGAGCCACAAGGGCTTGGCGTTTTCCACCTGCGCCTCGGCCGGCTGCCACAACTTTCATGACAACCGCGCGCTCTATAACGACTTCCTCCTCCAACACGCCGGCGAGCCCGATCATCTCGAGAGGCAGCGGATGACGCTCGCGACCTTTCTGCGGTCCCGCGAGGACAGCATCAAGGTCCCCCGCGTGCTGGTCGCGGCAGACGCCGACGCGCCGGCCGCGCATCGGGGCGACGCGAAAATCGCCGCCGATTGGGCGGGCGATGCGCACGCTCGCGCCGGCATCAACTGCTCGGGCTGCCACACGACCAAGGCAGAGCCGGAGCGCTGGATTGCCGCCCCCGGCATCGACGTTTGCAAGGGATGCCACTCCGACGAAGCCCGCACCTTTGTCGAAGGCAAGCACGGCATGCGTCTGCGCGAAGGGATGATGGCGAGCCATGACGGACCGCTCGGAATATTCCGCGCGGCAAAGCTGCCGCCGATGACGCCGGCGCAAGCCCGCCTGCCGATGAAGACGGATCAGGCGCACACCGAACTCGGCTGCAACACCTGCCACAGCGCCCATCGCTACGACCCGAAGACGGCGAGGGTCGAACGCTGCACCGGGTGTCACGACGATACGCATACCAAGGCCTATCTCACCTCGGCGCACCATGGCCTGTTCGAAAAGGAAGCCGCGGGTCTCGCACCGAAGGGAACCGGCGTCTCTTGCGCCACCTGTCACATGCCGCCGATCGAGACGCGCCGGCCCGACGGCAGGAAGGCGATTTTCGTCACCCACAATCAGAACGACAACCTGCGGCCGAACGAAAAGATGGTGCGCAGCGTCTGCGGCACCTGTCATGGGCTGCAGTTCACGCTCGATGCGCTCGCCGACCGCAAGCTGATCGACAAGAACTTCACAGGACTCTCAGGCGTCCACATCGAAAGCATCGCGTGGGCGCAACGCCGGGCGAGAGAACGGAGCAAGCGTCGCCAATGAAACGCGCTCCGGCATGATCACCAGCAAGAAAGGGAACACACTATGAACCGACAGACCGTCAAGCTCGCCGCCGCCGCACTGCTGGTCGGCGGCGTTACCGCGGCGACGGCCGTGCACGCTCAATGGTTCGGCAGCAAGGAGCCGAAGGGCATTCCCATGCAGCAGGTCGCCGACATGCTGCATGCGGTCATGGACTCCGACCGTGCCATCTACACGACACGCGTCGTCAATCGGCTGCAGAATGAGGACAAGGTCATCAAGGCCGACGAGCACTTCATGGACAAGAAGGCGCTGCCGCTGCCGGCGCAGATGTTCCGCTTCGGCGCCGAGCGGGTCGCCACAAAGACCAAGGCCTTCTCCTACTCGCTGCTCTCGCTGTGGCCGGTCAACAAGCAGAATGCCCCACGGACCAAGATCGAAAAGGATGGCCTCAAATACGTCGCCGACAACAAGGGCAAGAACTACTACGGCGAAGAGACGCTCGGTGGAAAGAAGTACTTCACGGCCGTCTATGCCGACACCGCCGTCGCACCGGTCTGTGTCACTTGCCACAACTCACACCCGGAAACACCGCGCACCGACTTCAAGCTCGGAGACGTCATGGGCGGCGTCGTCATTCGCCTGCCGATGTAGCGCGGAAGCCGAGACTTTCGGCAGAAGCCAACCCCGCGAAACAACGCGGGTCATCACAGGAAACGTCCGGGTCAACATGAACACCATGGAGAGAACGGGATGACACCGGAAAAGGTCACACTGGTTCAGGAGAGCTTCAAGAAGGTGGTGCCTATCGCCGGAACGGCGGCCGACTTGTTCTATGACCGGCTGTTCGTCATCGCGCCGGAGGTGCGCAGTCTGTTCCCCGAGGACCTTACTGAGCAGAAGAAGAAGCTGATCTCGATGCTGGCGACGGCGGTCACCAACCTGCATCAGGTGGAGAAGATTCTTCCCGCCGTCCAGGACCTCGGACGCCGGCACGTCGCCTACGGGGTCACCGACAAGCACTACGAGCCGGTCGGCGAGGCGCTGCTCTGGACCCTGGAAAAAGGCCTCGGCGACGCGTTCACCCCGCCCGTCAAAGAGGCATGGACGGAAACCTATTTGGCGGTTGCCGGCATCATGAAGGAGGCGGCCGCGACCGTTACGCCGCCTGCCCCGGCCAAAAAAGGCATCATGGCGCGTCTGTTCGGCTGATCCAGCCGAGCCATGGCAATCCCTCAACCCGGCTGGCCGGCCGCAAGTTGGAATGGCTCTTGCATCGCAGAGCCAGACACTGGCTTCGACCGAACCCGCTTGGCATATCAGTTCCAAGACGGAGGGGAACCCGCAGGGCAAGAAAACGTGGCAATAAATCGGTCGGGATCGGATCCGTGGCTGCTGTGCGCGAAAGCGGTGAGCAACCCGCCGGACCAAAGCCTGAAGATCGTCATCGTAGATGAAAGCGCGGTCCGCGCCGCAATCCTGGAGGAAGGATTGCGGGAGGCGGGGTTTACCCAGGTCGTGCGCATCGCCGAGATGACGAACCTGCTTGCGCGCGTCTATGCGATCGATCCGGACGTGATCCTGATCGATCTGGAAAATCCGAGCCGCGACGTGCTGGAGCAGATGTTCCAAGTCTCGCGCGCGGTGCGGCGCCCCATCGCCATGTTCGTCGAGCAGAGCGACAAGGCGACCATCGAGGCTGCTATCGACGCG
>Ga0299913_10002880_pt1 | contig 13839 bp, 14 predicted proteins | sample RVTome_9_FD_201360 | JGI IMG/M metagenome (GOLD analysis project Ga0299913, IMG submission 201360) | Soil microbial communities from uranium-contaminated site in the Upper Colorado River Basin, Wyoming, United States - RVT155D38 (version 2) ... | reverse complement strand
CTCGCGGTCGGCGGCGGCCATGGCCGCGATGGCGTCGATCTCGGTGGTGTCGAAGCCGGCCATCTCCCGGAAGCGGCGGGCCAGCTTGATGGCGGCGTCATGGTGCTCGCCCCGGAAGCCCTGGAAGTTGAACAGGCCGTCGACCGTCCGCTGAAACTCCAGGGCCGCGGCCCGGCGCTCGGCGTCGGTCTCGGTGATCTCCCGCAGCCACCGCGAGCCCATCTTCACGTGGGTGACCTCGTCGGCCAGCATCCAGTCCTCGCAGAACTCCAGGATCGGGTCGCCCATCTCGGTGGCGAACTCGCGCATGGTGGTGAAGACGTCGATGGCTAGGCCCTCCAGGGCGCGGTTGACGCCCGCCAGCCGGAAGATCGGGTCGGGGTGGCAGGCCGCCTCGAACAGGGTGGTGCTCTCGCTGAACTCGCCCACGTCGGTGCCCATGTGATCGCCGAGCTTCACCGAGATCTCGCAGTGGCGGGCCTCGTCCCAGCACTGCCGCGCCATGTCGAGCTTCAGCTGGAAGGGCACCTCGGAGGGCGACTCGAAGTCGAAGGCGGTGCGGCCCGCGCCCTCGAGGGCCTGGACCTCACCGACGAAGATCCCGTGCATCTGGCGCCGGGCGCGGTCGGCGACGTCCTCCGCCCCCCGCTCCAGGCGGCGGTCCTGCCCCACCGGCCGGGGGTCGTTGAAGCGCTCGGCGGTGGTGATGCGGTTGAAGCGCCCGTCGCGCGCCAGGGAGTCGGGAGCGATCTGCTTCTGCACGTCCCCGATCGTACGCTGACCCGGCCGAAAGCGGGGGAGTGACCGGGGCGGAGGTGGGGGGGTGATATGGAGACCTTCGAGGAGCTGCAGGCACGGCTGGGCGATGCGCTGGCCTTGAACGGGCCGGGCGTCGGCGTCGAGCACGTGCTCATCGCGCTGCCGTCCTTCAGCGTCGGCGAGTCGCTGCTCTCGCACTACGTCGAGCGCATCCCGGCCCTGGAGCACCGGTACCTCATCGCGCAGCTCATGCTGCACCGGATCCCCACCTGCGAAATGGTCTTCGTCTCCTGCGAGGCGCCGTCGGACGAGGTGCTCGAGTACTACGCCTCGCTCGTGCCTGAGGATGGGCGGCGGGTGACGCGAGAGAACTTTCGGGTGCTCGAGGTCCCCGACCGCCGGGCCCGCTCGGTGGCGGCCAAGCTGCTCGACCGCCCCGACCTGCTCGACCAGCTGCGGGCGTCGTTCGACGGCAGGCCGGCGTTCATAGAGCCCTGGAACGTGACCGACGCCGAGGTCGAGGTGGCCCGCCGGCTGGGCGCGCCGATCAACGGGACGGCGCCCGCGCTGTGGCCGATCGGGTTCAAGAGCGCGGGCCGCCGCCTGTTCCGCGAGGCCGGCGTGCCGGTGCCGTTCGGATGCGAGGACGTCCGGTCGACCGAGGACGTCATGGCTGCAATCGACACCATCCGCGCCGCCAGGCCGGGCGGGGCGGGCGTGGTGGTGAAGCACGACGACAGCGGGGCCGGCGACGGCAACGTCGTGATCGATCTGCGCAACCCGGAGGGGGTGCGGTCGACGCTCGAGGAGCTGCCCGACTGGTACCTGCGCGATCTGGCGCGTGGGGGCGTGGTCGAGGAGCTGGTCTCGGGGACGCGGTTCACCAGCCCGAGCGCGCAGATCGACGTGAGCCCCGACGGTGCGGTGGCCGTGCTGGCGACCCACGAGCAGGTCCTGGGCGGGGCCGGGGCGCAGGTGTACATGGGGTGTCGCTTCCCCGCCGATCCCGCATACGCGCCGCGGCTGGCGGAGCACGCGCTGGCGGTCGGGCAGCACCTCGCCCGCCGGGGGGTCGTGGGCCGGACCAGCGTCGACTTCGCCGCCGCCCGCGACGCGGCGGGGCGGTGGGACGGCTACGCGCTGGAGGTGAACCTGCGGAAGGGAGGCACGACGCATCCCTACGCGGCGCTCCGCAACCTGGTGCCCGGTCGCTACGACCCGGAGCGGGCGAAGTGGGTGGCGGCCGACGGCAGCGAGCGGGCCTACTGGTCGACCGACAACCTCATCGATCCGGCCTGGCGGGGCCTCCCACCGCGGCTCGTGATCGACCACGTCGCCGACGCCGGCCTCCAGTTCGACCACGAGACCGGCACGGGGGTCGTGCTTCACATGCTGTCGTGCCTCGCCATCGACGGCCGCGTGGGGCTCACCGCCATCGGCCGCTCACCGGAGCACGCCGCCGACCTGTACGAGGCGGCCGCCTCGGCGGTCAGCCGCGCCGCTGGCCGAACCGCTCCCAGCTCGTGAGCGACTCGGCCGGGCGGCGGGGAGCGACGCCCCAGCGACCCCGGGGATGGCCGAGCGGCAGCAGGGCCACGACCTCGTAGCGGTCCGGGACATCGAGCAGCTCGCGCACCTCGTCCTCGTACACCCGGTAGACGGTGGTGAGGACGGTGCCGAGACCTCGGGAGCGGGCCGCCAGGATGAAGTTCTGGACCGCCGGATACACCGACGCGTAGGTGGGGCCAACGTCCATCTCGCCCTCGTCGTCGGCGACGACCATGGAGATCTTCGGCATCAGCACGAGCACGTGCACGGGCACGTCGGCCAGGGCTCGGGCCAGCTCGTCGCTGGCGGCCACGTTGCGGGCCTGGCGGCGGGCCGCGTCCTCGTCGCGGGCCGGGGGACTCACCTTGGCCACGGCCGGCTCGTAGCGCTCCCACGCCCGGAGGTAGACGGCGCCGATCGCCCGGCGCAGGTCGGGATCGGTGACGACGAGGAACTGGTAGGGCTGGATGTTGCCGCCGCTCGGCGCCTGCACCGCGGCGCGGAGGCAGGCGCGGATGTCGTCCTCGGCCACCGGCTCGTCGGTGAACCTGCGCATGGCGCGGGTCGTCATCAGGCCTTCGTACAGGTCGACCATCGTCACCGTCCCTCGAACCTCGGCGGCCGCTTCTCAGCCAGCGCGGCCAGCGCCTCGCGATGGTCCTCGCTCTGGAAGGTCACGATCTCCAGCGCGGTGGCCACGTCGAACGCCTCGTTGAGCGCGGTCTTCACCAGCTTGTTGACCGCCTGCTTGGTGTACTGGACAGCCAGCGGTGCGCCGGCCGCCAGACGGTGGGCGAACGCCGACGCCCGCTCGTCGAGCTGGTCGTCGGGCACCACGTCGGTCACCAGCCCGAAGCGCTCGGCGTCTCGCGCCGACACCGCGTCGCCGGTGAGCAGGTAGCGCTTGGCCCGGGCCGGCCCCACCGCCAGCGGCCAGGCGACGGTGCCCCCGTCGCCGGCGACGATGCCGACCCGCACGTGGGGGTCCGAGATGGTGGCCGACTCGGCCATGAAGACGGCGTCGCACAGCAGCGCGATCGACGCCCCCAGCCCGACGGCGTGACCGTTGAGGGCACACACGATCGGAAGGTGGACGTCGAGCAGGTCCCAGATCATCTGGCGGGCGTCGAGGCGCAACCGCTCGAGCCGGCCCGGCTGCTGCAGCGCGGGGAACCAGTCGAAGTCGCCGCCCGCCGAGAAGGCGCGGCCCCGACCGGTCAGCAGCACGGCCCGGGCATCGCGCTCGCGCTGCAGGAACGGGAACAGCCCGGTCAGGTCGTGGTGCAGCGCATCGTCGACCCGGTTCAGCTCGTCGCCGGGGCGGTCGATGACGACCCGCAGCACGTCGTCATCGCGATCGATCGAGATGCAGGTGAACTCGCTCATGCTGGCTCGCGGGGAAGGCCGAGGAGCCGCTCGCCGATGATGTTGCGCTGGATCTCGCTCGTGCCGCCGCCGATGGTGAGGGCCCGGCTGAACAGGTAGCCCCAGTGCCAGACGTCGGCGTGCTCGGCGTCCGGCGACTGGACCCCGAGCATCCCCGCCGCGCCGCGGACGTCCTTGGCCAGGGCCATGACGTGCTGGCCGTGCACGTCGGCCAGCGTCTTGCGCACCGACGGCTCCTCCAGCAGGTCGAGCACCCGCCGCTCGGTGAACACCTCGGCGGCGCGCTGGCGGAGTCGAGGGTCGGCCATCGCGTCGTGCCCCCGCAACAGATCGAAGAGGTCGCCGGTCTCGGGGCCCATGCCCCACAGCACCCCGCCCTCGGACAGCGACACCCGCTCGTTGGCGAGGGTCACCTTGGCCAGGGGCCAGCCGCCGTGCTCGGGACCGATGCGGTTGCCTACCGGCACCCGCACGTCGGTGAGGAAGACCTCGTTGAAGTGGTTGCCGCCGGTCATCTCGACGATCTTGCGGACCTCCACGCCCGGTGTGCCCATGTCGAGTACGAAGTAGGAGATCCCCTTGTGCTTCGGCGCGGTCGGGTCGGTGCGGGCCAGGAGGATGCCCCAGCCGGACCGGTTGGCCCACGTCGACCAGATCTTCTGGCCGTTGACGACGTACTCGTCGCCGTCGAGGACGGCGCGGGTCTGCAGCGACGCCAGGTCGGAGCCGGCGTCGGGCTCGGAGAAGAGCTGGCACCAGAAGGCCGAGCCGTCGAGGATGCCGGGCAGCCAGCGCTGCTGCTGCTCGGTCGTCCCGCCGGCCAGGATGGTCGGGCCGGCCCAGCCGATGCCGATCGGGTTGTCGGGTCGGGCGACGCGGTGGGCGGCCAGCTCCTCGTCGATCATGAGCTGGGTGTCGCCGTCGGCGCCGAGGCCCCACGGCGGCGGCCAGTGGGGCGCCACTAGCCCGGCGCCGGCCAGGGCCGGACCGTCGGCGTCGGGGTGGGCCGCCAGCCAGGCCCGGAGCTCGTCGCGGGTCACAGCTGGCGGGCGTCGGTCGGCAGGCCGAGCGCCATCCGCCCCACCGGCTCGAAGGTGCGGTCGGCCACCATCCCGTGCTGGGTGGCGACGTGGGCGTCGCGGAAGACACGCTGCAGCGGGCTGCTCTCGTGGATCGAGGAGCCGCCGCCGGCGTGGTACATGAGGTCGACGGCGGCGGCCGCCTGCCACGTCGCATTGGTGGCGGCCAGGCGGATGCGGCGGCGGTGCTCGTCGCTCAGGGGCCGGCCCTCGTTGGCGTCGGACCACGCGTCCGCGATCGCCTCTCGCACCAGCGCGGCGGCCGACCGCCAGCCCGCCTCGGTCCGAGCCACCGCCGACTGCACCACCGGCCGCTCCGCCAGCGAGCGGGAGCTGCCCGACGGGCGCTTCCCGCCGGCGATGGCGACCAGCTCGTCCTGGGCCCGGCGCGCCAGTCCGAGCGAGACCGCGCAGATCCCCATCGCCAGCGCGCCGAGGAACGGGAACCGGTAGAGGGGTCCGTCGACGACGGGCGCGGCGCGGGCGAAGTCGACCCACCGGCCCTCGGGCACGAACGCCTCCCGCACCTCGAAGTCGTTGCTGCCGGTGCCCTTCAGCCCGGCCACCCGCCACGTGTCGTGGATCGTCACCTGCTCCCGCTCGAACAGCACGAAGGGCGCGGCGAGACCGTCGGGCCGGGGCGACGGCGCGCCCTGGGCGTCGGTGATCCAGCAGCCGCCCCCGATCCAGGTGCAGTGGTGGGTGCCGGAGCCCCACTGCCAGCGCCCGGTGGCGACCAGACCGCCCTCGACGGGCGTGGCCTTGCCGACCGGCATGGCGAACCCTCCGCTCACGAGCATCGGGTCGCCGTAGATGCGCTCGGCCCAGTCCGGCGTGAGGTAGGCGGCGGAGAGACCGGTCGTGGCCGCGATCATCCCGCACCAGGCGGTCGACCCGTCGTGGTAGGCGAGCCGCTCGATGGCGTCGACCGCGTCCTGCAGGTGGAGCTCGGCGCCGCCGTAGCGAGCCGGCACGAGGGAGCGGGGGAAGCCGCAGTCGACCAGCCCCGCGGCGAGCTCGTCGGGGAGGCGGCGCAGCTGCTCGGTCTCCGAGGCCATGGCGTCGGCCCGCCGGCCCAGCGCGTCGATGCGGTCGAGGAGGGAGGGGGCGGCAGGCGTGATGGTCAGATACTAGGAAGGCCCTCGCTCAGTACGCTTGACGTGCTCACCAGGTCGTCGAGCCTCCGTAGCTCAGTTGGACAGAGCGGCTGCCTTCTAAGCAGCGGGTCGCAGGTTCGAGTCCTGCCGGAGGCGCTCATATTCGGCTACCGGCACTGTCGCGTCCACGTCACCTGGAGGGTGAGGTGAAGTCCGGCGACGTGTACCGGCGGTCTTCGTCGAATTCCAAGGGGCCGCCGAACTACGCCCAAGCCGTAGCCGCGACGCCCCAGCGGGGCTGGCGCCGCTCCCGCGGGAGCCTTGTCCACAGGCGATGCCTCGAAGGCTGCTTCTCGCTCGAAGTCGTCGCCGATACCCCACCGCGCCGCGAGCGGGATACCGGAGGACGGGGGACCTCCCCCGGGTCAATGAGCGCCACGAGCGAACTCCTTCTACGGCGTGATCTCGCTGATGGCGACCGGTCGGTGCTCCGCCAGCGAGCGGTCGGCCGCGGCCGCCACCCGCAGCGCCTCCAGCGCGGTGCGGCCCGGGCTCCGGTTCTGGCCGTCACCGCGACAGAGCGCCACGAAGGCCTCGACCTCGGCCCGGTAGGCCGGTCCGAACCGCTCCGGGAAGGCCGGGTAGGGGTCGGCCGGTCCGCCCGCACCGTTGGGATCAGCCGACCGCAGGGGTGTCCTCTCGGTCCATCCCGCGCACACGGCGTCACGCGACCCGATCACCTCGGTCCGGTGGTCGTAGCCGAGCGGGTTCGCCCTCGCCCCGGTGATGGATGCCAGCACCCCGCCCTCGAGCACCAGCACGAGCGCGGTCGTGTCGACGTCGCCGTGGCGCCGGAACATCTCGTCGACGAGCACCGAGCCGGCCGCAAACACCTCGAGGACGTCGCGCCCGGTCAGCCATCGGATCGCGTCGAAGTCGTGGATGTGCATGTCGCGATACACGCTGCCGGACTGGTCGAGATACGACTCGTGCGGTGGCACGTGGTCGTGGCTCGCGGCCCGCACCAGGTAGACCTCGCCGAGGTCGCCGGACTCGACGAGCCGGCGGATCTCGACGAAGCCGGCGTCGAATCGACGCATGAACCCGACCTGCAGCTCGATGCCGGCGCGCTCCACGACCTCCAGCGCGGCCGCCGTCGACGCCACGCCGAGCGAGATGGGCTTCTCGCACAACACCGGCACGGCCGCGGCGGCAGCCGCGGCCAGATCGTCGGGATGGTTGGCCGTCGGCGTGGCGATGACGAGCGCGTCGGCCTCGCCGAGCACCGCCTCGCGGTCGGGCAGGGCGCGTGCGCCGGTGCCCGCGACCGTTCGTTCCGCCGCGGCCGCATCGGGGTCGTACACCGCGACCTCGACACCGGAGAGGCGCGCCAGGTTCGCCGCGTGCGTTGCCCCGATGCGCCCGACTCCGAGGACACCGACGATCACGGGCGGCACACTACGGCGCGGCGCGGACAGGAAGATTTCGCAGGGCCGGGGCCCGCCGGGGCTGCGACACTCGACGAATGATCCGAGAGGCTCGGTCAAGCGACTTCGGAGGGATCATCCGCCTCTATCGGCAGCTGCATCCGGAGGACCCTGTCGTGCAGGACGGCTCCGACGAGGCGGCCTTCGAGCAGATCCTCGGTTCCCCGCGGCTGCACCTCTTCGTGCTCGAGCTCGACGGCGTGATCGTGGCCACGACCTACCTGAACGTGATCCCGAACCTCACCCGGTCGGCCTCCCCATACGCCGTCATCGAGAACGTGGTGGTCGAGCAGTCGCGGCGCGGCGCCGGTCTCGGCAAGCAGATCATGGCTGCCACGCTCCTCGCCGCATGGGAGGCGGGCTGCTACAAGGCGATGCTGTCGACGGGCTCGCGCAACCCAGCCACCCACGCCTTCTACCGGGCGTGCGGGTTCTCGTCCGACGCCAAGACGGCGTACCTCGCCCGACCATCGGGCGGGTGAATCGACAGGCGGACGCCGCCCCGGCCGTGGCAGCCTGACCCGATGTCGCATCTGAGCGCCGAGACCGTAGGCCACGTGCGGGTGCTGAGGCTCAATCGCCCGGAGCGAAAGAACGCGCTCACCTCGTCACTCGGCTGGACCATCGTGCGGGCGGTGGGCGAGGCAAACGTCGACGACGACGTCCGGGTCGTGGCGCTCATTGGCAACGGCGACGCGTTCTGCTCCGGCCTCGACCTGGGGGGCGGCGATGACACACCGGTCGAAACCGGCCTGTCGGCGCAGCAGCAGATGCTCGACGAGAAGGGCTGGGTCGGGCGGTTCCTGCTCGCGTTGCGGTTCGACACCGACAAGCCGGTCGTGGTCGGGCTCAACGGCGTGGCGGTCGGCGCAGGACTCTCGTTGGCGATGGCAGCCGACATCCGGATCGCGGCCGACACGGCCCGGTTGCACCCGGGCTACCTGCGGGCGGGCACGTCGCCCGACGGCGGCCTCACCTGGTCGCTCCCCATCCTCCTCGGCCACGAGGCCGCGCTCCGCTTCCTGCTCGAGTCGCGCTTCGTCGATGCGGACGAGGCGCTGCGCCGTGGGCTCGTGTCGGAGGTCGTCCCGGCCGATCAGCTCGAGGGGCGGCTGCTGGAGTTCTGCGAGGCCGTGGCAGCCCAGGCGCCGATGGCGGTGCGGCGCACGAAGCGGCTGGTGGCCAGGGCGCCGTTGGTCGCCGACGTCGACGCCCGCATGGTCGATGAGATCCGCAGCGCGCGGGCGGGCCTCGACAGCGAGGACGGCCAGGAGGCGGTCCGGGCGATCATGGAGAAGCGCGCTCCCCAGTTCCGCGGCCGGTGACGGATCGGGCGGCGCAACAGCAGACGGCGATCGACGAGTTCCTCGATCTCCTGCGCCACGAACGGCGCGGCGACACGTGGGTCGGACGGACGCCGGACTGGTTTGGTCCGGTGGTCTTCGGAGGGGTCGGGCTCGCCCTGACGGTCAGCGCAGCCTGTGGCGACGCCCCCGCAGGAAGCCGGCTGCACTCGCTCCACGCCTACTTCCTGCGGCCGGTGGCCGGCGGGCAGGAGATCGTCTTCCACAGCGAGGCGGTGAAGGAGGGACGCGCCTTCAGCCTCCGGCGCGTCACCGCCTCGCAGGAGGGCAAGCCCGTCATCACGATGAGCTGTTCGTTCACCACCGACACCGACGGCTACGTGTACGACCTGTCGGGGATCCCCGACGGCGTCCCCCCGCCCGACGAGGTCCCGGAACCCGAAGACGCCGAGTTCGGCGGGCCGTGGGACGAGCGCTGGTTGGGTCCCAGTCCCGTCCGACCCGACGGCACCCGCGAGGCGACCCACCGTCACTGGTTCCGCCTGCCCCGCCCGCTCGGTGACGATCCGCACCTGCACGCCGCGCTGCTGGCGTACGCGACCGACTGGACCGGCATCGGAGGACGGCCCCTTCACCTCGCAGGTGACACCACCGGCATGATCAGCCTCGACCACACCGCCTGGTTGCACCGACCGGCCCGCGCCGACGACTGGCTCCTGCAGGACGTGCAGAGCCTCGTGAACGCCGGCGGGCGCGGAACCCTTCGAGGCGTGATTCGGGACGCGCAGGGCCTGATCGTCGCCTCGATGGCCCAGGAGATGCTCCTCCGCCCAGTTACGGCTTGACGACACGGCACGGCCGTGCCGTCTGGTGTCACCCGCGTTCGGGTGTCGCTCGTCAGTCGCGACATGAGGACTTCATCACGCCGCCTCCTGCTCGCCCTGACGACCGTTGCCGTGGTCGTCGCGCTAGGCGGCGGGTGCCGTTCTGACAACGACGAGGACGCGCTCTCGAAGGACGAGTACATCGAACAGGCCGACGCCATCTGCGCGGACATGAACGACGCTGTCGACGCCGCGTTCGAGGAGCACTTCGGCGGCAGCGACAACCCGTCGGAGGAGCAGATCGAGGCGTTCGTGGCCGAGATCGGCCCGGTCGTTCATCGCGGGATCGACGAGGTGCGGGCGCTCCCGGCACCGGAGGGCGACGAGGACCTCCTCGAGCAGCTCTTCGGGAACTTCGACGACGCCGTGTCTCGCATCGAGGAGAACCCGGTGCCGGCCTTCCGCGGCCAGACGGACATCTTCGGCGATTTCAACGCGCGGGCGAAGGAGTACGGCGTCGAGCAGTGCACCACCGAGCCCGCCTGACACCTATGCGGGGCCGAGGTCGTCGAGGCGGTCGGTCCAATCCTGGCCCGCGAGCGCGGCGGCGACGAGAACGTCGCGCCAGCCGACCTCAGCGAGATCGGCCTCGCGGCCGGCGCGTGCGCCTCATCGCGGCAGCGTTGGCGATGGCGCTGCCGGCGTGCGCGTCTGACGACAGCACCGACGCGGCACCCTCGACGCCCCCGACCGCCGGGACGACGATCGCGTCCGTGGTACCGACGTTCGGCCCGCGCCGGGAGGTCGCGACGGTCACCCCGATCCCGCAGGGCGAGCGGACCTCGCCGGTCGCGCTGTCGGTGGCCGAGCTCGCGGCCGGCGACGTGACGGGCGACGGCATCGCCGATCTCGTCGTCACCCATCTCCGCTGGGCGTCGGCCGAGACGTACCCGCTCACGATCCTCGTGAGCGACGGCCGCGGCGGCTGGCGGGACGCCACGACCGCGCTGTTCGAGGGACCCGTTCCCCGCACGCAGAACGCCCGCCAGACCGTCCTGGCCGACTTCAACGGCGATGATCGGCTGGATGTCTTCGTGGCTGACACCGGCGTCGACGTCGCGCCCTTCCCCGGCTCTCTGAGCCAGCTCGCGCTGTCGTCGCCCGACGGCCGCTACGTCGACGCTACGGCCGACCTCGAGCAGCGTCCCGGGTTCACCCACAGCGCGGCCGCGGGCGACGTCGATGGGGACGGCGACGCCGATCTCTTCCTCGGGCAGTCGCCGCCCCGGATCCTTCTCAACGACGGGCGCGGCCGCTTCTCCGACGCCGGCGGGCGGCTGCCGGCGTCGACGTCCGTGCCCGGCGTGCTCACCCGGGCCGAGCTCGTCGACGTCGACCGCGACGGACCGGTCGACCTCGTGCTGGTGGCGGATGGCATCGCGCCGGCCGTGCTCGTCAACGACGGCACTGGCTCGTTCGCCGAGCTCGGCGGGGCGCTCCCGGCCAGACCCTTCGGCGGCGACGCCATCGGCACGGCCATCGAGCCGTTCGACCTCAACGGCGACGACGATGTCGACCTGTTGATCGGCTGGACCAAGCGCACGCCCTTCTACAAGGGCCGATGGATCCAAGCGCTGGTCAACAACGGCGACGGCACCTTCCGCGACGAGACGCAGCGGCGCCTGCCGCAGCAGACCAACTCCGACCAGTGGGTCTACGACCTCGTGGTCGGCGACCTCAACGGGGACGGCTCGCCCGACGTCGGCCTCGACCTCGGCCCGACCTTCGCCGATCCCGTCCACAGCCTGGCGCCGCTCTTCTTCCTCAACCGCGGCGACGGTACCTTCGAGCCACTGCCGGCGGACGCGTTCGCCGACCCGCCCTTCGGCCAGTTCCGCCTCGTCGACGCCGACGGCGACGGCCGCACCGATGTCGTCAGCGCTTGGGCGGCGCCGTCGGGGGTCGAGACCTTCGCCGTCTCGGGGGCTCAGCGGTGAGGACGGGCGTCCTGCACCGCCTGCACCGCAGCGTCCACGACCGCACGACCGTCCGGGCTGAGCACGGCCTCGACGGCCCGCCCCGCCATCGCGAAGAGGTCGGCCGCGGCCCAGCACGACTCGGCGAAGCCGACCCCGATGGCGAACGCCGCCCGCTGGCGTTCCAACCACGCCGCACCCATGCGTTCGGCGACGAGGTCCCACAGTCGGTTCTCCGTCTCATAGAGCAGCCGGAAGTGCACCCCGAGCACCCACGCCATCCGGTTGGCGCAGACGTTCCGCATCGCCGCAGCGGGCAGGTCCCGTCCGGCGAGGAGGTGCCCGATCAGCCGGAAGACCTCCTCGGCGTATCCCGGGAGCTCGGCCGCGACCCACCGATCGGGGGCATCGCCCAGCTCGTCCCATGTCCATGACTCGGCCCGTTGCTTGAGCGCCCCGATGGCGCCGTCGGGGTCGGCGAGCGGCCGCGCCGAGCGCCAGCCGGGGACGTTCTGCCCGACCTGGGCGACGTCGGACCAGATGCCGTCCGCCTCCTCCGCCGGCAGCCAGCTCTCGGAGACGAGCAGGCCGTCGACGACCCGGAGGCGTGCTTCGCCGTGGCCGAGCGCGACGACATCCAGGTCGGAGTGCGGGTGCGACTTGCGGCGGGCGTAGCTCCCGACCAGCGCCACGCCGGTCGCCCCACGGCGCACCAGGGCGGCGGCGACCGTGTCTGCGACCACCAGCGGATCCATCCGCGCATCATGCGTCGGCAGCGCCGTTGGCGCGACGTGGTGGTGCAGCGGGCCGGGGTGAGTCGGTGCTGGGCGAGGAGTTCGGCGACGACGGCGGCGATATGCGGTGGATCGTCGACCCGATCGACGGGACGACGTCGTTCATGCGAGGCATCCCGATCTGGGGGACGCTGCTTGCCCCCGAGAAGGACGGCGTCGTCGAGCTCGGGCTGGCCTCCGCTCCCGCGCTGCGGTCCCGATGGTGGGCAACTCGAGGGGGCGGCGCCGAGCGACGGATCGAGCTTCGTGTCGACCAACGGCCGGCTGCACTCCGAGGTCGTGTCGCTCCTCTCGCGGTGAGGGCGCTGCGGAACCGGAGGTGAGGCGGCCACCGTCCAACCGGTGTGATGATCCGAACCCGGTGCGCCGCGCTCGCGCTGCTCCTGGCCGCAGCGTGCGGGGAGGGAGGCGAGGAGGTGTCGACCCAGGACGAGCCGGCCGCCGATCCAGCCCGCCGCTACAGGACCACGACGACGGTGCTGGAGAGCCCGGACCACGGGCCGCAGCTGTGCCTCGGCGGCGTGGCCGACTCCCTCCCGCCGCAGTGCGGGGGCCCCGACATCGTGGGCTGGGACTGGGGCGCCGTGGACGACGAGGAGTCGGTCAACGGCACCACGTGGGGCGACTACTCCGTGATCGGCACCTGGGACGGCGAGCGGTTCACGCTGACCGAGCCGCCGGCCGCGGCCGTCTACAAGGACCCCGGCGACCTCGACTTCTCTACCCCGTGCGAGCCGCCCCCGGGCGGGTGGGCCGTGGTCGACGCCGAGACGGCCACCTTCCAAGGACAGGACGCGGCGCTCGCCTACGCCAACGAGCAGCGCGACCTCGCCGGCGCCTGGGTCGACCAGTCGATCAACCCCGCGGCCGGGCGTGAGCCGATCGACGAGGGTGCCATGAACGATCCCACCAAGCTGGTGCTGAACGTGCGCTTCACCGGCGACCTGGAGCGCCACGAGGCCGCGATCAGGGACGTGTGGGGCGGGCCGCTGTGCGTCAGCGAGGGCCGCCACCCGTTGCGGGAGCTGCGGGCCCTCCAGGGCGAGCTCCACGAGGAGCTCGACGCGCTCACCTCCGGTGTCGACGAGGTGCACGGCGTCCTCGAGATCGGTGTCGTCGTGGTCGACCCGCAGGTGCAGGAGTCGCTGGACGAGCGCTACGGCCCGGGCGTCGTCGAGCTGAGCGGGGCGCTCGAGCCCGTCGACTAACCGGGCGGCTCGGGCGGCTCGGGCGGAGGGGCCGCTTCGGGCGGGACGAGCGTCTGGCCGAAGATCCGGGGCGCGGTCGCCGGGTCGAGCCAGCGCCTGAGCGTCTCGAACGCCGGAGCGGCCGGCGCCACGCGCCCGTACCGCTGCCACGCCGCCTGGCGGGTGGTGCCGACCGCCTGGCCGATCTCCTCCCACGTCCGCCCCTGGGCCCGGGCCAGGCGCACCGCCTTGTCCTGGAGCTCGAAGAAGTAGCGCTGGTACATCGCCGCCACCCGGATGACCTCCATGGCATCGGGCTGCTCGGCGGTCATCAGCCGTTCCCATGCAGCCCAGGCCGGCGGGACAGGGTCGCTCATCGCCGTCAATGGTCCTTGACA
>Ga0299913_10002878_pt1 | contig 13846 bp, 14 predicted proteins | sample RVTome_9_FD_201360 | JGI IMG/M metagenome (GOLD analysis project Ga0299913, IMG submission 201360) | Soil microbial communities from uranium-contaminated site in the Upper Colorado River Basin, Wyoming, United States - RVT155D38 (version 2) ... | reverse complement strand
CGGGTGCGCGAGGTATCGGCATGACATCCGCGCGAACGCGCGACCGGCTCATCCAGCGGCTTGCCGAGCAGGGCATCCGGTCACAACGGGTGCTGGAACGGATTCGCAACGTACCGCGCCATTTGTTCGTCGACGAGGCGCTTGCGAGCCGGGCCTATGAGGATACGGCGTTACCCATAGGGCGGGGCCAGACCATCAGTCAACCCTACGTCGTCGCCCGCATGACCGAATCGCTGGTCGAAGGTTTCGAGGGAAAACGCGTGCTCGAAATCGGCACCGGCTGCGGCTACCAGACGGCGGTGCTCGCGCCGTTGGTCGCGGAAGTGTTCACGGTGGAGCGGATTCCGGAGCTTTTGAGAAAGAGTCGGCAGCGGTTGCGCGATCTCGATTTATATAATGTGCGCTTTCGACTGGGCGACGGCTGGGAAGGCTGGCGAAAGTACGGGCCATATGACGGCATAATCGTCACCGCCGCTGCGCCGGACATTCCACCCAGGCTCCTGGAGCAGCTGGCGCCGGGGGGCCGCCTGGTCATTCCAGTGGGACCTCCGGGCCGGCAGGAACTCTGCCGCATCACGCACGAGGACGATCATTTCGAGCACAGGTCACTGGGCGCCGTAAGCTTCGTGCCTCTGGTACATGGAAAGGTTTGAAAAGAATATGTATATCAGTAGTATACGTAATATAATTAAACCAAGTCTCAAACAGCGAGCGGCCGGCTCCGCGCGTGGAGCCCGCTGAGGTGCGGCTGTTCGGACCGCTCTACGAGCGCGTGCTCGAATGGTCGCGGCACCCCCATGCCGAGCGCTATCTGGCAGGACTGTCGTTCGCGGAGTCGTCTTTTTTTCCGATACCGCCGGACGTCATGCTGGCGCCGATGTGCCTCGCGGAACGAAAACGAGCCTGGCGCTACGCGACGGTCACCACGATCGCGTCGGTCGCGGGCGGCGCCGCCGGTTATCTCATCGGCTACTTTCTGTTCGAACTGATCGAGCCCTGGCTGCAGACGAGCCACTACTGGGAGGGATACCTGAAGGCGCGCGCATGGTTCGACGAGTGGGGTGTGCTCGCCGTGTTTATTGCCGGTTTTTCGCCGATACCGTACAAGATTTTTACGATTGCGGCAGGGGCGGCAATGTTGACGTTTCCCGGATTCATCCTGGCATCGATCCTCGGGCGCGGAGGACGCTTCTTCCTGGTTGCCGGGTTCATAGTTGCCGGAGGTGAACGAATGGCGACGATGCTGCCGAAATACGTCGAGCGCATCGGTTGGGGTGTGGTCTCGGTCGCAGTGGTTGCCGTCGGCGTCCTAATGCTGAAGGAATGAGGGAAGAACAGAGACGCCGCCGCTCTCCCGGGGGAGGATCGACTCTGTCCGTCCGCATTGCCGTGCTGCTGGCGGCAGCGGTCCTGCAGTCCGCATGCGGCTCCGCGGTTCGACGGGACCACTCCCCCGACACCTATCACGTGGTCCGTTCCGGCGAGACGCTGTACACCATCGCCTGGCGCTACGGCAGGGACTATCGTGATCTCGCCCGATGGAATCGACTGGGCGACGGTTCACTGATCCACCCGGGCCAGCTCATCCAGCTCGATCCGCCGTCCGGTGCGCGGCCGGCCGCGTCCGTACGGCAGACAGCCGGGTCGGACACCTCTCCCTCGCGCGCCCCGGAACCGCTGCCGTCGATTCCCGCCGAACCGCCGCCGGCGTTGGCGTGGCCCACGGCAGGGCAGGTCGTGGTCGAATTCGGCGGCCGGCCCGGCAGCGGCACCGGCGTCCTGATCGACGGCAGAGCCGGTCAGCCCGTTCGGGCCGCGGCGGCCGGGCGGGTCGTCTATTCGGGTGGTGGACTGATCGGCTACGGGCAGCTTATTATCATCAAGCACAACGACACCTACCTCAGTGCATACGGGCACAACGCGTCGCTGCTGGTCCGCGAAGGCGAAGCCATCGAAAAAGGCCAGCGTATAGCGACGATGGGTGAGGGGCCGGGACGTGAGCCGCGACTGCATTTCGAGATCAGGCGCAACGGCAAGCCGGTTGACCCGCGACAATTTCTGCCTGCGAGATGATCGACTTTACCTGAACGCTGTTACGCAAAGGCTGTGTTGGCCGACTTCGGCTTCCTGCCATTCGGCGTTTCGAGCCCGAGCGACGTGAGACAGAACCGGACCCATCCCGCGACCCTCGCGCCGCAGCGAGGAGTTCTCACGTGGCAATTTCGGGTTTGTCATACGATGCGATCAACGCCGACGCCACCTCAGCGTCCGCGTACGACGCGAAGCGGCTTTATCTCAACGAGGTCGGCGAATCGGTCCTGCTGACGGCCGAGGAGGAGGTTGCAATCGCCCGACGGATCCGTCAGGGCGACGACGCTGCGCGGCGGCGCATGATCGAAAGCAATCTCCGTCTCGTGGTCAAACTCGCTCGCCGCTACCGGGATCGCGGTCTTCCCCTGCTCGACCTGATCGAGGAAGGAAACCTGGGGCTCATCCACGCGGTCCGCAAGTTCGACCCTGAACGCGGTTTTCGCTTCTCTACCTATGCCACATGGTGGATTCGCCAGACCATAGAACGCGCCATCATGAACCAGAGCCGCACTGTCCGCTTGCCGATCCATGTCATCAAGGACATCAATTGCTGCCTTCGCGCCGCACGCGCACTGCACCAGGCGATCGGCCATCCTCCCACGGTCCCGGACATCGCAAACCACCTCGCCCGCGAGCCCGACGATGTCGAGCGTCTCATGGCCCTCCACGAGCGTGTCAGCATCGGCTCTCCTGACGGCGACGATGAACCCGGGTTGCTGGACATGCTCGCCGACGATCCCGATACCGAGCCGCCCCAATGCGTCCAGCACGAACACGTCACTGAAATCGTGGATGCATGGCTTTCGAAGCTGGACGACAAGCAACGCGCCGTCGTCGAACAGCGATTCGGCCTGCACGACTGCCGGAGACTCACCCTCGAGGAAATCGGCCGGGAAATCGGCGTCACCCGTGAACGCGTGCGCCAGATCCAGCTCGAAGCGCTCACAAACCTCAAATGCATGATGGAGGGTCAAGGCATCAATGCCGATGCACTGCTCGACTGAAGGTGAAGGGTCGAGCTGCTGGCCGGTGGCGCGGCGGCAGGATTCATGAACGATTGAAGTCAGCGGTAAGGCGGTGCGCTCGCTCGCGACGTCAGACCCCGCGGAGACGAAGGGTCTGCGTTGTTCATGAACGCGACATCGATCGGGAGGAGACTCCGTTTCCTCGAGCGCAACACTCATGAACAATGCAGACCCGGCCGAAGCACCACATGCGATCTCTAAGGCCCTTGCGATAGCGTGGGGTCGTTGACGATCAGGGCAGCGGCGGCGCGGCGGCCTTCGTTGATCAGGATGTTGAACGTGCGGCAGGCTGCAGGTGTGTCCATCGTCTCGAAGCCTATGCCTCGGCGTGCGAGCGCAAAGACGAGTTCGCGCGGAGGAAAGACGGCTTTCCAGCCGGTGCCGACGACGATCATTTCGGGTGATGCTTCGATGATGGCCTCGAGGTGGCGTTCGGTAAGTTCGTCGATGTCGTCGATGATCCAGTTGCGAATCTCGCGGTCGGCGGTGAGCAACACGTTATTGCGGACGATGTCGTTGCCGATACGGAGCTGCCCGGGTTCGACCTGACGCACCGTAATGGCGGAGTTCTGTTCGCGCGTGAATTGCATGCGACCGATGATACAAAGTTCGGGTTGCAGTTCAACCGTGAACGTGAAGAATACGCCGTGACGTGAAGGGGCGCGAACCGCAGTTTTCGGTGCGACGTTCAAGATGCTGGTGGCCGTGAGGAAATCGCGGTTCGACCCCGTTACGCGACCCCCTGATTACCGAAGAGTAGCGAGGCAGGCGCGCATGCAGAGGAAGGCGCACGCAGTGGTGGTTCTGCCGTGGAGCTCGAACGGGGTGTCTGCCGAGCACCGCCGCTGGCTGGCCCGGTCGAGGTTACTGCGCTCCACTCGCGGCGAGGTGCTGCTGGAGGCCTTGTCCGCTCTGGGTGTGACGTCGCCGCCGGAGGCGCTTGGTGCGTTGCGATTGTGGGGACAGACCGGGCAGCAGCCCGCCGGGTGGGTCGCAGCCGCGGACCCGGTCTGCTTCGAAGCGCGGCTCGATCATCTGGTTCTCCATCCGTTACCGGCGTTGTCCGAGGGCGAGGTCGCCGAGATCTTCGCCTACCTGCAAAAGACCCTTGCCACCCCGGACTCCGTCGAGTTCGTAAGCGTCGGCGCGCTTGGTTATGTTCGCCGTGATCAGCCGATGGCGACGGCCAGCGCGTCACCGGAGGTTGCGCAAGGGAGTTCGCCCGAGGCATTCCTGCCGTCCGGGGGTGAGGCCGGAGCGCACGATCGGCTGCAAGGCGAAATACAGATGTGCCTGTATGAGGCCGATGTGAACCGGCGTCGCGTGCAGCACGGGATGCCACCGGTCAACGCGCTGTGGTTATGGGGCGGCGGCTTTGCAGAGCCGCCGTTAAAGCAATCGCCGGCAAAGCCCTTGCCCGCTCTTTTCACCGGCGATCCCGTGTTCAAGGGCTACTGGCAGAGCGTTCAGGCACCGGTGGCGGACTGGCCCGGAGACCTGGGTGCGTGCCTTGAGGTGTCGCCGTCGGGGTTCGTCGCCGTTCTGCCGAATGAAGAACGGGCGGACGGAGCCGGGGCAATCGATGCGAATCTGTCCGTTCTGCGGCGCATGTTGCAACGTGGCAGACTCCGCAGAGCGACAGTGCTTTTTGCCGACGGTTTGCGGGCGGATCGAGGGCGCTGGGACGCGTTGCGACTGTGGCGCCGAGACACTGCGGTCCCGAAGGAATCAGGCTCCGGATGAGACCGACGAAAGAACGGCCCGTAAGGATCCGCCCTGCAGCGGACCCCGCGGCCGTCGCGGTGCTGAATGCGCTCGACCCGGTACTTGCAGGGCTTTACGTGACCCGCGGCATCACGGCGGCGTCGGAGCTCGACCACGCGTTGCGAAGCCTGGTTCCCATCGGTTCGCTGGACGGTGTCGACGGCGCGGCGGAAGTTCTCTTAGCCTTCCGCCGGCGGCGCATTGTCGTCGTCGGCGATTTCGATGTGGACGGCGCCACCAGCACTGCGCTCGTCCTGCGCTGCCTGCGCGATTTCGGATTTGCCGACGTCGACTACCTGGTGCCAAACCGCTTCGAGTACGGTTACGGCCTGACGCCCGAAATTGTCCGCGTGGCGGCGCAATCAGCACCGGCCCTGCTGGTAACGGTCGACAATGGCATCTCCAGTGTCGAGGGGGTTGCCGAGGCGCGGAGGCTCGGTATCGGCGTACTGATCACGGATCATCATTTGCCGGGCGTCGCATTGCCGGCCGCGGCGGCTATTGTCAATCCCAACCTGGCGGGTTCCTCCTTTTCAAGTCCGCACCTGGCGGGTGTCGGGGTCGCGTTTTACGTGATGGCCGCGCTTGGCAATGCGCTGCAGCGCCGGGGAACACCCGACGCAGCCAGGGTACCCGCACGCTATCTCGATCTGGTCGCACTCGGCACGGTCGCGGATGTGGTCAGGTTCGATCAGAACAATCGCATTCTCGTGACCCAGGGACTGAGGAGGATTCGAGCGGGACGCTGCATCCCCGGCATTGCCGCTCTGCTGACGGCGTCCGCCCGGCTCCGCGAGCGAGCCAGCAGTAGCGACCTCGCTTTTGCGGTTGCCCCGCGTTTGAACGCCGCCGGCCGGCTCGAAGACATGTCGATCGGCATCGAATGCCTGCTCACCGATGATCCCGCCCTCGCGCTCCGTTATGCCGGTATTCTCGACGGCATCAATCGCGAACGACGCGAGCTCGAAGCGTCGATGCGCGACCAGGCTTTTTCCTTCGTCGACAGGATGATCGAAGCGGGGCTCCCCCCCTGCGTATGCGTGTACGACGAGTCATGGCACCAGGGCGTCGTCGGGCTCATCGCTGCGCGCGTCAGGGAGCGCTGCCATCGGCCTGTCATTGCATTTGCACGGGAACAGGACGGCCAGCTGAAAGGATCGGCGCGCTCGGTGCCAGGAATACACATTCGCGATCTCCTGGAAGCGGTATCGACGGTACGGCCGGGCCTGCTGGTGAAGTTCGGAGGACACGCAATGGCTGCCGGCTTGAGCATTGCGTCCGCGAATCTGGGGGAGTTCGCGAATCTCGCCTGCGAGCAATTGTCGAGGTTATACCCGCGGGCCGACCTCAGTGGCGCGCTGGTCAGCGATGGCGACCTTCCTGCCGCGTCCATGAACCTCCATTTTGCGAGAACGCTGCGCGACGCGGGTCCCTGGGGTGCGGGCTTCCCGGAACCGCTGTGGTGCGGCGACTTCGAGCTGGTTGAACAGCGGACGGTCGGAGAGACGCATCTGAAACTCAAGGTCAGGCCGCTCAGCGGGAATACGCACATCGACGCCATTGCGTTCAACCAGGCAGGCACGGTGCACCGGGGCGCCGTTCGCATGGCTTACCGGCTGGACGTCAATGAGTGGCACGGGGTCGAGTCCCCACAACTCGTGGTCGAGCAAATATGCAATCTGGCCCGTCCGGCGACGTGATAACATGCCGCGTTTTTCGCCAGTCCCGGAAATTCGACGAGATGGAACCGAGCCAGATCAAGCAGCAAATCGCCGACCTGACCGAGCGCGCCAACGCGTTAAGGGGGTACCTTTGACTACGAAACCAAGGCAGAGCGGCTGACGGAAGTCCAACGCGAACTGGAACAGCCTGACATCTGGAACGAACCGGAGAAAGCGCAGGCGCTGGGGCAGGAACGTGCCTCCCTCGAGAAGACCGTATTCAATCTCGACAAGCTGTCCCACGGCCTGTCGGACGCCGGCGAGTTGCTAGAGCTGGCCCTCGACGAGAACGACCGCAGCACTCTCGATGCGCTGGTATCGGAGGTTTGCGGATACGAGCAGCGAATCGAGGAACTCGAGTTTCGCCGCATGTTCAGCGGCGACATGGACAGCGCGAATGCGTTTCTGGACATTCAGGCGGGCGCCGGAGGCACCGAGGCGCAGGACTGGGCGGAGATGCTGCTGCGCATGTACCTCCGCTGGGGCGAGACACACGAGTTCGATACCGAAATCATCGAGATGTCCGCCGGCGAAGTTGCCGGCATAAAGAGCGCCACCGTACGAGTCGTCGGCGAGTTTGCCTACGGCTGGCTGCGCACGGAGACCGGCGTGCATCGACTCGTGCGAAAGTCGCCGTTCGACTCCGGCAATCGCCGTCATACATCGTTTGCATCTGTATTCGTGTCTCCCGAAATCGATGATGAGATCGATATTGAAATCGATCCCTCGGATCTTCGTATCGACGTCTATCGCGCCAGCGGCGCCGGCGGCCAGCATGTCAACCGGACGGAATCAGCCGTGCGCATTACGCACCTGCCGACCGACATCGTCGTGCAATGCCAGAACGACCGATCGCAGCACAAGAACAAGGCGACCGCGATGAAGCAGCTCAAAGCCAGGCTCTACGAACGGGAACTGCAGATCCGACGCGCCAAGGCGGCGGAGGTCGAGGACAGCAAAGCGGACGTCGGGTGGGGAAGTCAGATAAGATCGTATGTGCTTGACCAGAGCCGGATCAAGGATCTGCGTACCGGCGTTGAAACCGGCAACACCCAGGCGGTGCTTGACGGCGACGTCGATCGGTTTATCGAAGCGAGTCTGAAGCAGGGATTGTAAGTGAGGAATGACCAGGGAAAGCAGGCGGATGAGAGTAGCCTGATAGCGGAGCGTCGGCGCAAGCTTGGGGAGCGCCGCGCAGCAGGGGAGGCGTATCCGAACGATTTTCGCCGCAACGCCCTGGCGGAAGAACTGCACTGCACCTTCGGCCAGCACGAAAGCGACAAGCTCGGCGACGAATCCCCGCGGGTGCGAGTCGCCGGACGCATGATGGCGAAGCGCGTCATGGGCAAGGCGAGTTTCGTCAAGTTGCAGGACCGGACAGGGCAGATCCAGGTGTTCCTGGAACGCGATCGTCTGCCCGAGGGCGTGTACCAGGAATTCAAGAAATGGGACACAGGCGACATCGTCGGCGCCGAAGGCACGCTGTTCAAAACAAAGACAGGCGAACTGACGGTCAAGGCGAACCACATTCGCCTGCTGACCAAGTCGCTGCGTCCCCTGCCGGAGAAGTGGCATGGGCTGGCGGACATGGAAACCCGCTATCGACAGCGTTACGTCGACCTGATCGTAAACGCGAAGAGCCGCGAAGTCTTTCGCATACGTGCTCGCATCATCGCCTACATTCGCGCGTTCATGGAGTCCCAGGATTACCTGGAGGTCGAGACGCCGATGATGCAGGTCCTTGCCGGTGGCGCGATGGCGCGTCCATTCAGCACGCATCACAACGCGCTCGACATGCAGCTTTATCTGCGGATAGCGCCGGAACTTTACCTGAAGCGTCTGATCGTGGGAGGGCTGGAACGCGTCTACGAAATCAACCGCAGTTTCCGCAACGAGGGCGTCTCGACGCAGCACAATCCGGAATTCACGATGCTGGAACTGTATCGGGCTTATGCCGACTACCGCGACCTGATGGAAACGGTGGAGGCCCTGCTCACCGGAATGTCGCAGGCTGTTCTTGGCGATACGACGGTACGCTACCAGGGCGAGGCGTTCGATCTCGGCAAACCGTTCAGCCGCATGACCGTCGAGGAGGCTATCCTTCAGTTCAATCCGGATTTTGATGCCGCCCGCATTCGCGACAGGGACTATCTGCAAACCCGGGCTCTGCAGTGCGGTGCGCGTGTCGAGGACAACTTCGGCATCGGCAAGCTGCAGATCGAGATCTTCGACAAGACGTGCGAGGCGAAACTGCGGGCGCCGACGTTCGTTACTGCGTATCCGACGGAAGTATCGCCACTTTCGCGCTGCAATGACGATGATCCGTTCGTCACCGACCGCTTCGAGCTTTACATCGTCGGCCGCGAACTGGCGAATGGATTTTCCGAACTGAACGACCCGGAAGACCAGGCGGAGCGGTTCAAACGCCAAGTGGAAAGCAGGGACGCCGGTGATGATGAGGCAATGGTCTACGATGCGGACTACATTCGCGCGCTGGAGTACGGTATGCCGCCCACCGCCGGCCTTGGAGTCGGCATCGACCGTCTGGTGATGCTTTTCACCGATTCACCGTCCATTCGCGACGTGCTCCTGTTTCCACACATGCGGCCGGAAGTCTTCGACTGAATCGAGCGCTGTAGGAGCCCGCCATTGCGGGCGACAACCGCAACGATCGGCAAAGTCGCAAGTCGAGTCCTACCAGGCCCGTCACCACTCGCTGCCTTCGGTCATCGTCACGACCCCCACAATCCTGGAAGTCTCACCAGACGGACGCGGCGCAGTTCCGACCAGCGTGGTCGCCCGCAATGGCGGGCTCCTACAGCGTTCTTATCGGCCAGCCACGATCATCCCCGCCTCAGGCGTCCGCCGGTATTGCGTAGGGAAGCGGGACCGGCGATGCGCGACGGGCATTGATCGACAGCGCTTCGCCGTGCAGCTCTACCGGCACGACCGCCAGGACGTGCCTGGCTGCGACATTGACGACCTCGCCGACCTCGCGGCCGTCATGCTCGAGCGTGCTGCCCGGCTCGGCGGCCGGCGCGTCCATGCGGAAATGCATGAGCCGCCGCTTGCTCCTGCCGAGATGCTCGGTGCGGGCGACGACTTCCTGTCCCGTGTAGCAGCCCTTGTGGAAGCTGATCGCACCGAGACGATCCAGGTTCAGCATGTGCGGCGTGTATTTCTCCATGGTGTCGGCTCCGATCGTCGGAATGCCCGCGTGGATGAGCGCCAGCTTCCACCCTGTGTCGGATAAAGGCCGTCGGAACTGAAGCCCGGCTGCCTGCATGGCGGGGGCCGGGCCCCAGACTTCGATAGAGCGCGACGCGGCTCCGATGTCGACAGCGACCAGGCCTCTTGCCCGAATAGCGGACCCGCCGCCCGCGGGCAGCAGATCGAGCGAACGGAGCAGGGCGATATCCTCGTCGTCCGAGACCGCTTGCCCTGCCCACGCATCGCCGGCTGCCGTCAGGTCGACCCGGGCGCGGAACCTGAACATGAGAAAGCGCCGGATCATCGCCGCAGCAAGGCCTGCCGGTACGGCAAGGGCAATTTCGTGATCCGGTCCGCCGGCATCGATCATGCGCAGGACGCTGATGACCCTGCCCTTCGGATTGCACCAGGCCGCAAGCAGGGACGGCATATCGCCGAGCCTCTCGACATCCTGGGTGAGTTGCCCCTGCAGAAACGCGCGCGCGTCATCGCCTCGGACTATTATGATTTCGAACACCTTTGCTTATGGTCCTTTGGTTCATGATATTTCAGCAACCGAAAACGATGCCGCTTCGGCGAGCGTGATCCGTAAGGCCACACTGCGCCGGCCTGACTGCAGGATGCCACGCAGTCTGGCATACTCTCCAGGTGTCTGACGAAAGGGACAGCCCCGGAAAACACGGCAATGCCGCCGCGGCCCCGCGCCGCGCCGGCGCAGAGGTGTACGTACCGGACAGGGAGACATTGGCAGGCGCGGACCGCAATAACAACAACGACCATCGGGGAATGCGGGACTTAATCAGTCAAAAGGAGATCGGGGGAAGGGACGGACCGGACCCGACGCGCTTCGGCGACTGGGAGATCAAAGGAAGATGCATCGATTTCTGACACGGCCGCCGCGGCTGGCGAGACACCCCGACTGCATCCAGAAGGCAAGACAGCAGATGAACCCCCCGTCGAGTGGCGGCAGTGAGTAGTCGCGAGCGGCCGGTATCGCCGCACCTTTCCATCTATCGCTGGCCGATAACCATGACGCTGTCCATCCTGCACAGGGCAAGCGGGATGGCGCTCACGTTCGGTTTCATTTTACTGGCGGCCTGGCTGTTCTCGGCGGCAGAAGGCGCAGATGCGCACGAGCGTTTCACTGGACTGATGCAGTCGGCCGGCGGTCGCGTGGTGCTGATAGGTCTGAGTTTTGCCTTTTTCTATCACCTGACCAACGGAATCCGGCACCTTATCTGGGATCTGGGCTATGGCTTCGAGATACGGCAGGCAAATGCCTCATCCTGGGTCGTGATCGTCTCTACCCTCGTGCTGACACTTCTATATTGGCTGGTGCTGTGACGGGTCGGACACACCGATGAACGACCAGCGAACGCCGCTGGCCCGGGTCCTCGGCCTGGGCTCCGCAAGGGACGGCACGGGGCATTGGTGGGCCCAGCGCGTGTCCGCGATCGCATTGCTTGTACTCGGCATATGGTTCCTCGCGGGCCTTGCACAGTTACCGGGCTACGGGCACGCGGAGGTGCAGGGGTGGCTCGGTGGGCCGACGAGCGCGGTATTGATGCTGCTGCTCGTGGCCAGCGTCGCCTGGCATTCCGATCTCGGTATCCAGGTTGTCATCGAGGACTACGTGCATCAGCCGCTCCTGAAGGCTGCCTCCATTATTGTCGTGAGGTTCCTGCACGTACTGCTGGCGGCCGCCTCCATATTCGCCGTTCTCCGGATGGCGTTCCGGTGAGTTCGTACAGCTTTGTCGATCACAGCGTTGACGTCGCCGTCGTCGGCGCCGGCGGCGCCGGGTTGCGCGCGACCTTGGGTCTGGCCGAGGCCGGGTTCAATACGGCCTGTATTACAAAAGTGTTTCCAACGCGCAGCCACACGGTAGCAGCCCAGGGCGGTATCAGTGCCGCACTCGGCAACATGGGGCCGGACGACTGGCGCTGGCACATGTACGACACGGTGAAAGGATCCGACTGGCTCGGCGACCAGGATGCGATCGAGTTCATGTGCAAGGAAGCGCGCGCGGCAGTCATTGAGCTCGAGCACTACGGCCTGCCTTTTTCCCGTACCGAAGACGGGCGCATCTATCAGCGGCCGTTCGGCGGTATGACGACTAACTTCGGCGAGGGCACCGCGCAGCGGACCTGTGCCGCAGCTGATCGAACCGGTCACGCGATGCTGCATACGCTGTACCAGCAGTCGCTGAAGCACGACGCCAGGTTCTTCGTCGAATACTTCGCCATCGACCTGATCATGGAGGAGGGCGCCTGCAGAGGCGTGGTCGCCATCAACCTGGCAGACGGCCGCCTGCACCGTTTTCGCGCGCACCGGGTGGTGCTGGCGACAGGCGGTTACGGCCGCGCCTATTTCTCCTGTACCTCGGCGCACACGTGCACCGGCGACGGTAATGCGATGGTGCTTCGCGCAGGACTGCCGCTGCAGGACATGGAGTTCGTGCAATTTCATCCGACCGGCATTTACGGACCGGGCATGCTCATCACCGAAGGTGTGCGTGGGGAGGGCGGTTACCTGACCAACTCGGACGGCGAACGCTTTATGGAACGTTACGCGCCGAACGCGAAAGACCTTGCGTCGCGTGACGTCGTCAGCCGCTCGATGACCATAGAGATACGCGAAGGACGCGGGGTAGGCCCCGAGAAGGACCACCTGCACCTGCACCTCGAACATCTCGGTCGCGAGGTTATCGAAGAACAGCTGCCGGGTATTGCCGAAACCACGCGCATCTTTGCCGGTGTCGACGTCACGACGGCGCCGATACCGGTGCTCCCGACCGTGCACTACAACATGGGTGGCATTCCCGCCAACCGCGACGGGCAGGTTGTCACCATGACAGACGGCAACGCCGAAACGCCTGTACCGGGGCTGATGGCCGTCGGCGAGGCAGCCTGCGTTTCCGTACACGGCGCCAACCGCCTGGGCTCCAACTCGCTTCTCGACCTGGTGGTGTTCGGCCGGGCGGCGGCCAGGCATTGCGCCGAGACCATGGTACCCGGCGCGAGCCACCGGGACCTGCCGAAGGACGCGGGCCGCGACAGCGTCGCGCGCCTCGAAAGGCTGTTGAAGGCCGACGGCACGCGACCGACCGCCGAGGTCCGCCTGGAAATGCAAAAAACCATGCAGAACCACGCGACGGTCTTTCGCACCGGCGACGTTCTCGCGGAAGGCATCGCAAAACTCAGGAAGACCTATGCAAGCCTCGCAGAACTCCGAGTCTCCGACCGCTCGCTGATCTGGAATACCGACCTCATCGAGACCCTTGAGCTCGAGAACCTGATGTTGAACGCGACCGCAACCATCGAATCCGCCGCCAATCGTCTCGAAAGCCGCGGCGCTCACGCCCGCGAAGACTATCCCGACCGCGACGACGACAACTGGATGAAGCACACGCTCGCATGGGTGGACCCCGCGGGCCAGGTTACCTTCGACTATCGCCCGGTCCACCTGGCAACCATGACCGACGAGGTCGAAGCGATACCCCCGAGGGTACGGACGTACTAGTGTCCTGTCCCGCTAATTCCTTGATGTATTTCGGGCCCTTTTTTCGCCCTGCGTCGTTATGCCTCCTCGCCATAGGCCCGGCTATGCCTCGTCGGCATGCCTCGCAGGGCGACAAAATTGCCTCGAACTCCATTCAAGGAATTAACCGGACAGGACACTAGCAAGTCGCAATAGCAGGGCTTCGATCAGGACCTTGTGCAGAGATAACGAAAGTTGACGACCGAACGAGGAGAGAACTTTCTTGGCTGAATTTCGATTACCGAAGAATTCTCGGATCAAAAAGGGCAAGCACTTCCCCGCAACGGAAGGCACGGCCAACGTACGCCGCTTCGCCGTCTATCGCTACGATCCTGACAGCGAGGCCAACCCGCGTATGGACACTTACGACGTCGACATGGACCGCTGCGGCCCCATGGTTCTCGACGTTCTGATCAAGATCAAGAATGAAATCGATCCGACATTGACGTTCCGCCGTTCCTGCCGCGAAGGCATCTGCGGCTCGTGCGCGATGTC
>Ga0299913_10002877_pt1 | contig 13849 bp, 13 predicted proteins | sample RVTome_9_FD_201360 | JGI IMG/M metagenome (GOLD analysis project Ga0299913, IMG submission 201360) | Soil microbial communities from uranium-contaminated site in the Upper Colorado River Basin, Wyoming, United States - RVT155D38 (version 2) ... | reverse complement strand
AAGCCCTGCTCGAGTCAACCAGGCAGGTCGAGCGCCCGGCCCCGCCGCCTAAGCGGCCGTCGCACAAGCGACTTTCAGCCGGCCGACCGCCATGAGTGGGGTGGGAGGGGTTCAGCGGAGTCACGTGCTCCGACGATTCGATCTATCCAAAGAAAGAGGTTGATGTGCCGATGAGCCAGGCGACGCGCCCCTTCGACTCTCGGGAGGAAGCCGCCCACGAAGATCTCGTTCGCCAGTACCTGCGCGAGATCGGTCAGTACCCCCTGCTCACCGACGTCCAAGAGGTCGAGCTTGCCAAGGCGATCGAGGACGGCGAGAAGGCACAGGAGAAGCTCGACAAGGCGACCAAGAAGCTGACCGACAAGCAGCGCCGCGACCTGGAGTACAAGGCCCGCGAAGGCCGTCGCGCGAAGCGCCGCTTCATCCAGTCGAACCTCCGGCTGGTCGTGTCGATCGCGAAGAAGTACTCGGCAGCGGGCCTGCCTCTCCTCGACCTGATCCAGGAGGGAAACCTCGGCCTCATGCGCGCGGTCGAGAAGTTCGACTACCAGCGAGGCTTCAAGTTCTCCACCTACGCCACGTGGTGGATCCGTCAGGCCATCACCCGCGCCATCGCGGACAAGGCCCGCACGATCCGGATCCCGGTCCATATGGTCGAGACGCTCTATCGCGTCCGTAAGGTCCAGAGCGAGCTGCTCGAGAAGCTCGGCCGCGAGCCGACGATCGAGGAGATCGCCGAGCAGTCCGACCTCACGCCGGAGAAGGTCCGGGAGGCGTTCCGCGTCCTGCCCGAACCCGTCTCGCTGCACGAGCCGGTCGGCGATGAGGATGCCGAGCTCGGCGACTTCATCGAGGACGAGGACGTCGAAGGTCCTTTCCAGGCCGCGGCGGTCGCGCTGCGCCAGGAGGACCTGTGGGACATGCTCGGCGCGCTCTCCGATCGCGAGCGCAAGGTCCTCGCGCTTCGGTTCGGTCTTGTTACCGGCGAGCCGCGCACGCTCGAGGAGGTCGGCAAGGAGTTCAACCTGACCCGCGAGCGGATCCGTCAGATCGAGGCCAAGGCGCTCTCGAAGCTGCGCCACCCCTCGACGCCCGGCAAGCTCCGCGACATGGTGACCATCTAGAGGGCTACCCTCTAGTAGATGGTCACCACCGTCGTACTCGCCGTTTGCGATATCCATAACGTGCCGGAGACGGCGCAGACCGTCGCCGACATCCCCGAGGTCTCCGAGGTCTATTCCGTCGCGGGCGACTACGACCTCGTGATCATGGTGCGCGTCCGCAACCACGACGATCTCGCTCGCGTCGTCACGGAAGAGATCGCGAAGGTCCCGGGGATCGAGCGGACCCAGACGCTGGTCGCTTTCAAGGTGTACTCGCGTCACGATGTCGAGTCGATGTTCTCGCTCGGCCTCGAAGAGCAGACCATCCAGTAGCCGCCAACCCCATGGACGCGCTGGTCGCGCATTATCACGAGATCGGCCTCAAAGGCCGCAACCGCGAGTTCTTCGAAGACACACTCGTTCGCAACCTCAAGCGCGCCCTGCGAGGCTGCAGCTACAAACGCGTCCGCAAGGGGTTCGGACGGGTCATGGTCGACCTCGAGCCCGATGCGCCCCACGAGCTCGCCGCACGCCGGGCGGCCGACGTCTTCGGGGTGGCCTACGTCGGGCTCGGCAGACGAGTCGAGCCCGACATGGATGCGATCGGCAACGCCGCTCTCGAGTTGATCACCCAGGAGCCCTTCGGATCGTTCCGGGTGCGAGCGCGCCGGGCGCATTCCAGCATGCCCGATAGGTCGGCACAGATCCAGATCGTGGTCGGCCAGAAGATCAAGGACGCGACGGGAGCACGCGTCGATCTGAAGAACGCCGATGCAACCGCGTGGGTCGAGCTCTTCGCCGGAGCAGGGATCGTCTACGCGCGCCGCTACGAAGGCGCGGGAGGGCTCCCTGCGGGGGTGTCGGGCAAGATGCTGGCACTCATGTCGGGCGGTATCGACTCCCCCGTCGCCGCGTGGCGCATGGGGCGCCGGGGCGCCGACGTCGAGCTTGTGCACTTCCACGGGCAACCTTTCACCGATCCGTCGTCGGTCCGGCAGGCCGCGGAGATCGCGCAGGTGCTCGCTCGCTATCAGCTCGGTGTCACGATGCACCTGATCCCACTCGCCGACGCACAGCAGGAGATCGTCACCCATGCGCCGCCGTCGTTGCGCATCGTCCTCTATCGCAGGACGATGATGCGCATCTCGGCCGAGCTGGGAAAAGAGATCGGCGCGCAAGCCCTCATAACCGGCGACTCGCTCGGACAGGTGGCGTCGCAGACGATCGAGAACATCCGCACGGTCGATTCATCGGTCCCCGGCGTCGAGGTGTTCCGGCCCCTGATCGGGATGGACAAGCAAGAGATCATGGATCTCGCCAAGCGCATCGGTACCTACGACATATCCACGCGCGCCTACCAGGACTGCTGCGTGCTGTTCGAGCCGCGCTCCCCCGCGACCAAGAGCTACCCCGACATCGCAGAACGGGCCGAGACGGAGCTCGACATCGGCGCGCTCGTGGGCAAGGCGCTCGCTGCGCGTGAGGTGCGCGAGTTCGAGCTGCCCGACCCTAGATAGCTACCAGCGGGACTTCGCGATCTTCGTGAAGTCCTTCAGGATCGCCTTCAACGCGCTGAGCTTGTGCGGTGCGTCCTTCGAGCCCAGGAAGTCGATCAGCGACCGCGTGAAGCGCTTGCTGGTGTCGTCGTACGGGTACCAGTAACCGCGCTTCATCTTCGGCATCCCCGAGAACGACACGTGCGTGGGGACCGTGAACTCGAGAAGACCGAGCTCGCCGTTCAGGCGTCCGAAGCCGGACTCGCCGACGCCGCCCCACGTTCCCCAAGGACCGACCGAAGTCTCGATGTGCATGTTGTGCGTGATCGAACCGGCACGCAGCCCGGCGACCAGTCGCTCGCGCTTCTTGGCGTCCTTCGTCCACACCGAAGCCGTAAGGTTCACGCCGTCTTCGTTCGCGCGGCGCAATGCTTCTTCCTCGTCGCGCACCCGGATGATCGTCAGAACCGGGCCGAAGGTCTCCTGCTTCAGGACCGTCATGTCCTCGGTGATGTCGGTTATGACCGTGGGTGCGTACCACAGCGTCCCGTTCTCATTCCGCTTCCCGGCCTCCGGCCCCCCCGTGAGGATCGTGGCCCCCTTCTTGACGGCGTCCGCGACCTGATCGGTAACGATGTCGAGCTGGCGCTTGAACGTCAGCGAACCGAAGTCCTCGCCCTGCTGGAGCCGCGCGACCTTCGCAACGACCTGCTCCTGGAAGTCATCGGCGATCGCATCGACGACATAGGCGCGCTCGATCGAGGCACACACTTGACCGGCGTTGGCGAACGCTCCCCACACGATGCCGGAAGACGTCAGGTCGACATCGGCGTCGGAACAGATGATCGCGGAGTCCTTGCCCCCCAGCTCCATGACGACCGGGGTCAGGTGCTTCGCCGCGGTCTCGCAGATCTTGCGCCCGGTGGGCGGAGAGCCGATGAACGAGATCTTGTCGCACGGCGCGTCGACCAGTGCGGCGCCCACTTCCCCGCCGCCTTGGATCACGGTGGCGACGCCGCTCGGCAGAACGTCCAGCAGGTCTCGGATGATCTCGCCCGAGGCGGGCGTTACCTCCGATGGCTTCACCACCACTGCGTTACCGGCGAACAGTGGGCTGGCGGTAGCGAGGAAAGTGTTCGTGATCGGGAAGTTCCACGGCGTTATGCAACCCACGACACCGAAGGGCCGGAACTCCATTCGCGCCTTGTAGCCGAGGATCGGCCCGAGAACGGGGATGAGCCGCTTCGGTTTCAGGACTTTAGGTGCGAGGTGCTCGAGGTAGGTGAGCAGGAAGAGCGACCCCATCACCTCGTGCGCCAGGGACTCGTGGTGCGGCTTGCCGGTCTCTGCGCTCACGATCTCCGCGATCTCGTCGGCCCTGTCCTTGAGCCGTACCCGGATCTCGCGCATGTGGCGGGCGCGGCCCGCGGGATCGATCGCGGCCCATTCGGGAGCGACCTTTCGAGCCTGCTCCACGTAGTCCCGCACCTGGCCGGGTGCCACCGACGAGATCTCTCTCAGAACCTCGCCGGTCCGAGGATTGAACGACTTGAGGGTGCCGTTCGAGGAGGACTTACGTGAGGTCCTGGTCGCCATGGCCATCTCCCGTTGTGTGAGCCCGCTTTGAGGAGAAATCTACCGGAAAGCGAAGAGCCGCCCGTGGGGCGGCTCTTCGGTGCCGGTGAGGGATGAGCTACTTCTCGATGCCGACCCCCACGAGGCTTCCGTACTCGGTCCACGATCCGTCGTAGTTGCGCACGCTCTGGAACCCGAGCAGCTCCTTCAGCACGAACCACGAGTGCGACGAGCGCTCCCCGATACGGCAGTAGGTCACGACGTCCTTGTTTGCCGTGATGCCTTCCGCCTCGTACAGGGCCTTGAGCTCGTCGGCGGTCTTGAACGTCCCGTCCTCGTTGACCGCCTTGGACCACGTGATGTTGGCAGCGCCCGGGATATGCCCCGGTACCTGCGCCTGCTCCTGCGGCAGATGTGGCGGAGCCAGGAGCTCACCGCGGAACTCTTCAGGCGAGCGGACGTCCACCCACGAGTTGGGAGTCGCCGCCCGGTCGATGACTTCGTCACGGAAGATGCGGATCTCCGGCTGTTCGGACCCGATGCTGAAGGTAGTCGCGGACCGGTTGGGCTCGTCCTGGGTAAGCAGCCGGCTCTCCAGCTCCCACTTCTTGCGACCGCCGTTCAGCAGCTTCACGTTGTCGACACCCCGGTACTTGAAGAGCCAGTAGGCGTAAGCCGCGAACCAGTTGTTGTTGCCCGAGTAGAGAACGATCGTGTCGTCGGACGAGATCCCCTTCTCGCCGAGCAACTTCGCAAGCTGCTCCGAGGAGACGAACTCCCGCCGGGGCAGGTCGTGGAGGTCATTCTCCCAATTGATCGAGATGGCGTTCTTGATATGGCCCTTCTCGTAAGCAGTCGTGTCTTCGTCGACCTCGACGATCGCGACCTTCGAGTCGTCGACGTTCTGTTCCAGCCAGTCGGTAGCGACCAGCACATCGGGATTGACATAGTCGGCCATCAACTTCCTCCTTCTTGCCTTGTGGACTGTTCGATCAGTTCACGGATCCTGTTCAGCTGCCCTGTCGCGTCGGCGAGCATGCGGTCGAGCAAGCGCACCTCGACCTCGAGCTCGTTGCGGGTCGCCTGCCGCACGTCTTCGCCGGAGAGCTCGACACCGGCCTCCTCGAAGTTGCCGGCCTCGCTCTCCCAGGTGAAATAGACCTTCGCGGGGCGCCCCTTGGCGCGCCGCCGGGTCTCCGTAGACAGGAAGCCGGCCTCGACCATGAGATCGAGGTGGGCGCGCGCGACGTTGGGATGGATGTGGAAATGATCGGCTATCTCCTTGACCGTCTTGGCCCCGCTGCGCAGCAGCAGCGACAGGATCGCCGCGCGCGTGGGAAGGCTCAGGACCTTCGCGGTGCGGGTGGCGGCGTCGTCTCCCAGCCGACTCATGGAGAGACCCTACGGGCTATTTACCCACTATGCAAGTGATAAATAGTGCAAACGAGCGCCTAGTTCTTGCCGGCCTCTTCCAGGGCCTCCACCAGGGTGTTCCACCCCAGGAGAGCGCACTTGATCCGGACCGGGTACTTGACGACGCCCTTCAACGAAACGAGGTCACCGAGCGCCTTCTCGTCGCCCCCGTCCTCGCCCGCCATCATGGCCTTGATCTGCTCGGCCAGAGCCGCCGCGTCCTTCGCCGACAGTCCCTTCACCTTCTCGGTCATCATGGAGGCACTCGCCTGGCTGATCGAGCAGCCCTTGCCCTCAAACATGATGCCGTCGAGGTCCTCGCCGTCGAAGTGAAGGAAGAGCTCGATCTCGTCGCCGCACAGCGGGTTGTTGCGTTCGAGCGCGACGTCGTGGGGGTCGAGCGTCCCCTTGTTCCGGGGAGCCCGGTAGTGGTCGAGGATCACTTCCTTGTAGAGCTCGTCGAGACTCAAACGAACCACCCTTTCGCCTTGTCGAGGGCCGCGATCAGCGCGTCGACCTCGTCGGACGAGTTGTAGACGTAGAAGCTTGCCCGGGCCGTCGCCGGTACCCCCAGCTTACGCATGAGCGGCTGCGCGCAGTGATGGCCTGCCCGGATGCAGACGCCCTCCTGGTCAAGGATGGTCGCCATGTCATGCGGGTGGACCTCTTCGAGGTTGAAAGACACGACCCCGCCACGCGAGTCCGGGTCCTTCGGTCCGTAGACCGTGGCGCCGATGCCTTCGAGCTGCTTCATCGCGTAGGAGGCGATCTCGACCTCGTGCGCCCGCACGGCGTCCATGCCGAGATCCTGGAGATACTCGATAGCGGCCCCCATGCCCACGGCCTGGGCGATATTCATCGTGCCGGCTTCGAACTTGTAGGGGATCTCGTTGTAGGTCGCGCGGTCGGCCCACACCTCACGGATCATCTCGCCGCCGCCCATGAACGGCGGCATCTCTTCCAGCAGGTCCTCGCGTCCGTAGAGGATCCCGATCCCGGTCGGACCACACATCTTGTGGGCCGAGATGGCGACGAAGTCGGCGTCGAGCTCGTTCACGTCGAACGTCAGGTGAGGCGCGGCCTGCGCGGCATCGACCACGATCCGGGCCCCCGCCGCGTGCGCCGCATCGGCGATCTCCCTTATGGGATTGATCGTGCCGAGCACGTTGGACATCAAAGTGACACAGACGAGCTTGGTCCGATCGGTGATGAAGTCGCCGAGGAGATCGATCCGAAGCTTCCCGTCGTCGTCGATCGGCAGGTGTTTGAGGGTTGCGCCGGTCTCGGCGGCCAGCAACTGCCACGGGATGAGATTCGAGTGATGCTCCATCTCCGTGACGAGGATCTCGTCGCCCTCGTGGATGTTCTGACGGCCCCAGGTGAACCGCACGAGGTTGATCGATTCGGTCGTCCCCCGCGTGAAGATGATCGAGCGCGAGCTGCGCGCCCCAATGAAGCCCGCGCAAAGGTCGCGAGCCCCTTCGTACGCCGCGGTCGCCAACTCCGAGAGCTCGTAGACGCCGCGATGCACGTTCGCGTTCTCGGTCTCGTAGAAGCGAACGATCCGATCTATGACCTGGCGCGGCTTCTGTGAGGTCGCTGCCGAATCGAGGTAGACGAGCCGCTTGCCGTGCACGGTCGTCTCGAAGATGGGGAAGTCCTTGCGGATGACCTCGACGTCGAATGCCATGTTGTTAGACCTTAGACCCTTCTGCTTGTTCGACCTCGGCGATGTCTTCCTGTGACAGCCCGAGCTCCTTCGCTACGCCCGAATAGCCTTCCGCCTCGAGTTGCTCGGCAAGCTCGAACCCACCGGACTTGACGATCCGGCCCCCCATCAAGACATGAACGGCGCCGGGACGGATGTAGTTCAAGAGCCGCTGGTAGTGGGTGATCAACACGATGCCGACGTCGGGGCCGGCCAGCTTGTTGACGCCGGCAGAGACATGCTTCAACGCGTCGATGTCGAGACCCGAATCCGTCTCGTCCATGATCGCCAGCTCCGGCTCGAGGACCGCCATCTGCAGGATCTCGTTGCGCTTCTTCTCGCCCCCCGAGAAGCCCTGATTCACGTAGCGGTCCACGAGCTCCGTCGGGATCTCGAGCAGGTCCACTTTCTCCTGGAGGAAGAGCCGGAATTCCATGGCCGACTTGGGCTCGTCGGGATGGATCGCGTTGAAGGCGGTGCGCAGGAAATTGACCACCGACACTCCGGGTACTTCGGTTGGGTACTGGAAGGCGAGGAAGACACCCCTCTTCGCGCGCTCGTCGGGCGGCAGGTCCAGGATGTTCTCGCCCTTGTAGAGGACCTTCCCCTGGGTCACCACGTAGCCGGGCTTGCCGGTGAGCACGTAGGCCAGCGTTGACTTGCCGGAGCCGTTCGGCCCCATGATTGCGTGGATGTCGCCCTTGTCCACGGACAGATCGATCCCGCGCAGGATCTCGCGGCCTTCGACCTCGACGTGGAGGTCCTCGATGTGGATCAGTCTCTCGCCCATCACGGCATCACTCCTATCGTGTTCCTTTGGGGCCGACCATGACAAGGTCGCCGTCGATCTTCACCGGGTAGGTCGCGACCGGCTTGGTGGCGGGCAGGATGCGGACGCTCCCGTCTCGCACGTGGAATCGGGAGCCGTGGAGGGGGCACTCGACCTCCATGTCCTCGACCTCGAACTCGCCATCCGTGAGGAAGGTCTCCTCGTGGGTGCAATAGTCGTTGAGGGCGAAGACCTCGTCGCCGACGCGATAGAGCCCGACCGGGTCGCCGTGCGCGCTGACCTGGATCATCCCCCCGTCGGGGATGTCACCGAGCTTCGCGACCGTCTGGAACTCGGCCATCAGATCTTCGACCCTTCGACCTTGGCCGTGATCGCGTCGCTCAGTTGCTCCCGCACCGCTTCGACACGGATGCGATCCAGCACCTCGCCGAAGAAACCGAACACGACCAGCTTCTGCGCGGTGACCCGGTCGATGCCGCGGCTCATCAAGTAGAAGAGGTGCTCTTCCTCCACCGGCGACACCGTTGCAGCGTGGGTGCAGCGAACCTCGTTGGCCTCGATCTCGAGCTGTGGGATCGATCGTGCCATCGCGCTATCAGATAGCACGAGGTTGCGGTTGGCCTGGTACGCGTCGGTCCCCTGTGCGTCCTTGAGCACCTTGATCAGCCCCGAGTACTCCGAGCGTGAGCTGTCTTTCAACGCACCTTTGTAGAGGAGATCCGATGTTGCGTTCTGGCCTTCGTGGGATTGCAGCGTGCGCTGCGCGAAATGCTGGTCGCCATCGGCGAAGTAGAGCCCCAGCATCTCCGAGAACGAGCCTTCTCCCTTGAGCACGGACTCGACCTGTGCGCGCGCGAACTTCGAGCCGAGGTTCACGGCAAGACTGCGCACCGTCGAGTCGCGGTATCCGGTGAACCGCTGCGTCTGGAAGTGGTGGGTGTTGCGCCCCCATTCCTGCAACGAGATGTAATTGACCGTCGCGCCGCGGCGCGCTTCGACCTCGACTACGCTCGAGCACATCGATTCCTCGGGCGCATCCTCCGAGGTGAAACGGTCGACGAAGGTGAGGCTGGCGTTCTCTTCGACGACGATCGTCGTATGCGGGAACGTCGACCCACCCGGCTGAAGTGAGTGGAACACCTCGAGCGGTGCAGTGACTTCGATCCCCCTCGGTACGTAGACGAGGACGCCGTCGGAGAGCAATGCGCCGTGGAGGGCGGTGAAGATGTGTTCGTCGAGGCGCACCTCGGTGAAGAAGTGCTCCTGGAGCAACTCGGAGTGCTCGGTCGCCGCGGTTGCGAAGTCGACGAAGAGCACGCCTTCCGGCAACTCCGCCGGCCGGTCGAGCCGGGCCAAGCCCGTCGAGGGGGCCGCGAAGCGATCGAAGTCGAACCGGCGGACGTCGACGTAACGCCATTCCTCGCCCTTCGGATCGGGGAAGTCGAGCTTCTCGAAGAGGTCCCACGCGTGATGGCGGCGTTCCGTCAGCCAGCCGGGCTCGACCAGCGAGCGGGCCAGCTCGTCGATCGCTGCGCGGTCATGGACTGTCATCGGCGTCCTTTTTTCAAGGGCTCGGGATGCTTGTGAAAGCTTTCACGATCGTACCAGTTAGGGTTGCCTAACTCCACGGGCAGAACCCGCGTTTACCCTGCTCACGATGCATAAACCGGACGCGCGGGCGCTTTCTTCCCCCGATCCCGCCGGCCTTCTGGCCATCGCTGCGGCGGCGGCTCTGTGGGCCGTTGCGGCGACCGCCGCCCGAGGCCTCTTCGATAGGGGCGTCGACCCCTTGTCGCTGGCCGCGTCCCGGTCGATCGTGGCGATGCTCGGTCTGGCTCTTCTCCCCGCCGCGTGGAACCGGCCACAGGAAACTCGCACCCTGTCGGTGGTCGCCCTCGGTCTGTCGATCGCCGGGGTCAATTCCGTCTACTACCTCGCGATCGAGAGGCTCGACGTCGCCGTGGCCTTGGTCCTTCAGTACACGGCCCCCGCGTTGGTCGTCGCGTGGGCGGCTTTCGTGCTGCGACGCGCGCCGGGCCGAGACGTCCTCGCGGCCCTGGCCGCAACCTTCGTCGGTGTCGTCCTCGTCTCCGACGTGGGGGCCGGGATCGGAGACGTGAACGCGCTGGGGATCGCTTTCGGACTGGCCAGCGCGGTCCTATTCGCCACCTACACCTTGCTGAGCGAGAAAGCAGGCGAGCACTATGGGATCATCGGCGCTCTCTTCCGCGGATTCGTCGCGGCGACCGTCCTCTGGACGATGCTCTTCTGGGCCCGCGGGTTCCCGTCCGAGCTGATCGAATCGGAGAACCTCCCGACCGTCCTCTTCATCGGTCTCGCCGGCACCCTGTCGCCGTTCCTCCTCTTCCTATGGGGGGTTCAGCGCGTTCGCTCGGAACGAGCCGCGATCGCGGCCACGCTCGAACCGATCGTCGCTGCGGTCGTGGCCTGGATATGGCTCGGGCAGGGGTTGTCGATCGTGCAGATGATTGGGGGCGCGATCATCCTCGGCGCGGTTGCGTCCCTTCAGGTCCGGCACCGGCGCATCGCTGCCCCGGCACCGGAACCCTGATCAGTTCTCGCAGTCGAGCTTGCTCTCGCCGTTCGCACAGGTATCCGTGCCCTCACCACCGTCGATCGTGTCGAAGCCTCCCTCGCCGTCGAGGAAGTCGTCGCCTCCGCGGCCCTCGATGATGTCCCCGTTGTCACCTCCGAGGATCCGGTTCGCTCCGTCGTCACCCCGGAAGATGTCGGGCCACACGGAGCCGATGATGTCTTCCATCGAAAGCACGGTGTCGGAACCGAAACCGGAAGCGAATCCCGCGCCCAGATCGACCGTCACCGGACGTGACGACGTCGCGAAGCTGACCGCGTCGGTCCCCTCGCCGCCGTCGGCGACATCGTTGCCGGCACCGGGATCGATCGTGTCGTTGCCACCGCGGCCGAACAGTTGATCGACTCCGCTTAACCCGATGAAGGTGTTGTCGGCATCGTCGCCGAAGAACTCGTCCGGTTCGTTGGTCCCCGACACGTTCTCCACGTTGGACACGGTGTCGTCTCCCTGCTCCCCGAAGCTCTCGGAGGTGCCGAGCTCCAGATCGAGCGTGATCCCCCGCGTCGACCTTCCGAAGTCGAGCAGATCGATCCCGGCGCCACCGGCGAAAGTGTCGTGCTCCTCGCCGGTGAGGATGTAGTCGTCACCGGCGCCTCCGGTGACGGTGTCCTCGCCGAGCCCGTCTTGGATCTCGTCGTTTCCGTCTCCGCCGATCAGGGTGTCGTCACCCCGCAATCCCACGAGAAGGTCGTCGCCTCCCGCTCCGTCGAGCGTGTCGCCCGCGGTGCGTCCCTTGAAATGATTGGGACCGGCATCGCCGGTGATGTCGTCGGGGTAGACGCTTCCGAACACGTTCTCGATACCCGAGATCGTGTCGTTGCCCTGCCCACTCGACGTCCCCGTCGTGAGGTCGATGGTCACCGGTCCGATCGCGGATCGCAGATCGATGAGATCGAGGCCTTCTCCGCCCACGATCCGGTCGTCGTCGAAGCCGCCGATGACGAGATCGTCGCCCGCGCGTGCGTCCAGGTCGTCCTTGCCGGATCGCCCGTTCAGCTCGTTGGCACCGGAGTCGCCGGTCAAGACGTCGTCATAGCCCGACCCCGCCAGGTTCTCGATGCTGCGCATGTCGTCCGTGCCCTCGCCGGTCGCGCGCCCCGTGGTCAGGTCGGCAGTCACTCCCTCGGTGGCCGTCCCGAAGTCGGCAGTGTCGTTGCCCCACGCTCCGTCGATCACATCGTTCCCGGGGCCACCGAAGAGGACGTCGGGCTCTCCTCCGATCGGGTTGCCGTCGCGATCGACCGGGCGCTCACCACCAGTCAGGGTGTCGGCGCCTCCCAGGCCCCGGATCGTGTCGCGGCCCCCGAAACCATTGAGGACGTTGTCGGCCGAGTCACCGATGATCGTGTCGGAGCCGTGACTGCCATCGACGTTCTCGAAATCGGTCAGCGAGTCCGTCCCTTCACCACTGGCGGTACGGCCCGACAGGTTCACGATGACGGTTGTCCGAAACACCAAAGTGTCGGTGCCGGATCCACCCTCCAGTGTGTCGTCGCCGAAGTCTCCCCCGACCCTGTCGTCACCGGAGCCACCATGGATCTGGTCGTTCCCGTAACCCCCCAGGAGGGTGTTGTTGCCATCGTCTCCCGAGATCGTGTCGTCTCCTCCGGACCCGAACACGGTCTCGATCGAGCCGAGCGTGTCGTTGCCATCGCCTTCCGCCCGGCCCGACGACAGGTTCACCCGGATCGCTTCGCGGCTGGAGCCGTAGTCCACGGCGTCCGTGCCCGGCCCCCCCGACAATCGATCCGAGCCATCGTTCCGAGCAGGTTCTCCCTCGACGGCACGAACGTAGGTCGCCTCGAAGCGATCGTCGCCATCCCCACCATCCATGCGATCGTCGCCGCCACCGTCGACCAGACGGTCGTTGCCGCCTCCGCCCACGCCCAGATCGGAGCCGGCTTCGCCGAAGATCGTGTCGTCACCCTCGTCCCCACCCATCCGATCCGCGCCCGGGCCGCCGGAGATGAAGTCGTTGCCCGCACCTCCACAGATCAGGTCGTTGCCACCGAGCCCGGAGATGGCATCGCGGCCCCCTCGGCCGACGATGACATCCGTCTTCTCGGTGCCGCGCAAGACGTCTCTGCGCTCAGTGCCGACGATCGTTGCGGCCCGGCCGAAACAGCCAGGCGCGGCCTCGGCAATCGGCAGACCAACCACACAAAGAGCCGCGCTCAGAGCGGCCGTGAATATCAAACGATGCAACATCTCCTACCTCCCTCTTGGCTTGTCGCAGAGATGACGAGCCGGGGAGGGGTGGGGTTGCCTGGTCTGGTGAGCTGGCTGCTAGATCTCCTCGACCAGCGCGGTCAGCCGGCGTCCGATCAGCGGAGCGAATTTGAAGCCGTGGCCGCTGCACGGTGACCCGACCACGAGGGGGCCGTGTCGTTCGATCAGGAAGTGCTGATCATCGGTGTTCGTGTAGATGCAGGTCTCTGCATGCCACGGTTCCGGCGGGGCCCCCGGGTAGCGCCGCGCCACCCATTCGGTGAGCCTGGCTACCGAGTCCCGGTTGACCTCGCCGGGCGCGTCCGCGTCGGTCGTCGGACCGGCGATGTGCTCGCCCGCCTTGATGCCGCGGCCCGGGTCGGCCAGCGCGTAGACGGCCGGATCACCCCAGTCGACCACCGTGGGAGGCACCTCGGAGAAGCGGAAGAACGCGACGGTCTCGCGGGTCACCCGGGTCGGCAGGTCGATGCCACACCCGGCCAGCAACCCAGGGGCCCATCCCCCCGCGGTGACGACGGCCGCGTCGTAGGTCTCCACTTCCTCCGAGATCACGCGCACGCCATCGTCGAGTTCCAACGCACCGACTCGCTGTCCTGATCTGATCTCAGCGCCGAGGTCTCGGGCCGCGTCCCCGAACGCTCGCCATGCTCTATCGGCGTGGACGATGCCCCCCTCGGATTGATAGAGAACCTCGGCGTCGTCGTCGAAGGAAACCACCGGCCACCTCTGGTTCGCGCTCCGGCCGTCGATCATCTCGAAGGTGATGTCGCACGACTCGAGGGCCGCGGCGTGCTGGGCGAGTGACGCGCCGGTATCGAGCCCACCCGTTTGCGTCAGCAGCTCGAGGCCTGTGGTCCGTTCGAAGTCGCGCCACAGCGGTAGCGCTTCCTTCATCATCGCGACGTAACGCGCGTCGGGATA
>Ga0299913_10002876_pt1 | contig 13851 bp, 13 predicted proteins | sample RVTome_9_FD_201360 | JGI IMG/M metagenome (GOLD analysis project Ga0299913, IMG submission 201360) | Soil microbial communities from uranium-contaminated site in the Upper Colorado River Basin, Wyoming, United States - RVT155D38 (version 2) ... | reverse complement strand
CTTGGCAATCACCTGTTTCGCGATATCGGAGAACAGCACCATGCCGAATTCGTCGTTCTCGTGGCGCTTCTCGACGATCAGGCTGGTAGCGCCCACCCGCTTCATGATGCGCATGGCCTCCATCACGTCGATTCGGCCGTCGACGGTGGCGACGTTCTGCCGCATGACCTGACGGACCGTGATGTCGTCCTGTTTCATAGCTCTCCCTCCACGACGTCCGTCAGTTCCTCAGCCTGCCGGACAATGCCGACAGCATCTTCCACGTCGATCTGCACGGCGATACCGGTGCCGGGTTTGTCGTCAAACTCGCCGACCTCGCTGATTCGCTCGAGGATCCGCCGACTCAGATGTTCCTCGACCAGCATCAGGAGGACATCTCTCTGTGTCGCAAGTGACATGCCGAGGAAGCTGGTGGGCTTGCTCAACCCCTCGCCGCGGGCGTGATGGATGACCGTACAGCCCGTGGCGCCACTTTCCCGTGCGGCGTCCATGACCGGGTCCGTCTTGCGCTCCTCAACGAACACGACGAGCAATTTGAAATGCATGTTAGTTCTCCCTGCCGATCGAGACTGCCGGCCTGGCGGCCATGCTTTTTCGAAGTTGACGTTTTTCAAGCAACGCGGTGACCTGAGCATACGCGAGCACGGTGATTGCGGGGAACACGCATGCAAGGATAATCAGGCCAAATCCGTCAAGGAACGGGCTGCGCCCTGGAACCTGTTCCGCAAGGCCCAGACCGAGTGCCGTAATCACCGGTACCGTGACGGCTGTGGTGCTGACCCCGCCGGTATCGTACGCCAGGGGGACGATGCGTCGCGGTGAGGTAAAGGTCTGAATTATGACAATCATGAAGGCCGCGGCGAGACACCACTGCAAAGGGAAGCCGGTGACAATCCGGATGCAACCGACGGTGACGCCGGTTGCCACGCCGAGCGCCGCTGCCACGCGCAACCCGCCTGCGTTGATGCCGCCGCCCGTAATTTCGTTGACCCTGTGCGCCACCGCAAGAAGTGCGGGTTCGGCAACGGCCGCACCGAACGCGATGCAAAACGCGAAGACATAAACCGGATAGTAGCTCGCCCAGTGCGAAATTTCTGCCGTGACGGCGCTGTTCCGGGTCAACTGCTCGACCATCATCCGGCCGACGGGGAAAAGCGCCTTCTCGAGCCCTTGCAGAAACAGTGCGAGCCCGAGCACCACGAGTGCCAGGCCGACCAATATGTTTGCCCGATTCGCCAGTTTCTGACCCAGGACGACACGGTAGAAGAACAGCAGAAAGACGGCGACCGGCAATACGTCGAGGGCGGTGTCCGCGAATACGCGCAGGAAGGTTCGGATCAGATCCATGCGAGCAGCGTTCCGTACGCCATGACGAATATCATCGGCGTCAGGAGGACCAGTACGATCATACCGAAGCCGTCCGTCAGCGGATGGCGTCCTCCCAGCGAGGAGGCGAGGCCGATACCGAGCGCCGTCACGAGCGGTACGGTAATGACCGAGGTGGTCACGCCGCCGGAGTCGTAAGCAATACCGATCGTTTCGGGAGGAGCAATTGAGGTGATACCGATCACGGCGACGTAACCGGAGATGACCATCAACGGCAGCGACCAACCCAGAACGATCCGGGTAACTCCGAGCAACAGTGCAACGCCCACGGACAACGCCACGGTAATTCGAAGGCCGAGCGCATATCCCTCCCGGGCGGCCAGGGTATCGGCGACGGCCTGGCCTTCGACCGCAGCACTCGCGGCTTGGTCCGCAACGGCCGTCAGTGCCGGCTCCGCAAACGTGGCACCGAAACCGAGCAGAAAAGCGAACGCCAGCAGCAGGATGAAGCTGCCTTTCTGAGCCAGGGCGTAGGCAAGCGCGTCGCCAATGGGAAACAGGGCGAGTTCCAGGCCGTAGACAAAGAGCGTGAGGCCAACGAGGACGAGCAATGCCCCCTCGATCAGCGGCAGCAGTTCGCCTGCGGGTTGCTGCAGTACGACAATCTGGAAAAACAGGATAACGCCGACGACAGGGCTAAGATCTCTCAAGCTGCCAAGCGTATTGCGCCAGAGGAGAACCATGGTGCGCTACGGTTGTGGAATCGGTACTGAGTGGCGGCGCCAGAGTCCGAACAGTTGCTCGGCATTTCTCGTGCACGCGGCCGCGACGCGATCTTCCGGCTGACCACAGGCTTCTGCAAACGCCCGCAAGACCTCGCGCAGATGCATGGGCTCATTGCGGCGCGTACGTGGCCTCGGGCTCAGGGTTCGTGGCATCAGATACGGTGCGTCCGTTTCAATCATCAGGCGGTCGAGCGGGATGTCCTTTGCAAGCTTCCTCAAGTCCGCACCGCGCCGCTCGTCGCAAATCCAACCCGTGACGCCGATATGCAGCCCCATGTCCAGGTACGCGCGGAGCGCGGTGGCATCGCCAGTGAAGCAGTGCGCGACACCTCCCGCGATCCGCGGCATCATTGGCCGCAATATTTCCGTGAACTCGGCATGCGCATCGCGTTGATGGAGGAAAACGGGCAGCCCGGTGGTAACAGCAAGGTCGAGCTGTGCCTCGAATGCGTTCTGCTGCGCCCCGCGCGGCGAAAAATTGCGAAAGAAATCAAGGCCGCACTCGCCCACAGCGACCACGCCGGTCCTCCCCAGCAGCCGCAGCAGGGCGGCGTGGACCTCGGGCGTATACAGATCGGCATGATGAGGATGAACACCCGCCGTCGCGTACAAGCTTCCGGTCAGGGTTTCCGCCAGGTCGGCCGCTTGCCGGCTGCTGTCTGCCGTGCTGCCAGTAACGATGATGCGACGCACTCCGCACGCTGCGGCCCGGGCGATCACGTCCTCCCGATCCGCGTCGAAGCTGTCGTGAGTCAGGTTTGCGCCAATATCGATCAGATCCACGTTCGTCGTCCGCTATCTTGGTCGCCAGCGAAAGATCAGCGCGGCCACAGTCAGGAAGAGCATGCTCATAGCAACCAGGATACCGATCTGAGGCAGAACGTCCCCGAGCACCGCACCGTCGATCATAACGGCTCGCGCGGCCTCCAGAATATGAGTCAGCGGGAAGACCTCTGCGGAGCGCTGCACCCACTCGCCGGTTCCTTCGAGGGAGAACCACACGCCGGACAGCATCATCATCGGCCAGGTCACCAGGTTGAGGAGCCCGCCGGCAAGCTCTTCGCTGGTTACACGCGCGGCGACGACCAGCCCCAACGAGATGAGGCTGATGGCGCCCAGCACGGTGATCAGCACCAGCGTGCCGTAGTTCCCTTCCATCCGTGTGTCGAGGAACCAGCTGGTGCCCGTGTAGACGAACGCCGTGATCGCGATGATCAGCGTCAGCCTCGATGCCACTTGTGCGGCGACGAACTCGAAGGATCGAAGCGGAGTGGCCCGCAAACGTTTGAGGAAGCCGTTTTTCCGGTAGCGGACGACGACGTAACCGACGCCGAACAGGCAGCTGAACATCATGTTCATTCCGAGTATTCCGGGCAGGACCCAGTCGATGTAACGGACGGCAGTCCCGCTGATCTGCGCCTTTTCGATCTGCCGTGAGCCCTGCGTCTGCAGCGAGGATCGCAGCAAGGCAGACTCGATGAAGTAACCCCGTGGGGACTCCGGATTGACCCAGTAGCGAGCCGGCGGCTGCAGGCGAACGAGCAAATCCAGCTGATGCCGCGCAACCTTTGTCACCCCTTCGTCGAGGTCCGTGAACGGAACAAACTGAACGTGCCGGGTACGGAGGAAAGGATGGCTGCCTGGGTCTACCGTGTCGCCGGATTGCAGGACGCCCACCGTATATTCGGGAGGCGTACCGCCGCCGAAAATGAACGACAGGCCGAACATCAGGGCTACCGGAAGGACGATGTTCCAGCTCAGGGAGCTCCGGTCACGAACGAATTCGAGGTTTCGCGCGTGAAATATCGCGTAGATGCGTCTCAGCATGCTGTTCTCGCCACGGTCGTCGAACTCTCCATCACGGCACTCCGTCAGGTTCGCAACGAATGGCCGGTAAGGTCGAGAAACAGGTCCTCCAGGTTCGGCTGCCGGATCTTCATCCGGTTCAGCCCGGTAACATGAGTCGCGAGACTTTTTAGAGTGGTATTGACGTCATTCGTAGCTATCTCGATGACGCCCCTGTTGTCGAGCACGCGGTGTTCGATGCCGGACAGGTCGCCGCTGATATCGTCGACGGGGAGCTCGATGACGACGTTCCGATACTGATGCTGCAGCAACGCGTCGGGTCTCCCCTGGGCGATGATCCGCCCCGCGTCCATGATCGCAATCTCGTCACACAACACGTGAGCTTCGTCCATGTAGTGCGTGGTCAGCACCAGTGTCGTGCCTTCGGCCCGGATGCGTTTCACCAGGTCCCAGAAGTTTCTTCGCGCCTGGGGATCGAGCCCGGTTGTCGGTTCGTCGAGGAATACCAGGCGCGGGCGGTTGACGAGCGCCACGGCCAACAGAAGACGCTGGCGCTGACCGCCGGAAAGCTTGCGGTTGTCCCGATCGAGCAGATCGCCGAGCGAACACTCCTCGATAACCCGCCTGATGTCGGCCTTGCGGTCGTACAGGCTCTGGAAAAGCTGGATGGTTTCCCGGACGGTCAGGAAGTCCTGCAGGGCGGTATTCTGGAACTGTATGCCTGCCTCTTCGCGAAACCGTCGGCCCGTCGGCTCGCCACAATACAGAATCTGGCCGGAATCCGGCGGGATTATCCCTTCGATGATCTCGACGGTAGTGGTTTTGCCCGCCCCGTTGGGGCCGAGAAGTCCGAAACAGGTGCCCTCTTCGACGGAAAAGCTGACATGATCCACGGCCAGTACGCCGGGATACTGCTTGACGAGCTCTCTGGCCTCGAGCACGGTTGGCATGGGCGGGATTCGGTCTCCGAAAGGGGTCATAGGTTACCTTGCCTGAACGCAGTCCGCATGAACCGGGGGGCGGGCGATCGACGTTTCCAGGAGCCGGACGTTTAAACCTTGCGCCCGCGCCACGCATCCAAGGAACAAATACGGACGTGACGCAGTCCGCGCTCCGCGCCAAACCAGAAACAGAGGGATCACGATATGTTCAGCAGACCCAGGCTTGTGTCGATTGTTGCCGGAATCGTTGCGCTTGGCGTGCTTGCGCCGGCGTACGGTTTCAACATGAATAAGAGCATCGATATCGAATCGGGAAGCGAGTCCGGCGGGCAATCGACCCTCAACGGCAGCATTTCCGTCGGCAGCGATGCCACCGTCAACGGCGGGCTCGAGACGGTCAACGGAACGATCAGGGTGGACGACAACGCCAGGATCGAAGATGCCCAGACCGTCAACGGAAGCGTTCGCATCGGTTCCGGCGTAGCCACTCGCGACCTGACCAGCGTCAATGGCTCGATCACGGTTGATGAAGAGTCGACGATCGACGGCGAGATCAGCGTCGTCAATGGAAAAATCGACCTGAAGAGAGGCGCGTCGGTCAGTGATGACGTCGGCAACGTAAACGGCGAGATCGATATCGACGGCGCGGCTATCGGCGGTGATCTGACCACCGTCAACGGCGACGTGACCCTGTCGAACGGTGCGACCTTGCAGGGAGACCTCGTGGTGGAGAGGCCGCAGGGCCGTAATTGGGGCAGGAACGGCAGAAAGCCAAGGGTGACGATCGGTCCCGGCGTACGGGTGGCGGGTGAAATCCGGCTGGAGCGCGAGGTGGAACTCTACATCAGCGACTCGGCGGAGGTGGGGGACGTCAGCGGAGTGATGAGCATCGATGACGCCGAACGCTTCAGCGGAGACCGGCCTTGATTACAAGCGATTGATCCATAAGGAATAAGGCTCTATCGTCCAGCCTCTGCAGCATCTTCGAAAATCCGGCTAGAATAGCCGGGTGCGCTCGCCTAAACGCCAACTGAAGCTGTTTCCCGACTCACCGGAGCCCGGCAACGTGCCGGGCTTTTCGGTGCGAAAGAGCGCTCGGGCCAAGCGGCTCACCATCAAGGTCTTCCCCGGGGGACGGGTGGAAGTGGTCGTGCCGCGCAGAACGCGGGCCTCTGACGTGGAAGCCTTCGTCCGCGATAACGCGGCCTGGATCCGCGATGCCCGCGAATCGTTCGCCGGCGACACGGCCAATGAACCGTTCACGCTGCCCGAAACCATAAGGCTGCTCGCGGTAGGCCGAAAGCTTTCCGTACGCTACCGGCCAGCACCGGGCGCGACGTCGGTGCGTTACTCGTTGAAGGCCTCGCGCGTCGTGCTGACCGGCCGGACGTCTGAAGACAAGCTTTGCGTCGAAGCCCTGCGGCGGTGCCTTGCGTCCATCGCCAAGGAGGAGTTCGATCCACGCCTGCGGTCGCTGTCCCTGTTGATGAATACGCCGTACAAGAAATGTCAGATCAGGGCGCAGCGGACCTGCTGGGGCAGCCGCAGCAGCAGCGGAACCGTCAGCCTCAACCTGTGTCTGCTGTTCCTGGAACCCGCGGTCGTCCGCTATCTCATGATTCACGAGCTCTGCCACGGACGACACATGAATCATTCGAAACGCTTCTGGAATCTGGTGGGGCGATTCGAGCCGGCCTACGAGGGCCTCGACAGGAAACTCACTGAAGGCTGGAGGTGCGTACCCGGCTGGCTGGGGATCTACTGAGAGATCGTAGCAGGCGGATACGACGCAGTCCCGACTGGCTTGGTCGCCCGCAGTGGCGGGCTCCTACAGCGCTTCCATCAGGACACGACGCTAACCCTGATCCAGCAGCTCGCGGAGATTGATCACGGCGGCGTTGGCGCGGGCGAGATAGTTGGCCATTACCAGTGAGTGGTTGGCGAACAGCCCGAAACCGCCGCCGTTCAGCACGACGGGCGAGCGTAATGGCTGCAGGCTGGCCTCGAGCTCCCGGATGATCTGGCGGACGCTTACCGCGGCGTTCTTGTCCGAAAGCACATGCTCGAAGTCGAATTCCGCAGCACGGAAAAAGTGCACCAGGGCCCACGACGTTCCGCGCGCTTCGAAAAAGATGTCGTCGATTTCGTACCAGGACGTGCGCACGTCGACGGAGTCGGCCAGCGCCGACGTGGCGGCGGCGGAGCGTTCGCCCGCCAGGTCGGTATTGATGACGGTCCTGGCCACGCTGTCGCCGAGACGTCGCGTCAGGCTGCCCAGTCGCTTTTCAACCTGTGCCAGCCACTCCCGCAGGTTGTCGGCACGAGCGTAGAACTGAGCGTCGGAGCCGCCGATACCCGAAAGCCGGTCACGATAGCGCGAGAAGCCTGTGATGGCGTCGCGATACTCCGACTCGGTCGGCGGCAGTATCCAGGAGTCGTTGCTGAAGGAGAACTTCGGTTCGGCAATTGCGACGTCGGGATCTTCCCTGGATTGCGACTGGCTGCGGCTGTAGTCGTTGCGGACGACACGCGCCAAGTCACGCACTTGCTGCAGGACGCCGAACTCCCAATTGGGGATGTTGTCGAGAAACGCCCCGGGCAGCATGATGTCGTTCGTCAGATAGCCGCCCGGCTTATCGAGCAACGTTTGTGCCACGCGAACCAGGGTATCGGTGGTTGCATAGCCGACCACGGTCCGTTCGTTGTCCGGTCGTTCGTTCACCCAGAAGATATCCGGTTCACCGGACCAGTGCACTGCCAGACCGGTCAGGAGGACCAGCAACGCGGCCGCGCCGGCCAGAGCGCCTTTCACCCACAGGGGTTTCCCGGCGAGCCAGCGCGATTTCGCCGCCGCAGAAGCCGCATTGCCGTCGTTCCGGCGCTTAAAAATCATCGGGGGATCCGGGCTGGTCCCGGCGCCGGGTCATGAGGGCTCACGCCGCCTCCGCCCGGGTCGCCAGCTGTCGCAGCATGTAATGCAGTATTCCACCGTGCTCGAAGTAGTCTCGTTCTTTGGGCGTGTCGATGCGCACTCTTGCATCGAAGCGAACCTGCTCTCCATCGGCCCGGGTCGCCGTGACGGCGACGGTGCGGGACCCGGCGTCCGCAACGCCTTCAATGTCGAAGACTTCTTTCCCGGTCAGGGCAAGGCTTTGCGCGTTGTCGCCGTCCGCAAACTGAAGGGGCAGGACTCCCATGCCGATCAGATTGGAGCGATGAATCCGCTCGTAGCTCACGGCGATCACCGCCTTGACGCCGAGCAGCAGCGTGCCCTTGGCCGCCCAGTCGCGCGACGATCCGGAGCCGTATTCGCTGCCGGCCATGACGATCAGCGGCGTACCTTCTTTCTGATAGCGGAGCGAAGCGTCGTAGATGGACATCTCGTCGTCGCTGGGTTGATGGCGCGTCCAACCACCTTCGGTGCCTGGCGCGAGCTGGTTACGCAAACGAATGTTCGCAAAGGTTCCACGCATCATCACTTCGTGGTTGCCGCGCCGCGATCCGTAGGAGTTGAAGTCGACGGGCTCGACACCCATTTCGCGCAGATACTGTGCAGCGGGGCTTCCGGCGGAAATGCTGCCTGCCGGCGAGATGTGGTCGGTCGTTACCGAGTCGCCGAGCAGGGCCAGCACCCGCGCGCCGCGAATGTCCTCCAGAGGCCGGGTGTCCAGCGTCATGCCTTCGAAGTAGGGAGGATTCTTGACATAGGTCGAATCCGGATCCCAGCTGTATATTTCACCGCCGGGCACAGCGAGACTGTTCCAGTTCGCATCGCCGTCGAAAACGCTGCCGTAACTCGATTTGAACATGCCGGAGTCGATGTTGCGGACGATGAATTCCTGGATTTCCTTCTGGCTCGGCCAGATGTCACGCAGGTAGACTGGTTTGCCCGAGGCGTCGTCACCGAGGGAGTCGGTGAGCAGGTTGCGCTCCAGAGTACCGGCCAGGGCATATGCGACGACCAGCGGGGGAGATGCGAGAAAGTTCATCTGCACCATCGGATGGATGCGGCCTTCGAAATTGCGGTTGCCCGACAGTACCGCGCAACCGACGATCTTGCCTTCCGTAACCGCTTCGGCAATCTCGTCTCTGAGCGGACCGGAATTGCCGATGCAGGTGGTGCAACCGTAGCCTACGGTGTAAAAACCGAGCGCCGCCAGATCGTCCAGAAGGTCGGCTTTCTCGAGGTAGTCCGTCACGACTTTGGATCCCGGCGCCAGGCTGGTCTTCACCCACGGTTTTGTTTTCAGGCCGCGTGCCGCGGCATTTCGCGCCAGCAGTCCGGCGCCGATCATCACGGCAGGGTTCGATGTATTCGTGCAGCTCGTGATTGCGGCGATCAGCACCGCACCGTCACGTATCTCGACCGGTGCGCCGTCGAGGTTGGCGGTCGCCGTGCCCCCCGATGTGCGGCCCGAGACCGCTTCCGCGAGGTGCTCGCGGAAGCGGCTGTCCGCCTTGCTCAGCGCGATACGATCCTGCGGTCGCTTCGGCCCCGCGATGCTGGGCTCCACGGAACCGAGGTCGAGCTCCAGGAGGTCGCTGTACTGTGCGGGCTCTTCGCCTTCATGACGCCACAGACCCTGCGTTTTTGCGTAGGCTTCGATCAGCCTGATGTGCGACGGATCGCGTCCGGTCAGTTCGAGATAGCGAATGGTCTCGCCGTCGATCGGAAAGATCGCACAGGTACTTCCAAACTCCGGGGACATATTGCCGAGGGTTGCCCGATCCGCCAGGGGCAGGTCCGCAAGGCCGTCCCCGAAGAACTCGACGAACTTTCCGACGGCGCCTTTTTCCCGCAACATCTCCGTTACCGTCAACACCAGGTCGGTCGCGGTCGTGCCCTCGCGAAGCGCCCCGCTGAGCTTGAAGCCGAGAACCTGCGGAATCAGCATCGTTATCGGCTGGCCGAGCATCGCAGCTTCCGCCTCGATACCGCCGACGCCCCAGCCGAGAACGCCGAGGCCGTTGATCATGGTCGTATGTGAGTCGGTGCCGACGAGTGTATCGGGATAGGCAGAGTGTACGCCATCCTTCTTCGTGTCGAAGACCACCCGCCCCAGATACTCGAGGTTGACCTGGTGCACGATGCCCGTGTTGGGCGGAACGACGCGGAAGTTCTCGAATGCGCTCTGTCCCCACCGCAGGAACGTATAGCGCTCCTTGTTGCGCTTGAACTCGATCTTGTTGTTGAGGTCGAGCGAGTCGGCGGCGCCGTAGCGGTCGACCTGCACCGAATGGTCTATCACGAGTTCCGCGGGGGAAAGCGGATTGATGCTGTCGGCGCTACCGCCCAGTTTGACCACGGCATCCCGCATCGCCGCGAGGTCCACCACCGCCGGAACGCCGGTAAAGTCCTGCAGTATCACGCGGCCCGGCGTAAAGGAAATCTCGGTGTCCGGTTCCGCCTTCGGATCCCAGTTGGCCAGCGACAGGATATCCTCGCGCGTCACGTCCCTGCCGTCTTCGTGTCTCAGCAGGTTTTCCAGCAGGACCTTGAGAGAGTAGGGCAGTCGGCCTGCGTGACCTTCCTTGACGGCGTCGAGCCTGTATATCTCGTACTGGTTGCCGTCAACGTCAAGCATTGAACGAGCGCCGAAGCTGTCCTTCATAGTCTATCTCCGGGAATCGTGAAGAGTCTTTCCGAACCTCGTTCGCATGATTCATCAACGTGTTTGGTTGGTGTTTAGCGAGGTCTCGGCCGAGGGCGTCAGGGGGCGGCATTATAACGAATACGACATCCTAAATCGCGGTCCTGAGCCGGGTGCAGGCACGCGCCCGATCGATGACGGCGCCGCCGAGGCAGCGCTCGCCCTCGTAGAAAACGACGGACTGCCCCGGCGCCACCGCCCTTTGCGGTTCGTCGAACGAGACCGTGAGCCTGCCGTAAGGGGAGCTCCCGACCGTGCAGTCCCGGTCTGTCTGCCGGTAGCGCACTTTGGCTCGACAGGACAGGAGTTCTGCTCGCCGGAGCGCCTCGGGCGGCTGTGCGATCCAGCTTGCCGCGGTTGCGTCCAGCTCGTCGCTGTACAGCAGGGGATGCTCGCCCTGCACCACGATCAGCGCATTGTCGTTGAGGTCCTTGGCGGCGACGTACCAGGGCGCGTCGCCTGCGTCCTGCAGCCCGCCGATGCCGAGGCCCTGGCGCTGACCGATCGTGTAGTACATCAGCCCGGCGTGTTCGCCGAGCGTCCGACCGTTGGGCGTGCGTATCGGCCCCGGCCTGGCCGGAAGATACTGTGCGAGAAACTCGCGAAAAGGGCGCTCGCCTATGAAGCAGATTCCCGTGCTGTCCTTCTTGTCGTAAACGTTCAGGTCCCGATCGCGGGCGATGCCGCGCACCTCGCCCTTGGACAGTTCGCCAAGCGGAAACAAGGTCTCGGCCAGCGCTGCGTCGCTGACGGCGTGCAGAAAGTAGCTCTGGTCCTTGTTTCTGTCGGCGGCTTTCCACAACTGCGCCGTTCCATCAACGTAACGAATACGCGCGTAATGCCCTGTGGCAATTCGTTCGGCCCCCAGCCGCTTTGCATAGTTGCGGAATACGCCGAACTTGATCTCCCGGTTGCAGAGGACATCCGGATTCGGGGTTCTGCCGGCCCGATACTCGCTCAGAAAGTGTTCGAAAACCCGCTCCCGGTATTCGCGCGCGAAGTTGACATGATGCAGCGGGACGTCGAGCCGTTCGCATATGCGCCGGGCATCCTGAAGATCGGCCGCTGCCGTGCAGTAGCCCTCGTCGTCCTCCCAGTTCGTCATATGCAACGCATGGATGTCTGCGCCGGCATCTTTCAGGAGCATGGCTGCAACGGCCGAGTCCACGCCGCCGGACAGGCCAACGACGATGCGCTTGCCGCGGACAGTGTCGCTTGATGGTGGGGACTTGTCGATCATGACGCCCCGATTTTATCACCCTCGTTTATCGCCGTCGGGCGCGGGCGAAGGTCGAGGTCCGGGCGAGCCTCCAGTCAGACGAGCGACGCGTTTGCGAGTACCCGGTCGACGTTCTGGTGGACCGGCAGCATGCTGGCAAGAAGCGACGGCGGCTCGCGTCGTCCGGCGGCATGGTCTTCGAGACAGCGGATGACGACCGGTGATCGCAGTGACGTCCGGCGGCGCTTCAGCTCCTCGAAGGTATACCAGTGAACGGCGTATATGCCGTCGTCGAGGTCGAGGGTTGGATCCTCTGCGACGTAGGTAGCCGCGTACACGATACGAAGGAACTGCTGGCGCGTCTGCGGCTGTATCCAGAGATAAACGCCGAGGAGGCCGTCTACCTCTACCCTGCAGCGGCTTTCCTCGAGAGTCTCGCGGACGACTGCCTGTTCGGGGGCTTCGCCCGCCTCGATATGGCCGCCCGGCTGTGTCAGGACTACGACGCCGGAGGCACGCTCTTCGACTATCAGGTAGCGGCCGTCCTTCTGAACGACGGCGGCAACGGTCAGATCCGTGGGCAACACGCGGGGATCAGATGCCGAGTTGGCGAAACTCTGTCTCGACTTCGCTCGCCACCCAGATCTCGTCGAACAGTTTGCTGTAGACCTTGGCCACGCCCGGCTCATAGGTATCGGCGATCCCTTCCCAGCGGCTCGCTTGCAACCGGTATACGAGTGCGACTTCGTCCGCAATGCAGAACGACTCCGCATGAGTGCGAAGGTCTTGACGTACGTGACGGAATTCTATGTAGGTATTGAGACGCCGCCCGAGGTGAACGAAGTTGTTGCCGTTCTTGACGGCGCGCGAGGGGTCGGCAATAAGGACGCGGATTCGAGCATACGCCTGCGACAGGACGAGCCGCTTGACGACCTCCAGGAAATCCGGATCGTCGTAAATGCCGGGCTCCAGATCGTGTGTGAATATCGAGATGCGGCGCGTCGCCTCGTTGGCAACGTCAATGACCGCCTGGCGCATTTCTTCTTGCGTAGAAATGACCCATCGCCGACCTTTTTTTCGAGATTGTTCCATCATTTACCGTCGTTCATCGTACCTGAAGAAGTCTGCGCGTCGTTCCGGATCCCGGCTCATGGGCGATGCGCGAGCAACCGGCTTAGCAGAATCGGAAGCGTGTCGTGACACAAGGCTGAGAAATCTATGACGGATTTTTCGGCTTTTTTTCTTCTGCTAATGATAATCCCCTGAATGTTCGGCGGCATCGCAGCTGAACGACCCTCATCGCACGTAAGGGCGATCTTAACGGTCGCCGCGAGCCCTCCGTAGCCAACTGTGTCACGTTTTCCGGACATTCCACAAGATGTCGCCGCTCGCAGACGATATCTCGCTCCGCGACGGCATTCACGGACCGCCCGGCGCTGCAGGCGGACGCGCGGTTCACAATGTGGAATCGGGGCGAGTCCGAAAGCAACGCGAGTCAGAGGGACCTTGCGAGTCGGCTGGCGGTACCTGTATATGCGGAGGGCTCAAGGTCCAGGAGTCGCTTGCGGGCATCCTCCGGAATGTCGAGAGTCCTGATGAACTCCTGCAAAACTTCCCTGGTCACCGGCTGGCCACGGGTGAGCGACTTCAGTTTCTCATAGGGCTCGGCGATGCCGTATCGCCGCATGACCGTCTGGATCGCCTCGCCCAGCACCTCCCAGGCTTCGTCGACATCGCTCGTAATCGCCTCCGGGTCAACCTGCAGTTTGTCGAGTCCCTTCCGGACCGACTGCAGTGCGATGAGCGAATGCGCGAGGGCAGCGCCGAAATTGCGTTGCACCGTGGAATCGCTCAGATCACGCTGCCAGCGGGAGACCGGAAGTTTCGCCGCGATGTGGCGGAGGAGCGCCGAGGAAACGCCGAGGTTGCCTTCGGCGTTCTCGAAATCGATAGGGTTCACCTTGTGCGGCATGGTGGACGAGCCAACCTCGTCCGGATTGACGCGTTGCCTGAAGTAGCCGAGAGAGATATAGCCCCACATGTCGCGACAAAAGCCCAACAGTACGGTGTTGTACCGTTCGAGGGCATGCGCGTACTCGGCGGTCCAGTCATGCGGTTCGATT
>Ga0299913_10002875_pt1 | contig 13853 bp, 11 predicted proteins | sample RVTome_9_FD_201360 | JGI IMG/M metagenome (GOLD analysis project Ga0299913, IMG submission 201360) | Soil microbial communities from uranium-contaminated site in the Upper Colorado River Basin, Wyoming, United States - RVT155D38 (version 2) ... | reverse complement strand
GGAGCTGCAAAGGGAGCTGGATCTGACCCTCCTCTTCGTCGCCCACAACCTCGCCGTGGTCGAGCACATCTCCGACCGCGTGGCCGTCATGTACCTGGGCCGGATCGTCGAGATAACCGACCGTGACACCCTCTACGCCAACCCACTCCACCCCTATACCGAAGCATTGCTGTCGGCAATACCTGTGCCCGACCCGGACCGGCCCCGCGACCGCCGGATCCTCCAGGGTGAGATCCCATCACCCCTGAACCCCCCGACAGGATGCCACTTCCACCCGCGGTGCCCCATCGCCGTGAGGGGCCTCTGCGACATCGAGCCGCCCGATCTCATGGTGTCACCGCAGGGCGCCCACCATCTCGCCGCGTGCCATCTCCGGGCCGGAGAGCGCGCCCGCGCCGGGGTATGACCTCAGCCTGACAATCTCTTGGCGAACTTGTCGAGCAACTCGGCGAGCTCTCCCCACGCGGGCTCCAGCATCAGCTGATGGCCGGCGCCGGGGATCACGTGAAGCGGGGCCTGCAGCTTCTCGGACCCTCGTTCCCACTCCTCCACCGAGAACAGCCCGTCCTCGCTGCCTCCCACGATCAGCCTGGGGGCGTTGATCCTCTCGACGTCGGGGCGTTTGAAGAGAAGGCCGAGGTAGGTGCGGTATGAGGCCCGTTCCCAACGGTCGGCGTAGCCGTCCGCCTCCTCTCGCGGGAATGAAGGCGAGAAGAGCCACTCGTAGGCATGATCGGGGTCCTCGACCACGGCTCCGATGTCGAACATGAGGTTCGCCTTGGCGAACTTCCCCGGGTGCCTTCTCGCCACCCGTCCGGTGGCCTTCCAGGCACCCTGGGGCGGGACCGGAGATACCAGGACCAGTCCGCTGGCGGGATAGCCCAGAGCGGCATAGTGCTGGGCCACGTAGCCACCCATGGAATGGCCGATGACGATCGGTGGCGTGTCGAATCGGGCCACGACCTCGTAGACATCCTCGACATGGTCCCTCACCGAGCGACCCTTGAGCTTTCCCTCGCTCCCGCCGTGCCCGGTGAGGCTGACCGCGAAGCAATCATGCCCGCGCCTGGCGAGCTCGGGCATGAGGAACACATCCCATACCCAGGCGGCCTGCCAATAGCCGTGGACGAAGAGCAGAGGGGGCTGGCCGGAATACTCCCTTCCCGATCTGCTCTCGAGAACCTCGAGGGTCATCTTCGTCTATGTACCGTGTGTCACCGGCGTGCCAGCGAGTCCCGGATGTCCCTGAGCAGGATGACCTCTTCGGACGGCCCCGGATCCTCGACCTCTTCGTCGTCGGGGCCCTTGGCCGTGTTGTACGCCTTGACCACGAAAAACAGCACCAGGGCGACGATCAGGAAGTTGATGACCGCTCCGATGAACGCCCCGACGCTCCCGTTGCCATCGGCGAACGTCCCCAACCCTTCCAGATCGTCCGCCGAGAACACCAGGCCGATCAACGGGTTGATGATCCGCTCGGTGAAGGTGGACACCACCGAGGCAAAGGCGACGCCTAGGACGAACGCCACGGCCAATTCGATCACGTTGCCCCGTTCGATGAACTCCCTGAATTCCCTGACCATCACACCCCTTTCTCACACGGCATTCGCCACGCTAGCAACGGGGCTAGGGCTCCCACCTGAGCAGACCGACCACGATGCCGTCCGAAAGTGCCCGCCATGAGGCCTCGATCACATTCTCATGGACGCCGATGGTTCCCCACGACGAGGTGTGATTCGAGGTCTCGATCAAGACCCTCACCCGGGCCGAGGTCCCGTCCTGGCTGTCGAGCACGCGCACCCGATAGTCGGTCAGCCGAAGATCGGCCACCTGCGGATACTGGCCCGCCAGAGCCGAGCGAACCGCCTTGTCCAGGGCATGGACGGGACCGACGCCCTCGCCGATCGACACCTTGCGCGACCCCGCGACCGTGAGCTTGATCGTGGCCTCACTGGCCACTTCCTCCCCCGCCCGCCGGTCGGAGAGGACCCGGAAGGACTCCAGCTCGAAATAGGGGTTCTCCCATCCCGCCATCTCCCGCACCAGAAGCTCGAACGATCCATCGGCGGCCTCGTAGTGATAGCCCTCATGCTCCCTTTGCTTCACTCGTTCCACGACCGACTTGGCCAGGTCGCTGTCGAGGTCGAGCCCGAAGTCGGAGGCCTTGGTGATGACCGCCGCCCTGCCGGCCAGCTCGCTGACGACCATCCGGGTGTGGTTCCCGACCCGACCGGGGTCCTCGTGCTCGTAGGCGTCGGGACGTCTGGCCAGAGCCGAGGTGTGGAGCCCGGCCTTGTGGGTGAATGCCGATGTCCCGACATAGGGCTGGTGGGGGTTGAGGGTCAGGTTGACGATCTCCGCGATGTGGTGTGAGATCGGCGACAGCAGATCCAGGTCGCCCGAGATGGCCTTCCGCCCCATCTTCAGCTGGAGGTCGGGGATCAGCGTCGACAGATTGGCGTTTCCGGTTCGCTCGCCATACCCGTTGATACAACCCTGGATCTGGCGGACGCCGACATCCACTGCAGCCAGTGACGCCGCGACGGCAGTCCCGACATCGTCATGGAGATGGACTCCGAGGTCGGCCAGGGGAAATCGGTCCTGGACCGCGGCGACCCCGCGCAGAATCTCTGGGGGCAGGTTCCCACCATTGGTGTCGCAGAGAACCAGTCGTTCTGCTCCGGCATCGTGGGCGGCCGCCAGCGCCGCCAGGGCGAACCCGGGGTCGGATTTGTATCCGTCGAAGAAGTGCTCGGCGTCGAAGAAAACCCTCCGTCCCTGGCCAACCAGGAACTCGACCGACTCCCCCACCATGCGAACGCCCTCGTCGAGGTCGACCCTGAGGGTCTCTGACACGTGGTAGTCCCACGCCTTGCCCACGATGCAAACGTGCTCGGTGTCGGCGTCGAGCAGCGAGGCAAGCTGTTCATCGGTGTCGGCCCTTCCACCGGGGCGACGGGTCGAGCCGAAAGCCGTCAGGGCCGCGTGTCTCAGATTGAGCTCGGCCGCAGCCCGTTTGAAGAACTCGGTGTCCTTCTGGTTGGCCCCCGGCCACCCGCCCTCGATGTAGGCGACACCGAGGTCATCGAGGAGAACGGCCACACGCAGCTTGTCGTTGACGGTGAGGCTGATCCCCTCCTGTTGGGATCCGTCTCGCAGCGTGGTGTCGTAGATCTCGAGTTCCATGTCGTGCTCCGGGAATGAGAAAACCCCCTGCAGATGCAGAGGGCTTCGGGCACAGACCGTTCTGGTCTGCGCCTAGTCGATAATGATGAGGGTCGCGAGGCGGTTCATCAGGACGTCGAGTATGGCCCGGATCGGCCATTCGGTCAAGAGCTTCCGCCCATTTTGGCCAATGAGGCCATCTGACGCTCCCGGCGGTTTCAGCGGCGGGAAGGTAGGGTAAGAAACGGTCCGATCAACCACGAAAGGATGATTATGAGAAGTGGCGGAATCGGTGGAAGTCTCGTGCTCGCAGCCCTGGGCGCGATCCTCTATTGGGCAGTAAGCGCCGACGCGGAAGGCTTCGACATCAATCTGATCGGCCTGATCCTGATGATCGCCGGAGGGGTCGGCCTCGTCTTGACTCTGATCATGACGGCCGGCGAGACCGGGGACAGTCGCGAACGCGACGTCACCATCATCGAGCGTTGAGCGTCAATCGAGCGCAGAACGTCTAAATGACCATCGAAGAGCGGCCCGACATCGGGCCGCTCTTCTAGATCACGGCTCCGAGACCGTCACCTCTATGGTCGTAGACGCCTTGGCGAGCCAGACATCTGTCACCGTCAGCGTCACCGAGGCCGTTCGCGCCACGGGCGGATCGGTCTCGAAACCATGATGGTCGACCCCACGCACCAGGACGGTGTAGTCCCCGTCGGGTATCACCGGTGTCGTGTAGGAGAAGTTAGACCCTGGAGAGGCTGGACTGGTGACGAACGCGTCCCGCCAGCTTTCACCATTGCCGAAAGAGCCGTTGGAGCGCATGTACTGGCCGGCCGAGTTGACTATTGCCACCTCGACGTCGGCGATCTGGATGTCGTCCTCGACCCGTCCGCTGACTGCGATCCGGCCCTCGGTGAACAGAGTCCCGTTGGTCGGCGAGAGCAGGTTCTCGGTGACAGTCGGCGGGTTGTCGTTCGGGTAGATCACATACCGCGCGGAGGCGCCGCTCTGTGAGGTGTCGAGCTGTCCCGAGGTGGCGGCAGACGTATCGGAAGTACCGTCGCACCGAGCGGTCGATGGCCGGGTGTGTTGGCTATGCGTCAAGGTTGGTGGTGGGTCGTGGATCCGAGTGAACGTGGTTACAAGGGTTTCAAGGATTACACGCCGCGTTTTCTGAAGATCTATGACGCGTGGGTGCTGGGATTCATGGCTCCCCGTGTCTGGGGGATGGGAGCCGAGCCCGGGCTCGATATCTACAGGAAACACTTGGGGCGTCGGCACTTGGACGTCGGGCCCGGGACCGGGTACTTCATTGCAAAGACGAATCCTCCCCGAGACATCGAGCTGACCCTCCTCGACGCCAATCCCTACGTGCTGGATCACTGTGCTGGGAGGTTGGCTCTGTGGGAACCCACAACTGTCCAGGCGAACTTGCTCCGACCCCTTCCTGTAGAAGGCCCGTTCGACTCGGCAGCTCTCGCGCACGTGATCCACTGTCTCCCCGGAACCATGCCAGAGAAGGCTGGGGCGATCGAGCACATCGCTGCAGTCCTGACCAGCAACGGCGTCTTGTTCGGTGGAACTGTGCTTGGACTGTCCGCAGAGCACACGTGGGCGGCGCGCATGTTCGTCCGCCTGGCCAACGTTCAGGGCGGATTTGATAACCGCAATGACGACGTGGACGGGCTACGTGCGATCCTCGAGGCGTCCTTCCTTGAAGTAGAGATAGATATCCCAACCGGCTCCGTCGCATACTTCGTTGCCTCGCGCCCTCGCAGGCTTCAGTCCACCTGAGCATCAGCCAATCAGATTCTCGACAGCGAGCGCCCTCTCCATGAAAACCCCTGGTCACCACCACCCTGGACCTGCCGATCGCGGACGGCTTCAGATATCGACGGTTGCACGCTGGATTTGCGATGCTGGACTCCACTCAATCTGGTTTCTTCGACCACAAAGAGGAATCCCCAGGAATTGAAGATCCAGATAAAAGGGGGGAGATATCCCGACGGGTCGATATCTCCTGGGAAGTTTGGTGTGATGGGCCTCAGGACTTTGTTTTTCGGAATGCTGATGTCACGAAGAGAGTGTCGTCTTCGAATCCGTGGGTGAAGACCTTCGATGCCGGATGGATCACCCAGGGCAATGGAACTTTCTGTGAAGTGTCCGTATGGGTTTCCCATACGGAGTTCTCCAATACGGATGGCAAGATCCAAGTTCGCATGTTTGCGAAATACTGATGTAGGTGAGGCGTAGGTCTCTCTTTGCTATTGGATGGTCGCAGTGGCCTTTCTTGCGTAGGCACCCAACTTGGCACCCAAGCGGGAGAGAAGCGCGGATTTTCTCAGTGGAGCTGAGGGGATTTGAACCCCTGACCCCTTGACTGCCAGTCCAAAGGCCTCCATACCAGCCAGTGGGGGCCAGTCACCTCCATCCCTCAATCGACCCTTCCACCAGGGGTGTTCGTCCCAAGTGGTCCCAATCTGTCACGTTCAGTTTCCGATGTGATTGTGGTCCAATAATGGACAAGTACCAGGTTGACGCCGAGGCGCGCTTCTCAACAACTGGCCGTGCTGGTTGGTGCCCTCGGGAGTGAAGAAGTCGAGCCGCCGCCTCGGAGCCAAGAGCCTCCGGATCCTGATTGACCAAGACGTCCGCGGCTGATGACCGGCAAATACGTCATCCCGGGCAACGGGCTTCGCAAACAACATCCTGGCGCACGACCCGCCGGCCACGGACGAGGCCAATCGGGTTTGGTCGAGACTCGTGTCATCTGACTACCGATTGAACAGGGAGCGTTCCCACGGGTGATCTCTAATCGTCCTGGATCACGTCGAGTGTGGGGCATGGGTCGATGGCATAGATCGAGCATTCAGCTGTCGTAAACGATCTCGTGATCCTCTGCCGGGCGATGTTGACCAACTCTTCGGCGTCAAGGGTGTAGAGCTGGATTCGCCCGTCCTCGGGGGTCACCCACACTGCATCGTTGCCAGAGAAGGCGACGTTCTGGACCTCGCCGAGACCGAAACCCAACGGGATACGCTCGACCAACCTTCGTGTGGCATCCTCGCGAAGTTCCTGGAGATCCCATACCTCGACGAATCCATCTCGACTTCCTGTGACCAGCAGTCGACCGTCGGGACTGATGTCGGCGACCGTAAAATTCCCAGGAAGGTGCCGAGAGAGGATGCCGGTCTCGGCGTCGAGAAGACCTGCACCGGAGCCGCCGACGCCGAGGAAGTACTTGCCGTCTGGAGTAAAGGGCCCGAGTTCCAACTCGACTTCCACACCGTCCGCCTCGGTCGCTTCGATCCGCGACCAGTCGCCGGTGGAGTAGACCTGGACGGTGTCCCCCCCATCCTTGAGGGTCGGCGGGTTGATATTGCCTCCCACGTAGAGATGCACGCCATCGGGACTGAACTGCGCTGTCGTCGGCCAGGGCGGCGAATCAAACGACACCGACGCATCGAGCGGGACCATAGAGCCAGATGTCGTGTCCCAGACTCCCCACGCCGATGACCGCCCGTCGGCCCCGACGAGCACCACATGGCGATCATCGGGGGAGAATGCCGAGTCCAGAAGAACCGGAATACGGTCGCAGTCGGGAGAGGCGGCTAAGAGGGTGCAGAACCCCTCCAGCTCCACGACCGTCCGCCCGGTAGCGGTGTCGTAGACTGAAACCGGTCCGACGCCCTCACCTTCCGTCATCTCCTGAAGCACGAGAAGGGATCCGTCGGAGGAGAGGTCCGACCCCCTCCCCGTGGTGTTCCCGATCGAGCTGGTGACCATTCCCGACTTCTGATCGAAGACGATGGTCCTGGGATCATCACTCCCAGGGCAATTTGCCGTTACTGATCCCACGCCGACGGAAAGCTGGAGACTCCCCTGAACAACCGGATTCTCTGATCGAGAGAAACCAGGAGGACAGGCCGTCGCCGCCGCGAGCTCAACGACGAGAGGTCCGGTCTCCCAGACAGAAACGTGCGGACCGCCGTATTCCGCGACTGAGAGCAGACTGCCCTGCATCGAAGAGAAGTATGCGTAGTCGGATGTGGAGAACTTGTAGAAGTCTTTTCCCGTCTGGGGATCCCAGATGGAAACGCCCCCGTCCTCTCTGGTGGTGACCACTATCTCATCGTCGTGCTGGAAGGTGGAGTACTCAGCGGCAGGGACCTCCGACTGGGGCCGCTCGGTGATGAGCTCTCCTGTCGCAATCTCGATTACCTGCAGGGGCTGCCGTCCGAAAACGAGAAATCTTCCGTCATCGGAGAAGGCCGGGGCTTCATATGGGCGATCGCCAAAGTCAGATGGAATCCGCAGGAGAGTCTCTGCTGTATCTAGTGAGACGACCTCGATTTCGTTCTCCGTGAGCCAGGCGGCCATGGTCCCATCCGGGCTGATCGAGGCCGGGTGTGAGGACGACAAGACTATCTCGCGCTTATCCAGCACCTCTCCCCTTTCCAGATCGACGATCATGCCGGCAAACGGTCCGGATGGTGGAGCGCACCCCGTGCCAGCTGCATTGTCGAAGGAGATGACGGAGACGACGGTCCAGTCGTCACTTATCCCTTCGGGACGCATCCCCACCCCACACGTCTCCATCGGATGCCCACCCACCACATCACCCGTTTCTGCGTCCAGCAGAATCAAACCAACCCGGTCCTCCGGAAGAAGACCAGGAGCCGCCTGAGCGACGCTGACCATCACCTGTGTCCCGTCGGCGCTGAACGTCGGTCCCATGACGACCGACCCCTCCGGAAACTCCTCGGCCCAAAGCTGCTCGTCGCTATCCAAATCCCAGGCTTCGACGTATGAGCCCCACGCCGTTGCGACCAGCGTTGAGCCGCTGGGGCTCAGTGCCGCTTCGAGGTCGACCCCGATGTCCCTATCGGCGGGCCACGTGTACATGTAAACCTTGCGGTGGTCTAGCAAGGCTTGATGAAGGAGAGCTCGCCCCTCCAGCGAAGTCTCGGCGCCTATCTCGGCCGCGGTGATTCCGAGCAGGAGCGCCAGCTCGGGGTCTTCCTCAAGCACCGATCGGCCTTCGGCCACCAGCTCAGCTCTCCGTGCCTCCGTGGCGTTGGTCTGCGCCGCCAGCCCGAACCCCGCGGCAATTAGGGCGGCTGCCGCAAAGCCGGCGATGACACCCCCACGAACACGACGGCGTCTTCTACGCTGCTCCTCGTTCCAGTCCGTCGAGGTCTCCAGAAAGGAACGCTCCACATCGCTAAGTTCAAGCTCCGTCGTCGACACCCACCCCATGTGGTGGTCGACCCGGGACCGTGAAAGCAGATACCTTTCGTTGCGGCCATTGGCGTCCCACTCTGTTGCGGCCTCTGACAGTGACCTGCGCTGCAACACGTCGTCCTGGAGGTCGCGTATCCAACCAGCGAGGCGCGGCCAATGGCCGAACAGTGCCTCATGTGCAACCTCGACGGTGGGCGTATGAGTGGTCGGATCGCGATCCATCACCAGCAGTCGGCGATGGGAGAAAGCCTCCAGGACCGGATCCGGGATCAGATGACCCAGCTCGCTCGTTCTGATTCGCCTGCGGGCGGGGGCGCCGTCATCGGTGAGCGAGAGAAGGCTCAGGAAGACCTGCCTCACCGTCGCCCGATTGGACTCATCCAAAGCGGTGAACACGTTCTCCGCCCGCCCGACGAGACTGCCGCTGACCCCACCCAGCTGCTCGTAGACGTCGAGTGTGAGCACATCGCTTGTACGTCTCTCGAACAGCTCGACGAGGCTGTACTGGAGCAACGGCAGAGCACCGGGCCGATCATGGACCTCGGAGACCAGACGCTCGACTAGTACCGGTTCGACCAGGACCCCGACATTGTCCGCGGGTCCGATAACCGCCTCAGCCAACTCGTCACGACTGGGTGAACCCAACGTCACCAGGCCGTGTCGGAGCAGGGCTCCGAATCCCGAATAGCGAAGCGGTCGATCGAGATAGTCGGCCCGCAGGGTGATCACCACCCGGCACCGTTCCGACCCGGCGGCGGCGGACATCGAATCGAGAAATGCGGAACGCGCCGGTTCGTTGGTCATCGTGAACAGCTCTTCAAACTGGTCGACCACGAGTAGCAAGTCGCTGCCCTCGGGAAGGACATCGTCCAGATGGTCGAAGAACAGAGGGTCCTCATCGTCCAACAGTGCGTGGGTTGCGGGAGGGAGATCTACCGCGACTCGTTCCATTGCCCGCTGCAGACCCGGGAATGGATCCGACCCGGGCGTCATGTGGGTGCTGACCCAAGTCTCCGAGCTGGGCAATGCACCTGTCCGCAACGCCGGAACGAGTCCCGCCCTTACCACCGACGACTTGCCGATACCAGAGGGTCCCACCACCGCAAGGAGCCCGGTATGTCGGAGCGCACTGACCAGATCGGCGACCACGGCGGAACGACCAAAGAAGTCGGCGGCGTCGCTCTCCTGGAAGGCCGACAGGCCCTTGTATGGGTTGCGGACAGAGGTGAGTCGAGTCGAGGGCGTGGAATCCACCCCAAGACTCAGCTCTTCCATCAGCTGTTCGATCGACGGTTGGCGACTCTCCGGGTCGTGATTGGTGGCCCTGGCGATCGCCGGAGGCGTTGGACCCAAGTCGGTGTCGGGATCCCACGGTTCCCCAGTCAAGAGCTCATGGGCGAGCACACCCATTGCGAAGACGTCCCCAGCCACATCGAAGGGCGCACCCTCGAAGTGCTCGGGGGGAATGAAGGCTGCGAAGTCGGGGCCTGCTTCTCCGACGTCGCCGATGGCGTAGCCGCCCAGATAGGTGTTCCCGCCCTCGTCGAGGACGACCTGATCTGGTCGCAACGCGCCGTGGACGACACCGTGACCGTGGGCGTATGCAAGGGCCGAGGCCACCTGGGTGAGGACCGTGGTGACGTCGAATTCTGTCTCGGGGCGCGCCACGGTTCCGCCCCGGTGAAACGGATAGACGATGAAGGCCCCGGTGGTGTCGCGCCACGAATCGAGTATTGGGAGCACATGAGGATGCTCGAGAAGTGAGAGCTGATGTGTCTCGGTCTCGAACCGTCTGATGAACTCAGGCTGCGAGGAGATACTCCTGGGGACCACTTCGATTGCAACCTCCCGTCCCACAGAAGACTGATAACCGCGGTAAACAACCCCGAGTGAGCCTGACCTGACCTCCTCATGCAGCTCATATCCAGGCAGAGGTCGCGACCCGTCCGGGGGGAGTGGCGGTGGAGCACGGTCGGTGCGGAGATCGGGAAACGTCCGGACTGGCTCACCGACCAGTAGCTGATGAATCACTATGGGCCCGTCGAGCCCGACAAGATCGAAGGTTCCCAGAGCCTCGAATCGAAACCCTGAATGGCCACTTTGAGCTATCTCGGCCTGGGCCGCGGACGAGATTAGAACCTGGCCCCTATGTCCGCTGGCAAGAAGGCGGGACGCTCTGACCACTGGCGGTCCGGTCACTCCCGCTTCTGAAGACTCCACATCTCCGTAGTCGATAGCGAGGCGAATGCCGTCGTCGCGGATCGAGACCCTTTGGGCGACCATGGCAGCAGTTACCGGATCATCCAAGAACATGTAAGTGGCGTGACCCGCCTGTCTTATGTTCTGGCCATGATCGGCACTGTGCTCCGATCGCAACATCTCATCTATATGCGTGACTCGCTCGAATCGCTGCGCCGGCGTCAACCGGGCGAGTTCGAACGGGTCGCCAGGGTCGGCCACCAGCACGGCCCGGCGTTTGACCGACGCTGGTGTCGGAGCTCGCAATTTCGTGTCCTGGACGAGAATCTGCTGCTCCAGATCCTGTAGCTCCTCCGTCGGAACTACCCCCAGTTCCTCAACCAGCAAGTCTCTCAGGTCCGCATACGAGCGCAGCGCTTCCTTCTGACGTCCGGCGCGGTAGAGGGCCATCATGTGCTGACCGCGGAACCGCTCCATATAAGGGTGCTCCACGACCAGTGCCTCCAGCTCCCCAATCAGTTCGGAGTGACGACCCACGGCAAGGTCGGCGTCGATCCGCAGAGCCTCGGCCGTAATCCGCAGTTCCGCGAGCCTGGTCACTTCCGCATCGAGGTAGCCGTGAGCATCTACATCGCTGTAGGGATGTCCCCGCCACAGCGACAACGCCCCCCGTAGAAGGGCGCTTGCGGACTCAGGAGAGTCTTCGATGAGTTCGCTCGACGTCTTGAGAGTCTCTTCGAATTGAACAGAATCGATGCTCTCAGGCTCGACGGTCAGGGACCAGGAGTCTCCGTCCCTGACGATCACCTGCCCCAGCTCCCCCCGGAGATTGGAGATGTAGGTCTGAACAGTCCGTCTGGCGGCACTGTGGGACTTGTCGCCGTACACCGCCTCCACGATCACGTCGGCGGTGACCGGCATACCGATTCGAGCGAGAAGCATCGCCAGGACAGTTCGCTGCTTGGGGCCGCCGAGGTTGAGCGAGTTGCCACCCTCCCCGATGGCCGAGACCGATCCCAGGACCCGGAACCTCACAACATCTTCAAACCTACCCGATGAAGGTTGGTCCGGGTCTGGATGAGACCCGGACCAGCCCGTCTCCCCCGTCATTCAGTGAACGTGATCTGGGTGGAATTGAACTCTTCTTTGACTTCTGAGAACTGCAGGCGGAACGAGCGTCCATCCTCGAGATCGCCCTTAGCCGTCATCGACTGCTTAGGAACCGGGTGACCACCGCCCCCAAGCTGTGGGGGAAGTGGCGTCGGATGCAAGATGCCGTTGAAATGAGTTGCGGTCCCCCTGATGAGACCATCGACGGCAGCCAGTTCTCCGATTCTCAGCTCGCCGTCCTGTACCGCTGCCTGAAGCGACTCCAGAGGCGCAAACCACACGGGAACAGCCCCGTTGCCCGACATTGTGGCGATCTTTGGGGCTCCTACTAGAGCCTCGCCGACCCAGAGGGAGGAGCCATCCATCGTCAGGTCGCAGCCAAAGGCCGCCGGCGGATCGAAGAAGTTCAGCAAGTTGAAGTTTGCAGGCACACATCCCGGGTCGCGGTAGAACACGACCGCTCCCCATTCACCGTCGTTAATGAAATGCGGCGGTGCCGGCTCGATCTCCGCATAGAACGGTGGACCAGGGTCCTCAGACGACCCCCAGGTAGTGCGCACCAGGCCCTCATCTGCCAGGGCCGGCGGAACCAGCAATGCCACCGCGACGATCGGGACAATCGCCAATAGAACCCATGACTTTTTCATCATTCCTCCTTATGACATGCGTGCCGTCGGAGACCTCCCCGCGGCTGTCGTGACCAGCATCACCGATGGGTGTACAGGGATCGTCAAGACGACCTACATAAGTGCGGGAATCGATTGAGCCGTGCAGCAACTTGGGCGCGCCAGCCGGGCGAACAGACGAGTCCGATCTGGAGTGGTGATCTGACGTCCCCGGCGGATCTGGGTCGGATCGGCAAGGGAGATCGTGTCTCGATCCAATGTCTAAGTGGTCGTCTTCACAGCTGGTCGTTCGCAGATTCTCATCAGATCAGACGCCTCCACGTCTCCGCCAGAGGAAGCGGACCTCTCTTTGCTGCGAACTCGTCCAGAACGACCGTCCGGATCACAGCCTGCGTTCCAGAGGATGTGAGACTCACCGCCGTCGATCCTTCGTGGGTGAGGACGATTGTGTAACTGCCGTCGCTCACGTCGGTGCTCGTCGACATCTGACTCTCGCCGATCAAGGATGGGCGGAGGAAGTCGCGCAGGCCGCCCAATTGTGCTCCAACGGAGAAACGTTGCCACGAAGCTCGTAGATTCTGCGTCGGCTAAGCCGTGCAGAACGTCGACGAGCAGCGTCTCGATCGTGCACGACGACTCCTCCAATACTGCATCGAGGCCGGCGGGCATCTCGTCGCCATGAGTTTCCCAGTCATCGAGCGGCGCCAGGGCGTTGGCGGACTCGACGCGTCCTCCGTAGTAGTCGGCGAGAAGGTTTCCAAGCTCATCACACGCTTCGGGGGGTTTCCACGGGCCAAACCGGTAGTGCGGGTGCACCAACATCCACCTCCGAAGCCAATCTGGTGGCAATCGCTGGTCCCTACTGCCAGCTGATATAGGTCAAGCTCGGCTCGACGAACGGGTAGATGCCGAGGAGGAGATTTGGTTGACCTGGCGGTGTCGAGTTATCGACAAGGGTCAGGAACCTGACCACATATCCGGCGTCTGGGCATGCGGGGTCGGTCGGTGTGAAGCCCTCTCGCAAGGTAGCGAGGTCACCTCCAAAGTCTCCAAGGCCCTGCAAGAGCGTTGGATTCCACTCTGTCACGAGCTCAATGACCTTCTCGGCTTGTACGCAAACAGCTGACTCACACTCCGGTGTCCACAGCTGGTCGAGTTCATCGAGAAATGTGTTGAGTTCCGGATCGAGATCCGCTTCTGGAAAGGTGGTCGTTGTCGTAGTGACCATCGACGTCGTGGCGCTTGATGAGCTTGGAGATAAGGGTGGTGTCGAGGTTTCCGGTGTTGGTAGTAGCGGCACTCCCGCACGCAGCAAGCAGCAGACCAAGGGCCATCAGCAGAGCTTTTCGTTTCATCGCCCTCTCCATATCGGAACCTGGCGAAAGCCCAACCCCAGGTAGAGGCAGGTTTTGGGAGTGGAGCTGAGGGGATTTGAACCCCTGACCCCTTGACTGCCAGTCAAGTGCTCTGCCGAACTGAGCTACAGCCCCGAGTTTTTCCTTGTACCTA
>Ga0299913_10002874_pt1 | contig 13854 bp, 13 predicted proteins | sample RVTome_9_FD_201360 | JGI IMG/M metagenome (GOLD analysis project Ga0299913, IMG submission 201360) | Soil microbial communities from uranium-contaminated site in the Upper Colorado River Basin, Wyoming, United States - RVT155D38 (version 2) ... | reverse complement strand
ATCGCGTTGCAGACGCAGACGATCATGGAGATCGCCTTTATCGATAATGCGAACTGTTCGCAATAGGAATTCGCCGCGGGTGGCGCTCGGGCGCTCAGCGGCGCTCCTTGCGAATCATCAGCTTGAGCCCCGACCAGGTCGCGTCGACGGCGCACACCTTGACGTCGACCAGATCCCCGCCGGGGAGAACGGAATCGCGGATCGCATCCTCGGTGACGTCGGTCGGCACCTTCGCCGCGCGCTTGGGCCAGCTCACCCAGATGAAGCCGTTCGGCTCCAGCAGCGGCCGCAGCGCCGCGATCTTCGCCTCCATCTCGGCGCGGGACGTGACGAAGATGTGCGCGGCGTCGATCGGCGCCGAGGGCGCGTCGAGACGCTCGAGCGCAAGCCCCCCGGCCGCGATCTCGCCGCGCACCGAATCGGGCATGCCGTCCCACCACACCCGCATCCCGTCCTTCAGCGACAGCTTCCGCGCCAGCGGCGTTCCCGAATATCCGGCGGTCATCATTCCCTCCGTCGTTCCAGCGAAAGCTGGAATCCCACTTTCTCTCGGCGACCGCGAAAGAAAAGCAGGGAGATTCCAGCTTTCGCTGGAATGACGATGGAGGGATTCGCCGCGGCGCGCGCCATCACGCGACCGCCGGCTCGCCTTCCATCAGCCGGGGGAAGAAGCCCTCGCGGGCGCGCCGCAGCTCGGCGAGGGCGACGTTCAGGCCGCCATCGTCGTTGACGATGGCGCGGCCGCCGGTGCGGCCGAGGAAGGCGAGATCGAGGCCGGCGTCGGTGGCGGTCTCGATGAGGCGCAGGGGCGCGGCGGTGGCGAGCAGGTAACGGCCCTGGTCCTCGCCGAACAGCCGGGCGGCAACATGGCCGTCGAACCATTCACCCTCGATCGCCAGGCCGACGTCCCCCGCCAGCGCCATCTCGGCGGCAGCCACCAGCAACCCGCCGTCGGACACGTCGTGGACCGCGTCGACGAGCGCGTCGGAGATGACGCGACGGACGAACTCGCCGGCCGCCTGCTCCGCCGCCAGGTCGACCGGCGGCGGCGGGCCCGCCTCGCGGCCGTGGACCTCGCGCAGCCACAGCGACTGGCCGAGATGGCCGGCGCCGGCGCCGAGGACGAACACCCATTCCTCCGCGGCCTTGAACGCGATCGTGGCGCTCTTGCGCCAATCGTCGATCAGCCCGACACCGCCGATCGCCGGCGTCGGCAGGATCGCGCGGCTGGTGCCGCCCTCGTTCTTCGTCTCGTTGTAGAGGCTGACATTGCCGGAGACGATCGGAAAGTCGAGCGCGGCGCAGGCCTCGGCCATGCCTTCGATGCAGCCGACGAACTGGCCCATGATCTCGGGCCGCTGCGGGTTGCCGAAATTCATGCAGTCGGTGGCGGCGAGCGGCCGGGCGCCGACCGCGCACAGGTTGCGCCAGGCCTCGGCGATCGCCTGCTTGCCGCCTTCGCGGGGGTCGGCGAAGCAGTAGCGCGGCGTGCAATCGGTGGTGATCGCCAGCGCCTTGTCGGTGCCGTGGACGCGCACCACCGCCGCGTCGCCGCCGGGCGGCTGGATCGTGTCGGCACCGACCTTCTGGTCGTATTGCTCCCAGATCCAGCGCCGCGAGGCGAGGTCGGGCGAGCCGATCAGCTTGATCAGGTCGGCGCCGACGTCCGCGCTCTCCGGCACGTCCTCGAGCGGGGCGGGGGGCTCGGCGCGCACGAACGGCCGCTCGTAGCAGGGCGCGTCGTCGCCGAGCGGCCCCAGCGGGATGTCGGCCGCCGTTTCGCCGTTCCATTTCAGCACCAGCCGGCCGGTGTCGGTGACCCGGCCGATCACCGCGAAATCGAGCTCCCACTTCCTGAAGATCGCCTCGGCCTCGGCCTCGCGGCCGGGCTTGAGCACCATCAGCATCCGCTCCTGCGATTCCGACAGCATCATCTCGTAGGGGGTCATCCCTTCCTCGCGGCAAGGGACGGCGTTCATGTCCAGTTCGATGCCGACGCCGCCCTTCGACGCCATCTCGACCGACGAGGAGGTGAGGCCGGCCGCGCCCATGTCCTGGATGGCGACGATCGCGTCCGACGCCATCAGCTCGAGGCAGGCCTCGATCAGCAGCTTCTCGGTGAACGGGTCGCCGACCTGGACGGTCGGGCGCTTCTCCTCGCTGTCCTCGGAGAAATCCGCCGACGCCATCGTCGCGCCATGGATGCCGTCGCGGCCGGTCTTGGAGCCGACATAGACGACCGGATTGCCGATGCCGGCGGCGGCCGAATAGAAGATCCGGTCCGCCTCGGCGACGCCGACCGTCATCGCGTTGACCAGGATGTTGCCGTCATAAGCGGGGTGGAAGTTCACTTCGCCGCCGACGGTGGGCACGCCGACGCAATTGCCGTAGCCGCCGATGCCGGCGACGACGCCGGCGACGAGGTGGCGGGTCTTCGGGTGGTCGGGGCTGCCGAAGCGCAGCGCGTTGAGGTTCGCCACCGGGCGCGCGCCCATCGTGAAGACGTCGCGCAAGATCCCGCCGACGCCGGTCGCCGCGCCCTGATAGGGCTCGATATAGGAGGGGTGGTTGTGGCTCTCCATCTTGAAGATGGCGGCCTGGCCGTCGCCGATGCCGATCACCCCGGCATTCTCGCCCGGCCCCTGGATCACCCAGGGCGCCCTGGTCGGCAGCTTCTTCAGGTGCACGCGCGAGCTCTTGTAGGAGCAATGCTCGGACCACATCACCGAGAAGATGCCGAGCTCGGTGAGGTTCGGCTCGCGGCCGAGGGCGGCGAGGACGCGCCCATATTCCTCGGGGCTGAGGCCGTGCTCGGCGACGATGGCGGGCGTGAGGCTGGCGGGCATGGCGCGCCTCCTAGAGATTAGATTCCGCTTTGTCGAAGGGCCCGACCGGGTGTATTGATGGCCACCTTTTGTTCTCAGGACGAGGAGGCGATGCCATGGCCGTCAGCCATATTCCCGAAGGCTATCACAGCGTTACGCCCTATCTGATCGTCGCCGGCGCCGCCGAGGCGATTCGCTTCTACCAGGACGCGTTCGGTGCCGAAGAGGTGATGCGGATGCCGATGGGCGATTCGGGCAAGCTCGCCCACGCCGAGATCCGGATCGAGGGCAGCCACGTCATGCTGTCCGACGAATGGCCGGACATGGGCCTGCTCGGCCCCAAGGCGCGCGGCGGCGCGACCGCCAGCCTGATGATCTACCTGCGCGACGTCGATGCCGCCTTCGCCCGCGCGATCGAGGCCGGAGCGACCCAGGAGCGGCCGCCCGAAAACCAGTTCTGGGGCGACCGCATGGGCACGCTGGTCGACCCGTTCGGCCATCGCTGGACGCTCGCCACCCATGTCGAGGACGTGAGCGAGAAGGAGATGGCGAAGCGCGCGGCCGAAGCGTTCGAGGAAAAAGCGTGAGGGTCGGCCCCGGCGCAGGTGCGCCGACAGGCGGCTCGCTTTTCCGGTCGCGGGACGGACGGGCGATCGGCGCGATACGCCTTGCGCGTCTCACCTGTTCCTGCTATGTTCGGAGCGACCCCCGCGAGTCGGGCTCTTTGACTCCTTGAATCGTTCGCGTCCGCGCCGGCGGACGCCGCGCCGCGTCGGCTTCGGGCGGGAAAGACCCCCGCGATTCCGTGTGACTCTCGTGCCACTCGCTTGTGCCTTCGCCGATCGCGTAGAACGAGAGACATCGCCCGATCCGGGCAAGCGGCAGCGCATGAGCTTTCCCGCCGCCGCGCGAAGTCCGGCGGCCGGGCCGGTGCCGCCGTCGTCGCGCAGCGAGCCGGATGCGATCGTCGGCCTCGCCGGCATCGTCGCGCGCCAAAGCCGCCGCGACGCCATCGGCGGACTGTCAAGGATCGGGCGCGCCGGGGGTGCTCCGCCGACCCGGCCGAGGCCTCGACGGGCTGCGGCGGGACTGCCGTCCGGCCGTCGGCGCGGAGGCCTCCCTCAGGAGGTGCGGCAGCTCTGGGCGCCCTTGCCGGGGGCTGTGTAGCTGATCGTCTCGGCGTTGGCGCTGACCGAATAGCCTTCGGCCGTGTAGGGCGGGTTGCCGCCCTCGGCGGTCAGGATCGCGACCGGAGGCTGGCCGCGCTCGTTGCGGACGATCGCGGTATTGTTCGACAGGAAGTCGATATAGACCAGGCTGTTGTCGCGGCAGCGGTAGGTCCGGCTCGCCTGGATCATCGGCGGCGCCTCGATCGGCCCGGCGTTCTGCAGCGCCTCGGCCATCGGGTCATATTCGTTGACGGTGATGACCTCGGGGTCGCCGCAGGCCGCAAGCGCGAAGGTCGCCGCCAGAGCGGCGCGGATCGTGTGGGTATTGACCATGAGCCCCCCTTGCGAGTTGATCGCGGATCGTCAAGCCAATCCTTGTGGCAAATTGTCGCACGTTTCGCCAGCGTTTCGACCGGATGTCCGCGGGCTTCGACAAAGACCGGCTTCGTGCTAGACCGTGGGGCAATGTTCGACGCGCGCAGGAATGACGGATGCAGCGGGTAAGGATCGGCATCACCGGCCTCGCTTTCGTGTTTCTGGCCGTGCTGCTGGCGATGGTCTTCAGCAGCCAACCGGTCGGCGAGGCGCCGATCACCGCCAATTCGCTGGAGCGGCAGCGCACCGGCGCGCCGCCGTCCGACGCCGGGGCGCCGGCGACGGCGCCGGCCGAGCCGCTCGCCGAGCTCGGCGTCGCGCCGGGCAAGGCCGAAGTCAACTCCGCGGCGCCCAAGACCGTCCCGCCGGTTGAGCCGCCTGCCGGACAATAAGCCGATCCACCCCGCGCGGCCGATCGCCGGTGCGGCCGCCTTCGCCGTCGCGGAGCTCGCTGCCGGCTTGCTCGCCGGCGGCTATTTCGCCGGCGGCTGGGAGCGGGCCGAGGCCCTGCTCTTCCTGGCCTTCCGGCCGTGGCTGCTGCTGGCCGCCGCCGTCGCGGTCGCGGCCTGGAGGCCGCCCTCTCGCTTCGCGCTCTACGGGCTGGCGCTGCTCATCGCCGGCGCCGGCGAATCGCTGCTCCTGCTCCGGCTCGGGGGCGAGCCGTGGATCGAGATGCTGCGCGGCTGGGCGGCGGGGGCGGCGCTGCTGGTCCCGTTCGAGCTCGCCATTCAATCCGGCCGTCGGGTCGGCGGGCCCAAGGGCCGGTGGACGGCGGCGGTCCTGCTTGCGCTGTTGATGCTCGTGCCAGGCGCGCAACGGCCCTACGAGCGGATCGCGCTCGGACCGACCGCGGCGGCGCCGGCGGCGGAGCGGCCGCCGCTGGTGGCGATGACCTCGCTTCCGCTGGTCTGGGGCGTCGGCGGCGCGTTCGATCCGGACAGCCGCCCCGCCGCCGCCTGGCAGGCGCTGCGGCACGAATTCGATCCGCGGCCGGTCGACTATCTCGACGCCGAGGCGCTCGCCGGCGAGCGGCTGCTGCTGCTCGCCCAGCCGCGGCTGCTCGCGCCGGAGGAGCTGGCCATGCTCGACGCGTGGGTTCGCGGCGGCGGCCGAGCGCTGATCCTCGTCGATCCGGCGCTGGTCTGGCCGGGCGCGCCGGCTCCGGGCGACGTCCGCCGTCCGGCCGGGTCGAACATGCTCGCGCCCTTGATGGCGCATTGGGGGATCGCGCTCGAGCCGCCGGCGCGGCCGCGCGTCGCCGTGATCGGCCACGATGCCGGCCGCGGCCGCCGCCGGCTCCGCCTCGTCGGCCGCGGCCGGCTCGTCGCCGGCGATTCCCGCTGTGCCGCCGAAGCCGACTTCGTCCTCGCCTGCCGGATCGGCGCGGGCGCCGCGATTGTCGTCGCCGACGCCGACCTGCTCCACGACGCGACCTGGACCGGCCCCGGAGAGCGCGGCACCGAGCGCCACGCCCGCACCTCGGACAACCCGCTCGCGCTCGCCGACTGGCTCGACCGGCTCGCCGGGATCGAGCGTCCGCGCACCGCCGGCACGGTGCGCTGGACCGAGCCGGCCGCGAGCCGGCGAGCGGCGCTGCTCATCGCCCTGCTGCCGATCCTCGCAGCGCTGGCGGCGGCCGGAGTCGCGGCGGCGCGCGCGTCGCGGCTGAACTCACCGGCTTATCCACAAGACGGTCCTTTGAACAGGGATAGAACAGAGACGGGAACAGAACACGAATAAAGCAGCTTTTCCCGTGCTAGTGGTATGAAATCCCCAACTAGCCCATCGAAAACCCTTCCCATCCCCAAGCGATTCGGTTATCCACCGTTCGGTTAGTCAGGGGCATTCCTGTTCAGCCGCAGCGGCAACGCGGGCGCGCCGAAACGCGCGCCCGCGAACGGGAGGCCTGTGTGTGGGGACGGGCCTGAGGTGACGGTCGAGCATCTCTTTCGGGGCAACGCGCTCAACGCGGTCGACGCGAAGGGTCGCGTCTCCGTACCCGCCTTCATCCGCCAGAAGATCGAGCGCCGTTCCAACGACCGGGCGATCGTCCTCGCCCGGCACGAGGTGTTCCACTGCCTCGTCGGCTACGACACCGACTATGCGCTGGTCGTCGATCAGGAGAATGAGCGCCGGCGCCTGAAGGAGGAGGACAGCGATCCGCTCGCCCACTATGCGCGCGCCTATCTCACCATGAGCGACACGGCCGAAGTGCCCTATGACGGCAGCGGCCGCATCGTGCTGCCGCCGCGGATCCGACGCAAGGCATCGATCGAGGACCTGGCGTTGTTCGTCGGCGTCGGCCGCACCTTCGAGTTGTGGAACCCGCACCTCGCGGCCGCGAAAGGGCCGCGCCCGCTCGCCGAGCTCGCCGCCGACTGGCTCGCCGACAAGGGAATTTCGGCATGAGCACGGCCGCCGCCGCGCCGCACGTCCCGGTGCTGATCGACCAGGTCCTCGACGCGCTCGCCGTCGCCCCCGGCGAGACCCATGTCGACGGCACGTTCGGCGCCGGCGGCTACACCAGGGCGATCCTGTCGCAGGGGGCGGCCCGCGTCTTCGCCTTCGATCGCGATCCCGAAGCGATCGCGGCGGGCCAGGCGCTGGCCGCTTCGAGCGGGGGGCGCCTGACGCTTGTTCCGGAGCGTTTCTCCCGGATGCGTCAGGCGCTTGCCGCCCGCGGCGTCGCGGCCGTCGACGGCGTCGCGCTCGACGTCGGCGTCTCCTCGATGCAGCTCGACCGGGCCGATCGCGGCTTCTCGTTCCAGGCCGACGGACCGCTCGACATGCGGATGGGAAAGGAAGGCGCCACCGCCGCCGACTTCCTCAACCATGCCGGCGAGACCGAGATCGCCGACGTCATCTTCCGCTATGGCGAGGAGCCGAAGTCGCGGCGGATCGCGCGCGCCATCGTCGCGTCGCGGCCGATCGAGCGCACCGGCCAGCTCGCCGAGCTGGTCCGCAAGGCGGCGGGCCACCGGCCGGGCGCGAAGAAGGACCCGGCGACCCGCGCCTTCCAGGCGATTCGAATCCACATCAACCAGGAGCTGACCGAGCTCGAGGGCGGGCTGGCGGCCGCCGAACAGGTGCTTGCACCCGGCGGCCGCCTCGCCGTCGTCACCTTCCACAGCCTCGAGGACCGGATTGTCAAGCGTTTCCTCAAGGCGCGAAGCGGCAACCTCCCGGCCGCTTCGCGCCACCTGCCGGCCCGCGCGCAAGCCGGGCCGGCCCCTACCTTCGATGCGGTCGCCCGGCCGGTGCGCGCCGGCGCGGCCGAGCTCGCCGCCAATCCGCGTGCCCGCTCCGCCACGCTGAGGGCGGCGCGGCGCACCTCCGCTCCGTCATGGTCACCAGCACAGGAAGGTACGGCCCGATGATCGCCAGGGGTTTCAAGCCCGTCGCGTGGGTCGCCGCCATCGGTTCGGCGGCGCTCGGCTGCTACATGCTCTCGCTTCAGGTCGCCGCCGAGCGCGCCGAGCTGGCCGCGCTGGAGCGGCGCATCGTCGGCGCGCGGCAGGACATTCGCGCGCTCGAGACCGAGCTCGGCACGCGCGGCCGACTCTCCCAGCTCGAGGCGTGGAACGCGGAGGTGCTGGCGCTGTCGGCGCCGGTGTCCGGCCAGTATCTCGAATCGAACCTGTCGCTCGCCCGCTTCGACGCGGGCCGTCCGACGCTCGCCGGTCCGGCCGAGATCCAGCTCGCAGCGGCCGAAGCCGCGCCCGCCGCCCTCGCCCCGCAGCCGCAGACCCAGCTTTCGGCGGCGCAGCCGGGCGTGCGGCTTGCCGTCGCCGCCGCATCGCCCGCTGCCGTCGAGCCGTCGCCGCCGGTGCTGCGCCGCGCCAGCCTCGAGGTACCGCCGCCGGCGGCGGCGCCGGCGCGCGCCGTCCAGGGTCCCGGCCGCGCGACGCCTGCGGCCCGGCAGCTTGCCGTCCCGTCGCGCGCCGAGGCCGGCCCGGGAGGGTTGCTCGGCGCCGACACGCTCGCCGACCTGCGCGCCGAATCCCGCTCCGAGCGCGCGGGAGGCACGCGCAACTGATGGCGACGCTCGCGGTCCAGCTCGGGAGGCCGGCGCCGCCACGCGAACACGAGCACGGCCTGACACTCACCTATCACCGGCTGATGCTGGTGCTGCTGCTGTTCGCCGGCGTGACGGCGCTCGTCGTCGGGCGGCTCGCCTGGCTGCAGGTGTTCGCCGACCGCTCCGGCGCGGCGGCGCTCGTCAATCCGCTGATCCCGCCGCGCGCCGACATCGTCGACCGCAACGGCATCCCGCTCGCGCGCACGATCGACGCCTGGGCGATCGGCCTCCATCCGCGCCGCGTGATCGGCGACCGCGACGAGCTGGCGCGGCGGCTGCACGCGCTGATGCCCGAGCGCAGCGCCGCCGAGTTCCGCGCCATGCTCGGCGCCGACAGCAACTATCTCTATCTCTCCCGCCGCGCCGTCCCCGACCTGGTGGCAGCGGTCAACGCGCTCGGCGAGCCGGCGATCGTCTTCAACCGCGAGCCCGAGCGGCTCTACCCGCAGACCGCGCTTGCCGGCCATGTGCTCGGCTGGACCGATTTCGACGGCCGCGGCGTCGCCGGCATGGAGCGCGTCCTCGAGCGGCGGCTGACCGATCCGGCGCTGCGCGGCGAGCCGGTGGCGCTGTCGATCGACAGCCGCGTCCAGGCGGCGATGGAAGCGGAATTGAACGCCGCCGTCGTCGCCCAGGGCGCCGAGGGCGGCACCGGGGTCGTCCTCGACGTGGCGACCGGCGAGCTGGTGGCGATGGCGTCGGCGCCGACGTTCAACCCCAACGCCGCGGGCCGCTTCGATCCGAGCGCGCTCTACAACCGCGCGACGATGGGAGTCTACGAGCTCGGCTCGGCGATGAAGCCGGTGACCATCGCGGCGGCGATCGAAGCAGGAGTCGTCGCCGACCTCGGCCAGCGGATCGACTCATCGCCGGTGCCGATCGGCCGCTTCCGGATCAGCGACGACCATCCGCTCGGCCGCCCGCTCTCCGTGCCCGAGATTCTCGTCCATTCCTCCAATACCGCCACCGCCCGCATCTCCGACCAGATGGGCGCGGAACGGATGCAGGCGGCGTTTCGGGCGGTCGGCTTTCACGAACCTCCGCATATCGAGCTGAACGAACGCACCGGCCCGATCTGGCCGCGCGACTGGGGACGGGCGACGGTCATGACCAGCGGCTTCGGCCACGGGGTCGCGATCACGCCGCTTCATCTCGCCAGCGCTTATGCGACGCTGGTCAATGGCGGTCTCTGGCGCCCGACGACGCTGATGCGGGTCGAACCCGGCCGCGCGCCGGCCGGCCGGCGCGTCTATTCGCCCGCGACCAGCTACCGCATCCGCCAGATGCTGCGGATGATCGTCCTGCACGGCACCGGCCGGCGCGCCGAGGCGCCGGGCTTCCGGGTCGGCGGCAAGACCGGCACCGCCGAAAAAGTGGCGAGCGGCGGCGGCTATTCGCGGCGCGTGAACGTTTCGACGTTCGCGGCGGCTTTTCCGATGGACGAACCGCGCTATGTGGTGCTCGTCATGATGGACGCTCCCCGAGGCAATCAGGAAACCCACTTCCTGACCACGGCCGCCTGGACGGCGGCGCCGGTCGTGTCGCGCGTCATCGCGCGCGCCGGACCCCTGCTCGGCATCATTCCGGACGACAGCCGCGACATCGACACTTCGGATCTGGTGCCCCTGGTCGCCGCCGCGGGGCAGTGATGCGTCTCGGCGCGCTGACCGGCAGCGATGACGCAACGCCCGTGACCGGCTTCGCCATCGATCATCGCAAGGTCGCGCCCGGCACCGTGTTCGGCGCGTTCCAGGGCGTCCGCTTCAACGGCGAAGACTTCATTCCCGCCGCGATCTCCGCCGGCGCGGTGGCGGTGGTGGCGCGGCCCGCGGCGAAGGTGGAGGGTGCCGCCCATATCGCCGCCGCGGAGCCACGGCGCGAGTTCGCCCGGCTCGCCGCCCGCTTCTTCCAGCCCTTTCCCGGGACGGTGGTCGCGGTGACCGGCACCAACGGCAAGACCTCGAGCGTCGAGCTGACCCGCCAGCTGTGGCGGATGGCGGGGCACCGCTCGGCGAGCATCGGGACATTGGGCGTCACCACCGCCGACGATCAGGTGACGACCGGCCTCACTACCCCCGACATCGTCACCTTCCTCTCCAACATGGCGGGGCTGGCGAAGATGGGCATCACCCACGCCGCCTTCGAGGCGTCGAGCCACGGGCTTGCCCAGTACCGCACCGAGGGGCTGCCGGTGGCGGCGGTCGCCTTCACCAACTTCAGCCGCGATCATCTCGACTATCACGACACGATGCAGGCCTATTTCGAGGCCAAGCTGCGGTTGTTCGAGGAGGTCGCGGCGCAAGAGGGCACTGCGGTGGTGTGGACCGACGACGCCAGGTCAGACGAGGTGATCGAGCGCTGCCGCCGGCGCGGCCTGAAGGTGATGACCGTCGGCCGCCGCGGCGAGACGCTGAAGCTCGTCGCGCGCGAAACCACCCAGCTCGGCCAGCAGCTGACCGTCGAGGCCGGCGGCGAGTCCTGCCTCGTCAACCTCGCCCTGATCGGCGCCTATCAGGCGGCGAACGCGCTCACCGCCGCCGGCCTGGCCCTTGCCACCGGCGGCGAGCTTGCGGCCACGCTCGCCAACCTGTCGCGGATCCAGCCGGTGCGCGGCCGGCTCGAGCGCGCGGTGATCACCCGCTCCGGCGCGCCGATCTATGTCGATTATGCCCATACCGCGGACGCGATCGAATCGGCATGTCAGGCGCTGCGGCCGCATGCCAGCGGCCGGCTGCTCACGGTGTTCGGCGCCGGCGGCGACCGCGATGTCGGCAAGCGGGCCGAAATGGGCGCGGCCGCCGCCCGCCTGTCCGACCTCGTCATCGTCACCGACGACAATCCCCGCGGCGAGGACCCGGCCGCGATCCGGCGCGCGATCCTGGCCGGCGCGCCGGGTGCGCGCGAGGTGCCGGGGCGGCGCGATGCGATCCGGGCGGCGGTGGCCGAGGCGCGGGCCGGCGACATCATCCTGCTCGCCGGCAAGGGCCACGAGCAGGGTCAGATCGTCGGCGGGTCGGTGCTTCCCTTCGACGACGTCGAGGTGGCGCGGGAGGAAGCGTCGTGAGCGAAAAACGGGGACATTATATAATTATCTCGCCCGACACGCGCGCAACGTCCGCCGCCGCGGCGATAAATATATACTGTCCCCGGTTGCGGGCGGGGCCGGCATGAGCGCCCCGCTCTGGACCTCCGCCGAGATCGCCGCCGCGACCGGCGGGACGGCGCTCGGGGCGTTCGAGGCCCGCGGAGTCGCCTTCGATTCCCGCGAGATCGGCCCGGGCGACCTGTTCATCGCGATGAAGGGCGCGACCGCCGACGGCCACCGCTTCGTCGACGCCGCCTTCGCCGTCGGGGCGGCCGGCGCGGTCGTCGGCGAGCCCGTCGAGCAGCCGCACGTGCGGGTCGCCGACACCTTCGCCGCGCTTCAGGATCTCGGCCGCGCCGCCCGCGCCCGCGCCCCGGCGACGGTGATCGGCGTCACCGGCTCGGTCGGCAAGACCGGCGTCAAGGAGGCGCTCCACGCCGCGCTCGACCGCGCCGCGCCGGGCCGCGCGCACCGCTCGGTCAAGAGCTACAACAACCATACCGGCGTGCCCCTCAGCCTGGCGCGAATGCCGCGCGACGCCCGCTTCGGGGTGTTCGAGATGGGAATGAACCATGAAGGCGAGCTCGCCGCGCTCACCCGGCTGGTGCGGCCGCACGTCGCGCTGGTGACGGCGATCGCCTCGGCGCATCGCGAATATTTCGACAGCGAGGAGGCGATCGCCGACGCCAAGGCCGAAATCTTCGAGGGGCTGGAGCCGGGCGGCACCGCCATCGTCCCGTTCGACAGCCCGCATCGCGACCGGCTCATCGCCGCCGCGCGGCCCCACGCGGGGAGGATTCTGACCTTCGGGCTCGGCGAGGGCGCCGACGTGCGCGCGACCTGCGTCGTGCGCGGCCCCAGGGGCGGCACGCTGGCGACGGCGAGCCTGCCCGGGGCGCAGCTGAGCTTCACCATCGCCCCGCCGGGCGCGCACTGGGTGTCGAACGCGCTGGCCGTGCTGGCGGCGGTGACGGCGGCCGGCGGCGACCTCGCCGCCGCCGGGCTGGCGCTCGCCGAGCTGGGCGGGCTCAAGGGCCGCGGCGCGCGCCTCCGGGTGCCGGTCGGCGGCGGCGAGGCGCTGCTGATCGACGAGAGCTACAACGCCAATCCGGCCTCGATGGCGGCGACGCTGGCGGTGCTGGGCGAGGAGGCGGTGGCGGGCCGGCGCATCGCCGTGCTGGGCGCGATGCGCGAGCTCGGCGCGGACAGCCCCGCCTTCCACGCCGCGCTGGCCGGGCCGATGGCGGCGGCGAAGGTCGATCATGCGATTCTGGTAGGCGCGGAGATGGCGGCGCTCGCGAAAGCCCTTGGCCGGGAGGTCGAATTGGAGCATGTCCCGGACGCGGCCACGGCCGCTGCAGTCGCTCTCGAGGCGGTCGGGCCGGGCGACGCCGTGCTCGTCAAGGGCTCAAATTCGATCGGACTGGCAGCCGTGGTGGAGGCGCTGGCGGGCGGTCCCTCGGCCTTGGCGTATCCCGAGCGGCGGCCGCAGGCGACCGCCGAAGCGCTCGAGACGGGAAAAGGCTGATGTTTCTCTGGATCGCCGAACAGCTGGGTTTCCCCGGGGTCCTGAACCTCTTCCGCTACATCACCTTCCGCGCGGGGGCCGCGACCGCGACGGCGCTGCTGATCGGCCTCATCATCGGCCCGAAGTTCATCGGCTGGCTGCGGGTTCGGCAGGGCAAGGGCCAGCCGATCCGTGACGACGGGCCGGCGAGCCACCTCGCCAAGCGCGGCACGCCGACGATGGGCGGGCTGATGATCCTGACCGCTCTCACCGTCTCGATGCTGCTGTGGATGGATTTCTCCAACCGCTATTTGTGGGCCTGTCTCGCCATCACCGTCGCCTTCGGGCTGATCGGCTTCCTCGACGATTACGACAAGGTCAAGAAGCGCCACCACAAGGGCGTCTCCGGCAAGGCCCGGCTGGCGGCGGAGTTCGCGGTCGCCGGCGCCGGCGCCTGGGTGATCAGCTGGGGCGCGGGGACCGAGCTCTACATCCCCTTCTACAACGGCCCGGTGATCGACCTCGGACCGTTCTACATCGTCTTCGCCGCGTTCGTGATCGTCGCCTTCGGCAATGCGGTGAATCTGACCGACGGGCTCGACGGCCTTGCCACCATGCCCGTGATCATCGCCGCGCTCGCCTTCCTGCTCATCTCCTATCTGGTCGGCAACGCCATCTTCGCCGGCTAGCTCGGCATTCCGCACGTGCTCGGCGTCGGCGACCTTACCGTCCTGTGCTCGGCGATCATCGGCGCCGGCCTCGCCTTCCTCTGGTTCAACGCGCCGCCGGCCGCCGTCTTCATGGGCGACACCGGC